>Ga0210396_10004493_pt1 | contig 13651 bp, 15 predicted proteins | sample IncBWH17OmetaG_FD_155466 | JGI IMG/M metagenome (GOLD analysis project Ga0210396, IMG submission 155466) | Forest soil microbial communities from Barre Woods Harvard Forest LTER site, Petersham, Massachusetts, United States - Inc-BW-H-17-O ...
ATCAGTGCGCTCTCTCCGGCCTAACGATTCATTCAAGCCGACGCCGCTTCGGGGCGTGGCTTATTTCAGGTGTTCGAGCGCCAACGAATTAGGAGTCGTTTGTCCCCGCTCCGAAAATGCAAGTCATCCGTCTATACTCACAATATGGATTACAGCGTAGGCTCCCGCATCCGGGTCCGCCTTTACAGCGGCAAAGTTGTCGAGGCTGAGATAACAGCAATCACGAACCAGTCCACTGGCCGGAAACTGCAAATCGTCTACGGCAACGTGAACGCGTCGATTAATCCAGCGCAGATTACCGAAGTTCTACCGACAACGTAGGGCCGAAACAACTCCAGGTTGGCTCAACGGTCGTCGCCCGTAGCCTTAAACTTTCAAGGCGATAAGTCAGCGTACCGGGACTCGATTAACGTACCTTTCGTAGGACATTCCTGATTGGGGTGAGAAGAACAACCGTTTGAAGGCGGCACTCCCGCCTAATCTCTCATGGACTCCGCCAACCCCCCGAACCATTCTCCTCTCAAGAGCCGATTTCTTGGCCCGAATGATGTGCTATTCTGCCCTCCCGTTTCCTCCCCGCGAGGACACATGATTCAATCCGAACCCGAAGACATAGAACAAATCCGCGCTCGCATTCGCAAAATGTCCGACCGGGAATTACGCCAGTATGGTCGCGCCGCCGCCCACATGGCCGATCCTAGGAAGAACCACGGCAACCCGAATCCTAGTTTCCAGATTCAGCTAGACGAAGCGCGGGCGGAGTGGCGGAGACGTCATCGTAAAAGCGCGTCATGAACGCGGGCAGACACTAGCGGAGAATCAGGCAGGCTCATCAGTCCAACTCAGAGATTAGCTCTCCCAATCCAATTTCGGCGGCAATCATAGCAAGTTGTTCGTCTGAGGTTGTCACGGGTCTGGAGCGCCTCTGCTCAATGGCGGCTACGGCTTCGTCGATACGATCTCTCTTTTTGCTCGCATCGGTTTCGTCAGCCGCAGCTATGTATGTTTTTTCCCAAGGGTAAATTGTTTTAGAATCGCTCATATCGCTCACCATTGAGCTGGCGGCACGACTTTATCGCAGGGATGTCGACTAAACAAGGAAGTAATAGTAATGTTCGGTATCGCACAGACAAAAGTACCGAGCTGTTGTATCGAGCTTAGATTTGACGACCGCTCAACATCACCCAAGGGTCCTCACTATGTGCGTAAGCGGAAGAGGGGCGTCTACGAAATGCCGAATCCGACCATCGCGGCGGGGACTGTGATCGCCGTACATGAAAAACGTCGGAGAAAATTATCGTCGATCTTCGTAATTGGTATCGACCTAACTGGCCGACCACTCCAGTTGCACGGTCTTGGAGAACTTCTTCCCGCAACTCTGACAGATCGCTTCGTAGGAGCTTTCGTCGTCGTTCCAGCGAGCCGTTTCAGGTGGATTGTCAGTGCCGCAGAAGGGACATTCTAAGAGTGGTTCCTGAGTTTCCATCGGGCACCCCCACAATTTAGATGATTAGGAGGCCGGAATGGCTAGGACAAAGTAGAGATTGGGCTGCCTGGCTTGACGTCTCGCCGTTGAGGCCGAGGAATTTCTGGCATACATCTGGCCTACGCAGCGGCGAATCCATAGAATTCCTAGAATCTATAGCCATTGAAATCTATAAGTTACATACTTTCAAGGGCACTTAAAGCGTCTAGAATGAATACTTACAAAAAACAGGGGGTGCTAGGACAGTTACTCTCCTCACTTCCGCAGCGTGGCCTCAATCGATCCATGCGGCTCGTCCGTTGGCAGAAACACCTCGGCGGGATTGTCCATCCCCAGCGGACCCAGATCCACCAGGTTGAAATGCTTGTTCGGCAGCGACAAATGAATCTCGCGCACATTCTCAAAGTTGTTCAACACCGCCTCGCCCATGGCATACAGCGTGTGCTGCAGCGACAAACTCTTATGCTCCGCGAACGTCTCCAGCAACATCTGCCGTACCCCGTGCCACACCGGCCCGAACTCCACTTCCTCTCCGGGGTACAGCCAGTCCGCCCGGATCGAAGTCGCCAAAATTCGATTACGATCTTCTTTCAACGTCGTGAAGGGGTCGCGCAGAAAATCCTCAAACGCTGAATTCGTCGTCTTCAATACCACCAGATCCTCGACGCCCGAGCGTATGATCGTTCCTTGCCGCGTCCCCGTCAGCACCACCGTTCGCTTCTCTCCCCCGGCGCGCATGAACGCGGTCGCATGCGGCTTTCCGCCGTGTGGCAATCGCGCCCACAAACTCTCCGCAATCTCGATCCGCACCCGCGACACCTGCGCGTTGTACGTCAGGAAGTGCTCCATCAAGTGCAATCCAAATTCTTCTGGCGTCTCGATGGCGTGCTGCCGCGCCAGCGCGTACACCGTGTTCTTCATCGTGTCGGTTGGCAGGATCTTGCGGTTGTCGCCCTTGGTGTGCGCCGTCTCGAAATCCCCCTCAAAGCTAATCGCCACCGTCAACTCGCGGATGTCGTGTCGCCCTTCCTGCCGTGCCACGCGCAGCAGCCGCACCCGCGATTTGCCGTAACTGTTTTCGCCGAGATGAATCGCCATGCGTCAGCTCCCGCGATACGTGGAATATCCGAACGGGCTCAACCACAGCGGAATGTGATAGCGCTCGCTGCTATCTCGCACACTGAAAACCACGCTCACCTCTGGATACAGCGCCGTAATCTTGCGATCGGCGAAATACGTGTGCGTATCAAACGTCAGGCGATATGTGCCTTCCACCAGCGTTGCCGCACCCAGCAGATCGCGCAACCTCCCGTCCTTATCGGTCGCGGCGCGTCCGAGTTGTTTCCATCCCGTTCCCACCTCTTCCACTTCAAGAACCACGGGCACTCCCTCGGCGGGCTTCCCGATCGAGACATCCAGCACGTGCGTGGTGATTGGACTCGTCGTTGTTTTGCTAGTTGTTGTTTCGCTCATGATGCGAATAATTTCTCCAGGCGAAGCCTCGTGATCTTGCGCTGCTCTTCCGCCGCAATGCGCAATTCCTGTTCGGGCTCGTTGGGCAAACGCCACTGCAGATTCTTCAAAATTTCTGCGCTGGATTTTCCGGCCGCGCAGATCAGAAACACATGGCCAAATTTTGCGCGATATTTTTCGTTCGCTTCGGCTAGTTCCAGCAGCGTCGCGGAGTCAGCAGCCTGCGCGATCGCTTGTTCGCCTTTGGACCATCGGCGCGCCGTCGCCGACTGCACCTTCCTTCCACGTTTCGCTCCAATAGCTGGATGGTGACGGAAAGCTTCAAGCCAATCCTCTCGGCCAAGCCCCGCCCAAACCTGGTCCCCCGTATCCAGCGCGTTTGCTCTATCGGGAAATGGCATGTGCTTCAGCATTTGTTCGACCCAAGCCTGCGACCCGCAACAATCCAGCAGCATCGCGCTCGCTCGCTTGGGCAGGGCACGATTGAATTGTTCGATGCCGTGTTCGCGCTCTCCGGCACGCAGTGCTTGCCCAAACAGCCGCAGACGACTGACACCGCCGTCGGGGAAAATATTGAACCGCACATGGGTAACCGCGCCGACATCGTTCAGTTTGCTCAACACGTGCCGGTAGTTTGCCTTGAGCTTCGTATCCGGCAGCAGTTCTTTCCACACATGCTGCTCCGCAAGAAAGTCTTCTCCGGGCTTCGCCGAGTTAATTGCTTCGAGCGAACAGCGATCGGGGTAATTCCCCTTGAAGTGCTCGGTATCCACTTCAACGCGCCGGATTGTGCCGGACACTCCCAACTTCAGAATCACCCAATCGTGTCCTGGCCCGCGCCGCCGTTTCGTCTCCCACCCGTCGCCCATATTCTTCGCGCGGTACGGCATCAGGAGATTTCGCGGCGAGCCATAAAATTGATCGCTCGAAGTCACCACGCTCCCGCCGTTTTCTACCGCGACGAGATTGATCTCCGCCCGCGAGGTTCGTGCCGCGTCAGGAACGGCCTCGCCGAGCAGACGCAAGCGTGCTACGCCGCCATCCGGATAGATCTTCAGCCGCACGTGCGTGAAGCGATTGTCGTTCTCGATCGCGAACCGATTTTCCGAATCGCCTTTCAACGGCGTCTGCGGCAAGACTTCGATCCACCGCATGCCCGAATCCGTGAGTCGCTTGATCTCATTCTTGTAGGGCGGGCTTCCCAGATCGCATGCTTCCAGCGAAAACTGTTCCGGAAAGTTTCCTGTGAAGAAGCTGGTATCGACCATGATGCCCCGAATCACGCCAGGCAAGCCCATCCGCAGAATGCACCAGTCGTATCCAGGAGTCCGTCGCCGCCGCGTCTCCCAGCCATCCATCCACTTTCCACGCGCCGTGTATTTTCCTTCGATGAAGACGGGCTTCGATTCCTTCAGCAGGTTTTCCTTGGGTGCAAAGAATTCGTCGTTGCACGCGAGAACTTTGCCGCCCAGCCGCTCCGCCGCCAGATCCGCGAGTTGCGTGACCAGTTGTGTGAATTGTGGCGCGAGGTCTTTCATTCCCTGCCCCGGCGAAGAACCCGCCCGGCCGTCGCCGCGCCAAAGTTCCCACGCTCGAAAACTTTTTGTCCGCGCACGAACGTCGCTTCGACGACGCCAGCAAGTTCGCGTCCCGCATAGGGAGTCAACTTATGCCGGTGATAGAGCCGTTCGGGATCGACTCGAAAAGTCGTGTCCGGATTAAAGATCACGAGGTCGGCGTCGTAGCCCACCGCAATCGCTCCCTTTCGGTTTTGAAGGCCCGCCAGGCGTGCTGGACCTTCGCACATCCAACGGACCACGTGCGTCAGAGCATAGCCGCGCGCACGTGCTTCCGTCCACACCACGGGCAGGCTGACCTGAAGCGAGGCAATGCCGCCCCAAGCCCGCAGGAAATCGCCTTCTTCGCGGAGCTTCATTTCTGGCGGACATGGCGAATGGTCGGACGCGATCAGGTCGATGGTGCCTGCGCCAATGGCGGCCCAGAGCCGTTCGCGATTTTCACGTTCGCGGATCGGTGGCGCGCACTTAAACTCGGTCGCGCCGTCGGCGATTTCTTCCGCCGCGAACGTTAAGTAATGCGGGCACGTTTCCACGCTCACCAGTGAGCTTCCAGATTTAGCGGACTGCAATTGCGGAATCGCATCGGAAGAAGCCAAATGCACAATGTGAACGCGCGCATGGAACTCGTGGCTCAGCCGCAGGAGCAACGCAATCGCCTGGTCTTCGGACTCGCGCGGCCGGGAAGCCAGCCAGGTCACATATTCGCGCGGTGAATTTCCGGCCACGGCGTTTTGTGTTGCTGCGTCAATGGGACCGGGCAATTCCGCGTGAGCGAGCAGAGGAGCGCCGAGCGCCGCCAATTCCGGCAGAGCCGCGCGCAGATCGGGCTCCGTGACATGCGCAAATTCGGGGACGCCACTTGGCACCAGGAAGCATTTGAAGCCAAAGACGCCCGCGTCCCACAAGGCCCGGAGATCGGTTGCGTTGCCGGGCACTACGCCGCCCCAGAATCCGACATCGACGCGCAATTTGTCCGTAGCTGCGTCGACTTTTTGCGCGTACGACGCGGCCGTGGTAGTCGCAGGTATGCTATTGAGCGGCATCTCGATTAGCGTGGTGACGCCCCCCGCAGCGGCCGCTTGCGTCGCGCTGGAAAAACCTTCCCACTCGGTGCGGCCTGGCTCGTTGATATGGACGTGGGTATCAACGAGTCCCGGCATCACGACGGATTCACCGGCTTCGTACACGGACCATCCGCCGGGAATATCATCGAACGCGGAAATATTCGTGATCAGCCCATGCCGGATGTGAATCGACGCGCGGCGTTCGCCTCCGGGCGTAATTACGCGGCTGCCACGAACGACGAGATAAGCGTCGCCTGGGGAACCTGGGGATTGATTAGGAAGCGTGCGCATCCTTCGGGCTCCATTGGGACACAGACAGGAGTGTCTGTGCTACTTAAGAGCGCTAAGCAGATAACATTTCGCAAAATTCGGCGAGTAGATTCTGCGCTACGCGGCGGCGATAGCGCGATGTCGAACGCATATCGTCGATGGGCGCGATTTCGCGCGCAAGAATCTCCTGCGCCTCCCGCAAGCGCGCCGGCGACAACTTCACGCCGCGCAACGCGTTTTCCGTTTCGACAGCGCGTAAAACGGTCGGTGCGACGCTTCCGAGCGCAATGCGAACATCGGCAACGCAGCCCGTATCCATGTGCGCAGCGGCAGCAAAGCAGACTTTCGAGATGGCCTGCGCGCGGCGCGTTCCGACTTTGCGGTAGTAATGTCGCCAGCCCTCGGTGACGCGCGGGAGCCGGATGCGGCGAATCAACTCGTCTGGTCGCAGGCTCGTTTGTTTGTAGCCTGTCCAGAAGCCGCGATATGGCAACCATCGTGAGCCACTTGCGGAGACCAGTTCGAGATCGGCGTTGTAGACCAGCAGCGCGGGCGGCGAATCCGCAGCCGGCGAGGCGTTGGCGATATTTCCGCCAAGCGTGCCGCGATTTTGCGTTGCGACACTGCCGGTTTCAGCGGCGGCGCGGCACAGCAGAGGAAATTCGCGCGCGAGAATCTCGTTGCGGCGTGTTTCGCTGTAAGTGGTCAAGGCGCCCAGTGTCATGTGCGTGGAGGTTTCTTCGATGCCGCGTAGTTCCGGCAATTTCCAAACGCTCAGGAACCGGCGATGCGGAAGCTTCCCCGCTTCGAGCAGCACCATCAGATCGGTGCCACCCGCAAACGGCTTCCATGCGCCTGGCTCACGCGCGATGCGCTCCAGCGCGTCCGACAAGTCGCGCGGAGATTCCATTTGATATGCGGGAACATACGATCTCAACGCCGCGGCTCCGCGTGTGGCGGCGTGGCGCGGCAGGCGGCGAGGATTGACTCGAATATTTTCGTGTAACCGGTGCAGCGGCAAAGATTTCCGGCGAGCCCTTCGCGAATTTCGGTTTCCGATGGATGCGGATTTCGCTCCAGGAGATTCACAGCGGCAAGGATCATGCCGGGAGTGCAGATACCGCATTGCGCACCACCATGCGTAAGGAACGCTTGCTGGACGGCGTTAAGCCGATGGTTCGGAAAAAGTTCGCCATCGAGAGGTACATCGAAGCCAGCCACTCCTTCAATCGTGCGAATTTTGGCGCCATCCGCCTGCAGCGCGGGAACGAGGCAGCTGTTCACCAGCAGGCCGTCGAGTTCGACTGAGCAGGCACCGCATTCGCCCTCGCCGCAGCCTTCCTTGGTACCTGTGAGGTCAGCTTGCTCTCGCAAAACATCGAGCAGGCGCGCCATGGGATAAGCTTCGAGCGTCATCGCGCGGCCGTTGATTTCGCATTGCACGCGAATCTTGCGCTTCTCGTTCAGCGCGCGCGAGTCAGCCGGGGTCGCGGGGGCGTCAGGCATGTACGCTCTCCAACATGTCGAGGAGAACTTCCGGCGTGATCGGAACGCGCGTCACATCCGCGCCGGTCGCGTTGGCGATGGCATTGGCAATCGCTGGAGCGGTGCCGTCGAGAGGCAGTTCGCCGATTCCCTTCGCGCCAGCGGGCCCGCGCGCATAAGGAATTTCCTCGAAGAAAACGCGGATCGGCGGAATGTCCATCGAAGTCGGCATGATGTAGTTCGTCATCTGGCCGTTGCTCATGCGGCCTTCCTGCCAGACGACATTTTCGTAGAGCGCGAAGCCGATGCCCTGCGCGACCCCGCCTTCAATTTGCCCGGCCGCGAGAACCGGATTGATCACCTTGCCCACTTCCTGTATCGCGACGAAATCTTCAACGCGAACTTCAGCGGTACGCGTGTCGACGGAAACTTCCGCGACGTAGACTGCCCAAGCATACGCGCCGTATGCGTCGCCCGTATACGTTGCATCATCCCAGTGAAGATCGCGTGGATGTTCGTACTTGATCAGGGACTGCAGCGAGCCGAATTTGACGATGTATTGGCTGCAAGCGGAGGCAAATTCGCCGCTGCTGTACCCAGGTCGTAGAAAGCCGCTGTCGAAAAGTGATTTCTGCACGGCGCGCGCGGCGGACTCGACGAGCTTGCCGACGATCATGGTGGTGCGCGAGGCTACGGTCGGTCCGCTGTTTGGAACCATGGCGGTGTCCGGTTGCATGATCTCGATACGATCCATCCCGAGTCCCAGGGTTTCCGCGGCGATCTGCGCGAAAACGGTATTGGTGCCCTGACCCATTTCGGTGCTGCCGGCGAACACGCGTACGAGGCCTTCCGCGGTCACATCGAGCGCCGCCTCCGACGCAAGATATTCCTCGCCTGATCCCGTGAAACCGGCGCCGTGCAGAAAGGCGGCGAAGCCGATTCCACGCTTGACGGCGCTGCGCGGATTTTCTGCCTGGAAGCGCTTTCGTTTGGCGTGATAGCCGCTTAGTTCCAGGGCGCGATCCATGAGGCGATCCATCTTCACCGTTTCGCGGACCACTTGATGGACGGCCAGCGTTTCGCCTTCGTGGATGAAATTGCGGCGGCGCAATTCCTCCGGGGCGAGGCCGACGACCTCGGCTACGCGATCGAGATGGCGTTCGAGCGCGAAGACGCTTTGGGGCGCGCCGAATCCGCGAAAGGCGCCGTGCGGCGGCATGTTGGTGGCGACGGCGCGGCTGCGAATGCGCACGTTAGGACAGTTGTAAGGGCCCGCGGCGTGAATGGTGCCGCGCGAGAGGACCACCGGCGAGAGGGTCTCGTAGGCGCCGCCGTCGACGGTGAAGTCGATCTCCATGGCGAGGAATTTGCCGTCGCGGGTTAGCGCGGTTTTTTGGTGCGTCCGCGACGGATGGCGCTTTGTTGTGGCGACCATGTCTTCGGCGCGGTCGTAGATCATTTTAACGGGTTTGCAAGATTTCCATGCGAGCAGCGCGGCATGTCCCGCGATCATCGACGGGTATTCTTCTTTTCCGCCGAAGCCGCCGCCGGTTTCGGTTTGTACGACGCGGATGCGGTCTTTCGGCAGGCCGAAGAGGCGGACCAATGCTTTGTGTACGTAATAGGGACATTGCAGCGAACCCCAGACGGTGACGACAGGGAGAGCCGAGCCGGCAGGAGATTCGATTTGCGCGATCATGCCTTGCGGCTCGATGTAAAGTTGTTCTTGCGCGCCGGTCTCGTAGTCGCCTTCGACGATGAAATCGGCGGCGCTCCAGACCGCGTCGACGTCACCCTTTTCAACGTGGAACGATTTGAAGATGTTGTCTTCGCCCCAGATCACTTGCTTGCGTGCGAGGGAGTCCTCGATGGTGAAGATGGCAGGCAGCGGTTCGATTTCGATTCGGACCGCGCGGCGGGCCTCTTCCAGGAAATATTTATCAGGATGCGCCAGGAGTACGACCGCCTCTTCGGGGTGATTCACGAATTCATCCGCGAGGCAGGGTTGATCTTCGATGAGGAGGGCGATGCAGTTTTTGCCGGGAATATCCTTCGCGGTGGCGATGGTGAATTCGGTCCAGGGAATGACGGGCTCGAAATGCACCGCGCGGATGCGGCCCCGGGGTTTTGTGGAGCGAACGGTCGTGCCGTAGAGCATGCCGGGAAAGGAGATGTCGTCCACGTAGCGGGCGCGGCCGGTGACCTTCTCGCGGCCTTCTTTGCGGGGGACCGAGGTTCCGATGAGACGTGGATTCTCCACAGACATCCTTGAGAAAGAGGATTGCCGCGCGACCTGGGCGGTAGTTGAATTCTAGCGCATGCGCGGGGCATGCGGAACGCGGATGCTGGGGCTTGGCCTTGCGGCGACGGTGAACGTCGCGCTCGGGCCACGCCCGTCCACAATCCGAGGGGCTAGTGGACGGCAGGATTGGCCAATCCGCAACAACCTGCGTAAAATAGGAATCTCGCGCTAGTCGACGCGCCGGATCCCATGGCCTCACCGTTCAACATCATCACGAACAATCCGTCGGCCCCGCCATTGCCAGGCGCACACCCACGCCCCGAGTGGCTTCGCGTCAAATTGTTCGGTGGCGAACGCTACCAGGACCTCAAGCGCATCATGCGCACGCTCGACCTGCACACCGTATGCGAAAGCGCTCGCTGCCCGAATATGGGCGAATGCTGGGAGCACGGTACCGCCACGTTCATGATCCTCGGCGACATCTGCACCAGGGCGTGTGGCTTCTGCGCGGTACCGTCTGGCAAGCCGGTAGGTCCGCCGGACGAAGAAGAACCGCAGCGCGTAGCGGAGGCGGTAGCCCGAATGGGGTTGCGCTATGCGGTGGTGACCTCGGTCAACCGCGACGACCAGAAAGACGGCGGCGCGCACATCTTCGCGCGAACCATCCAAGAAATCCGCCGCCGCGTCCCCGGCTGCAAGGTGGAAGTATTGATCCCGGATTTTCGCGGAGACTGGGACGCCCTAAACGTGGTCTTGGCCACCAGGCCCGACGTCCTAAATCACAATACCGAGACGGTGCCGCGGCTGTACCGGCAGGTGCGCAAAGGCGCTCTCTATGAAAGGTCGCTGGAACTCCTCCGCCGCGCCAAGCAGGCCCATCCAGAAATCCCGACCAAGACCGGGTTGATGCTTGGGCTTGGCGAGGAAAAGGAAGAAGTGCTGGCGACGTTGCAGGATCTTGCAGCTCAAGGAACCGATATCCTAACGCTAGGGCAGTATCTGCAACCCACTCGTGAACATTTGCCCATCTTCCGTTACGTCCATCCTGACGAGTTCGCCGAATTCAAACTGCGGGGCGAAGCCATGGGCTTCAAGCACGTGGAAGCCGGGCCACTGGTGCGGTCCTCGTATCACGCCTTCGAACAGACGGAGTCCGCGCTGGCATAGCAGCGGGCAGTAACAAATAACCGTCTAGCTAGAACGGTGCGATGGCTTGCGAGGTAGGGCTACTGCATGGGACACAGACATGAGTGTCTGTGCTACGTGGTCCGGAAAATCAGCGCGCTGATTTGCGTCCAGTAGAACAGCGTGAAAGCGATGGACAACCCCGCGTCGATCAGCGAGACGATGGCAATCCAGTCGCGCGGCCTCTGGTCGCTCTTGCGCAAGAGGAAGACCGCGATGAACTGGAACAATCCCGCGGCAATCAACAGCCAAACATAAATCTGAACAGGGTCCATCTGGTAGCGCCACGCGTTCTTTCGAATGAAATCGTCGCCGAATACAAGATTCCACAGAGCCCAGAGAATGACGGGTGAAAACGTGATGATAATTCCGCTCATCATGCGCAGCTTTCGCGCCTGAAGGGTCGGCGCGTTCGGTGCAACCTTCGATTGAGCCACCAGGGGCTGTGGGGAGGCAGTCATCCGTGTGGGTTCCGTGCTCGATCTTCGCTCCTCTATCTTGGTCATTTAGGCGCTACGCTGGCCCAGTCGGTGAACGGCACCGGCCGGCCGCCGCGAATCACGGAAGGAATGACATGATCGAATCCCTTGTGGTCCTTCGCGGAGTAATCCAACTTCAATTGCGGACCCAGCCCAATATCCATTTCGTGTATGGACTCAATACCTCGAATCAGCGCATCGCGCGTAAGATCTTTCCCGGCGCGCTTCAGCCCTTCCACCAGCACCATGGCATCCACGAATCCTTCCAGGCTGACGAAACTCGGGCGATCCGTGGGAGCAGATTGAGCGAGCGCGCGCCGGTACAGCGCAACTGTCTTTAGATCGGTGAGGTAATACGGCGGCACGACTTGCGTGACCACCATGCCATCCGCATCTTCCCCAGCTTCGGAGATCAATTCCTCCGTGCCTACAAACGAGACCGTCAGGAATAACGGCTTCCACCCGGCGGCATGCGCTTGCCTAACGATGGGAGCCACGGTGTTCGGCGGGCCCACGACCACCACCGCCTGCGGATTTGCTCCGCGCACGCTGCTGATGGCGGTATCCACTTTCGCTGTCTGGCGCTGGTAGGAGGCCACCGCGACGGGCTCCGCACCGTGCGTCTTCAGCGCTTCCTTCACGCCGTCGAGCACCGCGGCGCCGAACGCATCGTCGGGATAAATGACGCCAATTTTCTTGTAGCCCAGGGCATCCCACATACCATCGATCTGGTCGCGCGTCTCATCGAAGTACGAGGCGCGCACGTTGATGACCCAGTGGCGCAATGGGACATACAGAGTTTGTGCGCCGGTGAAGAGTCCCACGAGGGGAATCTTGTTTTCTTCCGCCAGGGGAAGGTACTTCACAGCGGTGGGCGTGCCCACGAAAAATCCCAGCGCGAAAACTTTGTCGGCCAGGAGTTTATCGAAGCAGGCTTGAGTTTTGGCGGGGTCGTAGCTGTCATCGTAAGCGATCAGGTGCAGCTTGCGGCCGTGTACTCCCCCTTCATCGTTGACCATCGAGAAGTAGGCCTTGGCACCGGCTACCGTCTGTCGGCCGAGCGCGTTGGAAGGGCCTTCCAGCGCCGAACACGAACCGATGATGACTTCTTTTTCTGTCACGCCCGGCGTCGTTTGCGCGGCAGCGGCTGCGGCGCCCGCGAGCTGCCACGCACACACACCACAGAATCCCAGGGCTGGTCCGAGGTTTCTGAACTTCATTTTTTGCTCCATCAGGCGAACTGGGGCCGACCGAGCTGCAGGGAATGAATCCAGATTTGATAGTGATGGCTGGTGTCGTGGACTGTCAACGCGGTTCGAATCGAAGTGACGCGAACCGGTTAGTGGCGATCAGGAAGAGGAGAAAAACGGGGGAAAACTAACGAACCCCTGAGCCGAAGTGGCCCAGGGGTTCTTGTTCAATCCTTCGAACGATAGCGAACGATAGCGACTGGATTATGCGCGTGCGGCTGCAGCAGTTGCGGCAGCGGCAGTCGCCGCTTTCTTGGCGGCCTTGGCTGCGGTGGAGGCCTTGCGGCGCCGCTTGGTCTTGGGCGGCGTTGCAGGGGCTTCGCCGATCAGTTCCGCGGTCATAATGCTGGTGACGAAGAGCTTAGGACCGTGATCATCGAAATCAACCGCGGTGCGCTCCGGATCGGATGCCGTAACCACTCCGAGTCCATACACTTCATGCTTAATGGTCTGACCTTCTTGCATTGATTGCACGATGTCCTCCTGGACCGTTCCACTCGACGCGAAAACTTGTGAGTCGGTGTCCCAGCGGTCGCCAGGACACCCGAATCGACAGGCTAGAGCCCGGTAACGTTCTCCGCCTGAAGGCCTTTCGGGCCTTTCTTAACTTCAAATTCCACTGCTTGACCTTCATTCAAGGACTTGTAACCGTCCATTTGAATCGCCGAGAAGTGGACGAAAACATCCTCTCCTGTTTGCCGCTGGATGAAGCCATACCCCTTCGAAGCATTGAACCACTTCACTGTGCCTTGTTCCTTCACCGCTACCACACCTCAAGTTGGATTGCTTTGCGTCTCCTGGTCGCGTTTCCTGGCTACCGCTGACGGCTAGCGCCCCCAAATGTCCCAAGATCGTGACGCCTTCGTCCCGCAAAATGCCACAAAACTTCCGACTTGCAGCGCCCTTTGAGCGGGTCAAAAGGTAGTACAAGAGCAACAAACGCTAGACCGATGGTACCATGAAAAGCCCCTTTTGTCCACGGCCGGGGAGGGCACTTTTCGAGCCGTTTGGCTATGTAAGTATCTGTTAATAAATAACTTACGCGATGGTCTAGTGCCTATTGCGAAACCATAGGTGGCGCAACTCGAGGCGGGGTAACTTGCTCATTCTAAAGAGTCGGGTTGAAGGGTGGCTTCG
>Ga0210396_10004494_pt1 | contig 13650 bp, 16 predicted proteins | sample IncBWH17OmetaG_FD_155466 | JGI IMG/M metagenome (GOLD analysis project Ga0210396, IMG submission 155466) | Forest soil microbial communities from Barre Woods Harvard Forest LTER site, Petersham, Massachusetts, United States - Inc-BW-H-17-O ...
CTGAGGTCGGACGAGACATAGCCGATTCGCAAGCGTCGGCCGGGAGTCGGGTCGTTATCGTGCGGGTGGATGTACGGCGCCAGTTGCTTTGCGTAGATCTCATTCCACCTGCGATGCTCGGCAAGAAGCTCGCCGGGCTCGATCCGCGGGAGATAATGCAGCGTGAATAGCAGCGATTGGGCGGCGCGGGCGTCGGTTTTGATCGCCAGGGCCTGTCGATAGGAGGCGATCGATTCCTCGACCTCTCCCGAGTCTTTGAGCGCCCGTCCGAGTCCGACGAGGGCGTCGAAGTTGTCGGGCCGCAGCCGCAGCGCCCGACGATGGCACATGATGGCACGATCCAGGTCCTCGGCGTCGTTGTAGGCGATTCCCAGGTTGTAAAGGGCTTCGCTGTGGTTGGGGTCCTGCTTGACCGCCTGCTGATAGGCCGCGATCGACTCTTTCAGCTCTCCCTTTTGCGCCAGGGCCAGACCGAGATTGTGATAAGCCTCGGGATAGTTTGGAATCAATTCGATCGCGCGTCGGTAGGACACGATCGCCTCGTCGAGACGGCCGAGGTCGCGCAGGACCGAGCCGAGGTTGTTGTGCGCCAGGGCATGATTCGGGCGGAGGGCGACAGACCTGCGGTACGCCGCCTCCGCTTCGGGAAGCTTCCACTGGGCGGCCAGGGCCACGCCCAGGTTGTTGTGGGCGTCGGGATTGTCGGGGGTCAGCAGGATGAGCTTGTGGAAGATTTCCGCTGATGCGTCATCGCGGCCGATCTGGTGCGCCAGCACCCCGAGCATCTGGAGCGCGCCGGGATGATTGGGATCGGTTGCAAGCACTTGGCGATAGAGGGCATCGGCCTCGCGGAGGCGACCCGCTTGATGATGCGCGGTGGCTGAGTTGAACAGTTGGGTGAGATTGGTTGCTGGCATCGCGGGAACGGTGGCTGCAAGCCGCCACGGCTTTCGGGCAATCGCTACGACAGAGTTTATCAGGCACGCGGATCATCCGCTAATACGATCGGCACTCGATCATCCAAGTTTGTGGCGGAACTGGTTCTGGTCGCGGGCGCAGGAGACGGCGGCGTCGTAGGTAATCTCGCCGCGCTGGTAAAGCTCGAGAAGTGCGATGTCCATGCTCTGCATCTGGACTTCTTGCCCATCTGGATCTCGTTGATCATGAGGTGCGATTCGCCGTCGCGAATCATCCCACCCGTCCGCGGCAGTGCCGGTTGGGATGGAAGAGCGAAAACCGGCGCGTTGCGCGCACGGCTACCGAAGGCGCGATTCAGATATTCAGGACAGCCCGCAATTCTCCCAGATGCTTCCGGTAATTCCGCCAGCGGCCGACCGACGAGGCGTACAGCGGGCGGCGGACCTGGTCGCGGCTGGCGGTCGCGACCAGACGCGCGGTCTGGTGGAAATTCAGGCACCGCGCGTCCCAGGGCAGGTCGAGAAATTCCAGCATCCGCCGGACCTGGCCCTCCAGGTCGGTCACCATGTCTTCGTAGCGGACGTTGAGCATGGGAAAATTCAGCGCCACGGTCCAGTGCTCCATGAAACGGCGGTAGCTTCGGTAGAACGTTCCGAGGTGCCGCAGGTCGTTGGCAAACTCGTTGCCGATCGAGAAGCTGGTCATGTAGCAGGACAGGCACGTATCCACTGGGTCGCGGGTGCAGTGGATGACGTGGGACTCGGGGAAGAGAATTGAAATGAGTCCCATGTAAAGGAAGTTCAGCGGCATCTTGTCGGTAACGTAGGTGGCGGTGGGGTCGATCGAATCGATCTCGCGGAGGTAGTCGGCGGCCATCCGGTCGGCCATGCGCTGCGATATCGAGTCCAGGCATTCGGGGAAGCAGCCCTTGCATTCGGGGTCGCGGCCGGTGGCGGCAACAGCCATCCCGCTGAGCGCCCGCAACTCCCCGCCTCCATGCACCCGCGGATGCGACGCCAGGATCTGCTCGAGAAGCGACGTACCCGACCGCGGCATGCCGACGATGAAGACCGGCCGGCGGCTGTGGTGCGATGCCCGCGGAAGATCGTGCAGCTTCTCCGGAGTGTAGTAGGCGATGCTGCGGTTGAACCAATCCTCCATCTGGTGCGGATCGTAAGGCTGCGGCATCGCCTCATGCCCCATGCGGGCGTGCGCGAACGCCTCGTCGTAGTGACGCAGCCCGTCGAGCAGCCGGGCGGCGGAAAAGTGGAACACGCGCCGCTCGACCGGTGCGATATCGGTCAGTAGTAATCGCTCCAGCATCGCCAGTGCCTCACGCTGGTGTCCCAGCGCCGGCGCCAGGCGGCCGTACAGATCGGCAAGTTTGGATGAGGAATAACCCTGCTCGATCAGCCCGCGCACCAGTTCCCACGCCGCAAACGGCTGTCCGGCGCCCTCGAGAATACAGGCGCGCGAGATGATCATCTGCGGGTCGGACGGCGCCAGCGCCAGTGCCCATGCGCTGTGATGCAGGGCGGGGGCAACGTCCTGCCGCTCCAGGTACCAGTCGGCCAGCACGTGATGCGCCAGCGGATGGTCCGGCTGGAGCCGCACCGCATCCTTCAGGTGCCGCTCCACCAGTTCGGGGCGTGCCGCCTGCCACGCGCAAAGGCCCACCATGAAGTGGTGACGCGGCTGGTCGGGCGCCAGGCGCACCGCCTCGATATACCGCTGGAGCGCCTCATGGAGACGCGCCTTGCGAAACAGCTCATCGCCCTGCTCGGCTTCCTCGATGCCGTGGGCCCGGAGGAATACGGGATCGAAAAGCGGCGTATGCACGCGCTCCAGCCCGTCGGCAGGCATCGTCGGTGGAGGCGGCAGCACAACTTCGACCAGCCCGAACCGCGTGGAGTCTTCCACCGCGTCGGCGTCCGACGTCTGTCTTTGCTGGTTGACAGCCATGCCCAACCCCGCACGGCGGTGCTTCGATAGTCGCACCGTTTCTTGGAAACAGCCGCGCCGCAACGAAACCCGCGGCCAAAGGAGCTCGATGACACGGTAACAGCAGGCAGACGCATTTGCACGCTTTTGCCAGGAATTCAATCGATCTACACATGGATGGATTTCTATGCATTCCCTCCGGCGTTCGTAGGTTGCCGCTAGCACTGCGCCATCCCGGGCTGTGGCATCGGCACTTCCTCCGCCCGCAACACCGCCGGACTCCCAAATTCGTGACATCGGATGGCGCGCATGGTGGCAACACGCCCCACTCGAAACGGAGGACGTATTTCAGGTCAGGCTGATGACCCGTGAGACAGAATGAGGTGCCGTAGCGCCGTAAGACAAATCGGGGATATCGCATCAGCACATGTATATATGATATGCGCCGCGGCAAACTATGCCAAAATATCTCAAAAGCGATCATTATCCATTGACACATCTCGCAAATAATGCCACAATCTGGTATCTAAGCGTCAAATGCTCCTGGAAAATTCCACCAAGCTCCAACGTTCGGAAGTTGAATCGCTCGTTCGGGAGGTTCTGCTCCAGCGACTGCACGGCGCGATTGCCCCGCCGGCACGGGAGCGGCATGCCGCCGAGCCGCAGCGGCCCGGCGGGCCGCCGCATCCGCTGGTGGTCAACGTTTCCGCCCGTCACATGCACGTCACCCCGGCCGACCTCGAAATCCTCTTTGGACCAGGCGCGAAGCTGACCAAACTCAAAGACCTCTACCAGCAAGGCGAGTTCGCATCCGAGCAACTGGTCACGCTGGTCGGCCCGCGGCAGAGGATTATCCCCAACGTGCGGATCCTCGGTCCTGTGCGCAATTACACGCAGATTGAGTTGAGCTACACGGACGGCATTTATCTGGGAATCGACTTGCCGCTGCGGATCAGCGGCAATCATGAAGGCACGCCGGGCATCACGATCCTGGGACCCAGGGGCGCGATCAACATCAGCAAGGGCGTGATCCGCGCCGAGCGGCACGTCCACATGAGCGAAGCCGACATGGCCTATTACGCCGTCAAAGACGGCGACTATCTCAAGCTCCGCATCGAAGGCCCGTCCGGCGTCGTCTTCGACCGTGTCAAAGTCCGCTATCACCCCAAGGTCGTTCTCGAAGTGCACATAGATACGGACGAAGGCAACGCGTGCGACCTGGAGAGCGCGACCAAGATCGAACTTTTTAAGTGAGCGCGTGAAACGTGAAACGTGACAAATGCCCAACAGGGCACGTTTCACGCGACTCGATACGGAACGAGGATTCATCGAAAGGAACGTATGCCAAGCGAAGCCCTCGGCCTGCTGGAGACCAAAGGCCTCGTTGCCCTGATCGAGGGCAGCGACGCCATGCTCAAGTCGGCCAACGTGGAAATGATCGGATGGGACAAGTGCGGGAGCGGAATGGTCACCTCGTTTGTGAAAGGTGACGTCGCCGCAGTGAAGGCCGCGATCGACGCCGGGGCGGAGGCCGCTGGCCGCGTCGGTCAGGTCATCAGCGTCCACGTGATCCCCCGCCCGCACGACGATTTGGGCGGAATGATGCCCAAGGCGAAGAAACCCGCAACGGTCGCGTCAGACCGCGGCATCGCGGCGTCAGCACGAAAGTAAAGCTGTCATTTCACTGATAGTTTTGTCACTTGTCATTCTTGGTGGGCGAACGCCACTGCACCAATGACAGGTGACCAACGACGAGTGACAAGTGACCAATGACAAAGGACCAAATCATGGCAGAACAAGACGGCAACAGCAGGAACGGCTCATACGGCAGCGCCCTGGGCCTGATCGAAACCAAAGGCTGGGTCGGCCTGGTCGAGGCGACCGACGCGATGTGCAAGGCCGCCAACGTCGAAGTGGTCAAGACCATCCAGATCGGCGGCGCGTTCGTGACGACCATCGTCCGCGGGGACGTTGGCAGCGTTCGAGCGGCGGTCGACGCCGGCGCCGAAGCCGCCGGCCGCGTCGGCGAGCTGGTCGCGTCGCACGTCATCGCGCGGCCGCATCCGGACTTGCTCGCGGGATACGGTGCGGGTGGTGGAAGTTCTTCGCTCTGAACGACACGTGAAGCGTAGAACGTGATAAGAGTCTTCCCAACCGGTGCATTTGTCACGTTTCACGTTTCACTCGCATCGATAGCGCACGGCCATGAACGTTTTGGTGGCGAATCTGGGTTCCACGAGCTTCAAGTACAAGCTCCTGGACATGTCCGCCGAGGGCGAGGTGCTCGCCCGCGGAGGCTACGAGCGCATCGGGCAACCGGGCTCGCCCTTCGCGACGCACGGCGACGTGATCGACGTAATCCTCAAGGAACTTCCGGCCAAACCCGATGCGATCGGCTTCAAAGCCGTGCACGGCGGGCCGATCTCCGGGGCGGTGCGCGTGACCAATGAGGTGATCGCAACGATGGAGCAGTTTGCCGACGTGGCCCCGGCGCACAATCCGCCGTACATCGCGGCGATGCGGGCGTTCCGCCAGAAGCTGCCGCAGGCGCCGCAGGTCGCCGCGTTCGAGACGGCGTTTCACCAGTCGATCCCCATGTCCCGCCAGGTCTACGCGATCCCACACGAATGGACCGAGAAACTGGGAATTCGTCGATACGGCTTTCATGGCGCATCGCACCGCTACATCGCCGCCCGCGTGCGCGAGCTGCTCGGCCCCGAAGCCCGGCGCGTCATCAGCTGTCACCTCGGTGGATCGTGCTCGATCTGCGCCATCGAGAACGGCAAATCCGTCGCCAACTCCTTCGGCATGACGGCCCAGTCGGGCGTGCCGCACAACAACCGCGTCGGCGACTTCGACACGTTCGCGCTGCACAAGCTGCTCAAGCAGAACATGGGGCTCGACGACATTTTCAAACGTCTCTGCAAGGAAGGCGGCCTGCTGGGGATGAGCGGCGTCTCGCCGGACATGCGCGACGTCGAGAAAGCCGCCCAGGCGGGAGACCCGCGGGCGAGGCTCGCGGTCGACGCCTTCGTGGAAAGCGTCCGGCATTTTATCGGCGCGTACCTGGTCGTGCTGGGCGGCGTCGACGTGCTCGTCTTCACCGGCGGGATTGGTGAGAACGGCATCGCCATCCGCGAGGCGATCTGCCACAACCTCGAATGGGCCGGCATCGCCCTCGATCCGCAAAAGAACCAGATTCGCTGTAAGGAAACCAAGATCAGCAAGGTCGAGAGCGGCGCGGAAATCTGGACGATTCCAACCAACGAGGAATTGATCGTCGCGCAGCAGACCCTGGCGGTACTCAGCGTGAACTAAAAACAATACGCCACAGAGGGACACAGATGAAGAACACAGATAAGGGCGAGGCAGTTGCATGTGACACGGGTTTTCAACCCGTGCCGTCGGCATTCGAAGTCGAAGAAATTGGAATTGTCGATCACCCCAAACGGAAAACCGCCGGCACGGGTTGAAAACCCGTGTCACGTGGAAATTGATCGTGGCCAGCGTCTTCTTTCGTATTCCATCTGCGTCCATCTGTGGCGAACAGATTTGAAAGGTGAACCATGACAAACGGCGAGGCAATCGGATTGATCGAGACCAAGGGCATCGTGGCCGCGGTCGAGGCGTGCGACGCGGCGCTCAAGGCGGCCAACGTCCAGTTCGTCGAGCAGCACAAGGTCGGCAGCGGATTGGTGGCAATCACCCTGAAGGGTGACGTTGCTGCCGTGCGGGCGGCGGTGGACGCCGGTGCCGAGGCCGGCGGCCGCGTCGGCGAAGTCGTCTCCGTCCACGTCATCCCCAGGCCGCACTCGGACGTGGCGAAGATGGGATGAGAGAGCGATTTGCGATTTGCGATTTGCAATTTGCGATTGAAAAAGCCGGATGAACGTCCATTGAGTTCATCGCAAATCGCAAATGGCAAATCGCAAAATATAGCGGAGCGCCAATGTTCTTAGCCCGCGTCACCGGCAACGTCGTCGCGACTCACAAAGACCCGTCGTTGAACGGGCAGAAGTTGTTCGTGGTCGAGCCGTTGAACGTGAAGTACGACGAGCAGACGCGCAAGCCGGCTTCGCTGGGAAATACCGGCCGGGCGATCGTCGCGCTGGATTCCGTGGGCGCGGGCGAAGGCCAGCTCGTGCTGGTGGTGCAGGGCAGCAGCGCCCGCATGACCGAGCAGACCAAGAACCTGCCCTCCGATGCCGTGATCGTCGGAATCGTCGACTCCGCCGAGTTCGCGGGGAAGACGTTTTACCGAGCAGAGGATTGAGCCGGCGCTTCCTGTGACACGGGTTTTTAACCCGTGCGAAACGGCACTCGAAGTCAAACGAATCTGATTTGCAATTGGCGATCGCCTTTAGCGGACATCGCCAGCACGGGTTGAAAACCCGTGTCACGGGAATCACGAGAGACAAGCCATGAACCAGGCCCTCGTTCAAGATGTCGTGACGGAAGTGATGCGGCGGCTGGGAAGTAAGATTTCCGCCACGAGCGGCGGTGTCCGCGGCGGCGAAGACGCGCCCGCCAGCGACGCCAAGCAGCGCGAGGCCGAACGGCAGCCGCATCGCATCAGCGTGCCTGTCGGTCAGGGCGGCGTCTTCACCGATATCGACCAGGCCGTCGCGGCCGCGTCCGATGCTCAGAAAAAGCTCGTCCGGCTCCCGCTGGAAGACCGGGACGGCATCGTCAAGCTCATCAAATCGATTGCCAAGCAGAAAGCCCAAGGGTGGGGCAAGCTCGAGCTGGACGAAACCAAGATCGGCCGGCTCGATCACAAGATCGAAAAGCTCCAGCTCCAGGAAGGAATCCCCGGCGTCGAGTTTCTTGTCACCCACGCCCACAGCGGCAGCAAGGGCGTGTCGCTGGATGAGTTCGCGCCGTTCGGGGTGATCGGCTGCATCACGCCGGTCACGCACAGCATTCCGACGCTCACCTGCAACGCGATCAACATGATCGCATCCGGCAACGCCTTGGTGATCAACGCCCATCCCAGCGGCGCCAACTGCGCGGCGGCCTCAATTCAGGAATACAACCGGCAGATCGCGGGCAAATTCGGGATCGAGAACCTCCTGACGACGGTGCTGCCGCCGACGCTCGAAACCGCCGAGGCGATGTTCCGACACCGTGACATTCCCCTGCTGGTGGTGACCGGCGGCGCGGCGGTGGCGCGGGCGGCGCTGCACGCGCGCAAGCGCGCGATCGTCGCCGGGCCCGGCAATCCGCCGGTTGTGGTGGATGAAACTGCCTGTCTGTCCAACGCCGCTGAATCGATCATCAAGGGCGGCGCGTACGACAACAACCTGCTGTGCATCGGCGAGAAGGAAGTGTTCTGCGTCGACAGCGTGTTCGAGAAGCTACTGGCCCAGATGGAAAAGCACGGCGGCTTCCCACTGAACGACCGTCAGGTCGAGGCATTGACCAGGGCCGCGTTCACGTTCGATGCCAACGACGGAAAGCCGCACGTGAACAAGGATTTCGTCGGCAAGGACCCGGCGGTTTTGGCGGAAGCGGCGGGCGTGCGAATCCCGCCGCAGACCCAGCTTTTGTTCGGCGTGACTGGCGCTGATCACGCCTTCGTGCAGGAAGAGCAGATGATGCCTTTCGTGCCATTCGTTCGCGTGCGCAATGTGGACGAAGCGATCGAGTTGTCGCTCCAGGCCGAGCACGGCTTCCGCCACACCGCGATCATCCACTCGCGCAACATCGACGCGATCACGAGATTCGGGCGGCTGGCCGCGACGACGATCTTCGTCGCCAACGCCTCGTGCCTGGCAGGACTGGGCGGCCCCGGCGGCGAAGGCTACGGCAGCTTCAGCATCGCCACGCCAACCGGTGAAGGAATCACGACACCGCTGACGTTCACACGCAGCCGACGAGTCACCGTCTCAGCCGCGCTTCGGATGATTTAGGTTTCCCCGTGACACGGGTTTTTAACCCGTGCAGACGGCTCAGCACGGGTTGAAAACCCGTGTCACAAGTATGCAGCTCGGAACTGTCATCGGTCACGCGACTTCGACGATCAAGCATCCGTCGCTGCATGGATGGCGGCTGGCAGTCGTGCAGCCGCTGAACGTGAAGCGCGAGCCGGAGGCGGATCCGGTGGTGGCAGTGGACAAGCTTTCCGCCGCCGCTGGTGAGACGGTGATTCTCAACAGCGACGGCAAAGCGGCGCGCGAACTGGTCGGCAGCGAAAAGAGCCCGGCCCGCTATTTCATCATCGGGATCGTCGACGAATGATCGTCACTGCGCGACAGCTCGAAGACCTGCACCGCCAGACCGGCGGCAATGGAAAGATTACGCTCCCCTACCGGGCGCGGCTTTCTCCGCTCGCGGTGGATTGGGTGCGGGCTCGGAAGATCGCAGTAGGCTACAGCGACGTTTCGGAAAAGGCGGAGCAGACGGCCGCGAAACCGCAGCACCTCCCGACAGCACTCGTGGCGACTTCCGCCGGTGGATTCGTCTGGTGGTGCGACGGACCCTGCGGCCCAGCCAAAGCTGCGATTATGGCACAGGCGAAAGAGTCGAGCCTTGTGGCGCTGGACCGCCCCGCCGATGCGAGGCAGCTTTTCAGTGTCGTGAAAGAAATCGCGTCGCGCATCCGCGGCGGACAGTGCGCCGGCGCGGTTCTGCTCGTCCAGAATGGCGCGCTGGCGGGCGTTTTTGCCAACCGATGCCCGGCGCTCCGGGCAATACTGGGAACCTGCCTCGATGCGGTCGAGCAAGGCGTCGGCCAGGCGGCGGCGAACGTGCTGATCGTCGAGTACCCGTACAAGACGCTCGTGCAGATTCGCAATCTGCTTTCGCGATTCGTCCGCGGCACGCGAGCGCTTCCGGAAGACGTCCGGCGGCAACTGGAGGAACTGGCATCATGCGCATAGGCCGCGTCGTTGGCCGGGTGTGCCTGAACAGCACCTACGAGACGCTCGTGGGCGGCCGGTTTCTCATTGTCGCGGTGCAGGACCGGTTTTCGCTCGCGGGCGAGGCGCGAAAGACCAGCGAATACCTCGTCTGCTACGACCACCTGGGCGCCGGCGACGGAGAGACGATTGCGATCTCCGAGAGCCGCGAGGCGTGCATGCCGTTCTATCCCGAAAAGCGGGTGCCGCTGGACGCGTACAACGCGGCGATACTGGATCGCGTGGTGATTGAAATGGACGCTCTTACCCCCTCTCCCTCCGGGAGAGGGTTGGGGTGAGGGCGAACGAGAGGCGCCTCTGCCTTTCCCTCACCCCCGCCCTCTCCCGGAGGGAGAGGGGGAAATGCGGTGGCCTCGACAGGAATGAGTTATGGCTTACACACGTAACGGCAGCGGCACAAACGGCTCAACCAACGGTCGCGTCAGCGAATGGAAGATCAAGGAGCAGATGTGCGACATCGGCCGGCGAATCTGGCTCAAAGGATTCTGCGCCGGCAACGAAGGCAATCACTCCTACCGCATCGGCGAGAACCGGATCCTCTGCACGCCGACCGGCATCAGCAAGGGCAACCTCAAGCCCGACGACATCTGCATGGTGGACATGCAGGGCAAGCAGGTGGGCGGCTCGCGCGCCCGCACCAGCGAAATCCTCATGCACCTGGCGATCTACAAGGCGCGGGCGGACGTGAAGGCGGTGGTGCACTCGCACCCGCCGCACGCGACGGCGTTTGCGGTGGCGGGCGTGGATCTGCCGACCTGCATTCACCCCGAGGCCGAGGTGTTTCTCGGCGCCGTCAAGACGGCCAAGTACGTCACGCCGGGCGACACCCGGCTGGGGGAATCACTCATGCCCTACGTGAAGGATTCCAACACCATTCTGCTTCAGAATCACGGCACCGTGACCTTCGATAAGGACCTGGAAGGCGCGTACTACAAGCTGGAAATCGTGGATGCCTATGCCCGGATTCTGCTGCTCGCCAGGCAGATCGGCAGCATCCGGCCGCTGGACGCGGGAGAGATGAAAGAGCTGCTGGAGCTGAAGCAGCGGTTTGGGATCGCCGAGCCGCGATTGAAAGAGGGCGCGAATTTTTCGTGCTCGAGCGATTTTGTTTCGCGAGTGCGCATGCAGGTCGGCGAGCGCGGACGCATGGCCACTGACGGCGGCACGGCGCCGGTGCCGCAATCCTCGCCTATGGAGCAGGCGATCCAGTCATTGGCGCCGGAGGGTTACACCGAACAAGACGTCGAGACGCTCGTGCAGACGATCACGGACCAGATTATGGCGATGGTGTAGCACAATGTGGCACAGCCGCCCTCGGCTGTGTTCCGCCGGAGGCGGAAGGCTTCGACCTTCGGTCGAACACAGCGGGGGGCGGCTGTGCCACATCGAGTGCCGTCAACTGAGGAAATGTAGAATGAAAGTCAGCATCATCGGCGGCGGCGGACGAGTGGGCTCGAACACGGCCTTCGCGCTACAGTGCGCCGGAATCGTCTCCGAGATCCACATCCTCGACGCCAACGAGCAGATGGCGGCGGGCGAGGCGCTGGACCTGCTGCACGGCGCCAGTGTCGCGGCGGACCAGAAGATCTACGCCGGGAATTACGAGAAATCCGCCGATGCGGACATGATCGTGATCACCGCCGGGCTGCGGCGCAAGCCCGACGAGAGCCGGCTCGACCTGATCAACCGCAACGTCACGCTCTTCAAGCAGATTCTCGATTCGATCAACGGCGCGGGGCTGAAGAAGGACGCAATCGTGATGGTCGTGTCCAATCCAGTCGACATCCTCACGCGGCTGGCGATCGACTACCTCAAATGCGATCCGGACAAAGTGATCGGCCTGGGCACGCAACTGGACACCGCCCGATTCCGCTCGCTGATCGCACTGGAGACGGAATTGCCGCCGACGCAGATCAAGGCGCTGATTTTGGGCGAGCACGGCGACAGCATGGTGCCGATCTGGTCGAGCGCGACGGCGGGGGGGATTCTGCTGGTGAAGCTCGAAGGCTTCACCGCCGCGGTGCAACAGCGGGTGTTCGACCGCACCAAGGGCGGCGGCGCGGAAGCCATCAAACTCAAAGGCGGCGCGGGGTGGGCCGTGGCGCTGTCGATCGCGGAAGTCATTCATCCCATCGCGCTGTCGCAGCCTAAGCTGCTGCCGATTTCGACGCAGCTCTCGGGAGAGTACGGCGTGCGCGGAACGTGCATGAGCGTGCCGACGGTCGTCGGCCGATCCGGCGTCATTCGTCGCCAGGAAGTCGAACTGTGGCCGCGAGAGATCAGCGGTTTGCAGGCGTCGGCCAAGGCATTGGATGCGACGTATGCCCAAGTACAGAAAAAAGATTGACTCTCCTCCCCCCTCTCCCTTCGGGAGAGGGCGAAAGACAGGCGCCGTCAGCGGGGTCGGTATCGTGAGGTAAGTATGTCCTGCTGGTCATCACACATTCCCGTGCAGACGCCGATCCGCGGCAACCGGTCGCTGGACGCGAAGATCGCCAGCATCCGGGCCAATCCTTCCGGTGCGAAGGGTTTCATTCTGGCCGACGCGAAGGACGCGGACATGGCGGCGGGGTTGGCCGCGACGGGTAAGGACGCCGTGACGGGCCGGCCGCGATCGCTCAACGAATACCGGGATCAGATGCGCGAGATCGTGAAGCAGGGATTGGTCGACATCATGCTGATGTCGGCCAGCACGAGCGAGGCGCTGACGATTCGGGAGCGGGTTTTTGAGAATTCGCAGGTGACGCCCGCCGTGCGGGCCAACGACACGACCGACATTCACCTCATGGCCGGGAGTACGTTTCCGGGCGAGCCTTCGCGGCCGTTCCGCTCGGCGACCATCGAGCAGATTCAGGGCGGAAAGATCAACCCGACCGCTGAGGAGCGACGGCTGGGCGCCGACCTGGGACTCTATTCGATTACGCCGAACAACCGCATCGAATTCGATTACGCGACGCTGGAGGCGTATCGGGATTTCCGGATCGAAGCCGAGCAGAAAGGCTTCAGGCATTTTCTGGAGGTTTTCGATCCGAACGCATGCGGCCAGTCATGCCCTGCCGATCTGGGCCGGTTCATCAACGACCTGATCGCCCGGACGCTGGCGGGTGTACCCAGCAGCGGGCGGCCGCTGTTTTTGAAGATCCCCTATCACGGGCCCAAGGCGATGGAGGAATTGGTGGCGTACGACCCGACGCTGATTCCCGGGATTCTCGGCGGGTCGAGCGGGACGACGCACGATGCGTTCAAGCTGCTTGAGGAAGCGCGCAAGCACGGTGCGCGGGCCGCTCTTTTTGGGCGGAAGATCAACAACTGCGAGCATCAGCTCACGTTCGTGACGTTCCTGCATGCGATCGCCAACGGAAAACTCGATGCGGCCGAAGCCGTGAAGGCGTATCACGGAGAGCTGGAGAAGCTGAAGCTTTCGCCGCACCGGAAACTCAAGGAAGACCTGGAGCTGACCAGCACAGCCACGAGCTATTCCGGCTCGGGGAGCACCGTTTCGTTATCGGCCGGAGGAAAGGCGCCGAAGAGAACGGAAGCGAACACCGGGGTGCGCGCCGCACCGGCGGCTTATCCGACCAACGCCAACGGCGCCATCGATTTCAAGAAAATGAGCAGCGCGCAGAAAGTTGCGTACTCGCGCGAAAGAATCCGAGCCGATGTAACTCGCTCCAACGGGAAGGCTTGAATGTGACACGGGTTTTCAACCCGTGCGTAACACTTCGGAAGTCTCGGTCGCGCTCGATTTTCTGGTCGCCAGCACGGGTTGAAAACCCGTGTCACGGCGTGTCACAGGCGTGTCACAGTTTGTCACACCAATGCTCATCGCAGAACGACAATCCCGGCTTCGCGACATCCTGTTACAGCGGGG
>Ga0210396_10004496_pt1 | contig 13646 bp, 5 predicted proteins | sample IncBWH17OmetaG_FD_155466 | JGI IMG/M metagenome (GOLD analysis project Ga0210396, IMG submission 155466) | Forest soil microbial communities from Barre Woods Harvard Forest LTER site, Petersham, Massachusetts, United States - Inc-BW-H-17-O ...
CACGCTTCCGTCGCTATCGTCCCACCGGAAAACTGGGCACATGAGATCAGCCGCGTTCTAGGAGCGAGCGGCGTGCACCTCACCGCGCACGATATCGCCGTGCGAGGCGAGCGCCTAGCTCTCGCTCGATTGTTGGTGGGCACTGCCGATGCGGGCCCTGGGGCGCCGCAGGATGAATTTCTCCAGGTATACGGCATTGACGAATTGGGTCGAATCTCCCTGCAGATCTGGTTCGACCTCGAAGACATGGACGCCGCGATCGCCGAACTCGACGGCGCGCATGCCCGGTTCGAGCAAGAGGCACACCGTCAGACGCGGCGGCTGGAGAACGCGGCAAGCCAAGCGGCCGAGCGCTATTTCGCGCACTTCGCAGCCCGCGACTGGGATGCGCTCGCGAAGGTACTGGCCGACGACATCTGTGTCGACGATCGCCGGCGGGTCGTAAACGCAGGGATCAAGCACGGTCGGGATGCCGAGATCGCAAACGTGCGGGCGGTTGTCGACGTCGGAATTACCTACTTCGCATCCGTCGTCATCGCAGCCCGTGGGCAGCGCCTTGTTCTCGCGCGCATCGAAGGCGGGGGGCCCGAGGAGTTCCTCGACGAGGTGCTGGGCGTCATCGAAATCGACTCTGACAATCTCATCTCGACGATCGTCCTTTTCGAGCTCGACGACTTCGATGCCGCCGTCGCCGAGCTCGACGCCCGCTACCTCGCCGGCGAAGCGGCAGCGCACGCGAATACGTGGTCGGTGATCAGCGGTGGCCACGGTGCGCTCAACCGGCGTGAGCTGCCGCCCCTCACGCCAGACTGCGTGAGCATTGACCACCGTCGCGGCGCAGCATTCGCGCCCGGAGAGCTCACGGCATACTTCCGTGCTGGATTTGACCTCAACCAAGACATCCAAACCTACGTCGAGGTTGTGCATCGCCTGAGTGATCTCGGAGCGGTCTGCACCCATGCGGCGCATGGCGTTTCGCACGAAGGCTTTGACGCCGAGTGGCGCGGGATAGATCTCTTGACCATTGACGGCGACATGGTCAACCGCTGCGAAGTCTTCGACGAGGCGAACCTCGACGCCGCGCTCGCGCGGTTCGATCAGCTCAGCCGACCGGCACCGCGGCTGGAAAACGCGGCCAGCCAAGTGACCGAGCGCTACATGGCACACTTCGCAGCCCGCGACTGGGATGAGCTCGCGAAGGTACTGGCCGACGACGTTTGCACCGACGATCGCCGTCGCATCGTGGGCGCGGAAATCAAGCACGGTCGAGATGCCGAGATCGCAAACCTGCGGGCGGCCGCCGACGTCGGGATCACGTACTTCACGTCCGTCGTCATCGCAGCCCGTGGGGAGCGCCTCATGCTCGCGCACCTCTCGGGTGGCCAAGGCGGGTCCGGGGAGTTCGTCAACGAGGTGCTGGGTGTCGGCGAAATCAACTCTGACAATCTGATCTCGGCGATCGTCTTATTTGAGCTCGACGACTTCGACGCCGCCATCGAAGAGCTCGACGCCCGGTACCTCGCCGGTGAAGCGGCACCCTACAGAGATGTCTTGCAGCCCGTAACGGACACGGTGGGGGAGCTCAATCGTCACAAGCCGGGGCCGATGCTTGGGCGGATTGCGTTTGCCGATCATCGACGAGTCCCGTTCGGGTCGGCGGAAAACTACGGGCGAGCGATCGAGGAGCTGTGGACACTGGTGCCCGACGCCAGGAATTGGATGAGGGCGGTACATGCGCTCGACGCCCACGGGCTCGTTTCCACCCTCGTCATCGAAGGCACCGACGCACACGGGAACGAATTGCAGTGGGTTCGCACCTTTCTGTTCCTTTCCGACGGACCGCGGGTGGAGGTTTACGAAGAGGCGGACCTCGACGTCGCCCTCGCGCGCTTCGACGAGTTGCGCCCGCAGGCGCGGCGGCTGGAAAACGCGGCAAGCCATGCGTGCGCGCAGCACTCGGCGCATTTCGCAGCCCGCGACTGGGATGCGCTCGCGAAGGTACTGGCTGACGACTTCGTCACCGACGATCGCCGTCGGGCCGTAAATGCAGGGATCCGGCACGGTCGGGATGCCGAGATCGCAAACATGCAGGCCGCCGCCGAGGTCGGGGTCACGTACACGGCGTTTGTCGTCATCGCAACCCGCGGGGAGCGCCTCATCCTCTTGCATGTCTCGGTCGGCGGTGGCGGGTCCGCGGAGTTCGCCACGGATGCGCTGAGCGTCGTTGAAGTCAACTCCCACAATCAGATCGCGGCGTTCGTCATATTCGAGCTCGACGACTTCGACGCCGCCATCGCCGAGCTCGACGCGCGCTACCGCGCCGGCGAAGCAGCCGCCCACGCGCACACGTGGTCGGTGATCACGCGGGCCATCTCCGCGCTCAACCGGCGTGAGGTGGTTCAGACGACGCCGGATTGGGTGAACATCGACCACCGGCGTGGGGTGTCGTTCGGGCCTGGTGAACTGCCCGCATTACTCGCCTCGTGGAACCTTTCGCCCGACGCGAGCAGCTCCATCGAGGTTGTGCATCGGCTGAGCCACGTTGGAGCCGTGGTCACCTCCGTGTCACATGAGACCTCGCAAGAGGGCGTCAATGCCGAGTGGCGGGTGATCAGCGTTCTGACGATCGAAGACGACCTGATAAACCGATTTGAGGCATTCGACGAGGCAGACATCGACGCCGCAATCGCGAGGTTCGATCAGCTCAGCCGGCCGACACCGCGGCTGGAGAACGCGGTATCCCGATTGGTCGAGCAGTTCCTGGCGCATTTTGCGGGCCGCGACTGGGACGCCCTGGCAGAACTAGTCGCCGATGATATGTCCTCGGACGATCGCCGTCGGGTCATAAACGCTGGCATCCGACTCGGTCGAGATGGCGAGATGGCGAACTGGCGAGCCACCAGCGACGTCTGGACCAATGTCAATGCGACCGTGATCGCGACCCGCGGAGAGCGCCTCGCGCTCTTCCGTTTCGCCACAAGCCAAGACCAGCCGACCGAGGGGTTCCAGGGCGCGGCGCTCTCAGTCATCGAGATCAACGACGACAACCGAGCCGTGGCAAGCGTCGTGTTCGACATCGACGACTTCGACGCCGCGATCGCTGAGCTCGACGCTCGATACATCGCCGGTGAGGCGGCCGCTCAGGCGAACACGTGGTCGGTGATCACTGGCGGCTACGCCGCGCTCAACCGCCACGAGCTGCCTGCGACGACACCCGATGGGGTCAGCATGGATCACCGGCGGGGGGGAGCATTTGCGCCCGGTGAGCTGAGCGCATACATCCGTGCGGCATGGGAAAATACGCCGAATGCCACGATCCACGTCGAGGTCGTGCACCGGCTAAGCAGCCTTGGAGCGGTCGTCACCCAGCGGGCGCACGGCGTATCGCTAGAGGGATTCGACGCTGAGTGGCGCGATATAGCAGTGATGACGGTCGACGGCGGGCTCATCAGCCGCGGTGAGATATTTGACGAGGCAGACCTCGACGCCGCGTTGGCGAAGTTCGACGAGCTCAGCCGGGCCCGCCTGGAAAACAGCGCGACGCGTGTGCAGGAGCGGGTTTATTCGTACATTGCGGCCGGCGACTGGGACGCCCTGGCTCAGACAACGGCCGAGAATGTTTCCGTCGACGATCGTCGGCGGGTGGTTAACGCCGGGGTCATACACGGTCGGGATGCCAATATCGAAAGCACACAGGCGACCGTCGATGTCGGCTTCACGATGACGATGGTTGGCGCCCTGGCAACCCGCGGCGAGCACCTCGCCCTCTTACGCGTTCGCGTGTCGGGCCGTGACGCCGAGACGATTCAAAACGACGCCCTCAACATCGTCGAGATCGACGTCGACGAGCGAATTGCGGGGAATGTCGTGTTCGACCTTGACGACTTCGACGCCGCTGTTGCCGAACTCGATGCCCGATACGTCGCCGGCGAAGCGGCCGCCCACGCCGGCACGTGGTCGTTAATCGCGGGTGCGTTCGTCGCGCTCAATCGACGCGAACTCCCCGCGACGACATCGGATGCCGTGAGCATCGACCACCGCCGGGTGGCATCGTTTGCGCCCGGGGAATTGACCGCATACATCCGTGCCGGCTGGGACCTCGACCAAAACCTCAACCTCTACATCGAGGCAGCGCATCGGGTCAACGACCGGGGCGCGGTATTCACTTGGACGGGACATGGAACCTCGCACGAGGGCTTCGAGGCCGAGTGGCGGGGGGTCAACCTGATGACCGTCGACGGCGAAATGGTCTCCCGCATGGAGGTATTCGATGAGGAAGACCTCGATGCCGCGCTCGCGGTGTTCGAAGAACTCCACCCACCCGAGCGTCGTCTGGAAAATGCGGCCAGCCAAGTGGCGGAGCGCTTCCTGACGCACTTCGCGGCAGGCGACTGGGACGCCATGGCGGAGATGCTGGCCGACAACTTTTCCAGAGACGATCGCCGCCGCCTAGTGGGCGCGGGAGTCCGAGATGGTCGAGACGCCTGGATCGTCGACATGCGGGCGACCGCTGAGCTGTGGATCGCGAACGTGACGTCCACCGTCATCGGGACCCGCGGGGCGCGCCTTGTCCTCATCCGAGGTCGCTTCTCGCACCGCGAGCAAGTGCCCGAGGGATTTCTCACCGAGTTCCTCACCCTCGCCGAGATTAACGACGATAAGCGGATCGCGGCGATCGTGATGTTCGACATCGACGACATCGACGCCGCATTCGCCGAACTCGACGCCAGGTACATCGCCGACGAGGCAGCACCATATCGGGACGCATGGTCCGTCATCGCTGCCGGCTACGCCGCGCTCAACCGGTACGAGGTCCCGCCGTCGGCACCGGACTACGTGGCCATCGACCACCGATTACAGCATCTCACCGAGGCAGCGGATTTGGGCGAAAACCTCCGCGCCGCCTGGGATCTCACTCCGGAACTCAAGGGCTACGTCGAAGTTGTGCATCGGCTGAGCAGCCTGGGAGCGGTCGTCACCCACGCCGCGCATGGAACCACTCAAGACGGCTTAGACGCCGAGTGGCGAGGGATCCACCTTTTGACGGTCGAGGGCGGCATGGTCAACCGCTGCGAAGTCTTTTTCGAGGCAGACCTTGACGCCGCGCTCGCGAAGTTCAACCAACTCAGCATTCCGGCATTGCGGTTAAAAAACGCCGTGGCAGAGCGTATTTCGGCGCACATCGGTGCCCGCGATTGGAATGCCCTGGCGCAGGACTTCGCCGACGACTACTGCCTCGATGATCGCCGCAGGGTCGTGAATGCCGGAGTGATGCATGGTCGAGACGCCGGGGTCGAGAACACGCGGGTGGCCGCTGAAGTCGGCTTGTTGACGAACACCACGTCGACAATCATTGCGAGCCGAGGCGAACGCCTCACTCTCGAGCGTTTTCACGCTTCCGGCGCCGACCGCGAGTCGATTCAAAATGAAGCCCTGAACATCGTCGAAATCGGCGCCGAAGAGCGGATCGCAGCGGTCGTCATGTTCGACGTCGATGACATCGACGCCGCCTTCGCGGAGCTCGATGCCCGATACCTCGCCGGCGAAGGCGCCGCTCACGCGCAGACATGGTCTCGCATTACAAGGGCCTACGCGGCGCTCAATCGTCACCAAGTTCCGGCGACGACGCCGGATTGGGTAGTCATCGACCATAGCCGGCTCGCTTTGGCCGCCGAAGCAAGCAATCTGGCCGCATTCTTCAGTGCAATGTGGGAACTCACACCCACATTCAGCATTTACATCGAGGCAGTTCATCGGTTGAGCAACCTCGGGGCCGTCTACACCCATGTGGTGTCCGGAATCTCGCCCGAGGGGTTCGAAGCCGAGTGGCGATTGGTCGAGCTGCTCACGTTAGACGGGGACCAGTTCAGCCGCGGGGAGATCTTCGACGAGGCAGACCTCGATACCGCGCTCGCCCGCTTTGAAGAACTGCACCCACAGATGCCGAATCTGGAAAACGCGGCAAGCCGCATGGACGAGCGACTTCGGACATACCTCGCGGCACGGGAGTGGGCCGCGATGGCGAACCTGCTGACTGAGGAGACTTGTACAGACGATCGGCGGCGGATCGTGAACGTCGGGATCCGGCGCGGCCGCGACGTCACAGTCGCGTACGGGCAGGCAATGGCAGATCTCGGTGTCAAGATCGTAGCGTCAGACGTCGTTGCGATTCGGGGTGAACGCTTATTCCTCAGTCGGGCACGATGGTTGGGGCCCGATCAGCGGCCGGAGGACTTCCACACCGAGGTGCTCAACGTCGTTGAGATCGACCCGGAGCAGAGGATCGCGGCACGGGTCATGTTCGACGCTGATGACATCGACGCCGCCTTCGCGGAGCTCGAGGCCCGATACCTTGCCGGCGAGGCGGCCGCTTACGCGCTCACCTGGTCGGCTATCGCACGGGAATGCGCCGCGTTCAACCGGCACGAACTCACCGCGGTGGACTACATCACCGTCGATCACAGGCCGCTGCCAATAGTTGAGGCTTTTTCACAAGCGGCCCTGCGGGTTTGGGACGTCACGCCAGACTTTGGCATCCACATCGAGGCCGTGCATCGGCTCGGCGGTTTCGGAGCGGTCGCCACCTATCAAGCGAATGGGACCTCGCCCGAAGACTTCGACGGCGAGTGGCGAATGATCATCCTTGCGACTGTCGAAGGCGACCGGATCGACCGCTGCGAGGTCTTCGACGAGTCAGACCTCGACGCCGCGCTCGTCCGCTTTGAAGAACTTCGACCGCCACCGCGGCGACTCCAAAACGCGGCAAGCCGCGTGACCGAGCGCTGCAGAGCAGTTCTCGCGGTCCGCGATTGGGACGCGATGGCCGAGATACTGGCCGAGGGCTTCTCCAGTGAGGATCGCAGGCGGGTCGTCAACTCCGGGATTCGGCAGGGTCGGGATCTCGGAGTCAAAGATATGCAGGCGGCTGTCGACGTCATCGGTATCACGTACCGGACGTCCGTCGTGATCGCGACCCGTGGGGAGCGCCTCGAACTCATTAGCGCCCGCGTCAGCAATGACAAAAGGCCCGAGACGGCCCAGTTCGAAGTCCTACAAGTATCCGAAATCGACACCGACGGCCGTGTCGCGGCGGTAGTCACGATGGACGTCGATGACATCGACGCTGCCTTCGAGGAACTTGACACTCGGTACCTCGCCGGTGAGGCCGCCGCGCACGCGCACACGTGGTCGGCCATCGCGAACGCCACCGCAGGGTTTAACCGGCACGAGATGCCTTCGGTGACGCCGCACTGGGTCAATATCGACCACCGGCGTGTGACAGCTTTCACGCCCGGGGACCTGGTGGAGTACATCCGTGCCACGTGGGAAGTCGCGCCGGACAGCAAAAACCGCATCGTGGCCGTGCATCGTTTGACCGACCTCGGAGCGGTCATCACTCAGGCGACGCATGGGACCTCGCAAGAAGGCTTTGAGGCCGAGTGGCGGGAGATAACGCTTCTGACGGTCGAAGGCGACTCGCTCAACGACGTCGAGATCTTCGATGAGGCAGACCTCGACATCGCGCTCGCCCGGTTCGAGGAACTGTACCCGCAGGCACCACGGCTGGAAAACGCGGCGAGCCAAGTGGCCGAGCGTTTTTGGAAGTACTTCGCCAACCACGAGTGGGTTGCGATGGCTGAGATAATCGCCGATAACTGCTGCACACACGATCGCCGCCGGGTTGTCAGCGCCGATGTCTTGCGCGGTCGCGCTGCGCATGTAACGAACATGCGAGCAGTGGCTGAGGTCGGATTCGACGGCCTCGTGTCGAGCGTGTTAGCGACCCGCGAGCATCGTCTTGCACTCATTCGCATTTGTTCCTCAGTGCGTGGCTCGACACCCGGTGAGGTCATTGCTGAGATGCTCAGCGTCGTCGAGATCGATACCGACAACAGGCTGGCCGGCGCCGTCATCTTCGATTCTGGCGACATCGACGCTGCATTCGAGGAACTCGACGCCCGGTATCTCGCGGCCGAAGCTTCCCACTACGCGCACACGTGGTCGGTTATCGCGCGGACCACGGCCGCGTTCAACCGGCACGAACTTCCTGTGGCAGACGGGGTCAACATCGACAACCGGACGCTCGCCCCGGTCGACGCGAGTGATCTGGCTGCATTCATGCGCGACACTTGGGACCTCACGCCGGACTTCAGCACCCACATCGAGGCGGTGCATCGACTCAGCAGCTTCGGCGCGGTCGTCACCTATATGGCATACGGGACCTCTCTAGAAGGCTTCGCCGCCGAGTGGCGAGTGGTTGACCTTCTCGCTGTCGAAGGCGACCGAATCAGCCGTGTCGAGCTATTCGACGAGGCCGACATCGATACCGCACTGGCGAGATTCGACGAACTCGAACGGCGGACGCCTTCATTTGGGAACGCCGCGACGCGAACCTGGGTGCGTGCGGCCGAGGCATTCAACTGCCGCGACGTGGACGGGCTCGTTGCGCTCGCCAGCGCGGAGAGTCGTTATGAGGACCGGCGAAAAGGCTTGCGCGACATAGTCGAGGCTCCATCATGGCGAAAGGCCCTCGTTGCCGTGATCCAGACGGCACCGAGCAGCTGGCGGATGGAGGTCGAGCCCATCGCCGTCAGGGGGGCTCGCTTCTCGCTGACTCGCGAGTGTTATCGCGACGTTGATGAGGCCGACCGGCCGATCGCCGTCGAGCTCTTGCACGTCGTGGAACTCGATGACAACGACCTGATGCACGACATTGTAAGTTTCGATCCCGACGACCTTGACGACGCCTTCGCTGAACTCACGGCTCGATGGGTCGCATCGGGGGAGGTTGCTTATCCGGAGCCCCTCGAAGCGGTGGACCGGATCAACGCGACGATCAACCGTCATGACTGGGATGCGGTCGCAACACATTTCGTTGGTGCTGAGTACGTCAATCACCGACAGCTGGGGCATGCGGTCAACGGCACGATCGCAGACTGGCTGTCATCGCTGCAGACGACTGGATCGCTGGTACCCAACGTTTGGGCCGAGCTCGCCGAGGTCCTGGCGCGCTGTGCGATAGGCATCGTGGGTCGCATGGCCCTTAAGGGCACGTCGACCGATGGCGCCGCGATCGAGATTCCGTTCGTCGTGCTCATCCTCCTCCACGGTGAGCGTGTCACACGTCTCGAGGCGTTCGACGAGGGTCAACGCGACGTGGCCGTCGCACGGTTACAGGAACTCAACCAACCGGTCTGATCCATTGGCGGTCGGCCGACCGATCGTAGGCTGGGCCCCATGACCGAAGGCCGACTGTTGCTGGGCGCGACGCCGTTGGGCCAGCCGTCCGATTCCTCACCGCGGCTGATCGCCGCGTTGTCGTCGGCCGACGTGGTGGCCGCCGAGGACACCCGCCGGGTGCGCACATTGGCCAAGGCGCTCGATGTTCGGATCGGCGGCAACATCGTCAGCTTTTTCGATCACGTCGAGGCGTCCCGGGTGCCCGAGCTGGTCGACGCGATCAGCGCTGGCGCCACGGTGCTGGTGGTCAGCGACGCGGGAATGCCGCTGATCAACGACCCGGGCCACCGGCTGGTGGCGGCGTGCGTGGAGGCAGGTCTGCCGGTGTCTTGCCTGCCCGGTCCGTCGGCGGTGACGACCGCGCTGGCGGTATCGGGGCTGCCGTCGGACAAGTTCTGCTTCGAGGGATTCGCGCCACGCAAGCAGGCCGCGCGCAAGAGTTGGCTGGCATCGCTGGCGACTGAACAGCGCACGGTGGTGTTCTTCGAATCGCCGCGCCGGCTGGCTGCCTGCTTGAGTGACGCCGTCAATCAGCTTGGCGGGGATCGTCGGGCCGCAGTATGCCGCGAGCTGACCAAGGTGCACGAGGAGGTGGTGCGCGGATCGCTGGACGAGTTGGCCGCGTGGGCCGCCGACGGCGTGCTGGGCGAGATCACCGTGGTGTTGGCCGGTGCGGTGCTGCGCGCCGATCTTCCGGCGTTGGTCGCGCGGGCCAGTGCACTGGTGGACGGGGGGATGGGCGTCAAAGACGCCTGCGCACAGGTGATTACGGCTACGCAGGGAGCGCCGTCACGGCGTGAGCTCTACGACGCGGTGCTGCGATCGCGCAGCTGAGGCGTCGCCCGCCCCGAGAATGGGCGCGGCCTTGTGCAGACATTCCTCCCATTCGGCGTCGGCGTCGGAGTCGGCCGTGATCCCGCCGCCCGACCCGAGCACCGCGTAGCCTACGGCGTCGAATTCCACCGTGCGGATCGCGACGTTGAGTTCGCAGCCGGCTACCGGCGACGCCAAACCGACTGTCCCGCAATAAACTCCGCGCGTCGACTGCTCCCACTGCGAAATCAGTTGTCGTGCACGTAGTTTGGGCGTACCGGTGACCGATGCCGGCGGGAAGGCGGCGTCCAGCAGCGCCGTGGTCGGCAGCTCGATGGGGATCCGCGCCGACACGGTCGACACCAGGTGCCACACGCCGGGTGCGGGCCGCACCACGAGCAGCTCGGGCACCGTCACCGATCCGGTGACCGCGACGCGGCCCAGGTCATTGCGCACTAGGTCGACGATCATGATGTTCTCTGCGACGTCCTTGCTCGAGGACCTCAGCGCCGACGGGGGAGCGCTAAGCGGCAACGTGCCTTTGATCGGGCTCGAGGTGACCACGTCGCCATGGCGGCACAGGAACAGTTCCGGCGAAAGCGATGCCACCGCGCCCCAGTCTCCGGCGACGTAGGCTGCCCGCGCCGGCGCGGTGCGCGCGACACCGTCGATGAAAAAGTCCAGCGGTTCCCCGGCGATCGCGCCGGTGAACTGCGTGCACACGCAGGCCTGGTAGACCTCGCCGGCCCGGATGGCCTCCAGGCAGGCCAGCACCCCGCCGCGATGTGCCTGGCGGTCGGCCGCGTCCCAGTCGATCCGGTAAGCACGCGCCGGCGCCGAGTGCGGCGTATGCGCCGCCAAAACTTCCGCCAGCCAACCGGGCATCGGGGCCCCGGACAGGCTCTCAAACCACCATTGCCGGTCGAGGTCGCAGCGCAACACGCAGTCCGTCCAGCCGCCGGCGGCTTCGGGTATCCGGGTGGGCCGCCCGTCAGAACCCTGGTCGGGGTAGGACAAGTAGCCGATCCAGCCACCGCCGACGGTGGTGCGGTGCGATCCCGGTCGTACGTCGAACGCGTCGGCCACGTCGACGGGTCCTACCGACACGCTCGGCGCGATCACGGCCGACGCGCCGAACCACTGACCGGTCAGCGCGGCCGGTGGCGGCAGCTCCAGCCGGTTTGTGGCGTCGCCGATGGCGCGCAGCACCCCGGGTGCGCCGCCAAGATCGCCGAGCCGGTCGATTCTCACCCCACCAGCTTGGCAGATCTCAGTCGCGGCTGATGTGGCGCACGGTCGTCGCGGCCGCAAGCTTGTCGGGGTTGCGCATCGCGTAGAAGTTGGTGATCTTGCCGTCGACGATCTCAACGGTAAAGATGCCCTCCAGCCGGTCGCCGGCGTAGAGCACCACCGCCGGCGCCGAGTTGCAGATCGCCATCTCTGCCCGGACGTCGGGCAGCTGCAGTCCACGGCCGATCAGCCCGACGACAGCCCTGGCGACCTTGTCGGCACCGATCACCGGTCGACGTGCCGCACTGGCCTTTCCGCCACTGTCGGCGGTCCACACCACGTCGGGGGCCAGCATCGACATCACCTTCTGCACGTCGCCGCCGGCCGCTGCCGCCATGAATTCCGCGGTAATTCGCGCGTTCTGCTCCGGGTCGACCGGGGTGAAGCGCCTGCGTCGGGCTTGCACGTGTTCGCGGGCCCGATGCGCGACCTGCCGCACCGCCGCCACCGATTTGCTTACCGCGGAAGCGATTTCGTCGTAGTCGAACCCGAACACCTCGCGCAGCACGAACACCGCGCGTTCGTCTGGGCTCAAGGTCTCCAGCAGCACCAGCATCGCCATCGAAACCGATTCGGCCAGTACGACATCGGCCGACGGATCCTGCTCGTCCAGCAGCAGTGGCTCGGGCAGCCACGGCCCGACGTAGTCCTCGCGCCGCCGGGCGCCGGCGCGTAGCGCGTTGAGCGCCTGACGGGTGACCAACCGGGCCAGGTAAGACTTGGTGTCGTGCACCCCGGACAGATCTACCTGCGCCCAGCGCAGGTAGCTGTCCTGGAGAACATCATCGGATTCGGTTGTCGAACCCAAGATTTCGTAGGCGATGGTGAACAGCAACGGCCGCAGTAGCACGAACCGTTCGGTGTGTTGGTCGGAGGTGGTCACGGCGCTGTGACCGCATCGTGCGCGAGTTGCTCGGGACGCTCGCCGCCTTTGAGCCAGCGGTACCACCCGGGCTTGGAGGCCTCGCGACGGATACCCCACACCGTGCCTTTGCAGACCGCTTCTTTGATCGTCGCCGCGAACCGGCCGCCGATGAACAGGTTCAGCGGGGTGTCGTCGGGACGGGCGAGCTGGACGGTGGCATACGAGCGGCCGATGCTGACGCACTGCCCGGTGAACGCCTGGTTGATCACCGCGGGCGGGGTACCGGCGATGCGGCTCAGCACCGTGTTGGCGGCCTGGGCGCCGAGCGGGATTGCGGCTTGGCAGCTCATCCGCAACGGCTGGCCGGACGGCGCGGCGGCGTCGCCGGCCGCCACGATGCGGGGGTCGTCCACGCTGGTCAGTGTTTCATCGGTCAGCAGCCGGCCCAGTTCGTCGGTGCGAAGCCCGCTTCGGGCGGCCAACTCCGGCACGCCGAAGCCCGCCGTCCACACCGTCACTGCGCTGGGCAGAAGGGCGCCGTCAGCCAGCACGACGGAGTGGGGCCCGACCTCGCGGACCACGGCCGTCTCGAGCACGTCGACACCGAGGCGGCGCAGCCACTTGGCCACCGAACGGCGTCCGGGCCCGCTCAGCGACGGGCCCAGTACCCCGCCACAAACCAGGGTCACCCGCCGGCCCTGCTCGGCCAGCTCGGATGCCGTCTCGATGCCGGTCAAGCCGGCGCCGACGACGGTGACTGGTGCGTCGGGATGCAGCTCGTCCAATGCGTCACGCAACCGTTCGGCATGCTCCAATTCAGCGATCGGATAGGCGAATTCAACTGCGCCGGGCACCGTAGCCGGCACCGCGCCGGTGCTGCCGACGGCGTAGATCAGGTAGTCGTAATCCAACACGAAGGAAGAAGCCAGCTCGATCTGGCGGTCGGCGCTGTTGATCCGCTCGCCGCTGTCGACGACCAGCCGGATGCCCTCGCCGAGCAGCGTGCCGTAGTCGACGGCGGCGGTGCCACTGCGTGCGGCCAGCTGATGCAACCGGATTCGCTCGACGAAACACGGACGTGGATTCACCAACGTGATCTCGACGTCGGCGCGCAGCCGCAGGTGGTTGGCGGCCAACGTTCCGGCGTATCCGCCACCGATCACGACGACGTGAGTGCGCTGCTCGGTCATTGTTGTCTCCTGTTCTCGCGGGATGTTCTGCCCTCAAGACACCGCCGCGGTCGCGGATGTGACAACGTTCGGGCCGCTGTGACCAGGCTCACGTCGGCCGCGAGAACGCAGAGACCAGCAGATCGACGCGCGCGGACCGATACTCCGGACGTAACCGGCCACCGCGGTCGAGGGTGATCAACCCGTGCAGCGCAGCCCACAGCACCTCGGTGAGGGTGTCGGCGTCCCGCGTACCTGCGACCAGGTCC
>Ga0210396_10004498_pt1 | contig 13642 bp, 10 predicted proteins | sample IncBWH17OmetaG_FD_155466 | JGI IMG/M metagenome (GOLD analysis project Ga0210396, IMG submission 155466) | Forest soil microbial communities from Barre Woods Harvard Forest LTER site, Petersham, Massachusetts, United States - Inc-BW-H-17-O ...
CATTGACCACGGCTTCGCGGCCGATACTATAAACATCATTGCGGATGGCTGGTTTCAATGGCAAGGCCGGACCCTCCACAATAACGCGGAAACCAATTTCTTGCTGGATGCTCAACTCTTCCGGGATCCTTGAAAGTGCCTGTTCCAAATCTTGAGCATTCCCCGCCGCCGACCGCAGCCCGCGAACCGCATTGCGGCCTTCGTCAACCACCTGCGCCATCAACTGGAGAACGCGATTCAGCGCCGGTTGCGCGGATGAATCGGCAGGTATCTGGTCCACCGCAACGTGCAGTTGCATGAACGCGCTTAGTACGCCTTGCAACAACGTGTCATGCAACTCCTGGGCGATACGCGTGCGTTCGCTAAGCCGCTCCTCTATGCGGATATTGTATTGCCGGGCCAGTCGATGCACCCTCGAGCGATAAAAGCTCAATATTGCAACTCCGCAGACCAGCACACCTGACACACGAAACCACCATGTCTGCCACCACATGGGCTTAACGTCGAAGGGGAATGTAGCTTCCGCTCCATTCCAGAGGCCATCGCTGTTGGACGCGATCAAGCGGAAGCGGTACGAGCCGGGACTAAGATTGGTGTAGATGGCGGTTCGTGTCGACACCGGCTCACTCCAATCGCGATCAAAGCCGTCGAGCCGATACCGGTACCGGACGCGTTCGGAATTGGAGAGACTCAACCCCGTATAACTGAATATGATTTTCTGGCGAGCCGATGAAATACGAACCGGGCCTTGCGGGTCGATCGCATTGCCATCAACCGAGACTGCATCGACATGAACCAAAGCTGGCGCAGACATGCCTGCCGCTCGGCTGGGATCCGCGACGGAAAGTCCACGATTCAGGGAAAACCAAATTCGTCCCAGAGTATCCGAAACAACTGATTGTTGCCGCTTGACGCCCTCCACACCGTGCAAGCCGTCGGCAAGCCCATACTCGCGCAGGTCACCGTCGGTGACCTTGTCACCCAGGAGTGCGCTGCGTTTCACGCGCAGTACATGACTGGAGGTTGCGATCCATAGCCAACCACTTCTGTCCTCTGCAATTCCGAATATCGGTTCGTGTAAAGATTCCGGCGCTTCACGCGGGATCTGGACACGATCGGAGGCAAGGAAGGCGATGCCAGCGGCGGTGCCGATCCAGAGCACCCCAGTGGAACCCGTCAGCACGCAGTTCACGTCCGCCGAAGCTAAGCCGTCGCGCACTGTAAAGACGTGCCACTGGCCCTTCGACAATATATTCAGGCCGTTCGGCGTGCCGAACCACATACTGCCGTCAGGACTCTCCGCCATCGAAGTCACCGCGTTGGACGAGAGGCCATTTGCGGTTGTGTAGGTCGTGAAGCGGCCGTTCTTGAATGCGCTCACTCCAGCAGTGAGTGTTCCTGCCCAAACGGTTCCATCACGACTTTGATGAACCGAGTAAACGCTGTTTTGAGCGAGTCCGTCGGTCTGCGTGTATGTCTTCGCTGTGAGCGATCCATGTTTGTGGCGCAGAAGCGTCAGGCCGCCTCTCTGTCTACCGATCCACAGTTCGCCTTCGCGCCCGGAGATGGAGTACACCACGTCCCGGGGCAGACCGGCCTCGGCAACGCTCCCGCTGTCTGCTCCTTTAATCCAGTGCAGCCCACCCTCCAAGGGCGCGAACCATGTGCGCCCTTCCGGGTCGACGTAAACCGGTCCATTGCTTCCCGACGGCAGACCGGCAGCCACGGAATAAGTGACAAACGCGCTGTCTCGCAGACGTTCAAGGCCCCGTGAACTACCTATCCATAGATTTCCTTCGCGATCTTCGAAGAGCGCCGTCACTGCCGGATCAATGCGCACGTCGACCGCGCCCCCTTCATCATTCATGCGGATTAGACCGTCGGATGTACCCACCCAGACGTTCGAATCATCGTCCCGAATCATGGAAAGAACTTGGGTGCGGCGGAGAGAGGCGGGAATTCCTACGGAAGTGACCTCCGCCCCGTTCCACCGCACCATGCCCCTGTCCGTCCCCAACCACAACCCTTGGTTTTCCAGGGCGAGCAGACAGTTGATCTTGCTTCTGGGCCGCCCCTTCCCCGCGTCAAACACTTTTCCTTGACTCACATAGAAGAGACCTTTGTCCTGCGTACCGAGCCACACCTTGCCGTCGGTCGTCTCCGCCATCGACAGGACGGCAGAATTGGGTTCGGCAAAGCGGTGCGTTGCAACTCCGGTCGCCCAACTGAGGCGACTTGAAAGATCGTCGGCGGTTCCCGTTGTGGCTCGCGTGGAATTTTCCGGCTTAGCTGGAGAGCCAGCCGTTTCATACTGCCCGTCACGATACGTGAGGGTACCAAGCGCCAGTGATGAGAGAAGAACCGCACCGTCGCGTCGCTTCAGGACGGAGGTAATCCCGAACTCTGCTTCCTCACGGCCGGGTTCAAATTTTCCGTCGCGGTAGCGCAAAATCCTGGTGCTCTGCAAAAGGATCCACAGGTTTCCGTCGCCGTCTGCTATTAGCTGCTGAACGGGTCCGATTGGCAGTGAACTAGGAATCGCTTGCTCGAAAAGATGGAAGTTCAATCCGTCGAAACGAATCAGGCCCTTCTGTGTCCCGATCCAGAGATAACCGTCCGTGGTTTGCGCAATGGAAGAAACCGCTCCGCCCGGAAATCCTCGTTCGCTTCCCCACCGATCGCTAGTGTATTGCGAGATCGTTCGGTTGGGATCGATGGCACGGGCTGCGAGGGTGAAACACACCACCACGACGCCCGCCAGGAGCCATTTGAACATCCCGTGTTTTCCACCATCTCCCTCACGGGAGGTACTCGAATTTCTCAACCACCACCTCAGTTTCCTTTTGCAAAGGATTTTTGTCGCTCCCGATAACGTAGAACAGGAATTGGAACTTCTCCTGGCCCGGTGAAGGTACTCCTGAAGTGAAAACGTGTTCGGAAACCACGGGCGTTCCGACGTGGATGGAGGATCCCCGGAGGGTTTTGAAACTGGCGCGTCCAGATTCCCAATGCATCGAATGCGTAAGCGTGCCTGAAGGCGCCATAAACGGAGCTACGTTGCCGGGGACGTAAAAAGGCTGAATGCCATACTGCGCATTATTCTTACTGGCTGCGTCGCCCCACCGGCTGATCTCAACGTCCAATTCGCGGTAATGCTGGTCTCCTCCCCAATCGTCAAATGTATTCATGCTTAGAACTGCGGCGGGCTCTAAATGAGAGGTGTCTCTTACCGCTACGATGTAGGTTCCGTACCCAAGACTTCGTGTGAGTTCCACCTCCGCACACGACCACCTCCCTTCCCTTTTTTTCATGCGGAGATGCATAGCACCGCCCGCATCCGTCCAAGCGTTATCACCGTCGTAAAGATTGTTCAGCCCTCCGCGATCGCCGGCAATCGTGCGAACTTGCCAATCGTATCCGCTGAAATGAAGCGGCTTGGTGGGAGCCAACTGGGTTTCGCCCACACCCTTTACGATCGCCACAGTGACGACAGCACCACCTCGGCTGGGTGCCACGTCCATGGTAGGTGGCGGACGATATCCCGGTTCGACCAACAGTGCTGCGTACTCGAATCCCAGGTGGGTTGAAGTGCCCCAGGTCAAATCCGCTTGAATTGGAATGAGAGGCTTATCGGGCCACGGCTGGACCCACCAAGGCCCGCTTCTCGCATACACGACAATCTGCTGACCAGCACGCGCACCGGCAACACGGCCCGCGATGGTATCAACTCTTTCGCGGCCACCTTGTGCCGCTGGCGGGATTTTGGTGAATTCGATGGTTGGTCCGGTGGCACCTGGCCGCGCATGGCAACCACCTAGCAACATACAGCAGAAGAGTGGGAGCAATTGTCCCACGCTTGGACTGATATGCCTCCGCAGTCGCATGGAAAACTATCCTTCCGCACTTGCCGCACGGGAACCCGGTCTAAGCATTCCGAGGAGCCCCACGCCTCCAGAATGGCACAAACAGGGTAAATGAATCAGGCTGATTTTGCAGATCTGACGAACCTATTTCGACCTCAAAATACGACTGCGCATTGCGGCGCCTGCTTCACCGCGAGTTCGGAGTTACATTTGGATCGTATAGGTGAAAGACCTCGCGGTAAGGCTCAACCGAATAGCCATTTGCTTTCCAGGCTGCCAATCCACCTTTCAGAAACTTGATCCGAGAAAAATGCAAAGCCAGGGCTCGGTCCAAGACTGCTCGGCTGGTTTTATCACCAGGGCAGGTACAGTAGACAACCGCCTCCTTGTCCTGGGGGATCAGGGACGGCTTCTCAAGCACTTCTTTTGGCGGAATCCTCTGCGCGCCCGGGATCACCTCCGGATAAGCCAATAAGTCGAGCGGTTGGCGCACGTCAAAAAGAAGCACCTCCTGGTGTGAGGCCAATAACGAGTGAAGTTCCTGGGCTGTGATGCTATGCAGCTGCAGCTCATCCCGTTCTCTCGTGCGCTTCATCCACACGAACATCAGCAGACACAGCGCCGCAATGCAAACGGCAACCAGAGTTAATAACATTCTTCGTTCCTCGCGTATTCTTTTGATACCAGATTCCGCAGAGGGATGGGAGGATTCAAGGAGCAAATCCATAAAGTTTCAGGTAAAACTCATTGAGGGGCCCCCAGGAGCCCAGACGTTTGAGCGACCGAATGGAAGTTTTTGTATCTAATCAAGTCATCCGGACAACTCGGATGTGTGCGATATTTGTGGAAAACGGAAATCGATCATGTCGAAACCGATTTTACTGAGCGTGGATGACGACTCCGATGTTTTGCGGGCGATAGAGCGCGATCTTCGTTCGCACTATGGCGCTGAATATCGCGTGATAGGAAGCGATTCACCCCAAGGGGCGCTCGACCTCTTAAAGCAGCTGAAGGTACGCAACGATACTGTGGCCTTGCTGCTTGCGGACCAGCGTATGCCGCGCATGGACGGCGTCGAATTTCTCCAGGAAGCGATGGAAATCTTTCCCGCCGCCAAGCGAGCACTGCTCACCGCGTACGCGGACACCAACGCCGCTATCAGCGCCATCAACCAGGCCAGCATCAACTACTTTTTCATGAAGCCCTGGGATCCTCCGGCAGAGCATTTGTACCCGCAACTCGACGATTTGCTCGACGATTGGCAAGCTTCCTTCCATCCAACATTTGAGGGGATCAGGGTATTGGGCACGCGCTGGTCGCCGCGATCGTACGAGTTGCGCGACTTCCTCGCCCGGAACCGCGTTCCATATCAGTGGATTGATGTCGAGGCTTCGGCCAATGACCCAGAGACTAAACGTCTGCTGGAAGCCCTGGGTCCAGAGGCGGCCAATCTTCCTGTGGTGCTCTTCCCCGACGGGACCAAGCTTCTCGAGAGTGTGCCCGCGGACGTTGCGCAAAAGGTCGGACTGCGAACCCGCGCTCAGACCAGCTTTTATGATTTGGCGATTGTGGGTGGAGGACCGGCCGGTTTGGCGGCTGCCGTTTATGGCGCCTCGGAAGGTCTTCATACCGTGATAGTTGAGCGGGAAGCGCCCGGCGGCCAGGCTGGCATGAGCTCCCGCATCGAAAACTATCTTGGATTTCCGAGTGGACTCAGTGGCGCCGATCTGGCCCGGCGTGCGGTAGTGCAAGCCCAGCGTTTCGGAGTCGAAATCCTGGCGCAGGAGGTAGTAGGCGTTCGAACGGAAGGGTCCTACCGCATCATGAAGTTCGCCGATGGAAATGAGATTTCATGCCACGCGTTGATGATCGCGACTGGAGTGCAGTGGCGGCGCCTGGACGTTCCGGGCATGGACAGGCTGCAAGGCGCAGGGATTTACTACGGTGGCGGCTCCACCGAAGCGCTGTCATGTAAGGGTGAGATCGTCTACGTTGTAGGCGGCGCCAACTCGGCAGGTCAGGCAGCAATGAACTTCGCTAGATACGCCGAGCGGGTTGTCATTCTTGTACGTGGGGACTCTCTTTCCCGCACCATGTCACAATACTTAATCGATCAGATCAAGGACACCCCTAACATTCAGTTGTGGACACATGCCAGCGTGGCTGAAGTGCATGGTGACACGCATCTGGAAGAAATTTCGGTACTTTGTTCCGATACCAGTAAGACTGAGCGTGTGCCGGCAAGTGCGATGTTCATTTTTATCGGGGCATTGCCTCGGACGGATTGGCTGGTGAACCTTATTGAGCGGGACGAGCGCGGTTTCCTCTTGACCGGTCCTGATCTTATACGTGACGGACAGCGCCCGAAGGGATGGCCGCTTGACCGGGACCCGTTCTTGCTCGAAACCAATGTTCCCGGCATTTTTGCCGTAGGCGATGTGCGCCACGGTTCTATAAAACGAGTAGCTTCCGGGGTCGGTGAAGGATCGGTGGCGGTGCAGTTCATCCATCAGTATCTGAGCAAAGTCTAAATGGTCGATAAATCTGAACTACTTCGCGTTCCCGTATTCGCTGATCTGCCAGACGATCAGATCTCCTGGTTCATCAGCCAATCCGAAGAACTGAATCTAAAGGCGGGCGAGGTCTATGCGCGAGAAGGCGAGCCAGCCAATGCCATGTTCGTGCTTATAGAGGGGCTGTTTCAAGGACGGGGCGAGTTGGGTGGCGAAACCATTGTCTTCGAAATCAAGGCGGGCTCCGTTACCGGAGTGTTGCCGTTTTCGAGGATGAAGCAGTTTACGGTGAGCGGGCGAGCCGCGACAGACAGCCGCGCCCTGCGATTTCCCGCCTCGCTGTTCCCCGAACTGATACAGAAAATGCCAGAGCTGACCAAGCGACTCGTGGGCTTGATGTCCGACAGGATCCGTGAAGTTACTCGTTTGGAACAACAGCGAGACCGGCTGGCTTCTTTGGGGAAGCTTTCGGCAGGACTTGCACACGAACTCAACAATCCGGCTTCTGCGGCGAAACGCGCGACCAGTCAATTGCGCACTATTCTAAAGAAAATCAGGGACGCGAGTCTGGAACTGGGAAAGCGTGATCTGTCGTCTGCCCAGAAATCAGAAATCGAAAAACTGGAAGCTTCATTCATGCAAACAGATGTAGTTCCACCGGATCCTCTGACCATGAGTGATCTGGAAGATCAGATTGATTCCCTATTGCGCAGTCACGGACAGAACGATTTGTGGATGCTGGCGGCTGGCCTGGCACGACGTAATATCAAGCCGGAGGTGGTCGAATCGTTGTTCACGAACCTTGATGCGGACACGGCTCGAGCCGCCCTCGTCCGGATTGCCGCTTCGGTGGAGATCGCCAGTCTGTTGCACGAAATCGAAAGCAGTACCTCGCGGATATCGGAGTTAGTCGGCGCAATCAAGGAATACACCCACATGGATCAGGCGCCGGTGCAAAACGTAGACGTGGTAAAAAGCCTGGAAACCACGCTTACGATCTTGAATCACAAGCTGAAAAAGGGAGTAGTGGTGAACCGCGATTACCAGCGCGTTCCCCTGCTGGTGAATTCATTTGGCAGCGAACTCAACCAGGTCTGGACCAACATTATTGATAACGCGATTGACGCTATGCACGGGCAAGGTGAACTTCGCATTCGAACCTATCGCGATGACAATTGCATTGTCGTTGAGATTGGCGATAACGGTCCGGGAATTCCCAGCGAAGTGGAGCCCCACATCTTTGAGCCTTTTTTCACAACCAAAGGAGTTGGGGAGGGCACTGGCCTGGGCCTGGATACTGTCCAGCGAATTGTGAAGAAGCACCGCGGAAATATTCAGGTTAGTTCGGAACCTGGAGATACTCGTTTTCAAATCCGGCTTCCGTTGGCAGAAGTTTCAGCCTGAAAGCATCGAGGAGTGCTTTACAAATCTGGCTGCCCCCCAGGGATTCGAACCCCGATAACCTGCTCCAGAGGCAGGTGTCCTACCATTGAACGAGGGGGCAAGCGCTCTTTGCGGAGAGAACCCGCCGATCTGATTCTATTGGGCGGTCGCGTTGTGGTCAACAATTGCCGAAGGACTCTCGGGTGAGCATTCTGCTGATCTGTTCGGGTTCCTTACGCCTGTTCTTTACCCTACTTCACGGTTTAAGATTGGCCGAGGAGAAGACTCATGGTTACCGCCCTTGGAAACGTTACTCCGCTGGCCAGCGACTACAGCGAAATCGCCCGCATTCCTCTGGAAACCGATCGCTGCGCGCTCCTCGTGATCGATATCCAGGAGAAGCTGCTCCCGCCTATTTTTCAGAAAGAACAATTGTTGAAGAACTCCCAATTGCTCATCCGGCTTGCCGGTATCCTGAAGCTTCCCACTCTCATGACCACGCAATATGCCAAGGGGTTGGGGCATACCGTACCAGAGGTCGCTTCCTTGCTGCCCGAAACTCAGGCTATCGATAAACAAATGTTCTCCTGCTTCGGCAGCGATGTCTTCTGCTCTCTGCTGAAGAGGTTGCCTGGAAATCGCAACACTGTCTTACTCTGCGGAATGGAAAGTCACATCTGTGTGGCTCAGACGGCGCTGGCAGCTTTGCGCGAAGGCTACATTGTCCATGTAGCTTCAGATGCGGTGAGTTCGCGAACCGAGTGGAATTGGAAGATCGGCCTGGAGCGCATGCGCGCGGCTGGCGCCGTGATCTCCTCGACCGAGATGATTATTTACGAGACGCTGCGCTCTTCCGGCGCACCTGCATTCAAAGAGTTGTTGCCCTATTTGAAAGAATAAAACAACTTCGCTTTCGCTGTACGTTGCTCAATTGTCCGGCAATAGTCAATCTTTCTGCTTCACCTTAACCACGGTGATCTTGGAAAATCCCTCTTCAAAGGTGGGTTGCTTGAGTTTCCCCGCCATGCGTCGCATCGCATCCTCTGGCACCTTGCGTTCGCGACGTTGATTGCGCTGCAGGCAAACTTCCACGGGCACATCAAAAAACACTGCCTGCACTTCGTAGCCATAGTCCTTGGCCAGTTTGATCCAGCCGTTGCGCTCGTGTGGTGACAAGTTGGTGGCGTCCACATAATTCATCGGACGCCGCGCGATCAACCTCGCTTTCAGCATGGACCGTAAATTGGAAAAAACCAGATCTTGAAAGCGCTGTTCGGTAGGATCGTCAAACAGAAGTACACGCAGCAGGTCGCTCGAAAGCGGCGTGATGTTATGGCGTTTAAACCACGAACTCTTGCCAGATCCGGGCAACCCAATCGCCAGCACGACAACACCCTTGGAGGGTCGCGGTGCCTCAACCGGAGGCGATGCGAGGGCAGTTCTGACCCCACGTCCCTGTGGGACCGAAACTGCGTCGTGCGGAGCCTGCGTCGGCGTAGCGTTTTCACCGCTGGGCGCGACCGATTCTGCCTGTGGAGCACCGTTGCGGCTACGGCCGCGACCGCCTCTGCCCCGACGCCGGCGGCGTTTCGCTACATCTCCGTTCCCGCCCTGCCGCGGCTGAGTTGCTTGAGGCTCAGCCGCCGATTCGTGATGTGACGCCTCGGGCTGGAGGGGAAGAGACTCCGTGCTTGCGTGGCTCAGTTCTTCGGACGGCCCTGGTTGCGCAGGTTCCGTGTCGTAAAAGGCCGGCTGCAGTGGGGCTTGCGCCGCCTCACCTCCCGCCTTCTCCGGCTCTTTTTTGCGGCGCTTTAAGCGCTCGCTCATCCATTTGCGCATCTCTGGCTTGTAACACACCCACGGCCTCGTGGGCAACGTATGCGGTCACAAAACGTACCAAGGCTGTCAGTTCCCGTACAATATGCTCATGCCCATCCCGCCCGAAATTCGGGGCCGGAAGTACGTCAGCTTGACTACGTTTCGCAAGAACGGTGCTGTCGTGCGGACGCCCGTCTGGTTTGGGGAAGATGACGAAACGCTGTATGTGAAGACTCCCGGCGATTCCGGGAAATGCAAGCGCATCCGGAATAATCCACACGTGTTAGTTGCGCCTTGCACTGTGACGGGAAAAATTACCGGACTGGAGTTCGCAGCCAGAGCGCGCATACTCCGTCCCGAGGACTGGCCACGCCCTCGCAGGGCGGTTGAAAAGAAGTACTGGCTGACGCGAATTTCCTTCTGGAACAAGAAGAACGTCTACATCGAGATTACGGGCTTCGCACCGCATCCTTAGTCTCGAATTTCGAACGTCTTTCCATCCAACTTCTTTGCACCACGTTGCTGCCGCATTTGCTGCTCACCTCGTTCCCTGTTAACATTTTCATGTTCCCGGCCTCACATTCTTTTCAGCGGTACCTTCATCATCATTACGGAGGCAAGATGGCTATTAAAGTTGGCATTAACGGCTTTGGACGTATCGGACGCAACGTAATGCGCGCATCGCTCAAAGACCCAAACATTGAATTCGTAGCGGTCAACGATCTTACAAACCCGAAGACGCTCGCGCACCTTCTTAAGTATGATTCCATTCTCGGCAACCTGAAGAATCAGATCTCCGCCGGTACAGACAGCATCACCGTAGACGACAAGACCTTCAAGGTTTTCGCGGAAAGAGATCCAGCAAAGCTGCCTTGGGAATCTGTCGGCGCGCAGATCGTTCTCGAATCCACCGGCCATTTCACCGATGCCAACGATGCCAAGAAGCATCTCCGCGGACCAGTAAAGAAAGTCATTATCTCCGCTCCTGCCAAGAATGAAGACGTTACACTCGTGCTCGGCGTCAACGAGCAGGTTTACGATGCGGCCAAGCATCACATCATCTCGAATGCCTCTTGCACTACCAACTGCCTGGCGCCCATCGTGAAAGTCGTTCATGACAACTTCAAGATTGTTCTCGGAACCATGACGACCATCCACTCCTATACCAACGACCAGGTAATTCTGGATTTTCCTCACAAAGACCTGCGTCGTGCCCGCGCCGCCGCGCTTTCGATGATCCCGACCTCGACCGGCGCAGCTAAGGCGCTGAAACTTGTCATCCCCGAGATGGCGGGAAAACTCGACGGCTTCGCCATGCGTGTCCCCACGCCGAACGTGTCGGTTGTCGACCTGGTCGCACAGGTCGAGAAGAAGACTTCCAAGGAAGAAGTTAACGCCGCTCTTAAAAAGGCATCGCAAGAAGGCCCGTTAAAGGGTTATCTCGGATACGAAGAAGAAGAATTGGTCTCGGCCGATTTCCGCGGAGACTCTCGTTCCTCGATTGTGGATTCGCCCATGACTCTCGTAGTCGGAGGCACCTTGGTCAAGGTGATTTCCTGGTATGACAATGAGTGGGGCTATTCGTGCCGGGTCCGTGATCTGATCAACTTCATCGGTAAGAAAGGCCTGTAAGGTTTGGTAGCGCCGGCATCTTGCCGGCTGTCGCGAGGGCATCCTGCCCTCGCAGGCTACCTAAGGACCCAATAAATGGCGAAGCTTTCCATCCGCGATCTTCCCCTCAACGATAACCGCATTCTCATGCGCGTCGATTTCAACGTGCCCATGGAAGACGGCCGGGTCATGGACGACACCCGCGTCCGCGAAACGCTGCCAACTATCGAGTACGCGCTGCGTCACGGCGCTCGCCTGATTCTCGCTTCTCACCTCGGTCGTCCTAAGGGCAAACCCAACCCAAAATTGAGTCTCAAACCCGTAGCCGAGCGCTTGCGCATGCTGCTTGATAAAGAACTCGCGCGGGGGGAGAATGTAGGATTTTCCCCCGAATGTGTCGGACCGGAAGCCGAAGAAATCGCAGGCAAGCTGGAAAAAGGACAAACTCTGCTTCTGGAGAATCTTCGCTTTCATCCCGAAGAAGAAGCCAATGACGAGAAGTTTTCCAGGCAACTCGCCACCCTCGCTGATTACTACGTGAACGATGCTTTCGGGACAGCGCATCGGGCGCACGCTTCCACAGTTGGCGTCACCAAGTTTGTAAAGAAGTCCGCTGCCGGACTGCTCATGGAAAAAGAACTCCGTTATCTGGGCAAAGCCTTGCAGAATCCCGAGGATCCTTTCGTCGCCATCCTCGGCGGCGCCAAGGTGAGCGACAAAATCGCTGTCATCCAAAATTTGATGAGCAAAGTGGACACTCTCCTCATCGGTGGAGCCATGGCCTACACATTCCTGAAAGCCCAGGGTGAGCAAGTCGGCAAGTCGCGCGTGGAAGAAGACAAGCTTGATCTCGCCCGAGGGCTTCTGCAAGAGGCGAAAAACCACAAGCTCAAATTCTTGTTGCCGGTCGATCACGTTGTCGCTGATCGAGTTGAAGTCAACGCAGTGGTCCACATTGTGAACAGCGGTCAACCGATTCCGCCCAACATGATGGGCCTCGATATCGGACCGCAAACTGTCGAACTGTTCACAGAGGAGGTTTCGCGCGCCCGCACCATCATCTGGAACGGACCCATGGGCGTCTTCGAGGTCTCTCCGTTCAGCAAGGGAACCTTCAAGATCGCCCGTGCTATCGCGGAAAACGTGGGCGCGATTTCAATTGTGGGCGGCGGCGACTCAGTATCCGCCGTACACGCGGCCGGAGTCGCAGACAAAATGACCCACATCTCGACTGGTGGCGGCGCCTCTCTTGAATTCCTCGAAGGGAAAAAACTCCCGGGAGTCGAAGCGTTGACCGACAAGAAATGATCTGCGGAGTACAGCGTGTCAGATTTCAGCATCCGGATATTGCTGGGTGATCAAAAGACGATTGAGTTCGATGGACCCGCGGACATTACAAAAGAAGTTACCCACGCCATCGTAAACGCAGCGAATTCATCTCTCTTAGGAGGAGGCGGAGTTGACGGCGCCATTCACGACGCAGGGGGTCCGTCGATATTGGCGGACTGCAAGAGAATCGCGAAGCGGATTGGAACCTTACCAGCGGGAAAGGCCGTGATCACCACCGCGGGCCGCCTCGCCGCAAAGTACGTTATTCATACTGTGGGGCCGATCTACCGCGGCGAGCAAGGAGAGGATAAGCTACTTGAGAGTTGCCATCGCGAGTGCATCCGGCTGGCTGATGAACACCTGGTTGACTCCCTATCCTTCCCAGCAATCTCGACTGGCGCTTACGGCTACCCCGTGTCGGCAGCGGCGGGGATCGCGGTCGCCGCAGTTGCCGAGGCTCTGTGCTCGACGACTCATTTGAAAAGAGTTCGATTTGTTCTTTTTGACGCTTCGACCTTGCAGGCGTACACGCAGGCTGCCGAAAGGATGCGCAATCCGAAGGATGGCGCGCCATACAGGATCGAAAGAAGCTCAACCTGAAACCCCGACCAGCTTCCCTGAAAGGACTCTATGGCCCGCAAGAAATTGATCGCCGCCAACTGGAAAATGTACAAAACTCCCGACCAGACGCGCGACTTCTTTCGTGATTTTCTTCCTTTGGTCGCGAATCACGATCGCGATGAAATCGTGGTTTGCCCGCCGTACATTGATCTCTGCGTCGCGGTGGAAGTTGTCAAGGGATCGAGCGTTGCAATCGGAGCGCAGAATATGCATTGGGAAAAGGAGGGCGCTTACACCGGCGAAGTCTGTCCCATTATGCTGCTCGCAGCGGGCTGCACCCACGTCATCATTGGCCATTCCGAACGTCGTCAGTATTTCGGCGAGACCGATGACATAGTGAATTTCAAGCTGAAGGCCGCGCTCGAAGCAGGACTGACCCCGATCGTTTGCGTTGGCGAAGTTCTGGAAGAACGCGAGGCGGGGCTTACCGAAGACGTACTCCGCCGCCAATGTTTACGCGCCTTCCACGCTGTGTCCGCCAAGAAAGCCGGGAAACTGGTGGTC
>Ga0210396_10004500_pt1 | contig 13636 bp, 19 predicted proteins | sample IncBWH17OmetaG_FD_155466 | JGI IMG/M metagenome (GOLD analysis project Ga0210396, IMG submission 155466) | Forest soil microbial communities from Barre Woods Harvard Forest LTER site, Petersham, Massachusetts, United States - Inc-BW-H-17-O ...
AACGAAGTCCTCGTTGAGCACCCAGGCCACCAGGATCGACTGGTTGGTGATCAGGTTGAAGTGTGATTCAACCGTCAGGCGTTTAAATGGGCGACCCTGCACTTAGATACCCGAGTGCCATGCCAGGTCCATGTTGAGCCGGATCTTCTCGCGCATCATCCACGTACGGAACTCCTGGTCGAGTTCGTTGGCGATCGCCGTGTACTGCTGCTGCTTGTTCTGGTCGTCGATGGTGACGCCGCCCGCCGAGTACGCTAGCTGGTTACGCGTGTACTTCTTGACGGCTATCTTGTACAGCAGGGCGCAGGTTCCGCGAATCCAGTGGTAGCGATACGGGAAGTTGAAGGCCGTGAAGGTATAAATATGTGGCGGCGTCTCGTTCCAGATGTCCACGGCCTGCCTGATGCAGTACATGATCTCGCTGTCCGTGAACTCCAGGTCGTCCAGGAGGCTGACTTCCTCAACGTTCAGGTCGCCAATGCCCAGCCGGATCTCGGGGATCGTCAGGGGACCGACGCCTGATATCTGAATGAATACCGTGGGCTCGATGGTCACGAACACCGGCCAGCTGTTCACCAGGACCTGGCCAGGCCCGGTCGTCACGAACTGGCCGACCTCGGCCTTGAAGATGCCGGGGCGACATGTGTCTTGGCCATCAAGCTGGAAGATCACAACGCCCGGACAGTCGGTGCTGATCACGCCTGGCACATCGAACTGGGCCGTACCGTTGTAGAACTGGTCGACCGCGCGCAGCCGGACATTCACGGTCTGTGGTGTCGTCGGTGGCCTCGGGCTGTAGTCAGGGACTGGTGCGTCGTGCTTCACTTCCTGATGGACCAGGTCAACCGCTCGCGCATGGTCATCAACGAGCTTAAACACCAGCTGCTGGCGACCACTCATGGTAATCCGCACGCTCTTGACCTTGTCGGTCTTCGACAGCGGCTGTAACTCGATGGGGTCGATCACAGGCTCATCCCTGTATCCCAAGGTCCACGTGCCTGAGCGCCAGGCGGATTCGTATAGGCCCCGACATCACGGAAGTTACGTAGGACTGCGGCAGCGGCGTTCGCTCGCGCGGCAGGCGACGACTGGTCTAGCGGTGGTGCGTTGAGGTTCAGAAGTTGTATATCAAGAGGTGGTTGTTCCTCAGGCTTCAGAGGACCAGTATGACCGCTCAGCGGTATCTGCCTGGGGTCGTTCGGTGCTATCCTCTGGCCATCAACACCCTTGGTCTTGCCAAACAACCACGACCAATCGGCTGGCCGTGCCGCGGGAGCCACGGGCTTTGGCATGGGTGCGGGAGCCGGCATCGGCCGGGGCATAGCAGTAGGCGGTGGCACAGAGGCTGAGGCGGGCGCGGCTGCCGCGTGCTTGCCTATAACGGACGGTATGCGTTCAGGGACCTGCATGCGTACTACCCGCGGCTTGGGCCGGTCCAAGCGTGTCACGCCCTCGCGGTCTGGCAGTGTTTCCAGCTGAGTCTGCGTTGCCGCGTTCTTGACCAGCAGGTGGGCGAGCAATTGCGTTGCACGCATGGTTACACCGGCGTTATAGACGTGGATCCGAAGTCGACACCTGTATCTATGGTGCGCAGGGCGGCCAGGGCAGCCGCGATCTTGCCAGAGTTCTGAACTTCCCAGTCCGCGGCAGCCGCGGCAGCCCAATCCGGGTGGCCGGCGACGAAGAATGGCTGGCTGACCGTCAGGCCGTCGACAAGGGCCTGCAGGTTCTGCAAGACACTCACGCCACTGGGGTTGGCCATGGTCACGCCGTACGTGCCACCAAAGTCAATCATCTGCGGCTGGTACACCGTCGTCAGCCGGCGATCGACTGGGTTGAGCGTTACGCCCAGTGTGCCAGTAATAGACCCCGCGGCTCCCACCAGCTGGCTGGCGGTCACGACGGACAGGGGGTACGCCGAGCTGGCTGTCCCCACCTGGCTGGCGTTGGTGACCACCACGCCAGTAAAGGTAGCGACTGCATTGGACGAGTTATTCCAGTCACCAACCGTTGCGTCGTACGACACGGTCAGTGCCGCCATGTACGCCGGGCCACCGCCGAGGGTAATGACCACGGTGTTGGGGTTCGTGCCCGCCGCGGCTGACACGATTGGCAGACTCGCGCTGTTGGCCGTCATCGACAGGCCCAGGGCGTAGTGCGCGCTGGCCACGGGCACCTGGAACAACAGGGTCACGTACTGCGGGTGTGTCTGATCGAGGGCGCACACGGCGGCCTGGAGGACTGGCGTGGTCATACCCTCATCCTAGGCCGATAGCTCTGGCCGACAATCGACGTGGTCAGCCCGTCAGGTCTGGTAGTACCAGGTTCGTAGTCAACGGCGTGACACCCAGGCCGTCGCACTTCTGGGCCTCGCGCATGAGGCGCATGCACATGAGGACGATGTGGTCGCGCATGGCGTCCAGTTTCTGACCCTCGGTCATCCCCTGGTCTTTGATGGCCGTCTGGCACTGCTCGGCAAACCTGTTGAAGAGCTGGTCGCACCAGTTGATGGTGAACGTGTGGATGTCGTTCTTCGAGATATCAGCACGGTCGAGGCTGGCTGTAATGCTGGCGCGGATACGCACACACTGGTGAACAAAGCGCTCGCTGACCAGCAGGGTGTCGCCCACGAGCATGCTGGGGTTCAGGCCGCGCATGAACATGTACCAGTGGTGAACGAACTCGTCCATGCACAGCTGGAGGCACGGGTCTTTGAGTTTCGGGATCTGGTCCTCAATGAGGTCAACCATGTCCCGCACGGCTGCCGCGGCATTCGGGTCGTCCCCGACGTTAATGCCCCAACCCTGGGTCTTGGTCGTGATGACCTTCAGGACACGCGCGGCGTACGGAATGGGCATACCCAAGGCCACCAGGTTCTCGGTGATGCTCAGGACTTCTGTGGCAGCCAGGAGGCCCACAGCTGCCTGGGTAACGATGGCCGTGTGGAACACGTTGTGCTCGGCCACGGCGATGCTGCAGATGAAGATGACGTACAGCGCGAGCTTGACGATGCCACGCCGCATTTCAAAGCTGCTGAGCGTACGCGTCTTACACGCCACCCACGTGCCACACACGAGGTCAACGACGAACAGGAAGATCAGGGCACTGATAGACGCCCAGCTGGGTGCCAGGCTGGCCCAGACGATGGCCAGGCAGACCTTGAGCCAGAACGCGTGACACACGTGGTCGACGTGGTACCACACGCTATGGAGGCTGGCCAATAACGTCGACATATGTTAGTAGCTTATGAGCTAATGGCGCTAGTGGAGCCCGTAGGCGCCTACAGGTCGGGGTCGGTCTTAAACTTCACGGTGTTAAACCGCTTGAGTCGTGCCGGCTCGTAGTTGTTGGCCAGCAGGTGGGCCCGGGCCTCGATGATCGTACTGGCCGCCTCGCTCGTCACGTGCGTCACACTACCGTCTCGCCGCATCTCCTCGATGAGCGTCAGGTAGGCCAGGAGGACCTGGCCGAGGTGGTCGAGCGTCGCGTCGTTGGCGGTCGGCCGGGGGTCTACCACGGTGATGCTGGGTGTCGGGTCCTGCGTGGCGGGCAGGGCCATATGGCCACTGAGGAGGCGCGCGGCCTCATCCAGCTCGTCCTGCGCCTTACTGATGTCCTGGTAGACCGGCATGAGACCACTCATCAGCTCGTTGAGAATGAGCTGTAGTGTGTTCAGCACGTTACAGCCTGCTAATAAAGAGGTCGCACGCCGCGCGCTCGGCGTCTGACAGGCCCTGGCGGTAGGCGGCATACAGGGCCTCGACGATGAGCTTGTTCATGTTGGTTTGGCCCCCGTGCTTACTGGCGGCCAGCGAGGCCGCCTGCTTGATCGCACAGTGCAGGCTTTCGGGGAACCTGGCGTTGAACGTCTTTCCGATAGGGCTGCCCATTCCGGCCTCCACCAAGATCTTAGAACCTCGTGGCCAACGTGAAAGGCTAGGCCATGACCGACAGCAGGAGGTCGATCTGGACGCTGCCGGCGACCGCGTGGTCCAGGGTATCACCGGTTGATACGGCCTGAACAACTATGGCCGTGCTGGCGGATGTGTTGAGTGACGTGCCGATGGCGGTAAAGCCGAAGGCGGTGGGGGCCACGGCCTGGAATACGTTGAATGCCGGGCCGAACAGGGTTGGTGTGCTGGCGGTGCCGCACGAGCATGTGTACCCAGATAGTGAGCCACCTGAGAAACTAACAGTGTGGTGAATCCGGCAACCGCTAACGACGCCATTTGCAGGCAGACTAAAAAGAGTGACCTGATTCGTGGAGACCGAGGCTGCAGCCAGTTGGGCATAGCTCAGTGTAAAGCTTGTCCAGCAGGGTGTGTTGGACAACACGGCGGTAACCACTTGGTTGACCGGCCCGGCGTTGACGACCGCCGGATTGGCTCCGCTGGTGAGGCTCAGGCTGCCGTCACCGTTGTCGACAACCGACAGGATGCCCACGTCAAACACTGTGCTGATCGTACCCGTCAGGTCCTTGGCGCGCCACGTCATGCTAGCCTCCAACCGGTGGGCTGAGCTTGAGGATCAGCAGCAATTGACCTTGGGTGGCACCAGCGCCCTCGGTGTTGACCACCCTGACTGTGTAGGGTCCGGCAATGGCGGCAAACGTGGTTGTCCACACGCCGGCGGCTGCCAGGTTGATGTCGGTGGCCGCGAAGATCTGGGTGGGCATACCCGCGGTGCCAACGGTGATCGTCGGCCCCGTGCCGTCGTACGCGGTCTGCACGAGCACCCGGACCTCGTCCAGGACGTAACCGGTGGGGACGGTGAACACGTCGTTATTAACCGCCGCGTTGTACGCCAGGCTGAAACTGGGGCTGAGACTATCCAGCTCGGTGTGGATCTCGTTGATGTGCCGGGCTATGACCCGCAGCTCAACCGGGTTGGGCTGACTACTGGGCAGGAGCACGGCGTGTGTGGCAGCCGTCGTCCCGTCGTACGCCCGGGTGCACCCGGTGAAGCTCACGCCGGTTTTGCCCGAGTAGGCAATGGCCTCCAGCTCAATGCTAAACACGCCTGTAGCCGGCCAGGCGCTGGCGGAGGCGACATTAATGGTCGTGTCCGACAGGCCGACGGGGGCGCTGAGCGTGGTGCTCAGGTTGTTGATGGCCGGCAGCGCCATTAGACAGGTTCGTCCGGCAGGGCCTGGCTGTACTGGGCGTCCTGGGCTCCGGCCGGCTCGGGTTCAACCTGTTCGGCCTCGGCGTGGGCCACACGGCATGCCAGGCTGCCAGCCAGTTCACCACAGACGTCGCACACCGCGATCTCGGCTGGGGCCGCCTCGGGCTGGGCGGGACACACGTAGTCCACGGTTACCCACTGCCTGGCCAGGAGCACCTTTTCGAGGTTGGTACGGAAGTACGCCCGGGCATCGCCCTGGACCTCGATAACCGAGGGACCGGTGGGACCCGGCATCCACGGCAGGTGGCACTTGGCCTTGACGGTCACGATGCTGTAGGGGTGGCTGTGGTCGACGGTACGGGCTGTCATGTGGTTCTCGGGTTTAACAAGATGGTCGTGTTTTCGGCCAGCCAGAGCAGGGTTACCCTGCCGGCGCCGGTGACGAAGTTGGGGGCTGACCAGACATCAGTAAGCACGATATTACGAGTGGCGCACCAGGCAATGCGTTTATTGGGTGGCTGTGTGCCCAGGTAGTCGACGCGGAACTCCACGGACATCTCAGGCCCGGGGTTCCACCAGTAGACCTGGCCGATGCCGACGTTCACCGGGGCTTGGCCTGATGCTGCTTGGCCAGCTTGTCGAGCACGGCGTCGCTGGCAATGAGCGCCCTTTTACGTCGGGCTGCCGCGGTCTTAACGAGCTGGGTAAGAATCTGGCTGGGAGTCATATACTTAGGTTATAAGGGCTTGGCGGGCATGGAATACACGGCTGGCCGCTAAAACAGCCAATAGCGGCTAGCCGTGTATCGTCACTTAGCTTCCTTAGGTGCCTTGTTCATAGACAATATTTCGAAGTCTGCTGAGGTCAGCGGCTTGCCCATAGCGCGTTCGAACTCTTCGACGCTCTTAGCACACTTGGCCGCAATCTCTGCGGGGTCGAGCCAGCCATCACGATATGCCTCAAGGTCGTGTTCTGTCATGCGCGGGTTGAGCCGCTTTATTTGAGCAATCTCAGCTGCAGCGCCGTCCGCCATTTTCTTCCTTTCGTTCGCAACATTATAGTCCTTTGGTAAGCCGACGCGCTTGTACAATCCTACAAGTCGATGGTCGTATTGAAGGTACTTGGCAGCCCCGGCTACCCAAGCAGGATCGTTAAACTGGTCCTCTACTATCTTATTAATATCGTGCTTCTTAGTCATATATTCCCTTTCTATAGGAATGGTGTTTTGAAATGAGTCTGAATTTAAACGTCGGTTCTAGGGTCAGATTTTTCCGTACCGTGTTCCTTTTGCCAGAGTTCTAAATCGGCGGCCATCGCACGTAAAACATGCGGGTTATAGTGCACAAACCCAATTGCCACATTACAAGCATGGCATAGGAGATGCCTGACGGTCTTACGCTTGTCGATTCCTAACCTCAGTAGCTCATGGTCATGATCGACAGCAAGATAGTCGTGCCCGCGATTGTTCTCACACGTTGGTACACACCTGCAATAAAAACAGCGGTTTCCCTGAACCTCTACCATCTTTTCATACTCCTCAGGAGTCAGTCCATACTTCTGAAACATGTCAGCGCTGTGTTCACAGGTCTTACAGACACCGGACTTACCTATGATACTATCAGCATCATAGAAGTTATCGTATGGCTGCCTAACAGCACACCGGCTACACACAATGGTTGTGCTATCGTGTTCTGGGACGAAGTTGCCGCATGCCCTCACTTGAACGCCGAGGGAGCGCAGCTTCTTTCCCACCGTGAGCGCTGCCGCGCCATACATCTCACCTAGCTCGCTAAGCGAGAGTTTTTCGTCTGTATACTGCTTTGCCATGTACGCCAAAGCAGTGTCGGAAAGCTTAGATAATTAGAATCAACCGGCGGTTGACTTACGCTTGGCGTTCGTAGGACCGCCGCGTGGCCGCATAGCTGTACCGATCTCGCGAAGCTTGTTGCTAACTGTTGTGGCCGAGCAGTTATACTCCTCGCCAAGCTTCTTACACGTCTTGCCGCTAAGATAGCTTGATTGTAATGCTTTGAGCTGCTCTTCCGTGAGCGCTGAAAGAGAACCAACCTGACGGTAACCAAGCGGGTGAGGTTCTACGCCATGTTCATCGCAGATACGCTTAATTGTGCTAGCATCGGTGCTGTACGTTTGGGCGATATCGTCGTATGACTCGCCGTCTGTGACGTACCGATCGATAATGATCGGGTGCTCGGAAAACGGTATAAGCCGTCGACTTTCAATCTTGTAAGCTACGTGTCCCTTAACACCATGCTTAGCGCGAATGAGAGCTATATTCGATCTGCTACAATCGTAGTCCTTTGCGATGTCAGAGTCGCTTTCCCCAGTCGCATAGCGACGAAGGATTTCTTGGTGGGCGGATAGGGCAATCTTCTTTGGTGTGCGTTCCATGATGGCCGATCATAAACCGCACGAGACAACCGCAAGAACAATCTGGAAGGTACGCGAACGTCAATACGCATAAAATTCAAGTTGGAGCTTCTTTGTCTACATACATAGTCGTTCTCTCTAGAATGGAGTTCTTCACTTATTACAAGCGATAGTTTGTCACAAAAACGTGTAAACTAATTAACAAATTTTGTCAATTTTATTGGTCTAATTGAATCACCAAAAATCGATGTAAACAAAAAGACCCCCCGGGAAATCCCGGAGGGTCTTCGTTCTAAGTCTATGTTTTAGTTAGACTTAGGTCGTCGCGGTGATGCGCGCACGGCAAACTGAGGCCGCGTTACCGATAGTCGCACCCCTCTCGCAGTAAGCAAAAAATTCGAGGTTATACGCCCGCTTATCCACAAACATAGTCGTCTCCTCCAGCACGAATGACTTGCCTATGAACTCAGGGCTAGCAAAGCCATAGAACTCATTCGCGGCCACAAGCTCAACCTTGTTGGTCACGACCCAGTTCACGCCGAACAGCTTCTTCTGCTGGAACCCGTCCTCGAACATGGTCTGGCTCAGGTCGCCACCAACCTCGTCACGGCCGAACTTGGCAATGTCGTTGATGGTGATGTTGTTGAGCAGGATGGTCGCCACCTCAAGGTGGGCGAAGGTCTGCGGCAGGATCTTCTTGATCTCAAGCAGGGAGCTGCGGGTGATGCCCGCGGGGTCCACGATAACCAGGTTCTGGATGACACCGGTCTCGGGCACAGTGGAGCCCTCGCTGCCGATGATCGACTGGACGGCGGTCAGCATTTTCTGGTCGAACTCGAAGTCCATGTCCAGAATCGCGTTGTCCGAGATCACCTGGCGGATATCCATCCCGTAGCTGCGAAGCTCCGAGATGTCCTTGGTGAACTTGGAGGTCACGATACGGTCAAAGTAAACCGGATACCGGTCGCCCTTGATGTAGTACTGGACCGGCTGGGCACCCAGCGGGATGGTGATCGCCGCGGGCGAACCAGGCTCACGCTCGACCAGCTTGACGTTCTTATCGTTCGTCAGCTGCGGGGTCAGCTCGTCGTTGCCGATCACGATCGCGGGCATCAGCTTCTCGAAGAAGCTCGATTCGCGAATCTTGACGCGGGTAAAGTCAGTGACCATGTCGGCCGCCTGCTTGATCTGGGCGGGCCCACCGTCGAGCAGGCCGAAAAAGACCTTGTTGCTCTGCGCGGCGGAAATCTTCTCTTGAGTCATTTTGTAACTTTCGTGGTAATCGGCTATGGCTTACGCGTTGGGAAGCGTGGAGCCGATTATAAAGGCAGGGTAGAACCACAGGGTCGACCAGCCGTCGGCGCTGGTGGCCACACCGCGCGGGCTGACGTAGCCAACGACAGTGTCAGTGGAGGCCGCGGGCTGCATGAGGCCCTGCTTAGCCGGAGTGGTCGCGCCATTCTTGATGGCCGCCAGGGGGGTACCGATGGGGTAGGACCCAGCGATGAACGCCGTGGTGCTGAACTCGCCGGCGGTCTTGTAGCCCCAGAGGGTGCAACGCGCAGCGCCCGAGTAGGGCATGCCGCGGGTGCGCGTCACGTCCGGCGCGGACGAGGGATCAAGGCCAGCCCAGAGCCAGAACGGCATGTCGGTCACGGCAACCTGGCCGGGCACGACAGTGTGGGTGCTGTTCTGAACCGAGCAGACGATGCCGGTCACGAAGTTGTTGGCGAACGTGGCCGTGGCGTCCATAATGCCGACGTAGTCAACGACGTCGTTACGGTTGCCCTTGGCGAGGTCGAGCTTGTACTGACCGAAGGAGCTTTGCAGGTAAGTCATGGATAAACCTTAGTGGATAATACTATGTGAGTCTAGCGCTTAGCGCTGACCGAGAGTGTTGGACGCGTTCTGGATGTGCTTGTGCCACACGTCGTCGGCCGTCTCCGCCGTCTTCGCCTGGCGGGGCACAACCTTGGAGTGCGCGGGAGCGCTGACCTTGCTGGCGATCTTAGCCAGGGCGTCCAGGGCGTACCCGGAGTCCATGAGCTTCGCCGCAAACTCGTCACGCCGCTCTTCGTTGGCGATGAGCCCGGCCTTGAGGGCCTGGTCAGCCGCGGTCTTGGCCAGCTTGGCCACGTCGGCCTTAGCCGCCTCGGCCTTGGCCGATGCCTTGTCGGCCTCGACCTTGGCATCAGCGATGGACTGCGCGAGCTTCGTCAGCTCGGCGGTCTTGGTCGCCACAGCCTTCTCCAGCTCGGCGGCCTTAGCCGACAGGCCTTCGAGAGCTTCAGCAGACTTAATGAGGAGGTCCTTGGGATCCATATGTTACTTTTTACCAGAGGTTTCGAGGTGCGCTAGCTGAGCCTGCGCAATCTTGGACAAAATAGCTGTCATAGCCTTCTGACGGTACGCCGCGATCTTGGGCGGCATACCGGCATCGACCGGGGCTGCCGCGGGGTCCGCGGGCTGGCCGTGCTTGGCCGCCATGAGCTGCTGCAGGTCCTCAGGGGTAATCCCCATCTGGGCCAGGAGCTGCAGGAGGGCCTGCTGCTCAGCGGGGTCGTGGGGGCTCAGAACGGCGTCACCGTGCTCGTCATGCTCCTCTTTCGGGGCATGGTGAGCCGGGGGCGCATCAGTCGGCTTGTCATCAGCAGGGGCGTCGGCCGGCTTATCGCTGGCGTCGGCCTCAGCCGACAGGTCTTCCGCGAGCTTCACGGCCCACGCATAGCCAAGGCGAACCTCGGGGTCGTAGAACGCGTCAAGCTTCTCAATGTACTGCGGATGGCTCTCGTCGATGTGCATCGCAGCCATCTTGGCCTGCGCCATCTCGTCAGGCCCACCAGCGGGGGGCATAGGCGCAGCACCAGCAGCCGCACCCGCGTCGGGACCAGCCGGGGGCATAGGGGGAGCGCCAGCGTCAGGACCAGCGCCCATGGGAGGCGCGCCAGCCGCAGCACCGGCATCAGGTCCACCCTGGGCGGCCGGATCACCGGGAGCGCCCTGAGCGTGGAGTTCCTGCATGGCCTGCATCACATCCTGCTCGGAAATAGCACCCTGCTGGGCCATCTCCATGAGCATCTTCTCAGCCTCTTCCTCGGTAACCTGACCACTCTGGATAGCCTGGATCAGCTTGTCACCGATATGGGCGGCCATATCCTGGTCACCCATGCCGCCATCAGCGGCAGACTTTACTTGAGGATTCGCGCGAGCAGCCCGGACGAGAAAGCAATCCAACGCGGACGTATCCGCGGTGACCTCGCTTCCCTTGGCATCGGCAACCTTGGTTGCGGCGACGACTGGCTTGGCCTGGACGGGCTCGGTTGAGGCGGGGGCCGGCGCGTCGAGCGCACTAGCGGCCTTACGCAGGGCAGCCGCGAGATCCGCGGCCGTCTTAAACGAGCTGTCCATACCGTTGCCGCGACCGGCCTCGGCCTTGGACTTGGTATCCTCGGGACCATTCGGAGCCTTGCCCTCAACAGCGAGGTCGGCGCCCTTGGAGCCATCCTTACCGTCGGTGCCAGCGGCTGTCGCGCCGTCAGTCGAGCGCTCCAGGCTTCCACCCTCGGCGTTGGGCTTCGCCCCGCCATCAGCAGCGGCGTCGCTGAACTGGCCAGCGTTTTCCTTGTTGGCCGCCATCTGCTCACCGGTTTCGGGCTTCTTCGTGCCGTCATCCACACCGTCGCCGGGCGACGCGAGCTTCTTGACGGACGCGACCTTGATAGCCTTCTGACGCTGCAGAATTGCGTCAAGATCGTTTACGAGACTCTTTGCCATTGAAATGTTCCTATGGGTCAAATTAAAGTGGGTGGCTAGGGGCGCAAGATATTGGTGAGAGCGATGCTACGTTGAAGCGCATCGGTATCGTTACGGGCGTGGCACGCACATGCCAGCTTGTAGTGCAGGTAGAACTCTTCAAGACCACGTTGCTCAACGCTGTCTATCCTAGCGACCTTTGTGATCGGAACTAGGATCGCAGTTCTCAGTACACGCCCGTGAACTGCATCGGCAGCCAAGCCCGTCGAGGCCGTCAGGTCAGCCCAGGCCTCTTTGGACAGCCCAAGGTCAACCTCGTGGTCAGCACCGTCAAGGCTTGTGACATCAGGAGTTAGGTCCAAAAGCCTGGCGAATCCGCCAGTCAGGTCGGGCGTGGTGGCCGCCAGTTTGGGCTGGCCGACGACGATGTCGCAGAAGTCTTCAAAGCCTAATAGGCAGGCACTACCGTGCAGGCTGGCCAACAGTTGGTCCCGGCCGTACAGCCCAGCCTTCTTCTTCAGCTCAGCCACGGTCTCAGGCTTCAGCTTCCGCGGGCCACCCGCAAGTTGGCCGACGCCGGCCATGTGCTTCTCGTGCTCGGCCAGTCGTACCAGCCGTGCGTGCTTCACAGAGCCCGAGTGACACACACCGTAGGCCTCAGCCAGGTCATGGCCACCAACCACGCCACTCAGGCTGGCAACCTTGCGCAGGCTGTAGGCGATGCGGTCGGCCGGCTTGAACACCTTCGAGATGTCGAAGTACTGCGGATCCGGGTTCTCCATGCCAATGACTTGGCCGGTCTTCACGATGTCCAGCAGGTTGTTCTTAATGTGATCGCAATGGTCTGCTGCGGTTTTCGCCTTATGGCCACACAGGCTGCACACGTCGTGGGCAACACTGGAGCCCATGCTGAACGGGATGTCCCGTCCGTTCTCGGCTTCCTGAATCTCTTCGGCATTCTTCTCGTTGTTCAGGGCAACAAGCAGCTCAATACGATCCATTGGGTCATTATGCGCTGTGGCCAGTACGTGCCCCACAGCCAGTTTTGGATCCGTGTTTTTATGGTTCGCATAGACGTGGCCAGCAGTTTTGAAGTAGTGATGGTTTTTCTTATTGTCGTCGCGCGAGAAGCCATCACCATTCCGGTTGAATCCGTACCGCTCCTGGTCGCCCACGGCCAGGATGTGGAAAACCGTGTGGCCGTCAATGGGCTTGATGTCCTGAAGTTCCTTGTGAAACACGCCGGTGTCACCCGCGACCTTGCGGATGAATTGGTCGTCAACACCACGCCTGTGCAGCGGCACTAGGTTGATAGCCGCCTGGTCGAACCCATAGCTGCCGGTCAGGATCAGCTTTGTGATTGTCATTGACCGAGCCAACCGCGAACGTCGTCAACCGCGCCCGTGCCAAGCAGGTCGGCACCGGCACCCAGGGCTCCGCCAAGAATACCGCGGCCAGCCGCACGCCCGATCGGCCCTATCTTTGAGCCCGATGCATTCTGCAACGTATTAAGCCTGTCACGCAGGACACCGGGCGAACCTACCTCGGAACCAAAGCGCTGTGCCAGCTGCTCATGAAGCTGCTGGTGGCCGTACGGTGAATCACCAGGCTGGCTGTAGCCGTGTGGGATAGACCCGAGTTCGTCGAGACCGCGGTTGATATGCCTCAGGTCGCCTATGCTTGACGCATAGTCCTTCACCTTGCCAAAGACATTCCACGGCTTACGCAGCGACGGGTTGGCCAGATTCTGGACACCCTGGCTCTTCGGGTTCTCAAGGACAGCCCCGAGATTCCTGAGGTTAACCAGTGGATCGGTTTTTTCCGTGTTAGCCCCGGGTGCCATTGACTTGCCGATGGCGCCCTTGATGTCCGTCATTCCCGCGGGCTTAACACCAGCCGGCAGGTCCTTCTTGGACGCCATGATGGTGTTCGCCTCACGCGCCGCGTTACTGAGCGGCGAGTCGGGTTGGGCATTACCCAGCGCCTTATGGATTCCCGCGACGCTGTCGCTCGGATGATTGCCCAGCATCTTGAGCAGCGGCGAACCGAACACGCCAGTCGCGGCGCCAATAAGACCACCACCGGCACCAAAGTTACGCTCGGCCAGGCTAGGCCTCACCGGCGTGCCAGCCGCGGCGTTCACCTGTTCCTTCATCCACGGCCACGCCTTGTACGCCCCGTAGCCCGCGGCTGCCACGCCTCCGGCGATGCCCAGGGCCTTCAGATAGTCCATCCAGCGCGAGCGCTTGGCCTCGCGTTCATCATCGGCCTCGTCGTTGGCAATGGCCTCGGCCGCGTACTTGGCGAAGCTCATTTGCGACTCGACACGTTCAGCAGGGTATCGAGGGGAACACTACCACCGCTCGCCAGG
>Ga0210396_10004501_pt1 | contig 13632 bp, 14 predicted proteins | sample IncBWH17OmetaG_FD_155466 | JGI IMG/M metagenome (GOLD analysis project Ga0210396, IMG submission 155466) | Forest soil microbial communities from Barre Woods Harvard Forest LTER site, Petersham, Massachusetts, United States - Inc-BW-H-17-O ...
TGTCGATGCCGATTGTGACCTCTTCGCGTGACACGGGCGTCACCGTACGCCAGCATTGGCAGTCGTGACGCGTGCTTTGGTGACGGCTCCACTGCGTGGCGAGGGCTTTGAGAAGTTGCGACGGCTGGCCGATGTCGTCTACGACCCGTGGATCGAACAGACCCCGCTGCGCATTTACACCGCCGAGCAGCTGGCCGACCGGATCTCGTCGGAAGGCGCCGATATCGTTGTCGTGGAAAGCGATTCGGTCAAGGGGCCGGTGTTCGAATTGGGGTTGCGAGCGATCGCCTCGACGCGCGGGGACCCGAACAATGTCGACATCGCGGGCGCGACCAGGGCCGGGATTCCGGTGCTGAACACCCCGGGCCGCAACGCCGAAGCGGTCGCCGAGATGACGCTCGCGCTGCTGTTCGCCGCCACCCGCCACGTACTGGGCGCCGACGCCGACGTGCGGGCCGGCGAGGTGTTCCGCGACGGCAGCATCCCCTATCAGCGCTTCCGGGCGAGGGAAGTCGCCGGCCAAACGGTCGGGCTGGTCGGCCTGGGCGCCGTTGGGCGGGCGGTGAAGTGGCGGATGGCCGGGCTCGGCATGCGGGTCATCGCCTATGACCCGTACAACGATGAGGCCACGCACAACCTCGACGAGTTGCTCGCCGAGGCCGACATCGTCTCTCTGCATGCGCCGGTCACCGCCGACACCACCGGGCTGATCGGCGTCGACCAGTTCGCGGCCATGCGCGACGGCGTGGTCTTTCTCAACACCGCCAGGGCGCAACTGCACGACACCGACGCGCTCGTGGCGGCGCTGCGCAGCGGCAAGGTGTCCGCCGCGGGTTTGGACCACTTCGTCGGGGAGTGGCTGCCGACCGACCACCCGTTGGTGGCGATGCCCAATGTGGTGCTCACGCCACACATCGGCGGAGCCACGTGGAACACTGAGGCGCGGCAGGCTCAGATGGTTGCCGACGACCTGGAAGCGCTGCTGAGCGGCAAGACGCCCGCCCACATCGTCAACCCGGAGGTGCTAGGACCATGAGATCCGTGAAATCCGTGGTCAACGCCGAAGCCGCGGTGCTGGCCGCCGCCAAGGACATGCTGCGGCGTGGACTGGTCGAGGGGACCGCGGGCAACATTTCGGCCCGACGCGAAGACGGCAACCTGGTGATCACCCCGTCGTCGGTCGACTACTCCGACATGAAGCTCGAGGACCTGGTGCTGGTCGATCCCGACGGCGGCGTGCTACACGCCGCCGACGGCCGGTCGCCGTCGACGGAGATGAAGTTGCACCTGGCCTGCTATCAGGCGTTCGACGACATCGGCAGTGTCATCCACAGTCATCCGGTGTGGGCCACCATGTTCGCGATCTCCCACCAGTCGATTCCCGCGTGCATCGACGAGTTCGCCGTGTACTGCGGCGGCGACATTCGCTGCACCGACTACGCCGCGTCGGGCACACCCGAGGTGGGCAGCAATGCGGTGAAGGCGTTGGAAGGACGGGCGGCCGCTCTGATCGCCAACCACGGCCTGGTGGCGGTCGGGCCGCGGCCGGACAAGGTGCTGCACGTCACCGCCCTGGTCGAGCGAACCGCCCAAATCGCCTGGGGTGCGAGAGCTCTCGGTGGACCGGTGCCCATTCCCGACGACGTCAACACCAACTTCGCCGGCGTCTACACGTATCTTCGCGCCAACCCGATGTAGCGGTTCCGCCACCCTTCTCGGGCACGAGGCTCACACTGTTCTCGTCGCACGACATCACGACACGAGGATGGGCGCATGTGACCACTATCCGAGCTGCGGCCGTTCAACTGAGCCCTGTTCTCTACAGCCGCGAAGGCACCGTCGAGCGGGTTGTCGCGAAGATCGACGAACTGGCAACGCAGGGAGTGCAATTCGCGACATTCCCGGAGACCATTGTTCCCTACTATCCGTACTTTTCGTTTGTGCAAGCCCCGTACCAAATGCTTGCCGAGCAAGTGCGGCTGCTGGGGCAGGCGGTCAGCGTGCCATCGTCGGCCACGCAGGCGATCGGCGACGCCGCGAGCCGCGCCGGAATGGTGGTCTCCATCGGCGTGAACGAACGTGACGGCGGCTCAGTGTTCAACACCCAGCTGCTTTTCGATGCCAACGGGACGTTGATCCAGCGTCGCCGCAAAATCACCCCCACCTATCACGAACGCATTATTTGGGGCCAGGGCGATGGCAGCGGACTTCGAGCCGTGGACAGCGCGGTGGGTCGCATCGGTCAGTTGGCCTGTTGGGAGCACTACAACCCACTGGCCCGATACGCGATGATCGCCGATGGCGAACAGATCCATTCGGCGATGTTCCCGGGATCGATCTTCGGCGACTTGTTCGCTCAACAGACCGAGACCCAGGTACGCAATCACGCGCTCGAGTCAGGCGTCTTCGTGGTCGCTGCGACCGCGTGGCTGGATCCCGAGCAGCAGCAGCAGATCATGGCCGACACCGGCTGCCCGGTGGGACCGATCTCGGGTGGCTGTTTCACCGCGATCATCAATCCGCAAGGCGAACTGCTCGGTGAGCCCCTGCGTTCCGGGGAAGGCGAGGTGATCGCGGATCTGGACTTCGCGCTGATCGACAAACGCAAGGCGTTCATGGATTCCAGCGGGCACTACAGTCGCCCCGAACTGCTGAGTCTGCTGATCGATCACACGCCCAGCGCCCATGTCCATAAGCGGCTTCCGGAGTCTGCTGCCGACGTCGCGGAAAGTGACCATGCCATCCACTGATCCGCACGATTTCATGGGAGGCGCGGCGTGACGTACATGGGAAAGCCCTACTACCCGTTGTGGTTGGACAACCTGGCCGACGACGTCACCCTGGAGGCCGCGGCGATGGACGGCACCGCGCGCGGCGCCGACGATGTCCGCTTCATCTTGGTCAAAGCCCGCGAACAGTATGAGCACCAGGAGTTCAACTACGCCGGGCCCTGCGGCGAGCACGGTTTCATCGAGGACTACTCCAGCTCAGTTCGCGGCATGCCCACCTACGTCGTCGTGCTGGTCACCTTCAACGCCGACGGGAAAACGCAGCACGTCGTGGTCAATCACCGGCCACGCAGCGCGATGCTGCAGTTCTCCCGCTTGATGCTTGAGACATTCGCCGGGACGCCGTACGCGAAACACTGGGAAGGCACCCCGTAGCCGGGCGACAGGAGGCGCGACATGGCATCGACATACCTGGGCCAGCCCTACTACCCGGCGTGGCTGGACAACCTTGCCGACGATGTAACCGGAGAGGGCCCGGCGTGGGACGGCGCAATCCAAGGCGCCGCGGCCGTCCACGAAGTCGTGGTCGCGGCGAAAGAGATCTACGAGTTCCAAGAGTTTCACTACGCCGGCCCTTGCGGGGAGAGCAGTTTCCTCGAGGACTACACCTCATCCGTTCGCGGTGTGCCTCTCTACGTCATCGTTCTGGTCGTCTTCAATGCCGCCGGGAAGGCCCAGCGTCTAGTCGTGAATCACCGACCTCGCAGTTCTGTGCTGGTGTTGTCCCGCGCCATGCTGGAGAGGTTCGCCGGTACGCCCCTTGCCAAGCACTGGGAAGGCACACCTTAAGGAGCAAGCATGACTGCGTCGTTGTACCTGATCACCGGCGCGGGTGGTGGCACCGGCGGTGTCAGCAGACAGGTGATCGAGCAATTGCGCGAGGGCGGGCACCGCGTGCGCGCGTTGGTACATCACGACGACGCGCGCGCCGCCCCGTTACGCGAACTCGGCGCTGAAGTCGTAGTCGGAGACCTGACCAACCCTCAAGACGCTGTCGACGCGATAGCCGGCACCGATCGCATGTTCTTTTCGATGGGTGTTTCGCCCGACTACCTGACGGCCACGGTCGTGATCTGCGCCGCCGCATTGGAATACGGCCAGCTTGAGGTGGTCGTGAACATGTCCCAGATGACCGTTTCCCAGATGACGCTGACCAGCGAGGGCGAGTCTCATCAACATCGGCTGCACTATCTGGCGGAGCATGTCTTGAACTGGTCGGGAGTACCGGTCGTGCACATCAGACCCACGGCCTTTCTGGATAATCCGCTTTTCACGTGGTTTGCCGCGCCGTCGCTGCGAGAACGAGACCAGTTGGCCCTGCCCTTCGGAACCGGGCGAACTTCGCCGATCGCTACTAGCGACGTGGCCCGCACAGTTGCAGCAGTACTCGTAGACCCCGCCCACCGTATCGGTGACATCTACGAATTGACCGGCCCCGCGAGCCTGGACATCGATGGACTGGCAGCCGAGTACGCACTCGGACTGGGCCGGCCGATACGCGGCACTGACATTCCGCATGAAGCCTGGGTCCGGGAGGTCCTCAAGCCGCTGGGCCTGCCCTCTCACTTGGAGCAGCACCTGGCCACAATGGCACTATTGCACCGCGCTGGACGCTACGATCGAGCCACCGATGACGTCGAAAAGATCACAGGGCAGCGGGCTACCACGGTTGGGGAATACATCGGCGAACACCCCGATCTGTTCTCTTGAACGCGGACCGGTGGAACAGCGTCACATCGATCGACGTCGCCGCGTCGATGGCCGACATTGAACTAACCAGCAGCAGCAGTCCGCAGGCGCCGTGGCCTACACGGTAGGTGCATCGGGGAGCTACAGCAACAGCGCGATTACCAGCTTGCATGCCGGACAACCCCTTCCGGCCTCCAGGGATGAACGCATGCTAGCCGCGAAAATATCGCGCGCGATGTCCTCGGGGCCTTTCCACATCACTCGAGACGCCACCGTTGCGGAGATGGATGCGCAAGGCAATACGGTGGTGCTTCGTCAGGGAACCAACCAGTGGGTGTGTTTCCGAGGTGATGAGAACGAATGCGATATGGCGCGCCCACCGGACCGTCGACGGGGGCGGCGTCCAACTCACCCGGCTAGCGCTGGTCGAAGGCAACCTTTACGGCGCCGCCGGTTCAATGCGTACTGTCATTGTCGCCTCGCCCAGGGACGCCTCGAAGGCTCCGGAACAGTCTCATCCGGTGGATATTGATCCGGTAAATCAGGCCTGGGAACCGGCGATACAACTGCCAGATGGCTTGAACTGCAGTGGGAAACACGATCAGCGCCCGATTGCGGTCCACGCCGCGCAGGATTGCACACGCAGCGGCGTGCGCGCTCATCTGCGGCATCAGGTAGTGGGTGCGCCGGCTCAACGCCGCCACCTGTTCGCGCGGCATATTGGCCACGACCATGTTGTCGTAGATGTTTGTTTTCATATCCCCAGGACATGCTGCGCTTACTTTCACCCCAAGGTCCGCTCCCTCACCCCGCAGCGAAAGCGAAAGTCCCACGATCCCATGCTTGCTCGTGCAGTACGCACTGTTGCCAGGCTGGGGAACCAGCCCGCTGAGCGAGGAAACGTTGACAATATGCCCGTGGCCTTGACCCGCCATGACCTGATAGGCGTGCAGCGTCCCGTATACGACGCCCAGTAAGTCGACGTCGAGCACTCGACGCCACTGCTGCATCGAGAGATCGCGAGAATCTCCGCCTATCGCGATGCCCGCGTTATTGATCATGTAGTCGAGGCGTCCATATTCCGCCACGACGCTCTCGATCAGGTGTGCCACCTCGGCGTCGTTGGCCACATCGACCCGCACGGCGACTGCCGATGCGTCGCCTTGCCCTAGACGCTGCGCTACCTGGCGTGCTGCGTCGCCGTCGATATCGGCGACCACGACCGTCGCGCCCCGACTGGCGAGTTCCTCACACAGCGCCGCGCCTAACCCCATTCCGCCACCGGTGACGATTGCCACCGCGTCCTCAAACCGCTGCATGAGTGATCCTCCGCCCACAAGGCTTGTTACATTCGATATAATCTTATACTAGATGTAGATTTTGAGGAGGACCGACGACGATTAACGAGATGGGCCTGCGGGAACGCAAGCGCCAGCAGACCAGGCAGGAGCTGATCAGCGCGGCCATGCGGCTGTTTGGGGAGAAGGGCTACGAGCAGACCACGGTCGCCGAGATCGCCGCCGCCGCTGGGGTTTCCACCAAGACGTTCTTCAACTACTTCGCGAGTAAGGATGAGGTCCTTTTCCCTCACCTATCCCACCGGATCGACGCAGCAGTGGCACTCATCGAGCAGCGCGGACCCGGTGACGAGCTGCCCGACGTCGTAGTGGCGGCGATGCAGCACATGCTGGCCGACGCCCTCACTGACGAAGTCGATGGCGGCCTGGCGGCGGTGCGACTCCCTATGATCCTGTCAGTGCCCGCGGTCCAAGCGGCCACCCTGCACCGCTACTTTCTGGCCGAAAAACGACTTGCGCAAGCGCTGCACAGCGCCTACCAGGACACGCTAAAACCAGCAGCCGCAGCCGCTGTCATCGGCGCAGTCATGGGTGCAGCGATTGCCGCTGCACTCGTTTGCCTACAGGAAGGCAATACCACCGAACAGCTACAAGTGGCAGTCGAACGCGCCATCGGTATCGCAATCGGGGGCGTTGCCAATGTGGAAAACACGCCGTCCGGGTGCGCCGCCCCCTAGCGCTGGTCGAAGGCCACCTTGACCGCGCCGCTGTCGCCCTGGTTGGCGATCGACAGGAAGGCGTCCCGCCATTGGTCGAGCCGGAAGGTGTGAGTCAGCATGGGACGCAGGTCAATTCGGCCGTCGACAACGAGATCGAGGTAGTGCTCGATCGCGTGCTTGCGCTGCCCGTCGACCTCCTCGACCCCGAATGCGTTGCTGCCGACCCAGCTGATCTCCTTGAAGTACAACGGACTCCACTCCCACCGGCCTGGCGCATGCACCCCGGCCTTCACCAGCGTCCCGCGCGACGCCAGCACCCGGACGCCGACTTCGAACGTCTCGGGTTTTCCGACGGTGTCGTAGACGACGTCGACGGCCCCGGGGTGTGCCATCGGCAACCCTTGCAGTGGCTGCCATAGCCGGCCGCCACCCCAGCTCACCAGCTCTTCGATGACGGCCAGCCGGGGCTCGTGCGCCAACACGACGGCGGCGCCGAACCGGCGGGCCAGCTGCGCCTGGGCATCGAAACGAGCCACCACCGCGACCGCCACATCCGGGTAGAGGGCCCGCAGGATCGCCACCGCGCACAGTCCCAGCGAGCCGGCGCCGTAGACCAGAACCCGGCCCGATCGCGGCGGCGGGTGGCGGGTGATGGCGTGCAGCGACACCGAGAACGGGTCGGCGAACACCGCCAACTCGTCGGGCACCGATTCGGGCACCGCGAACAGCATGCTGTCATGGGCCGGCATCAGCTCGGCATAGCCACCGGTCACATCGGCCGATACCCCGGTGTGGATCCCGGGTTTGATGTCGCCGTCGCAAAAGCTCCAGCACAGGCTGTAGTCGCCGTTCTGGCAGGCCGGGCAGGGCGGCTCGATACCCCGCGGCCCGCAGGACAGCCACGGGGTGAGCACGACGCGCTGACCCACGTCCAGCCCGCGAGCCTTCGGCCCCACTTCCACCACGTCGGCGACCACCTCGTGGCCCATCACTTGCGGAAACGAGCAGAATGCCGCCATCGCATTGTCGGCGTCACCTTCGCCGAAATCCAGCAAGATCTGTTTGGAGTCCGAGCCGCAAATCCCGGTCAGTCGGGGTCGGGTGATCACCCAATCGTCGTGCAGCAGTTGGGGATCCGCTACTTCCTGCAACGCGACGGGACTGTGCGTCAGTGCGTCGTCGGGTCCATCCGACGACTCGGGCGGTACGCCGAACACCAGCGCCTTCATGTTGCTGCCATCGCCGCCGCGCCGGCGATGTAGGCGTCGAGGTCAGCGTCTTTGGCGTCGACGACGGCCTTCATGTCGGGCAGATAATGCTCGAAACGATCGCTGCTCAGCGCCGCGACGATGCCGTCGGCCACCTGGTCGGCCGGCACCTTGGGCCCCTGATAGAGGGGCGCCTCGCTGCCCGGCTGATCCCAGATCTCGGTGTCGACGGGCCCCGGCTCGATCAGCTTCACGCAGACGCCCGTGCCGTGCAGGTCGACGGCCATCGACTCGCTCCAGCCGCAGAGCGCAAACTTGCTGGCGCAATAGGCAGCCTCGTGGATGATGCCCAGCCGGCCACCCACGCTGGACACGTTGACGATGACGCCGTGCCCGCGCGCGAGCATCCGGGGCAAGACGGCCAACGTCAGCCGCATCGGGGCCAGGAAGTTGACTCGCATGACGTCCTCGACCTCGGCCGGTTCCAGCGCATCGACGGCCCGGCGCTTCGGCATGGCGGCGTTGTTGACCAGGACGTCGATGCCGCCCAGGTCGTCCCATGCCCGCAACCCCAGCTCGCCGACCGTCGCGGTGTGAGCCAGATCGGCCACCCACATCGTCGAGTCGGCCGAGGTTCTGCGGCAATCCGCGAGGATCTCGGCAAGACGGTCCGAACGGCGGGCGATCAGTCCCACCACCGCGCCGTGGCCGGCCAGCCGCCGGGCCAGGGCGGCACCGATGCCCGATGACGCGCCGGTGATGACCACCCGCTTTCCTGCTACCGAGTACGCCATGGCCAAAGCGTGGCGCGAATGGCCGGTTGTGACATGGGTTTCGGCAATTTGCACGGATAACCGGGAATTAGAGGGAATCAGGTGGCGTGGTAAGCTCGTTACATTGGCTAAGTATCAACCTGGCTTCTTGTAGGGGGGTAGCGATGGCACGCACCGATGACGACACCTGGGATCTGGCCTCGAGCGTCGGCGCCACCGCCACGATGGTTGCAGCGGCCCGCGCGATGGCGAGCAAGACCGAACACGCACTGATCAATGACCCGTTCGCCGAGCCGCTGGTTCGGGCGGTGGGCCTGGACCTGTTCACCCGATTGGCTACTGGTGAGCTCACCCCGGCCGACCTCGAGGACGACAGCGACGGATCTCCCCCGGGCATCCAGCGGATGACCGACAACATGGCGGTCCGCACCAAATTCTTCGACGAGTTCTTCATCGAGGCGACGAACGCGGGCATCAAGCAGGCGGTGATCCTGGCGTCCGGCCTGGATGCCCGCGCCTACCGGCTGCCCTGGCCGGCCGGGACCACGGTGTACGAGATCGATCAGCCGCAAGTCATCGAATTCAAGACCAGCACCCTCGCCGAGCTGGGCGCCCAGCCCACCGCTTTTCGGCGCGCGGTTGCCATCGATCTGCGCGACGACTGGCCGGCCGCGCTGCGCGCCGCTGGTTTCGAGCCTGATCAGCCCAGCGCATGGAGCGCCGAAGGCCTGCTGGGCTATCTGCCGCCCGACGCGCAGGACCGCCTGCTCGACACGATCACCGCGCTCAGCGCGCCGGGCAGCCGCATCGCGACCGAAAGCGGGCCCACCCGTGATCCGTCACATGAGGAGCGGATCAAAGAACGCATGCGAACCGTGTCCGAGCGCTGGCGTAAACACGGACTCGATCTCGACATGACCGAGCTGGTCTACTTCGGCGATCGCAACGAGGCGGCGCGCTACCTGTCCGACCACGGGTGGCAGATGTCCGGCAACACCATCCGGGAAATGTTCGCGGCCAACGGTCTTCCGCCGATCGAACAGGACGACTTGCCGTTCGCCGACCGTCAGTACGTGCACGGCACGCTGACCGACGACTCGCTTACCGACAACGAGTAGGAGCGACCAACATGACACACGCCCAACCCGGAAGGTTCGACGGCGACAGCTGGGACCCGGCATCCAGCGTGGGGGCGACCGCGACGATGGTGGCCGCCTCGCGTGCACTGGCCTCACAAGGACCCGACCCGCTGCTCAACGATCCATTCGCCGACCCGCTGGTACGCGCGGTCGGTTTGCCGCCGTTTATCCGCCTTATCGATGGCGAGGTCAGCCTGGATGACGACGACCCGGCGCTGAACGGCCGAACGCGGGCTGAGCAAATGACGGTACGCACAAGGTTTTTCGACGACTTCTTCATTGCCGCCGCCGACGCCGGCATTCGGCAGGCGGTCATTCTGGCTTCGGGCCTGGACACCAGGGCCTACCGGCTGCCCTGGCCCGCGGGAACGGTGGTCTACGAGATCGACCAACCGCAGGTGATCGACTTCAAGACCAGCACCCTGGCCGACCTGGGCGCCAACCCGACCGCCGAGCGCCGCACGGTCAGCATCGATCTGCGTGATGACTGGCCAACAGCGTTGCGGCAGCAGGGCTTCGACGTCAACAAGCCGACGGCGTGGAGCGCAGAAGGGCTACTGCCCTACCTGCCATCCGAGGCCCAGGACCGATTATTCGACAACATCACCGCGCTCAGCGCGCCCGGGAGTCAACTCGCCACCGAGCACATCTCCGACCCAGACGCCTTCTCCAACGAAAGCGTGCAACGCATCGGCGAGCGCTGGCGCCGCGCAGGTTTCGACCTCAACCCGGCCGACCTGTTCTACCAAGGCGAGCGCAGTATCGTTGTCGACTACCTCACCGGCCACAACTGGCAGGTGATCGCGCATCCGGCCCCAGAGCTGTACCAGCGCAACGGATTTACCTTCCCGGAAGACGAGTCGATGGCGATGTTCCGGAACATGAGCTACGTCGCCGCCACCCTCGGATAGGACGGTCATGCCGCGCACGCATGACGATAGCTGGGATCTGGCATCCAGTGTGGGTGCGACCGCGACGATGATCGCCGCCGGGCGGGCGATGGCGACGAAGGATCCGCGCGGGCTGATCAACGATCCGTTCGCCGAGCCGCTGGTCCGCGCCGTCGGGCTGGACTTTTTTGTGAAGCTGATCGACGGCTCGCTCGATTTATCGGCGATCGAAAACGCATCGCCGGGGCGTACGGAAGCAATGATCAACGGAATATCCGTGCGCACCAAGTACTTTGACTCCGCGCTGTTGGCGGCCGTGGGCGCGGGTGTGCGTCAAGTGGTGATCCTGGCGTCCGGCCTGGACTCCCGGGCCTATCGGTTGGATTGGCCGGACGAAACCGTGGTCTATGAGGTCGATCAGCCACGAGTGATCGAGTTCAAGACGACCACGCAGGCTGAGTTCGGCGCGCAGCCCACCGCCGAGCGCCGCACCGTCGGAATCGATCTGCGCTACGACTGGCCGACGGCACTGCGCGCGGCCGGCCTGGATACGCACGAACCGACGGCGTGGCTTGCCGAAGGTCTGCTGATCTACCTGCCGCCCGAAGCCCAGGACCGGTTGTTCGACAACATCACCGCAATGAGCGCGGCGGGCAGCACCGTTGCCACCGAATACGTTCCCGGCCTTGGGGATTTGGACCCTGAGCGGGTTCGGGAGCGGACTGCGGCGTTTCGCGAGCACATCGACATCGATATGCCGTCGCTGGTGTACACCGGCGAGCGCAGCCACGTCGTCGAATACCTGCGTAGCAAGGGATGGGATGCTGTCGGCACCCCCCGTGCGGAGTTGTACAACCACGACGGACTCGAGCTTCCCGACCCCGAGGATGACGAACCGCTTGGCGAAATCATCTACGTCAGCGGCACACTCGCGGGCTAGAAACGAGACTCCCCCAGCCATAGCACGCTGGCACCGCTCAACGTCCGCTCGGCCTGCTCGATGATGCCGGCCACCGACTGGCCGATCAACGCGCCCAACGCATCCGGCAACGATGCTGCCGCCGGTTGCGAGGACGGGCGTGGCCGTAGGAAGTCCCACAGCGACGAGCCCGGGTAGCCGACGATGTTGACCTTGGCGTCCTCGTCCAAGCCCACCAGCACCTTGGCCCGGCGCACCGCAGTGCGTAGGCCACCGAGTTCGTCGACCAAGCCGTGCCCGAGGGCATCCGCACCCGTCCAGATACGGCCTCGGGCTACTGCCTCTACCGCATCGGTACTCAGCTTTCGCCCTTCGGCGACCCGCTGCACGAAGTCCGCGTAGCACAGGTCCGCCTCGGCCTCGACGCGGGCGTGTTGCTCGGGGGTGAACGGTGCGTCGATCGACCAGGCGTCGGCATTGGCGTTGGTGCGCACCGCATCCGACCCGACACCCAATCGCTCCTTCAGGTCCCGGGCGATCAGCTTGCCGGTGATCACACCGATCGAACCGGTGATCGTGCCGGGGTTCGCCACGATCGCGTCGGCGCCCATCGCGACGTAATAGCCGCCGGAAGCGGCGACCGCGCCCATCGACGCCACCACCGGTTTGCCGCGGTCGCGTGCCTTCTTCACTTCTCGCCAAATGGTTTCCGACGCGCTGACCGAACCACCCGGAGAGTCGACCCGCAACACGATCGCGGACACCGAATCATCTGCGGCCGCCTCCCGTAGACCAGCCGCGATGGTGTCGGCGCCGGCGCTGGAGTTGCCGAACGGCAATATCCCCCGGCCGCCGCGGCCGCTGACGATCGGACCCGCGATCGTGACGACGGCGATTGTCGACCTGGGTCTGCGCCCGGGCACCGACGGCAATGGGGATCCACTCGGCGCGGTGGCGCGGGCATAGCGACTCAGGTAGAGCCGCGGCGGCGCATCGTCGCCGTCGGCGTCACCGGTCTCAGGCGAAATTCCTTCGGCGCCAACGAGTTCTGCGATACGCGCATATGCCTCGTCGCGATATCCGACCCGGTCGATCAGGCCCGAGGTCACGGCGTCTTCGCGGAGCAGCGGCGCACGGTCGGCGAGCGCATCGAGGGAGTCCTGGCCGATGCTGCGGGAGTCGGCGATCGCCTTCCACACCTGGGCGCGCAGGCTCTCCAACAGCCGGGTATCGGCTTCTCGATGTGCATCGGTGTAGCGGTCCTCGGTGAAAAGGTTTGCCGCCGACTTGTATTCACCGCGGGCGATGAACTGCGCTTCGATGCCGGCCTTCTCCAGCGCGTCGCGCAAGAACAAGGCGTTGGTGGCGAAGCCGATCAGCCCGACGGTTCCCGACGGCTGCATCCACACTTCACCGAACGCCGACGCCAGGTAGTAGGACAGCGTGCCGGGGTACGTCTCGGCCCACGCCAGCGACGGCTTCACCGCGGTGAAAGCCTTGACGGCGTCCCGCAGCTCCTGAACCGGCCCCGCTGAGGCCGCTGGAAGCTGCACCCGCGCGATCAGGCCGGCCACCCGCGGATCGTCGGCGGCCCGGTGCAGCGCGGATACCGCTTCGCGCAGCACCAGGGGACGGCCGCCGCCGCTGATGATCGTCAGCGGATCCACGCCGCCGGCTTCCGGCGGCGTGACGCGTAGGTCGAGTTCGAGCACGCAGCCTTTGGGTACGCCGTGGTGGCGGGCGGTGTCGACCCAGCGGGCAAACGCGCGCACGTCGTCGATACTGGGCGGGTCGGGCAAGAAGGCAAACATATATTGAGCCTACCGATGGCCGTGAGTGCCGCCGCGGCCCCGGAATGCGGACCGTACGGTGGTGGGGTGCGATTCTCCATCTCGATCCATCAACTTGACCCGGCCGGGTTCGACGGAGCCGGTCTGCGCGACTACCTGATTCGGGCCGAAAAGCTCGGGTTCGAGGGCGGCTGGGTCCTCGAACAGACCGTCGGGGAGGCGCCGCTGCTGGCGCCGCTGGAACTCCTGGCCTACGCCGCGGCCTGCACCGAACGACTGCGGCTCGGCGTTGCCGTGCTGGTCTCGTCGTTGCACGATCCGCTTCAGCTGGCCTCGGCGGTGACCGCCGTCGATCGGCTCAGCCACGGCAGGCTTGACGTCGGCGTGGCGCCCGGCGGTGGCTTCCGCGCGTTCGCGG
>Ga0210396_10004502_pt1 | contig 13632 bp, 11 predicted proteins | sample IncBWH17OmetaG_FD_155466 | JGI IMG/M metagenome (GOLD analysis project Ga0210396, IMG submission 155466) | Forest soil microbial communities from Barre Woods Harvard Forest LTER site, Petersham, Massachusetts, United States - Inc-BW-H-17-O ...
CATATTAATCTGCGCGGCGTCGATGTTCTCCTCACCCTCCAGCGGCCAGAATTTAAAGGTTTCGGTCTTGCGGTCGAATTTCGCGATCGTGGCCTGGTACATGTTGCCGAACCACAGATTGCCCTCCGGATCGCTGCGCAGGCCGAGCAGTCCGGTCGGAAAGCCCGGCTTGTGTTCCTCGATCGCGAATTCCGTGACCTTGCCGGTTTTGGGATCGAGCCTGCCAAGGTTCTGCTCGCCGAAGTTCGAATACCAGACCATGCCGCTATCATCGACGATCACATCATGCGGCTCGATCGTCTCGCGCGGCAGATGGTATTCGGTATAGATGACACGCGTCGCCGCCCCGGTCGGGCGCGGCAGTGTCTTCAATTCGAAATTCCATTTCGGCCGGGTGCTGAGGTTGATGCTGGCGAGATATTCGGCCGCGCCCCGGTAGATCCGCACCCGCTGATCGCCCCGCTCTTCCATCAGGCGCTCGGCGCGGCGCAGTTGCGGATGCGCCGGAATGCTCTGGTTCACATAGCCCTGCATGCGCGGCAGGATCATGGTCAGGAAATCGTCGGCGCTGTATTTCGAGTTCAGCGGCCGCGCCAGCGTGTGACAGCCGACGCAATTGAGCAATTGCCCCTTCTGGGCATCAGTGCCCGGCATGCTGGCGAGCCATTCGGCATTGGTAAGCTGCGGGGCAATATCCTCAGTCTTGCGCAACGCCAGATCGGCCGTCGCGATCTTGTCCGCCGCGACCAAAACCTGACCGGAGCCATCGAGGTCGTAGCCAGTGGCCCGAATACGCAGGGAATATTGGCCCGGCTCGAGCCTGCCGGCCGGGAAGCTATAACGGCCGTCCTTGCCGGTCACGACGGTGACAGTGATGGTCGATCCGTTTCTTTTGGCGCTGACCAGAACGCCTTCCAGCGCCTCCTGCCCGTCGGTGACCTTGCCCGCCAGCGCCGTGCCGGACTGCGCCGCCAATTGACCGGTGCCAGCCAGCCCTACGGCGGCCATGAGGCAACCGATGCTCATCACCCACGAAATGCGCGGCATGACCGTCTCCCTTGACTGCGCTTATTGTTATTGTTGCAGGGAGTGTAGTGGGCGGATTTTGGAAAAACCAGAGTGCTGGCGGCGCGAGGGCCTGCACCGACGCGCTTGTGATATGCTACCAGATCGGAGCGTCGCCTTCGCAGGGGCTAGTTTGAAGTGGGGAAGAACATATGAGTATCGACCAGACCAGGGATAACCGCGCAACGACGTCGAGCGTTTTCGCCGCGCTCTTTAGTAATGCCACCGTCGATCCGCTCTTTGCTCCCTACGGGCTTTTTGTTTTGCGCGTGGCGGTCGGGTTTGACTGGATCGTGCACGCTTTCCTCAAGACCTCTCGCGGCATGGAAACCCACGCGGCGCTACTGGCGAGGAACGGCATCACCCCGCTGTTGGCGTGGCCGACATTCAGCCTCGAAGTGATCGGCGGGGTCGCCATCCTGCTCGGCTGGTGCACCCGCCAATGGGCTGCGTTCCTGCTGGTGTTTTTGGCGGTCGTGGTCTGGATCAAATGGCCGGTCGGCTGGGGTTATTCCAACACCGGCGGCGGCTGGGAATATCCGCTGTTCTGGCTCGTCGCCCAGGCCGCGCTGGTGCTCGCCGGCAGCGGCGCATTTTCGTTGCAGTCGACGTCAGGCCAAACCAGGAACTGAAACGAACGACGATAAGCTTGCCGGCGCAGCGATCCTTATTCAGCCGGCTTATTGTTGACGTTGACGATCCTGCATGTGGCGGAAGTGCTGGACGTGCAATAGCCCAGCGCATCCTTGCGTGCGTCATCGATGCTGCGGCGGCCGGTGGCCCATCCGAAACGGGAGTCGCCGGCGGCGGCAAAAGCCTTGTTGGGTCCGCTGTCGAGATAGGTTTTGAACGCCGCGCGGCCGCGGGTGCTCAGGCTGGCCGGCGCGGCCACGTTCGGCGCTGGAATTTCCATCGGACGGCTGCGGAGTACGAGATTGTTCGACGCCAAAAACCGGTCGACGATCGGTGACCAGACCGGGACGCCATTTGCGGCGCTGAAGAGCTGGTGTCCGTCGCTGCCGAAGGACGGCGCTTTGATATAAGTGAGATTGCCGCCCGCTTTCGAAAAGGCGCCGGTCAGTCGCGGCACCAGTCGCGGGCCGAAGAAGTGATCGTTGTCGGCGGACACCCACAGCAACGGCACACGCGATGTCCTGCCGTATTGGGCGAACGCCGAAACGAGCTGCTGTTCGCCGCACACCGTATCCGGTGCGGTGGATCCCCTTCCCGGTGCAAAGCTGATCGCGGCGGTGAGGCCGGGCGGCGGATCGGCCGTCAGTGCCACGGTGGCGAAGGCCCCCGCGGAATGGCCGACACTGATCCACTTGCCCTTGCTGACGTAGGGTTGGGCCATCATGAATTTGGCTACGGCGGCGATATCGCTCGCCCCGGCCCGTCCGGCCGCGACGTAATCCGGATCGGAACAGGAGCCAAAGCTTTCGGCCCATTCTCCACCGGAGCGGCCATAGCCGCGGCGCATGAAGGCCACGGCGACCCAGCCGCGCCCCGCAAACGCAACCGCCTGCGCCCAGAGGCTGTAAGGCGTCATCGCGGGTCGGTCATCTCCGCTTCGCGGCGAACCGTGGTTAAGCACCACGAGCGGATGCGGCAGCCGGTCATCCGGCCGAACCACGATGGCCTCCAGATCAACGGACACAGCGCCGCTCGATCCGGAAATGACCGCGGGGATGTTCAGTCCATCGAGGCGGATGTCCTCGGCGCGGCCTGACTCGATCGACGCTATTGCGGCGACGGCCAACAGCAATGCCGCCGCAAAATATCCAGGGTGAGTCATGAATCCCGCCAGCCAGGGTGCGCGGCCAATCTGTATCGATAGCTGACGGGGGTAATCCCTGCCGGGCGCGCCGCAATCGACGTGCGGATCAGGCGTGTTCTGGCTGGAGCTGATTGACGATCATCAACTGCAAGGTTTCGATCGACTGGAAATTCTCAGGCGTTATCTCGGATTGCGGAATCGTGAAATCGAATTCGGCTTCGACACCGAGCATCAGGTTGACCATGTCCATCGATGTCAGCCCGGCATCCACCAGCCGCGATTCCGGGCCAACTTCCACGGCCATCGCATTCTGTTCGAGGATCGTCTTGACCAGAGCAAGGACCCGGAGCTGAACATCGGCGCTAAAGCTTTTCATCTGTGACTTTCCACCTGTCGTCGTCGCGTCGGACGATGTCGAAACTGATCGCAAAGCTATAACCCGGCACCATTTAAAAAACAGCGACTCTTGTTTGACGCAAGTTATCATTTTGATCTTAACGCTAATGGCGGTTGCGCAAGCGTTTATAGCAACCAAGGAATTGATGGATATCCCAACATGGTTGATTAACCGTCAGGGCTGAAATGAATGCCATTTACCCTGAATTTCATCGACGCATTTGAATTAAATCCATAGCCTTGACGCGCGATCGAATGCTGTTGCGCGATCGATGCGAGAATGAGGCGCCCCGTTTGCGCGGATCTTTCGCACCGACAAACCCCGGAGGTTGTATCGGTTATGAACGTGCAGATTGTCAGGTCTCGTAGCGCCGCGGATAGTTCCGGCGAACAATCCTTTCCCGATCGAAGCTCTTTCCTGCAACGCACCGCAAGCGTTGCAGCGGCAGCCGCCGCAGAAGCCGAGGACGTCGATCGCCAGGCGCGCTTCCCTCAGGCTGCCATCGATGCCGCTCGCGCGCAGAAGCTATTGGGCATTCAGATTCCACAGGCATTCGGCGGCGACGGCGCGTCGATCTCAGACGTCACCGACATGTGCTACACGCTCGGCCGCGCCTGCTCATCGACGGCGATGATATTCGCGATGCATCAAACCAAGGTTGCCTGCCTGGTCCGGCACGGGACCGGCAGCGGCTGGCACGAAGCGCTGATGCGCCGGGTTGCAACTGAGCAATTGTTGCTCGCCTCGTCGACAACGGAAGGACAGAACGGCGGCAATGTCCGCTCCAGCTCCGCGGCGGTCGAGCGAACCGGCGCCGGCATATCGCTGGTGCGCAACGCGACCGTGATTTCCTATGGCGCGCAGGCTGACGGTGTGATCACGATCGCCCGCCGCGCCAGCGATGCTGCCGCGTCCGACCAGGTGCTGGTCGCCTTTACCAAAGACAATTACACGCTCGAACGCAGTCTCGAATGGGAGACACTCGGGATGCGCGGCACCTGTAGCGCCGGGTTCGAACTGAAGGCCACGGGTTCGGCCGAGCAGATGTTCCCCGAAGCCTATGACAAAATTCATGCGCAGACGATGACCCCGGTAGCTCATCTATGCTGGGCGTCGGCCTGGGCCGGGATTGCCGCGGCATCCGTCGAGCGTGCTCAACTCTTTATCCGCAAGGCCGCCCGCGGCGCGGGTGGCCAGATGCCTCCCGGAGCCGCGCACTTCACCGCGGCCAAGATGACGCTCGCCAAATTGCGCGCCATGATCACATCGAATCTCGACACCTATGCGGCGCATGAGCATGACGAGCGGGCGCTCTCTTCGCTCGACTTCCAGTCGCAGATCAACCTGCTCAAGGTGGAAGCTTCCGAACTTGCGGTCTCAACCGTCATGAGCGCGATGCGGGCCTGCGGTCTGTCCGGATATCGCAATGACGGCGACTTCAGCGTCGGCCGGCATCTGCGCGATGCGCTCTCCGCGCCGTTGATGATCAACAACGACCGGATCCTCGCCAACATTGCAACCGCCATCCTCATGAGCGGCGTGCCTGCAAGCCTTCGCGATTAATGCAAACGGTCGTTTGACACAGACAATAGAGGCCTGAACATGAATGTCGCCATCCGAAAGACCTCCACGGACATTGAATCGCAACCGGCCGATCCCCTGGATTATCTCGCGGAAACCTTGTTCCACAAGATGGGCACCGATGGCGTCTATGCCAGGACGGCGCTCTACGAGGACATGATCGAGCGGCTCGCCGCGCTGATCACGCGCCATCGCGAGCCCGGCACCGAGGTAATGCGTTTTCCGCCTGTCATGAACCGCGGACAGTTGGAGAAGTCCGGCTACCTGAAGAGTTTCCCCAACCTGCTCGGCTGCGTTTGCGGCCTTCATGGCACGGAACGCGAGATCCATTCCGCCGTCAGCCGTTTTGAGGCCGGCGGTGACTGGACCACCTCGCTTTCGCCGGCCGATCTCGTGCTGTCACCGGCGGCCTGCTATCCGGTCTATCCGATCGCCGCGAGCCGAGGCCCGCTGCCGTCAGGGGGGCTGCGATTCGACGTCGCCGCCGACTGCTTCCGCCGCGAACCGTCCCGTCACCTCGATCGGCTGCAATCGTTCCGCATGCGCGAATATGTCTGCATCGGCAGCCCGGACGACGTCGCCAATTTTCGCGAACGCTGGATGGTGCGGGCCCAGGCCATCGCCCGCGATCTCGGCCTGACCTTCAAGGTCGATTATGCGAGCGATCCGTTCTTTGGCCGCGTTGGCCAGATCAAGGCGGTCAGCCAGAAACAGCAGGAACTGAAATTCGAGCTGCTGATCCCGCTGCGTTCGGAGGAGCAGCCTACCGCCTGCATGAGCTTCAACTATCACCGCGACCACTTCGGCACGACCTGGGACATCAAGGATGCGGCCGGTGAACCGGCCCATACCGGCTGCGTTGCGTTCGGCATGGATCGCCTCGCGGTGGCGATGTTCCACACCCACGGCGTCGATCTCGCGAGGTGGCCGGTCGGTGTGCGGGAGACACTGGGCCTGTAACGACGCACGAGACAGTGGCAGGCGACGACCGTGCTCAAGCAGAAAATCCGATGTCGTGAGATTTCCGGGACCGATATCGACGCGGTCGCGAACCTCCTGACGCGCGGATTCGTCGGCCGGTCGCGCGAATACTGGATGCAGGGATTGCGCCGCCAGGCCGCCCGCGATGTTCCGGAGGGCTATCCCCGCTTCGGCTATATGCTCGACCATGATGGATTGCCGGTCGGCGTTCTGTTGCTGCTTTACACGTCGAGGATCAACGGCAGCGAAATCGCGATCCAGTGCAATCTCTCAAGCTGGTATGTCGAACCGGCGTTTCGGAATTACGCGCCGCTATTGACCAAGATCGCGCAGCGGAACAGGGAAGTCACCTACCTGAATATCAGTCCCGCGGCGTGGACCTGGCCGATTATCGAGACGCAGGGGTTCAATTCTTATTGCAGTGGGTTGTTCTTTTCGATACCGGCGCTGTCGCGCGTCGCGCCGGGCATGACCGTCGAAATCATTTCCCCCGATACGAGCACCATCGAGGGCCTGTCCCACAGCGACCTCGAACTGCTGACCCGGCACGCGCATTATGGATGCGTCAGTCTGGTATGCCGTACGGCGAGGGACGGCCCGTTTCCATTCATCCTGTCGCCGCTGCGCATCCGGCGCGGATGGCTTGCGCCGCCGGCGATGCAACTGATCTACTGCCGCGATATCGCCGACTTTATCAGCTGCGCCGGCGCGATCGGCCGGGCGCTGATCCGCCATGGCAAAATTTCGGTGATCCTCGACGCGAACGGACCGGTGCCCGGTCTTGCCGGCATTTTCTCCAGAGCGCGCGGCCGCAAATATTTCAAAGGCCCACATCGGCCCCGTCTTGCCGACCTGACCGATACGGAACTGGTGCTGTACGGCCCTTGATTTCGCGCGTTATTGAAGCCGGCCGCGCCCACTCAGGCGTGGGCGAAGTCCCAGTATAGTTTCCGCGCCCGGCTGTAGAACGGCCCCGGCTGCAGGCTGCGGTCGTCGATCCGGATTACCGGCGCGACCTTGGCGAAATTGCCGCTGGAGAAGATTTCGTCGGCGCTCAGAAAGTCCGCATAGCTCAGGACGGTCTCGACGACGGTGACGCCATCGCCGCGCAACAGACCGATGACGCGCTGCCGCGTGATGCCATTGAGGAATGTCCCGTTCGGCGCCGGCGTATACACCACGCCATCTTTGGCCATGAATACGTTGGAGTTGCCGAACTCCGCGACATTGCCGAGCATGTCGAGCATCAGGCAATTGTTGAAACCCCGCGCTTGCGCTTCGATCAGCGCGCGCGAATTGTTGGGATAGAGACAGGCGGCCTTGCAATCCACCGGAGCACTTTCCATCGTCGGCCGGCGGAACGGCGACAGCGTGATGGCCGAGCCCGATGTCGGCGGCATCGGCGCCACATGGATGCACAGGCACCAGTTCGTGGTCTCGGGATCGAACAGCACGCCTCCGCCGCTGCCGCTCTGGGCCCAGTACATCGGACGGATGTACAACTCCGCCTTGGAGTCGAAGCGGGCCATGCCCTCGCGGGCGAGCCCCAGCCATGTTGCGGTATCGATAACCGGTTTCAGTTTGAAATTGATCGCGGACTGATTGACCCTCGTACAATGGCGGTCGAGATCGGGGGCTACACCCTCGAACGCGCGCGCGCCGTCAAACACCGTCGACGCCAACCACGCCGCATGGGTGCGCGGCCCCATGATCGGCACATTGCCCTCGTGCCAGTCCCCTTCAAAGAAGGTCCAGGTCTGCGAATAGCTGACAGGTTTTACGATCGGGGCCATTGTTGTCATCCACGCGGCAGCGCGCGCATAGTAACGCCACTATTGTCCGAATTCCCTAAGGATTCCCTTGCGAACCGGCCGCGATCAATTCACGATTGAAGGGCCACAATGACGCGCTGCAGGTTTCCGGAACCGATATGCCCTTGGATCCCCTGGCCAAACGCTTTCTCGCCATGACCGCGGCCGCGCCGAACGATCGCTCGCGGCCAAGCCGACAAGACCGTGCCCAAGAACGCCGTCAGGCACTCGCCAAACTCATGCAGTTCGCCCGCGCCGACGTGACTGAAGTGACCGGGATCGACGGCCTGTTGCCCGGTCCGGCCGGCGATATCCCTTACCGTCTTTATGCGCCTGCGCATGCCACGACCGAACCATTGCCGGGCTTCGTCTTCTTCCATGGCGGCGGCATGGTGGCGGGCAGTATCGAGACGCACGACCGCGTCTGCGCGGCGCTCGCGCAAACTACCGGCTGCCGCCTGATCTCGGTCGATTACCGCCTCGCGCCCGAGCATAAATTCCCCGCCGCCGTCGAAGACGCGATCGCGGCTACTCATTGGGTTTGCACGCATGCGGCCTCGCTTGGCATCGATGCCACCAAGCTTGTCGTCGGAGGCGATTCCGCCGGGGCAACGCTCGGCGCCGTGGTTTGCCAGGACGCGCTGAAGAACGCCGGACCCGCGATCCTGCTGCAATGCCTGATATGTCCGGTGCTTGATTTCGAGGAGCCCTCGCCGTCGCGCCAGGCGTTCGCCGAAAATCACCTGATCGACAAGGCGACGATCGATGCAGACCTGGCCGACTACCTGCCTGACGACATCGATCTTTCCGATCCCAGGATCTCGCCGCTTCGCGCCACCGATCTCGTTGGACTTCCCGCCGCCATCATCCACACCGCCGAATTCGATCCGATGCGCGACGAAGGCAATGCCTATGCCAGCAAGCTGATGGCTGCGGGTGTTGCCGTGGAACATGTTTGTCACGACGGCATGATTCACAATTTCCACGCCATGGGCGCCATTCTTCCGCAGGGGCGGCTGGTCCTCCTGCAAATCGGCGAACAGGTCAGGCGCGCCGTCGGCTGACCTGCGCGAAGGCTTGGCCCCCGCACGCCTCAACAGGCTCGGCCATTATTTAGGCCGACGCGTCAAACATGGTTACCGGCCGGTAACGAATTCATTCAAATTTTAATCAATTGGTTGACGCACGTTAGGGTTATTTCATCAATGTTGGCGCGAATTATTGCTCGCTTGACCTCTCGCCTCTAACAAAGACACGGGCGAAAAAACGCATCACGAAATGCGTACGCGAGGTGGCAAAATGCGCAACGAAACGATTGCAATTCACGCCGGCTACGATCCCGATCCGACGACCAAGTCCGTCGCTGTTCCGATCTACCAAACGGTCGCTTACGCGTTCGACAGCGCCGATCACGGCGCCGCATTGTTCAACCTCGAAGCCGAAGGCTACCGCTACAGCCGGATCGCCAACCCGACCACTGCGGTTCTTGAGAAGCGCGTTGCCGACCTCGAGGGCGGCGTCGGCGCACTCGCAGTTGCCACCGGGCAGGCGGCGCTGCATTTCGCGCTGGTCAATCTCGCCGATACCGGCGGTAATATTGTCTCCGTTCCCCAGCTCTACGGCACCACGCACACCCTGCTCTCTCACGTGTTGCCGCGGCAGGGCATCACCACCCGCTTTGCCGACAGTGACAAGGCCGATGCCATCGAGAAGCTGATCGACGAGAACACCAAGGCGGTTTTTTCCGAGACCATCGGCAATCCCGCTGGCAATGTCTGCGACATCCAGGCGCTGGCGAAGGTTGCGCATCGCCACGGCGTACCGCTCGTTGTCGACAATACCGTCGCGACCCCGATCCTGCTCAAGCCGTTCGAGTACGGCGCCGATATCGCCGTTCATTCGCTGACGAAATTCCTCGGTGGTCACGGCACTACCCTGGGTGGCGCCATCGTGGACAGCGGCCGCTTCCCCTGGACCGAGCAGCCGCGCCGCTTCCCCGCGTTCAACGAACCGGACCAATCCTATCATGGGCTGGTCTATGCCCAGCAATTCGGCACCAGCGCCTATATCCAGCGCGCGCGCAGCGTCTATCAGCGCACCATGGGATCGGTGCTGTCGCCGTTCAACGCCTTCCTGCTGCTGCAAGGCATCGAGACCGTCGCGCTGCGCGTCGAACGGCATGTCGAGAACGCCCGCAAGGTCGCCGAATTCCTGCGCGCCGATCCGCGCGTCGCCTGGGTCAATTATGCCGGATTTTCCGAGAGCCCCTATTACACGCTGGTCCAGAAATATCTCGACGGCCGCGCGGCGTCGCTGTTCACCTTCGGCATCAAGGGCGGTATGGAAGCCGGCAAGACCTTCTATGACTCGCTGAAGCTGATCACGCGCCTTGTCAATATCGGCGACGCGAAATCCCTCGCCTGCCATCCCGCCTCGACCACGCACCGGCAGATGTCCGCCGAACAACAGCGCGTGGCCGGCGTGTTGCCGGAAACCATCCGGCTTTCGATCGGCATCGAACACGCTGCCGATATCATCGAGGATATCGACCAGGCGCTCGCGCAGGCCAGCGCGCGGCATCGGCATCTGGAAGCCGCCGAATGAACCGGCCGAGCCCAACATGACCGTCCTGCGGGACAGGCGTCGATTGATCGTCAGCCCGGCGCTGGCGCCCGCGCAACAGCGCGAAACCGATCAATTCGATCATGGGCTGGAAGCTGCTGATGACGTGCTCACGATCGGGCTCATCAACAACATGCCGGACCCTGCGCTGCAGGCGACGGAACGCCAGTTCATGCGGCTTCTGACCGCTGCCGCCGGCAACAATCGAATCCGCTTCCACTGCTTTTCTCTGCCCTCCGTGATCCGGTCGGAGTCGGCGAAATGGCGGGTCGACCGGAAATATACCGACATCGCCGATCTCGACCGCCTGCACATCGATGGATTGATCGTCACGGGCGCCGAGCCGAATGCCGCGACCCTTCCGGAAGAACCATTCTGGCAGGACCTCACCGATATCATCGACTGGGCGAAGACCAACACCCGTTCGACCATCTGGTCGTGTCTCGCCGCCCACGCCGCGGTGCTACATCTCGATGGCATCGAGCGGCAGCGGCTCGACGTCAAATGTTCCGGGATCTACGACTGCTTTGCGGTCGCCGACCACTGGCTGACGAACGGCCTGCCTTCGCCGTTGGGGATTTCGCACTCGCGCCTGAACGAGTTGCGGGCGGCCGATCTGACGGCACGGGATTATCAATTGCTGACGGTTTCGCCGGAAGGCGGCGTCGATATCTTCGCCAAGCAACTGCGCAGCCAATTCATCTTCTTCCAGGGCCACCCTGAATATGACCCGCTGTCGCTGGAGCGGGAATATCTGCGCGACATCTCCCGCTTTCTTGCCGGCGAGCGCGACACTTATCCTGCAGTTCCTGCCGGCTATTTCGACAGCGAGACCGAAGCGAGGCTTGCCGATTTCGAGCGGCGCTCGAGGGTCGAACGGCGGCCGGCGCTGAGCACCGAATTGCCCGATCGCACGCTTCGGCAGGACAGCGCGACCGCTCCCGCGGCGACGGCGCTGCTGCGCAACTGGCTCAATCATCTTTCCGACGGCGCACCAACAGTGTCGCCGCTATCGCCGTATTGCAACCTCTGAGTTGGGGAAGCCGCCATCATGCGCCCGGATTGGTCTGCATTAAAGGCGCGTGTCAGCAACCGCCTCGCCAGGCACTTCGGCGGCGCGCCGTTTCGGCTGCAAAACAAAGCCCCGATGGTCAGCTTCACGTTCGACGACACGCCGAAGAGCGCTGCCACCGTCGGCGGCGAAATTCTCGATGCCTACGATGCACGGGCGACTTTCTATGTCGCGGGCAGCCTCGTCGATCATTGGTCCGGCCATTGGGACGGTATCAGCGCCGATGAGATCGTGGAGCTTCACCGCAAAGGCCACGAAATCGCCTGCCATACCTTCTCGCACGCCCGAACCCCCGACCTCGATGCCGCCGCGCTGGCCGCGGAAATCGAGAACAATCGCCGCTATCTCTTGGCGCTCGACCCGTCGATCCAAATCAGGAATTTCGCCTATCCCTATGGTCTCGGATCGGTGTCGCACAAACGGCGGCTTCGGAAAGTGTTCCGTTCCTCGCGCGGCATTATTCCCGGCGTCAACAGCGGGACGGTCGATTTGCAGTTCCTGCGCGCGACGCCGTTGGTCGATCTGCATATCGACCGTGATGGCATAGATCGCGCGTTCGACGAAGCCATCGCCAAAAATGGCTGGCTTATTTTCTACAGCCACGATGTGGCGCCCTCGCCCAGCCCCTACGGATGTTCGCCGTCGCTGCTGCGGCACGCCCTGGAAGCGGCATCGCAACGGCAAATCCGGGTCTTGAGCGTAGCGGACGCCTTGCAGGCGGCCGGCGCTTAAGCGCCCTTTATACTTTGCGTTGGACGTGCTGGACGGCCCGAATCAGCAATAGACCTGATAGGATCGCGATACGAGGGTCTCGCCCTCGCAGATCGATCTTCGTCCGTTTCCGTCCGGTACCCGAATTCGCATGTCAGTTCCCGCCGTCGCCTCGATTCCCAAACGCGCCTCCGACACCGTCCCCAACGCCCGCACGGTCCTCAATGCCGTGTTCGGCCTGCCCGGCTTTCGCGGCGCGCAGGAAGATATCGTCGGGCATGTCGTGGCCGGCGGCAATTGCCTGGTGCTGATGCCGACCGGCGGCGGCAAGTCGCTGTGCTATCAATTGCCGTCCTTATTGCGTGAAGGCTGCGGCATCGTCGTCTCGCCGCTGATCGCGCTGATGCGCGACCAGGTCGCCGGATTGCTCGAGGCCGGCGTCAAGGCGGCGGTGCTAAATTCAACGCTGTCCTTCGAGGAAGCCTCCGCGGTCGAGGCGCGGCTTTTGGCCGGCGATCTCGACCTGCTCTATGTGGCGCCCGAACGCCTGCTGACGCCGCGCTGTCTTGCCTTGCTTGGCCGCGCGCGGATCGCCTTGTTTGCGATCGACGAAGCGCATTGCGTATCGCAATGGGGGCACGATTTTCGTCCGGAATATATCGGCCTGTCGGCTATCGCTGAACGCTTTCCGGATGTGCCGCGCATCGCGCTGACCGCCACGGCCGACGACCTCACCCGCCGCGAGATCGTCGACCGGCTCGGGCTCGCCGGCGCGCCGAGCTTTGTGGCGAGTTTCGATCGACCGAACATTCGGTATGAAATCGTCGACAAGCAAAATGCGCCAGCGCAACTGAAGGCCTTCATCAGCGAGCGTCACGCCGGCGACGCCGGCATCATCTATTGCCTGTCGCGGGCCAAGGTCGAAGACACCGCCGCCGCGCTGACCAAGGCCGGCATCGAGGCGCTGCCCTATCACGCCGGTCTCGACGCCAATATCCGCGCCCGAAACCAAGACCGCTTCCTCAACGAGGACGGCATCGTGATCGTCGCCACCATCGCGTTTGGCATGGGCATCGACAAGCCGGACGTGCGTTTCGTAGCGCATCTCGATCTGCCGAAAAGCATCGAGGCCTATTATCAGGAGACCGGCCGCGCGGGCCGCGACGGCAAGCCGTCCACTGCCTGGATGGCCTATGGCCTGTCGGATATCGTGCAGCAGCGCCGCATGATCGACGAATCCACCGGCGCCGAAGCATTCAAGCGCGTGTCGATCGGCAAGCTGGAGGCGCTGGTCGGACTCGCCGAAACCACCAACTGCCGGCGCACCCGCCTGCTCGGCTATTTCGGTGAAACCCTCGCGGCTGTCAAATGCGGCAATTGCGACAACTGCCTGTCGCCGCCGGAGGTGCGCGATGGCAAAGTCGTCGCGCAAAAACTGTTGTCCTGCGCCTATCGCACCGGACAACGCTTCGGCGCCATGCATCTGATCGATGTGCTGATCGGCCGCCTGACCGATCGCGTCAAGCAATTCGGCCATGACAAGATTTCCGTGTTCGGCATCGGCGCCGAACTCAATGAAAAGCAGTGGCGCGCCGTCATCCGGCAATTGGTGGCC
>Ga0210396_10004504_pt1 | contig 13629 bp, 14 predicted proteins | sample IncBWH17OmetaG_FD_155466 | JGI IMG/M metagenome (GOLD analysis project Ga0210396, IMG submission 155466) | Forest soil microbial communities from Barre Woods Harvard Forest LTER site, Petersham, Massachusetts, United States - Inc-BW-H-17-O ...
TACGGCGCAGGAAAGCACACCGCCCGGCTGCTCTCCGAGCGGCATCGCTGGGAAACGCGGCGGCATCGGGTCGTCGGCATCATCGACGACCATCCGCGGTTCGCGCAGTCGCCGGTGCATCTCGATCTTCCCGTGCAGTCGCTGGAGTCGGCCAAGGCGCGGGTGCGCGCCGGGCAGATGTTGCCGCCGGTCGTGTTGAGCACGGATACATACGAAGAACAGTTCTGGGCGCAATGCGCCCCGCTCCGCGCGGCCGGCGTGCCGGTCCTGAGGCTTTATTCATAAGGTGAATTCAAGATGTTTGATCTTTCAATCGTGATTCCCACGTGCAATCGCTCTGAGTCGCTGGCGTCGTGCCTGGTTTCGATCCGCAACACCACGCAGTGCCAATACGAGCTGATCGTCGTGGACGGCGCCAGTACCGACGCCACCGCTTCCGTGCTCCAGCGCGGCGCCGAGACGTTCGGCAACCGGCTCAGCGTTATTCGCGAGCCGCAACGGGAAGGTTTCGTGAAGGCGGCGAACAAAGGCTTCCGCGCCGCCCGCGGGCGATACGTCATGTGGCTCAACGACGATGCCCGGCCGCTCGATCACGCATTGGACCGCGCGGTCGAGCAGATCGCTTTCACGCCGCGGACGGTCGGCATGGTGGCGCTGTTTCATTCCGCGCACACCGATCGCAACGTCGCTTTCGAAGCCCACCATCTGGGCCGGGACTTTCATTTGCTGCACGTTCGCGGAACGCTGTATGCCAATTTCGGCATCGCGGCGCGGACGCTGTGGGAACGGCTCGGCTACTTCGACGAACGGTTCTTCCTCAACGGTGCCGACCCGGATTTCTCGCTGAAAATCTGGAACGCGGGCTTATCGGTTGTCCCGGCGTTCGGCGCGCTGATCGATCACGACGAGATCGACGATCCGCGCCGGCAGGGCGACCTGGCCCGTGCCGATGAGGACGACGCGAAACTCTTCGCCAAATGGGACCTGCCCGAGAAGAAGCTGAACGGAACCGATTTCAACCAGACCCGCCCGTGCACGCTCCGCGGGCTGCGAGCCGCGCGAGCGGCGTGATCGCACATGTGGCACAGCCGCCCTCGGCTGTGTTCCGCCAAAGGCGGAAGTGCAGTGTGACGGTTCGATCTTCGACCTTCGGTCGAACACAGCCGGGGGCGGCTGTGCCACATGTGCTATCCCCAGATTTCCGAAGAATTCGGGAACTCGGCGATCGTCTTGTCGTTCCGCGTCGGCTCGATCAGTGGCAGCACTTTCCGCAAAACGAGATTGGCCAGCGGCCAGGTGTGTGAGACATACAGATCCAGCGGCACGAGCCGCGCCTTGAGACGGAGCTTGGGCTCGTAGCCCTGCCCGCTGCTACAGTACCATTTGCAGCCGTTCTTCATCGCCCACTGAAGAATGTCGCGGAGCGTGTAGAAGTAGAGGTGCAGCTCCAGCGCCACCGAATAATCCAGGCCGACGTATTCATCGTGCAGCTCGTCGCCGTTCAGGAGGCACGCGCTGAACGCGATCGCTCGCCCATCCTTCCGCCAGACGAAAAACCGCGCCTTGTCCGGCATCTCCTTGCCGAGCCGGCAGAAGAATTCTTTGGTCAGCTTTTCGAACTGAAGCTTCGATTTCTCGAACACCTGAAGGTAGAGGGGATAAAGCTCGTCGATGACGCCGGTCACGTCCGTCAGCACCTCCATGGAGATGCCGGCGTCGTCGGCGTCGCGGAACTTGCGGCGAAGGTCTTTGCGCGTCGCCTTGCTCAGGGCCTGCGTCATGTACTGCTCGAAATCCTCGAACGGCAGATGGATTTTCACGCTCGGGAGGCTCGGCACGCGCGTGTAGCCGTTGCCGGCGAACGCCTGCATCGGCTCGCGATACGCCGCGGGAAATTCCTTGAGCACGATCATCGAAACCCGCGCCTGTCTGGCGTAGCGTCCCAGCGCCTCGTGCAATTGTGCCGCCACCCACTGCGCCTGTTCGTCAGAAGCGTGGTCGAGGTGCCCCTCGCCGGCCGCGCAGCCGACCATCAGCGTCCGAAGCGTCAGAAACCACGGAAGCTTCTTGCGAATTCCATTCACGATCTTGAGCACCCGCGGCCCCGCTCCCTGGAGGATGTCCTGGCGCAGCAGGAAGAACGGCTGCACCGCCCGAACCTGCCCCGCCTTGTCCTCCAGCACGAAGTAGCGGTACTCGAAGCCCTGGACGATCGTGTCCTCGACGATCTCATAGTAACGGCGGTCTTTCCGCTGGTTGGCAAAGGCCTGGCGCCAGGCCGGGATCTGCTGGAGCTGCTCGCGTGGGGCGACGGAAACAAAGCCATCACTGGTCGGCAGTCGCGGGATCGGGTGGGAATCGTTCATGGAATACGTCACGTTCGGGAAGGTCATACTGCCAAGTCGAAGTTCACTTTTACCACCTTCCATGCGTGATGCAATGGCCCTTCGACAGGCTCAGGGCAGGCGGCAGATTGCCGCAGAGGCTGGATTTGCCGATGATTCCTCGCAGATGGAGTCCGCGATCGCCTTGGGAATCGACATCGGTGGCACGACCGTGAAAGCCGCGGCGGTGCGGGACGCGCAGGTCGTCTGGGCGGCCCGCAGCCGGCCGTATGCCCGCCCGGACGCAGCCGGGCTGATCCGTGCGATGGGCGACGCGACATCCCGATTGGACGGGAAGGCGCAATACGTCGGCCTCTGCGTGCCGGGTCTGCTTGACGAAAGACGCGAGCGAATCACCTATTCCGCCAACGTGCCCGGCCTGCATGAGATCTCGCTGCACGAGCTTGTGAGACGAGCGCTGGGCGCTAAGGCGCCGGCGCCGGTTGTCGTCAACGACGCAACAGCGACCGCCTTCGATATTTTCAGCACGCGCAGGCTCGCCGGCCGGTTGCTCGTATTGGCCCTCGGCGGGGGCGTCGGCGCGGCGGTGCTCGATGATGGCAAGCCGCTCCATGTCGAAGGAGATTCGGCAGGTCACCTCGGGCAGATCGACGTTTCCATCGGCGACGATCCGCCGATCGCCCCCGACGGAGGCCGCGGCGGGCTGGAAGGCTACCTGGGCGCCGCTGCCCTGGCCGCCCGATATGGCGACGACCCCGCGTCGAAAATCTCACCCGCGGACCCGGCGTTTCTCGCCCTGGCCCGCGCCATCCGAATCTGTCACGCGATCTATCGTCCGCGCCACGTCTGCCTGGCCGGGGGCACCGGCATTCGCCTGGGCCGGCTTCTAGCAGGGCTTCGCGATGCTGTCGCGACGCAGCTCACCAGCGTCGCCCGCGCCGACTGGACGTTGTCCTGCGGCGACAGCGACTTCCACGCCGCGGCTGGCGCCGCCCGCATCGCCGGCAGTTCGGACTGGGGGTGATACGAAATTTGCTCCCCCGACGTTCGTTGATCACTTGGTGAGATTCATCCGCGGGTTCTGTTCCCACCACGCCAGACCAGCGTTGGCCGAGACGCGTGTCAGCGGCAACGACTGCTGGCTGAGCGATCCGAGATAAACCGGCCGCCGGCGCGGGCGGTCGTAGGGCCGGCCGCGGATCGACTCGTATTCCTGATGAAATTCCCGTAGCGGATACGGCGCCCACCCGTGGATCTGATGAAAGCTCGCCTCGCCCAAGAGCAGCACGTATTCGAGACCGGGCGATTCCACTGCCCGCCGGAAGAAATCGAGGTTGACCAGCCCGCCCGCGCGCGACTGGAAACGGGCATCAAAGCCCCCCAGCTCCTGCCAGGCGCTCCGCTTCAGACAGAAGCAGTTGCTCTCGAACTGGCAGCCGAACCAGCCCAAGATCGAATCGGATGGGGCGCCAGCGACGCGGAACAACTCGTAACCATCCGCCTTCCAGTCGATCGTCCCCAGCAGCCGGTCCTCCTGCTCCTGATTGTACCCGGCCGGCGCCGTGCGGTCCTGGCGGCCCGGGCCAAGGTGCACGGGCGGGGCGGCGATGAATGGATTCCCAAACGCGCGTCCCGCCGCCGCAAACCCCGCAAGCACGCCCGGCGACAGCACGTGCGCGCCGTCCACCATCACCACGACCCATTCGCCCGTCGAGTGGGCCACGCCCCGGTTCGCCGCTTCCACCGGAGAAACCGACGCCGTCTGGAAATACTCGTAGCGGAAATTGTCGCCCATGCCGCAAACGTCCGCCTCCGGCAGCGGCCGCGTCGATGCGCTGTCGATCGCAATTACTTCGTATGCAAGATCGTCGATCTCCCGCTGGTATCCCCGGCTCAGCGTGTGCAGCGTCCGCGCCGCTTCCCGCACCATGTTGTGAAAAGTCACCACCACCGAAAGCGAGGGGGCCGTCATGTTGAATGCAGTTTAGGGGATGCCGGATTCGCATCAACCTCGCTTCAACTCATCGCTGGCAATCGACTACTCACAAATGACCCCTGACCTCAGCGGAGAAGCCATGCCACCGTTCAATCGTCGCGATTTTCTCAAAGGCGCCGCAGCCGGCGTGGGATATTGGGTGGCGCAGCAGTACGCCCGCGGGCAGGAGGGCACATCGCCCGGCGACAAGCTCAACGTCGCCGTCGTCGGCACCGCCCACCAGGCCGACTACAACATCAAGGAGCTGGGCAAGACGGGCCTGGTGAACCTCGTCGCGTTCGTCGACGTGGACGACCGCTTCCTGCGGGCCGCGGCGGAGCAGACGCCCAAGGCCCGCCGCTATCACGACTACCGCGACATGCTCGAGCAGAAGGACGTCGACGCGGTTCTGATCGCGATCCCCGATCACATGCACGCCTGGGTGACGCTCGCGGCCCTGCGGAGCGGGCGCCACGTCTACTGCGAAAAGCCCCTCGCCCACAGCGTCGAGGAAGTGCGCCTGGTTACCGAAACCGCGGCGAAGGAAAAGCGGGTCACGCAAATGGGGACGCAAATTCATGCCGGCGACAATTACCGCCGGGTGGTCGAGCTGATCCAGGGCGGGGCGATCGGCCCGGTGAAGGAAGTGCATGTCTGGATCGGCAAGGGCTGGTTCCAGGACCATCCCGAGCGCAAGGGCATGCCGCTGCCGGAGGGATTGCACTGGAACCTGTGGCTCGGTCCCGTTCCGCCGCGGCCTTACAGCCCTGACTACCTCCCCGAAGTCTGGCGGCGGTGGTGGGCCTTCGGCGAAGGCACGATCGGCGACATGGCCTGCCACTGGATTGACCTGCCCAAATGGGCCCTCAAGCTTGGGAACCCAACCAGGGTCCGCGCCGACGGCCCGCCGCCCCATCCGCAGTGGTGCCCCAAGTGGCTGGAAGCGCACTACGAATTCCCGGCGCGAGAGGATCTCCCGCCCGTCCAACTCACCTGGTACGACGGCGACCGTCGCCCTGCCTTGGCATCGGACCTCAAGCTCGACAAATGGAAGAACGGCACCCTCTTCGTCGGCGAAAAAGGTTACCTGATCACCGACTACGACCGCCACAAGCTCCTGCCCGAGGACAAGTTCAAGGACTTCGCGCCCCCCGCGCCGACGATCGAAAAATCCGTCGGCCAGCACAAGGAATGGGTGCTGGCGTGCATGAAGAACGACCCGCTCAAACCCCTGTGCAACTTCTCCTACTCTGGCCCGCTCAGCGAGGCGGTCCTGCTGGGCGCCGTCTCGCATCGCCTGGGCAACCGCGAAATCACCTGGGACGCCCAGAAGATGCAGGCGACCAACGCCCCCGATGCCGAGCAGTTCCTCAAGCTGACCTACCGACGGGGATGGGTGCTCTAAAGAGCAGTAGCGCAGTTGGACAGTTGAGCAGTAGAGGCGGGTCGCGCAGCGATCCCCCTCGGCTCAAACGCTCCATGTCGCATGTTTCGACGCTCCGATGGCCGAATTCGGTGAATCCGTGCGTCGCAACTCGTGATAGACGAGCATGTTGCGCGGGCATGTGACACACACTCCAAAACACTCCACTTTTCGGGCGAAATGGAGTGTTTGTCAGATTATTGCTTAGGGATTTCCCTCAATTGAACCAATCCCTGTCCGCTCTTGCCACGGCGGGCTGATTCTGACTTTGCCCAGACCGCCGCGAACGCCACCGATGAACACGGATGGACACAGATTCCCTGTGACACGGGTTTTCAACCCGTGCTGAGCGCCGCACGTCGATAACATGCATTCGCTCCGGCAATCCAAGTTTTGCATTTCATCTGTGTTCATCTGTGTCCATCTGTGGCGTTCCTCCCATCAGCCCCCGGCCACCTGGCCGAGGGAATCGTCTTCCACCACCCCGACGGCCGCCGGGCGAAGATCAAACGCCGCGACTTTTTCCGCGGCAAACGGGAGAGGGTTGAACGTCGGCTAGAATGCAGAGCGTGGCGTAATCGAGCTTGCCCGCGTTCGCGAATTCGTTTTCAATCGAGGGCGCGCTGGCGGAGGTTTAGGAATTGGACCCGAATTTAGCTAAGACGATCAGCCAACTGTGCCTCAATGGCAGGCCATTGCCTTCGGGTTTGGAAAAGCTCTGGGCCGCGCGAGAACATGGCGACAGGTTTCTTTCGGATCATCTTGGAATCGAGCTGTTCACATCGCTTGACCTCCTCGATGCGGGCTACAACGCTGAAATCGCTCAGGGGAACGGGGAAGTTTTAGCCAACGTGCGCGCACATCGGCGCGTCTTCAGTAGGGTGGGATTTTTTGCAGGAACCCACGAATCGCAGTTGGCGTTTGACTTTGAATCCCATCCTATCGTCCCCCCGGTCGTGCGCTTGGATTCTGAAGGCCAGTACGAGTGGCAAGGAATCGATCTTGTCGAAGCGATTTTCCGAACGGGCGCGGATTTGGGACTTCAGGAAACCAGCGAATGGCTGACAAGCGTCGGACTTCCGATCGGGACCGTCGACGAAATAGGCGCCAGCACACAGTTCTTGCCGTCCATCGGCGACCTTCAGGAGCGATATTACTATGAGGAGATAGGTACTCCGATGGCAGTTCAGCCGTCGGGACTGAGGCCGGCTGAGCCTCATGATCCGACGAGCTGGATTATGCGGCCAGGCAACGAGGTTCAGGGCGCCCTTGTGAAGTTGCTGAGGCTTCCGCCTCACGCCAAGGTTTCGCGCCAGTGGGTACAATGTGACAGTGATGGACGGGTCTGCACGCTCTGGTTCCATCCCACGGCTGAAACGAAGAATGTTGTCGTGGGTGGCGCGACATTTGGAATGTCTCCGTCCGAAGCAGTGAGAACGCTGGGAACTCCGGCGCGAACAGGAGACGGTTGGATATCTTTCAGTATCGCCGCAGGCAGACTAAGGGTCGGCTTTGACGCTGACAAGTTGAACGAAATTTGCCTCATGGCTGAATAGCCGCAGACGGAAACCAAAGAAGGGGTAACCGGGGGTAACCCACTTTGTGGCGAAAGCCTCATTCGTGCGCAGCCCCACCAAGGCTTCCGATATGTCGGCGATCGTGCGGATCATCGCGCAGGGGAACCGGGCCTGCGTGAACGCACGCGTCAAACACCAGCCCGCCCCGGCCGGTCTCGACGCCGGAGCCGTCGTCAAGCGCCACCACGCCCTCAACTGGCTCATCGACTATGGCGGGCAGGATGGGATGATGTTTAAACGGATATGTGAATGACGGCATCTTTCCGTTGGCGGCGCCGCCAGAAGCTCGCTGATTTCGACCCGTTTGCCGATAATCGCGTGGCAGTAGGAGGATTCGCGTGCTCGGCTTGATCGGAGACGCGCAAAATGGACGCCGAAGACTACTGCGCGGATTGACGTCGCTCAACTCGCTTGCGCAGACTGAATACCATCAGTCGCTCGCGGATATCATTGTTGAAGATGACCGACCTGTTGCCGCGCTGAGAATCGGGCGTCTCGTGGGTGTGTTGCTTAAGGAGCCATTTTCAGAACCCCTCGCCCGCCATCACCCCTCATCATCCCAGGTGCGGGCGTATCGAGAATGGCACCTGAGAGGCGACGATCGGCTTATCAACTCGCGATCCGGAACATGGCAGTACCGCGCGTTGAGCGAGATCATTCGCGAATTCAGTTTGACGAGAGACGTTCCCGATCTATGCCGTGACGCGGCTCAGGAGCATGGCTTCTTCGGATATTTCGCTTGGGTTCTCCGCAAATATATCTGCGGGGACAAGCAGACCCGCAAACTCGTCGACAACGCGCTCAAGGCAGGAACGAAGGCCGGACACAAACTGCCTCCGGTCACACCGGAAGCAATCGTCGCTGCCGGCGGTGTTGCGCTAGGCGCGCTTCTGGTCGAGCGGATTCCCATCATGGGAATGGTTGGGGTACCGGTCATCGCGGCCGTCGTCGTGATTCTTTACACCCTGGGCGTTAGCGCCTTCTGTCAGTGGATTGCTAATCTTCGCACGGGTGCAGAGAAGGACCTGGACGGCTGAATCTCAATGTTCGCTTCGCACGGCGTGATTTCAACAGGCCTAGCCTTATTCGAGATTCGCGATCTTGAGCCGCTGCCATTCGTCGGTTTTGCCCGATTGCAGATCGAAGGCCATTTCGACGGCGAACGTGACCTTGCTGATCCCGCCGTACTTTGAAACGCGGATGAAGGGGGGCGGTCCCACCTTTTTGGCGGCGTCGGGATCGAGTGTGAAACACGGGCTTTGATAGGCACTCGCTGCCAGTTCCACGTAGCCGAAACGTTCGTCGCGCGCGATGACCCCGTCGGTCACGCGGCTCAAGTCCAGGAACTGGACTTTCCATGAGGAGTCGTCGCCCCAGATGCAGCCCCATACGAAGCCGAAGTCGCCGGTGGGCCACTCGTTGTCGGCAGACCAGTGTTTGCTGCCCGGGATAATGGACCCGTGGTTCACGTCCCACCAATCGGGAACGAAAAAGCCGCCCGGGCAGAATCCGCCACCAGGCGGATTCGTTTCGGCTTCCTCCGCGATCACTTTGCCCGAGGCCAGGTCCAGCACAGCGCTCTTCGTGTATTCACGAGAGATCAATGCAAACTGCCGGCTTCCCTGCCTGAACGGCTCGAACGTCTGGAGCATGGCGTAGCTCCGCTCGTACTCGCAGATGAATTGATCCTCGTCAGTGGAGTGGCCACGTCTGAAGACGGCGACGCGCGTCGAGTCCCAGGTGCCGGGGCGATTCGGTTTGGGCGAGGTCTTGACGAAGTATTTGTGGCGGGGCGTGGGCAGACTCGGAAACTCGAAATCGGTCTCGACGACTCTTGAGCGGACGACAAAGCCTTTGTTGTGGTACTGCGCCGCCCAGTTGCCGCCGTTCATTTCTCTGAGCTTAAGCTCTTCGATCTTCCTGTCGGCTTCTTCAATCGTCCGGGCCGCGCCCTGGTAAACATCGTGCTGGCGTCCGCTGTGGATGCCGAAAATCTCGAAGATCCTATCGCCTCGCATGTGAATGCAATCAATATCACATTCTCGGCGCCCCCGCGAGCCGGTCTCACGCAAGCTGATCCGGCATAACGCCAATTGTAACCGCTGCCTGAGCGCGGGAAATCCGCACGTTCGGTTGATTTCTACGCCAGGGATAGCCTAAATTAACCGGCCTCCCATGGTCCTTGTCAGTTCCAGGCAACTTCCTTCGCGACTCGCCGGCAGGCGAGCCGCTGTCGTTGCGCCTACTCGGCGCTTCGGAAGTTTGCTCTTTACGGAACTGAACAATGGACCTCAACCGAATCTATAGCAATCCAAATCTGGAGGCGCGTCGCCTCGCCCTGGTGAAGCGTATTGCGGCTGAGCAGGTGCTGCGCGAATCGCACGAAGGTTCCGGCTCGCTGGTGCGCCAGATCGAGCTTGGATTTCACAGCTCCCACAAGCAGAAGAAGACGCGATTAACGCAGTGGATCGCCGAATGCGCGCAACCGCTTGATTCAACGGACCGCAATGCATTTCGACTGCTGCTCCTGGCGATGGAGGAGCGAAGCGCATCCATTCTGAATGAGCGCAAGCATGTTGGCGCCATGTCGCGTCTGGCCCGATTCTCATTCCGCTGGGTGCGCACGCCGGCTGGGTTCTGCTCTCGCTCGTACAATGCCGATCGACAGCTCGGCGAGTTGGCGAGGTTTCTGCTGGCGCGCTGGCCGGTACCCAAGTTCTTCGACGACGCATGGAGCGAGCGATCGACGGACACGCACCGAGAGTGGTTCATCCATCTCGGTGCGGGTGGGAACCTGCGCACCGCCGGGGGCCTGCCGTTTCCACTGAGCAAAATGATGTCGCACCACGCACTTTTGGCGCCGGACGACACTCCCATCATCTCGGCGTTGCGCTGGGGACAGGTGCGCGCTCTGGGAGGCAACGAACGTCTGGCCCGCGCGGTCATCCACAGCTCACTTCGCGATGCGCAAGAGGATGAGCCGTTCTGGCTGAGCGTCGTGCAGTTCTTCGTCGCCAATCCCATGCTGGACCCCCAGCAGATTGGACCGATCGTGGACTGGATTCGGAATCAGCGCTTTGTCGCCGAGCCGCGGCGAATCGTGAACGGCATCGTCTGCGGCGGCGGAATTGCGCAGCCGGGCTTCAGCATGAAGGGTCGGACGGTTGCGGCTGTCCTGCGTCAGGTCGAGCGCTGGCACCGCGACCTGAACCGGGCGACGATCGAGAGCGCAATGGTCTGGCCGACATGCGGCATCCCGGGCTACGAGCGGATCGAGGGAACTGAAGGATCGCAGACAATCGTGCGTATTGACGAGATCGTTGCTTCGGCCGACTTGCAAGCCGAAGGCCGGGCCATGCGTCACTGCGTCGCCAGCTACGCGCGCACCTGCGCCCGCGGCACTTCGGCGATCTATTCACCCAAGACGGGCGACGGAACCGGCTATGAACGCCGATTGACAATCCAGCTCGATGTCCCGTCGAAGCGGATTGTTCAGGCGCGCGGCCGATACAACGCGCCGCCCTTGCCCCTCGACCAACGCTATCTGAGGAATTGGGCAACCGTAGCGGGATTGACGATCGTTTCCTTTTAAAAGAAAGGTTTCGCCCTAAAACGCAATCGAAGGCCCCCACATTCCCTCTGGCGGGTAGTGTCTTCATTTCAAAATGTTGCTGCGATACGTGTATCAGAAGGCTCCGCCTTCTGGAAGCCACTGCGAACGCAGCCCGATCCATTCGCCGTTCTTCGGTTCAATCGTAACGTATAACGTTCCGCCCGGCTTCTCACAGAGAAGGGTAACGCAGTTCGGATGTTGGTTTGCCCAACCTAGGCCAGGCAATCCGTAGTGGCCGTTGAACTGCGTCGTTGGGTTGCCAAGCTTCGCGATGATCTGCTCCTTTGTTGAGCCGACGAATGCGTTGTCAGATGGGGGCTTGTAGCAACTCGCGCAAGTTGCGACGACTGGCAGGATAAATAGAAGCAATCCCCGACGCATGGGAACATCTTACCACCCGCGCATGAAAAAGCCGCCCGCGTGGGGCGGCTCGTTGCGGCCTATTCCATGACCGCATCGTACACGTCTTCAATCGTCCAAAGCTCGTTGATGACGCCAGCAGCCATCGCGGGCGTGATTTTGTCGAGTGACCCATGAACGCGGCAGAAGTCGTAATGGGCGACGTGCAGCGCCACCGCTCGTGCGCTTGCCGAGCGCGTAGCATGCGATCAGTTTCGTCTTCTGGTCGATGGCCGTGAAAACGTATTGGTCCCCGATCTTACTGTCATCCTCATGAGCAAAGATCGTGGCTTGCTTGCGGCGAACGAACGTCCAGATTTCGTCGCACTCGACATGCTCAAGGCGCAGGCCGCGCAGCTTGGCGTCTAAGAACGTGCGGCACTTCTGGCCGAACTTCACCAGTAGCGCCATGATCGTGTTGCGGTTGGTTCCGGTGAGCCGTTCGATGGAGCGGATGGAGTTGCCTTCCACCAGCAGGTGTAGGACTTCAATCTGACGCTCGCGTGACAGGGCATACATGGCGAACCCTTTGCCGTCTGGGCGGGTCCGCTTAGAATTGCTGTTGCTTAGGCGGCATTCTGGCGGACACGCTGGTTTGTCGTTCTGCCCCGGTCGCTGATAACGGCCGGGGTTTTCTTATTCACATGATTGTATCTACAAAAAAGCTACAATCAAGTGTGAAGTGATTTGCATGTGGATTTTTTGTGGATACAATCATCGTATGGCTGGACGACCGAAAAAAGATACCGGAGAGCGCAGGGAGAAGGTTCTGCGGATACGGATCACGGAATCCGAGCGGAAGGTGCTCGACAAGGCGGCGAAGGCGAAAGCGCTGGATGTGTCGGCGTGGGCGCGCATGGTGTTGCTGGCGGAAGCCCGTTGACCGTTCCGACGTGCGGTCGAATAATCCGGCGGGTTCCATCGGGCAAGCCGATGGTTCAAAAAAAGGACTGGCCGAGCGTGCCCGAACAGGCGCACGCCCCGCCAGCGCTTGCTAAGTGCGGCCCCAACGACTCTCCTGCAAGGTTATGTGTTGGGGCCGCTTCATGCGCTAGGGCAGGGCTTCTTAGCCAGCCCTGAAGTTATAAACCGGTTCGGGTTCATCCCGGTTCACCTCCTGTTGTTTATGCATGCTTTTTTATGGCGATGGACGCCCGTGGGTCGAAACGTCGATCTGAGCAATCCACGGTTTTGTCTACGGTTTTGTCTACGGTTTTCGGCTGGGCCTGCTGAGATTTGAGCGTTGATCGCAGATACCAAGGATGCGACTTCGCGGTCCCCTCTCTCCGCCATACGCGGCCATCCTGATCGCGGCCAAGCGTATTCCGAGCATTCGCGATTCCCCGCTGGCGGTAGGTTGCAAGTGTGCGAGGTTGTAGCCAATCCTCTTTGGCCGCCACGGTGTTCCTGACCCATTGGCCGTTTTCTCGGTCAAACGCTGGCGTGCTTGCTTCCAAATCAGCTATAGCGCTCTTGGGGCGATGCGGCGACGGTGATTCCCCCGCGCTCGCTGGCATCAGACCGGACATCAACTCGACAATGTTGATGTACCACTCCGTCTGCTCATCCAGCGTGAGCTTTGCGCCGGCTTTCAATTTCAACAGCAGCTTGTCCACTTCCAGGCGGCGAGCCTCTGTCAGTGCCCGCTTGGCAAGTCTGAGCGCGGACCGGGCGCGCTCAGCGAACACCTTAGTTTTGGATTGTTCGTCCGAAGTCATCGCCAGCAGTTGGCGCGTCCTGTCTGCGCTGTCGATGAGTTTGCGGAGACGCCGACACAATTCCCCGGCGTCATCCACGTCCCACGTTTCAGGGTCCGCCTCATTCTCCGGCCAATACTGATGCTTTTCGTACAGCGCGACCAGGCGCTCAAGAAATGCCGGACGGTTGAGCACGCGGAATACGTCGGAGACACCTTCGCTGTCGGCGACGGCCTTTACTTCTTCAAACAGCCGTATTGTCTCAGGGTCGTTTGTGAACGCCTTTCGGCGCTTGCGATAATCGCTTTCCGACATGACTCACCCGTCTGCCGGGCAGGCCCATACGGCGGAGCGGACAGGTGAGGAACGCTGTCGCCGTATGAGCCGTTAAAACCGGAGCTGCTCCGGCTTTCCCGACGGCGGGATTGTAACCTCAGCGCATGAAAAAACCGCCGGCCGTTCGGCTGGCGGCGGTATGCACCGTCATGCGATACAATGCCGTCGATGGTACGTCCTGATCGAACCGTCCGGTCGTTGAAGGACGGTTCCTGCTGCATCGAGCTGGCGGGGTCCAGTCCCGCCGCGGCAAGCGCCGGAGCA
>Ga0210396_10004507_pt1 | contig 13620 bp, 12 predicted proteins | sample IncBWH17OmetaG_FD_155466 | JGI IMG/M metagenome (GOLD analysis project Ga0210396, IMG submission 155466) | Forest soil microbial communities from Barre Woods Harvard Forest LTER site, Petersham, Massachusetts, United States - Inc-BW-H-17-O ...
GTGTTTCTGATTGCGGCGGGCTTGCTGCGGCTTGGCACCTACATCAAATTCATTCCCTATCCGGTGACGGTCGGATTCACCGCCGGAATTGCCGTCATCATCTTCGCGAGCCAACTCAGGGATCTCCTGGGCATCACGCTCTCAGGAAAGGAGCCGGGCGAATTCATTCCGAAACTGGAAGCGCTGGCGCGAGGGTTTCACACCGCCAACGGTTCGGCGATCGCGGTCGCCGGCCTCAGCATCGCCATCATCGTCGTGCTGCGCAGACTGCGGCCGCATTGGCCGGGCATTCTGATCGCGGTCGCGGCGGCGGCGCTTGCGACTTGGGCACTGTCACTGCCGGTGGAAACCATCGGCACCCGCTTCGGCGGCATTCCCCGCCAATTGCCCTCGCCGGCGTGGCCAGTTTTCTCGCTTGCGAAGGCGCAGGCGGTTCTGCCCGACGCGATCGCATTCGCCTTGCTCGGCGCCATAGAATCGCTGTTGTCGGCGGTGGTGGCCGACGGCATGACCGGGCGCAGGCATCGATCCAATTGTGAATTGGTGGCGCAGGGTTTCGCCAATATCGGCTCGGCGCTGTTCGGCGGCATCTGCGTCACCGGCACCATCGCGCGCACCGCGACCAATGTCCGCGCCGGCGCGCGCGGTCCAGTGTCCGGCATGCTGCATTCGCTGTTTCTGCTGCTGTTCATGCTGATCGCCGCGCCACTGGCGAGTTATATTCCGCTCGCGGCGCTGGCCTCGGTGCTGGTGATCGTGGCCTGGAACATGGCGGAGAAACAGGAATTCGCGCTCCTGATCCGCTCCTCATGGGGCGATGCCACCGTGCTGCTCGCCACCTTTCTATTGACGATCTTTCGCGATCTCACCGAGGGCATTCTGGTCGGCTTTGCGCTTGGCGCCGTGCTGTTCATCAATCGCATGGCGCAAATGACTGGGGTGGAGGCGGATGCGCCGTTGGTGCAGGCGGACCGGGCCGATTTCGCCGATGGCGATCGCGTGCCTTACGATTCCGGCCTCGCCGCCGACCCGGATGTGCTGGTGTACCGCATCACCGGGGCCTTCTTCTTTGGGGCGGCATCGTCGGTGGGAGCGGTGCTCGACAGCATCGCCGATACGCGCAAGGCCTTCGTCGTCGATTTTGCGGCGGTGCCATTCCTGGACTCCACCGCCGCCAAGGCGATGAGCCGGGTTGCGAGCAAGGCCGCGCGTCAGGGAATCCGGCTCTATATAACCGGGGCGTCGTCGACAGTGCGCCGTGCGCTACTCACCCATGGGGTCGTGCGGCCGCGCGCCACCTACCGCGAAACCATCGCGCGGGCCGTCGCCGACATCAAGGGCCAGCGCCAGGCGGCGCCGGCCGTGCCGGAGGTTGTCGCCGCGGACTGACCTCCGGTGCCGCCACGCTTTTTGGTGTGTCTCTGCGATGAACCATTGACAGCCAAACCGGCTTGCCCGATTTGAACATCGACGCGTCTATCGGCTGGACGCTGCAACAGGATTGGCAATGGCGGCCACGATCAAACCCCGCGCAGCATGCCTGATCGGATGGCCGGCGGCGCATTCGCGCTCGCCGCTGATCCATCATTATTGGCTGCGAACGCTTGGCATCGAGGGCGGCTATAACATCGAGGCGGTGCCGCCCGAAGGTTTTGCCGAATTCGTGATGCACCTGTCGGCGCATGGCTTTGTCGGCGCCAACGTCACCCTTCCGCACAAGGAGCGCGCGCTGGCGCTGACGGTGCCGGACGCGCGGGCGCGCGCGGTTGGTGCGGCCAATACGCTGTGGTACGAGGGTGGCGAGCTGCGCTCGACCAACACCGACATCGAAGGCTTCATCGACAATCTCGACGCCTGTGCGAAGGGATGGGACGCAATCGACGACGCGCTGGTGCTGGGCGCCGGCGGCTCGTCGCGCGCGGTGGTGTTCGGGCTGATCGAGCGCGGCGTCAAGCGCGTGCACCTGGCGAACCGAACCGTCGACCGCGCGCGGGCGCTTGCGGATCAATTCGGCAAAACCGTGCATTCCATTCCATGGGAGGCGATCGGCGATGCCCTGCCGCGCGCCGGACTTTTGGTCAACACCACCTCGCTCGGCATGCATGGTCAGCCCGCGCTTGACCTCGATGTCAGCCGGCTCTCGTCGGATGCGATCGTCGCCGACCTCGTCTATGTGCCGCTGGAAACGCCGTTGCTCGCCGCCGCGCGCGCCCGCGGACTGAAGACGGCCGACGGGCTCGGCATGCTGCTGCACCAGGCCGTGCGCGGATTCGAATTGTGGTTCGGGCGGCGTCCGCAAGTTACATCCGAACTCCGCGCGCTGGTCGAGGCCGATCTCACGAGCGCATGATCCGCAAAAGTGTGCGCGGTTTGGCCTCGCGACAAACGCGAATGCGTTTGCGCGGAGATCATGCGCTCTTTCAATAAGTTAGCGCGCGATCGGACGCAAAACCGGTACCCACTTTTGCTGATCGCGCGCTTGTGAGGCGGAATATCATGGAAGCATGGAGTTGGCTTGCTAGGTTGGGACGCCCCCTTTGGAGACTGCCTTCATGTCCGTTCGTCGTTCAACTTGCATGGGTCCGCTCGTCGCTTTGGCCATGGTCGCCGCATCGTCGCTCTCAGCTATCGCCCAACAGCCGCCCACGCCGTCGCGGGTGCGCGGCACCATCGAGAGCGTCGACGGTGACGTGTTGTCGGTCAAATCGCGCAGCGGCGAGAACGTCAAATTGCGCATGACCGGTGATGTCCGGCTGGTCGGAATCGTCAAGATATCGCTCGCCGACATCAAGCTCGGCTCCTTCATCGGCACCACCACCGTGCCCGGGCCGGACGGCGGTCACAACGCGGTCGAGGTCCACGTCTTTCCGGAAGACATGCGTGGCACCGGCGAGGGATCTCGGCCCTACGATCTGCGGCCCAACTCGACCATGACCAACGCGACGGTTGCCGAAACCGTAGCCGGCAATGACGGCCAGACCCTGATGATCAAATACAAGGACGGCGAGAAGAAAGTCACGGTCGGTCCCGAGACGCCGGTAGTGACCTATGTTCCCGCCGACAAGTCCGAATTGAAGGCGGGCGCCAAGATCATCGCCTTCGTCAAGCAACTGCCCGACGGATCGTTCGAAACCAACCGCATCAGCGTCGGCCGCGACGGGCTGACGCCGCCGATGTGATGACCAGGAATAACTCCGCCGTTCGCGGGGTATTTCCCTATGACTAGGGCTTAACCAAAACCTTTGAGGGAAAGATCATGCCGAAAATCTCTTCGTGGATGGCGCGCGCGCTCGCGGCCTCGTTTGTAGTCATGTCCGTGCTCGCCTCCGTGGCGTCGGCCCAGCAGCCGCAGACGGTCCGCATCCGCGGCACTATCGAAAGCGTCGATGGCCCGATGCTGATGATCAAGACGCGCGAAGGCACCGACATGAAGGTGCGCATGACCGACAATGCGGCGGTGTTTGGGGTCGCCAAGACCGAGCTGTCGGAAATCAAGCCGGGGTCCTACATCGGCGTCTCGGCGATGCCGGAGCCCGACGGCACCCAGAAGGCGCTTGCCGTTCACATCTTCCCCGAAAACCAGCGCGGCAGGGCCGAAGGCTTCCGGTCCTGGGACCTCAAGCCCAACTCCACCATGACCAACGCGACCGTCGCCGAAACCGTCAAGGGTACCGATGGCCAGAACATCCTGGTTAAATACAAGGATGGCGAAAAGAAAGTCATGGTGCCGCCGGGGACGCCGATCGTGACTTTCGTCGTCGGCGACAAATCCGAGGTGAAGGCCGGCGCCAAGATCATCATCTTCGGCGCGGTGAAGAAAGACGACGGCACGCTGGAAGCCGACCGCGTCAATGTCGGCCGCGACGGAATTATGCCGCCGATGTGAGGTAAATCGCCTCAGCGAGTCGTACCTGCGAAAGCAGGCACCCATAACCACCGACGTTTCTCGTAGTCCAGGTTGTGGCTCCAGCCTCTGCGAAAAAAAATTCGGCCTGTGGTTGTGGGTCCCGGCTCGCGCTTCACTTGGCCGGGACGACGATGAGTTTTCTGCGTCTCTCACACCGCCAGCACGTGGTCGTCGATCTCGGCGATTGTGTTGACGCCGCACAGGCCCATGGTCGTTGAAAGTTCGTTGCGGATGATGTCGATCGCCTTGGCGACGCCGGGGCCGCCGAAGGCGCCGAGGCCGTGGATATAGGCGCGGCCGATCATGCAGGATTTGGCACCGAGCGCGAGCGCCCGCATCACGTCCTGACCGGAGCGGATGCCGCCGTCGAACATGATCTCCATCTTGTCGCCGATCGCGTCCACGATCTCGGGCAGCGCTTCGATCGAGGAAGGCGCGCCGTCGAGCTGACGGCCGCCATGGTTGGAGACCACCAGCGCCTGCGCGCCGGATTTCGCCGCCTCATTGGCGTCCTCGACATCGAGAATCCCCTTCAGGATCAGCTTGCCGGGCCAGATGCTGCGAATCCAGTCGACATCCCTCCAGTTCAGCGTGGTGTCGAACTGCGTACCGATCCAGGTTCCGAGCGCGGTGATGTCGTCGGTGCCCTTGAGGTGGCCGACGAGATTGCCGAAGGTGCGTCGCTTGCCGCGCATGACGCCGGCCACCCAGGCCGGTTTGGTAGCGAAATCGAAAAGCTTTGACAGCGTCCATTCCGGCGGCACCGTCATGCCATTCTTGATGTCGGCATGGCGCTGGCCGATCACCTGAAGGTCGACGGTCAACACCAGCGCGCTGCACTTGGCGGCAATCGCGCGTTCGATCAGCGCCTTGATGAAGCCGCGGTCCTTCATGACGTACAACTGGAACCAGAACGGCTTGTCGACATTGGCGGCGACATCCTCGATCGAGCAGATCGACATCGTGCTCAAGGTGAAGGGAATTCCCGCCGCGTGGGCGGCGCGGCAGGCATGAATTTCGCCATCGCTATACTGCATGCCGGTCAGCCCCACCGGCGCCAGGATCAGGGGCAGTGCCGCGGGTTCGCCGAGAATGGTGGTGGACAGATCGCGCCTAGATACATCGACCAGGATGCGCTGGCGAAATTTGATCCGGGCAAGATCCTCACGGTTGGCGCGCAGCGTCTCCTCGGCATAGGAGCCGCGGTCGGCGTAATCGAAAAATGCCTTCGGCACCTTTCGCATATGGCGCAGCCGCAGATCCTCGATGCAGGTGATGTGTTTCATGGAGCCCCGGCCCTTCTTGTATTTGCCGCCTTGTCCGTCCATCTAGCATGCTTGGGCGCCTCGCAAAATCGCCTCACGGCAAAGCACAAGGAGGTTCGCATGACCGGACCACGCACCAAGCCCGCCGGCGGCAAAAATGCGGAAAAGCGCAAGCTCGACGAGGCCCTGGAGGAGGGGCTGGAAGAGACCTTTCCCGGATCAGACCCCGTCAATGTCACCCAGCCGCCGCCGTCCAAGGCCGACCATCACCTCAAGCGCAAGGACTAGGCCGGTATCCCAGAGAGGCGGGAACAGGGTAATTTCTTTTATTGTCAATGGTTTAAGTGCCTGGCCCCGTGCGGCGGCCCGAAATGATTCATCATATTTTTTGAAGTCATTTTGGCGCCGAAGGCATTATAACCGCTGACGCGTTAGGATGTGCGGGCGTTTCGGGCTTCTCGCCGCGTGGTTGGAGAGGCACGGATGGTGCTGGGGGTGATATGAGCCGCAAATATTTCGGTACGGATGGGATTCGGGGCCTCGCCAACGGACTGATTACGCCGGAGCTGGCGCTCAAGGTTGGCCAGGCGGCTGGATTGGTGTTTCAGCGCGGCGAGCATCGCCATCGCGTCGTTATCGGCAAGGATACGCGGCTTTCCGGCTACATGATCGAATATGCGATGGTGGCCGGCTTCACTTCGGTCGGCATGGATGTGCTGCTGCTCGGCCCGATGCCGACGCCGGCGGTCGCGATGCTGACCAAATCGATGCGCGCCGATCTCGGTGTGATGATTTCCGCCTCCCATAATCTGTTCGAAGACAACGGCATCAAATTGTTCGGCCCGCAGGGCTTCAAGCTGTCCGACGATGTCGAAAAGCAGATCGAATTGTTGCTCGACGAGTCTCTCGACCGGCGATTGGCCCAAAGCGCGAGCCTCGGGCGCGCCCGCCGCATCGACGGCGTGCATGACCGCTACATCGAATTCGCCAAGCGGACGCTGCCGCGCGAACTCAGCCTCGATGGCCTGCGCGTGGTGGTCGATTGCGCCAACGGCGCCGCCTACAAGGTCGTGCCGGAAGCGCTGTGGGAACTGGGCGCCGACGTCATTTCGATCGGCGTCGATCCCGATGGTTTCAACATCAACAAGGAATGCGGGTCGACCTCGCCCGAGGCCTTGAGCCGCAAGGTGCGTGAGATGCGCGCCGACATCGGCATCGCGCTCGACGGTGATGCCGATCGGGTGATCCTTGTCGACGAGCGCGGACATCTGGTCGATGGTGACCAGCTGCTGGCGGTGATCGCGCAAAGCTGGAAGGAAGACGGCCGGCTTTCCAAGCCCGGCATCGTCGCCACGGTGATGTCGAATCTTGGATTGGAGCGCTTCCTCGAACGTCACGGCATCGAGCTGATCCGCACACCGGTCGGCGACCGTTACGTGCTCGAGCGGATGCTGGGCGGCGGTTACAATCTCGGCGGCGAACCGTCAGGCCACATCATCCTGTCGGACTATACCACCACGGGCGACGGCTTCGTCGCGGCGCTTCAGGTGCTGGCAGTGGTGCAAAAACTCCGCCGTCCGGTTTCGGAAGTCTGCCGCCGCTTCGATCCGCTGCCGCAGATATTGAAGAATGTGCGCTATCGCAGCGGCAAGCCGCTCGACGACGCTGACGTCAAATCGGCCATCGACGCCGGCGAGAAGCGGCTCAACGGTCACGGTCGCTTGCTGGTGCGCTCCTCCGGCACCGAGCCGGTGATCCGCGTGATGGGCGAGGGCGACGACCGCCTGCTGGTCGAAGAAGTTGTCGACCATATTGTTACCGCGCTTGGTCAAGCCGCGGCGTAAAGCCTGCATGGACAATTCGCAACGCGGCGGCGGAATTCCCATGATGAGGCTCCTCGCCGTGTGCGGCGTTGCCCTGGCTATCGGCCCGGTGAGCCAGGTTTCGGCCCAGGAACGGGAAAACCCGGCGCTCAGGCTGGTGCAAACGATTCCGTTGCCGGGAGTCAAAGGGCGCCTCGACCACATGGGCGTCGACGTCGAAAAGAAACGCCTCTTTGTGGCCGCGACCGGCAACAACACATTGGAGGTTGTCGACCTGGGCGGCGGGAAAGTCCTCAAGAGTCTCACTGGATTCAAGGACACCCAGGATGCGCTGTTTCTCGGCGGTGACTACAACAAATTGTACGTGTCCAGCCTCGATGGTCATGTGAGGGTTTTCCAGGGCGAGACCTTCTGGCTGGTCCACGACTTCAAGGTCGAGCCCGATCCGAATCGGCTTTTTCACGATCCCGCCACCAACCTGATCTACTTCGGCTACGGCGGCGAGAATGCCGGCTTCGATGCATACGGCCGGGTCGGTATCCTTCAGGCGAAGCCTGGCGCGGGATACGACCAGCTTGTCGCCGACATGATCGCGCCGACTGCTCGCCCCGGGCATCTCGCAGAGATGGCAATGGACGACAACGGAATCCTGCTGGTGTGCGATTCCCGCGCCGACCTGATCTATCAATTCGACACACGCAAGCGCGAGCTCGTCAAAAGCTGGCCGGCGAGGGGCGATGGCGCCGCCGATATCGCGCTCGACGCGGCGCGGCACCGGCTATTTGTCGGAACGAGAACCCCGGCCGAGATGACGGTATACGAAAGCGTGTCCGGCAGGGAGGTACAAAGTCTGCCGGCGCCCGAAGCGATGGATGGAGTATTCTACGATGCCGGGCTCAAGCGCATCTACGTGACGGGCGGGCGTTGGTATGGCGCGCCGGAAGCCGCGTCCGGCTGGGTCTACGTCTACCAGCAGAAAGATTCCGACCACTACGACATCATATCCAAAATCAGGACCCGGCCGGGTTCGGGCACTTCGCTGTTGGTGACTCCGTTGAATCGTCTATACGTCGCGTCTCAGGCCATCGGTGAACAGGAAGCCGCGATACTGGTTTTCGAGCCGGTGCCATGAGCGCGTTAAATCGCATCGCAGCCATCATCTAATGGTGCTGGTCGGCACCGCCCCGCCATTGTAGCAGACGCGGAGAACGTGCCGCACGAATCCTGCCGGGAATGATCCATTGAACAAGTCCGTCGTCGTTGCCGAACAAGCGCTGGCCGCGCCGGTCGAGGTCGCGACACCTGGCCTGAAGGCGAGGGTTGCCGGGCCGGCCTATATCGTGCTTGCCGGCATCAGCTTCTCGCATTTCCTCAACGACACCATGCAATCGCTGATCGCATCGGTGTACCCGATCCTCAAGGCCAACTATGCGCTGGATTTCGCGCAGATCGGGCTGATCACGCTGGCGTTCCAGTTCACCGCGTCGCTGCTGCAGCCGGTCGTCGGTCATTTCACCGACAAGAAGGCGCAGCCCTTTTCACTGGCGATCGGCATGTCCTCGACCTTCTTCGGTCTGTTGCTGCTCAGCGTTGCCCGGCAATACTTCGTCATCCTGATCGCCGCGGCGTTGGTGGGTCTGGGCTCGGCGGTATTCCATCCGGAATCGGCGCGCATCGCGCGGCTTGCCTCCGGCGGCCGCTACGGTTTCGCGCAATCGGTGTTCCAGCTCGGCGGCAGCTTCGGTACCTCGATGGGCCCGGTGCTGGCGGCCTTGATCGTCGTCCCCTTCGGCCAGCCGAGCATCGCCTGGTTCTCGACCATCGCGTTTCTCGCGATCGTCGTGCTGTGGCGGATCGGCAAATGGTACCGGCCGCAGATCGGGATCAGAAAGGCCGCACCGATTGATCCGCATCCGGACAGCCCCGGTCCGCGCCGCGTCAGAATCGCGCTCGCGGTGCTGGTGGTGCTGTTGTTCTCCAAGCAGCTCTATGTCTCGAGCCTGTCGAGCTACTACATCTTCTATCTGATCGACCGGTTCGGCGTCTCGACCCAGGCGGCGCAGATCTATCTCTTCATCTTCCTCGCCGCGAACGCGGTCGGCGCGTTCCTCGGCGGACCGCTGGGCGACCGCTTCGGCCGCAAGATCGTGATCTGGTTCTCGATATTGGGCGCGCTGCCGTTCACGCTGGCGCTGCCTTATGCGGGGCTTTACGCCAGCGCGGTGCTGACCGTGTTCATCGGCCTCATCATCAACTCAACGTCGGCCGCCATCATCGTGTTTGCGCAGGAATTGGTGCCCCACCGGTTCGGAATGATCTCCGGTGTCTTCTTCGGCGTCGCGTTCGGGATCGGCGGCCTGGGTGCGGCCGCGCTTGGCAAGCTCGCCGACTACACCAGTATCGCCTTCGTCTATCAGGTCTGTGCGTTCCTGCCGGCGATCGGGCTGCTCGCGGTGTTCCTGCCGAAGATGCCGCGAGCGGGGCGCTGAAGCGGATGCTTTCCGCGCAGCCGGCTTTCGGTTCCACGTCAATCATTCATTAGCGATTGTGGCGATGCCTGCCTTCTTTGCGCCGCAGGTTCCGCAGCCGCGGATTTTTGTTCGCCGAATATCAACCTTAAAAATTAGGGTTAAGCGCCGCTTAAGCATTTGGTGCCATCGTCCAGCCGTGAGTTTTCAGATGTGGGGCCTGCCTTGTCTGCCTCACCGGCCAAAAGGACGAAGCCAATGCGTAGCGTTAAGTCTCTCGTTGCCGCCGGAGCGGCATCCCTGTTGTCGTCGATGGCTTTTGCCGCCGACCTGGCCATCGCGCCCCCGCCGATGCCCTATGCGCCCCCGGTCGCCGATTTCGGCGGCTGGTATCTCCGCGGCGATATCGGATTCAGCAATCAGAGAATCGATAACATCAGAAATTCGAATCCCGCGCTCTATGCCAACCTTCTCTCGCTCGACGAGAGAACCGGGTTTGACACCGGCGGTATCTTCGATCTCGGCGTCGGCTATCAGTTCAATCATTGGCTGCGCGTCGATATCACCGGGCAGTATCGCGGCAACTCGAATTTTCATGGGCTTGACCTGACGAGCTTCCCGAACGGCGGTCAAACCGGATTCGGTTCGGATATCTACAACGCCCAGAAGTCGGAGTGGCTATTCCTCGCCAACGGTTACGTCGATCTCGGCACCTGGTGGTGCATAACGCCGTACATCGGTGCCGGCATCGGCACCGCGCGCGTCACGATCGCCAATTTCACCGATCAGGGCGTGGCCACGCTGTTCCCGCCGGGCTCCGGCGTCGGCCCCAGCGTCGTGGCGGCCACGACCGGCTCCCAGTGGAATTTTGCCTGGGCGCTTCACACCGGTCTCGCCTACAAGGTCACCCCCAACATGGCGATCGAGCTTGGCTACAGCTATGTCAGCCTTGGCGATGGCGTGACCGGCCCCGACGCTACGTTTGATCGCTCTGCGGGCGGGCACGTGTTCACGTTCAAGAACATCACCTCGCAGGACCTCAAGCTCGGCGTGCGATGGAATCTGGAAAGCCCGCCGGCCTATGCGCCGCCGCTCGTCACCAAGGGCTGATCGAAGCCAGATTGCTTAATCTCCGTTAACGGCGCGGGATCTTCCCGCGCCGTTTTGTTTTGCCCGCGCTCGCGCGCGACAACGATTGGTTAAGGTTAACGAGCGATGATCGACGCCAAGTTCGGAAGTGTCGGATGGGAGTATTTCGATGCGTAGGGTCCTGCTGGCAGCGGCGATGTTGGGAACGGCGACCTGTGCGCAGGCGGCCGACATGCCCGACTTTCTTCGCGGCTCGTTCTTGCCGGGCCCGGTGTCGAGCGTCAACTGGCGCGGCTTCTATATCGGAGGTCAGGTCGGCTACGGGTCGTCCGACGAGAATTTCAGCGGGTCGAATTCGACAATGCTTAACGCCCTGCTTGACCACAATGTCATCCAGCAGATGGACGTTGCGAACTGGAATCTCGGTCTCGGCGGGATGTCGGCGCGCGCGCCTGGTTACGGCGCCTTCACCGGATACAACTGGCAATGGGATGACGTCGTTGCCGGCCTCGAAATGTCTTATCTGCACGGCTCGTTCGGGGGGCAGTCCACCGCCTTCAAGGCACTCGACAGTGGTTCGGCGCTATCCGACGGCTTCTTTCACAGTGTTTCGGTTACGTCATCGTCGGCGATTGAGATCACGGACATGGCAACGTTTCGCGCCCGGGCGGCGTATTCGTTCGGATGTTTCCTCCCTTACGCCTTCGCCGGGTTCGCGCTCGGCAACGCCGACATCACCCGCTCCGTATTGGTCACCGACGCCGTGAGCTTGACGGCGCTTGGAGTCTTCACTCCGCTGCAGCCCTTAAGCGCCAACGACGCCGTGCACAATCATCTGGTCTATGGCTACACAGCCGGTGTTGGCATCGACATCAATCTGATTGGCGGGCTATTCCTGCGCGGCGAGTGGGAGTACGTCCGTTTCACCGCCGTCGTCGACACCAGCATCAACACGGTGCGTGCCGGTCTCGCCTACAAGTTCTGATCGGAATTCCGCATATCGCCCCCGCGGCTTGCGCTTATTGACATCGCCGATCCCGCCTGTTGCTCTGTCGTTCCATTGACGAGGGCGGCGAGCCATGCAGATTTACGGCGATACCAACTCAGGCAATTGCCTCAAGGTGAAATGGGTCTGCGACCGCCTCGCGCTGCCCTATAGCTGGATTCCGATCGACACCCTCAAGCAAGAGAGCCGAACCCCGCAGTTCCTCAAGCGCAGCAGCGCGGGGCAGATCCCGGTGGTCGAATTCGACGACGGCCGCACGCTGGCGCAGTCGAACGCCATCATTCGCTACCTCGCTCGCGACAGCGATCTCATCCCCGCCGATGCTTTCGCCGCCGCCAAGATGGACGAATGGCTGTTCTGGGAACAGTACAGCCATGAACCCTATATCGCGGTTTGCCGTTTCCAGATGGTCTATCTGGGCCGGCCGGCGTCTGATCTCGACGCCGACAAGGTCAAGCGCGGTTATTCGGCTCTGGCGCGAATGGAACACGAGCTCGCGGCGAGCCGTTTTTTGGTCGGCGAAACGCTGTCTCTCGCCGATATCGCGCTGCTCGCTTATACCCGCTTCGCGCATGAAGGCGGCTTTCACCTCGACGGCTATGCCTCGTTGCGGCGCTGGATCGCCGAAACCGAGAAATCGCTTGGATTGCCGCCGCTGCGCTAGGAACGATGCGTAGTGCTTTTACAAACGGCTCGGGTTTCAGCCGAGCCATGTCGGGATGACGTTGCGGTTTTGACACCTCCGCTCGCTCCGCACCCCGCGCGGTCTTGTGTCCATTGCGAAATCGGTTTTGCCATTCGTTCCGGTTAATGCGCGGTAAACCAATCGGATCATCGTCGTTTCGTCGGTGGAACGATCCGTGACACTCCTGCGTCTTGGGTGGGGCTTGGGCAGTTTGGGGACCGTAAATGAAAAACTATTCGATTGTCAGGATCGGCAATGAGTATGTCGTGCAGGCGGACGACCAGAGCGTTCTGAAGGTCGCAAGCCGCCGCCGCGCCGCTCAGCTCGTTACCGATGCGGCCGAATTGCTGAATGCGCAGCCAGCACTCCAGGCCGAGCCGATCATCGCCGTCGATCTCGGGTTCGTACCTGATCCCCGGGATCACACCTGATCCCGGGATCACACCTGACGCCCGGGGTTACGCCCCCAATAATATGATCCCGACGAAGTTCCTTGACGATTCCACATGATTCCCTTATGCACCGCGGCGGGACACCTCCCCCCAACGGGAGGCTTGCTATCTGGAAGGATAGATCATGACTGCAGCGAAGCCCGCTTTGCGGCCTCAAGTGCCGCATTTTTCATCCGGCCCCTGTGCCAAGCGCCCCGGCTGGAATCCCCAGAATCTCACAGACGCCGCGCTCGGCCGTTCGCATCGCGCGAAAATCGGCAAGGCCAAGCTCAAGCTTGCGATCGAACTGACGCGCGAGGTGCTTGAGGTTCCGGCCAATTACAGGATCGGAATCGTGCCGGCCTCCGATACCGGCGCCGTCGAGATGGCGCTGTGGTCGCTCTTGGGTGCGCGGCCGGTGACGACGATCGCCTGGGAATCTTTCGGCGAAGGCTGGGTCAGCGATATCGTCAAGGAATTGAAGCTCAAGGACGTGACGAAGCTGCACGCTGCCTACGGCGAAATTCCCGATCTCGCCATGGCGGATCCGGCGTCCGACATCGTCTTCACCTGGAACGGCACGACCTCCGGCGTCCGCGTCCCCAATGCCGACTGGATCAGCGCTCACCGCGGGGGTCTCACCATCTGCGATGCGACCTCGGCGGCGTTCGCGCAACCGCTGGACTGGGCCAAGCTCGATGTGGTGACGTTCTCCTGGCAGAAGGCGCTGGGTGGCGAGGCCGCGCACGGCATGCTGGTGCTCTCACCGCGCGCGGTTGAGCGGCTTGAGACCTACAAGCCGGCATGGCCGCTGCCGAAAATTTTCCGCATGACCAAGGGCGGCAAGCTCAACGAAGGCATCTTCGAGGGCGAGACCATCAACACGCCGTCGATGTTGTGCGTCGAGGATTATCTCGACGCGCTGAACTGGGCGAAGTCGGTTGGC
>Ga0210396_10004509_pt1 | contig 13618 bp, 11 predicted proteins | sample IncBWH17OmetaG_FD_155466 | JGI IMG/M metagenome (GOLD analysis project Ga0210396, IMG submission 155466) | Forest soil microbial communities from Barre Woods Harvard Forest LTER site, Petersham, Massachusetts, United States - Inc-BW-H-17-O ...
ACAGCGTCGACTGCATGCCATGCACGGCTCCTTGCAAGGCAGCGTTAGCGTAAAGCACCAGGCTGAAGCCCATTTCGGCCGCTGCTTTTTGGTCGATAATGGGTGTCTTGCCTCCGAGCACCATGTTGACCAGCTGAGGTGCCTTCAGGCGACGGGGGACCGCTTTGAGATCTTCGAGGCTTTCAGGAGCCTCGACGAATGTGACGTCCGCGCCCGCCTCGATATAGCGGCCGGCCCGCTCAATGGCCGCCTCGAAGCCTTCGACGTCACAGGCATCGGTGCGTGCGATGACAACCAGATCCTGCCGCCTTGTGTCCACCGCGGCCCGCACCTTGCCTACCATCTCCTCCAGGGGGATCAACTCCTTGCCGTCAAAGTGACCGCACCGTTTGGGCGCATGCTGATCCTCGATTTGAATAGCACTGGCGCCAGCTTGCTCCAGGATCCGAACCGTATGAGTGACGTTGATGGCGTTGCCGAAACCGGTATCGATGTCGACGATCAGCGGCAGATCAATCACACACCGGATCGCCATCACATGATCGGCCACCTGGCTCAGGTCCATGAAGCCAAGGTCCGGCAAGCCGAGGTACATATTAGTGAGCCCAGCGCCAGTCAGATACACTGCCCTAAAGCCGAGATCGGCAACGATCCGCGCAGCGAGCGCGTTCGGCGCGCCGGGCAAAATAATTCCTTTCTCCTCGCGAAGCATCGCTCGAAGTGTCTGGATGTGAGAGGTCGACATCATTCCCTCCTGTTCTCTAGACCCAGGTCCACACCAAATTAGGCTTAGGCCAGCCGTTCGCCAACCGGGGTCCGAGCAATCCGGGGTCTCAAGCGAGGCTCTGGTCGGCGAAGGTCTTGGCGCGACCTAGACGATCCCGTCTCGGAAGCAGACGCGGGCCTGCCAGATGGCCATGGAGGTGCGCCACATCCGATATTTTCTTGCTGTCGCCGAGGCGCGGTATTTCACGAGGGCGTCGGGCAAGGTTTGGATCGGCCACCTGCCGCCCTGCCCTCTCGGCCGAACCACCAAAGGCCAATCCTGATGTGGGAAACGTCCGGCCGATCGGCGCCGGCAAGTGGACGAATAACGAAACCGCGTTCGCTATTCGCCGCTCCCATTGCCTCCATTGCCGTTCTCGGCTTCCTCGCCGATATGCTCGACCGACACCACGTGCTCGTCTTCGGCGGTGTCGAATACGATGACACCCTGGGTCGAGCGGCCGGCGATCCGGATACCCTCGACCGGACAACGGATCAACTGACCCTTGTCGGTGACCAGCATGATCTGGTCGGAGTCCTCGACCGGGAATGACGCCACCAGCTTGCCGTTACGGTTGTTGACCGACATTGCCACGATGCCTTTGCCGCCGCGGCCGGTGGTCCGGTATTCGTAGGACGAGGTGCGCTTACCGTACCCGTTCACCGAAACCGTCAGAACCACCTGCTCCTGTGCCGACATCTCGACATAACGTTCGGAGCTGAGCTGAATGCTGCCCGACGTCTCTTCGGTATCGGCTTCCGGAGCTTCCTCGGCCACCGCTTCCCCATTTGCGGCTTCGCCGGCGACGGCGCGGCGCATCTTCAGGTAGGCCGACCGCTCATCCGATGTCGCCTCGACATGGCGCAGGATCGACAGCGAAATCAGCCTGTCGTTTTCGGGCAATGCGATACCGCGCACGCCCATCGAAGTCCGCCCGGTAAATACCCGCACGTCGGTGACCGGGAAGCGGATGCACTGGCCGCCGGCGGCGGTCAGGAGCACGTCATCCCGCTCGGTGCAGATCTGCACGTCGACAATCGCCTCGTCGGCATCGAGCTTCATGGCGATGATGCCGGAACGCCGGACGTCGACGAAGTCGGACAGCTTGTTGCGGCGGACCGTGCCGCCGGTGGTCGCGAACATCACGTCCAAGTTGCCCCAGGACGATTCATCCTCAGGCAGCGGCATGATGGTGGTGATGCGCTCGCCCTGCTCCAGCGGCAGGATATTGATCAGCGCCTTGCCGCGGCCATTCGGCGCCGCCACCGGCAGCCGCCAGACCTTTTCCTTGTAGACCTGGCCGCGCGACGAGAAGAACAGCACCGGGGTGTGGGTCGAGGCCACGAACAGCCGGCTGACGAAATCCTCATCGCGGGTCTGCATGCCCGAACGGCCCTTGCCGCCGCGCCGCTGCGCGCGGTAGGCCGACAGCGGCACGCGCTTGACGTAACCGGCGTGCGAAACCGTGACGACCATGTCCTCACGCTGGATCAGGTCCTCGTCCTCGACCTCGTCTTCATGCTCGACGATGACGGTCTTGCGCGGGGTGGCGAATTCTGACTTCACCGCAGCGAGTTCGTCCTTGATGATCGTCTGGACCCGGGCGCGCGAACGCAGGATCTCGAGATAATCGGCGATTTCTGCCGCCAGCTTGTCGAGTTCTTCGCCGATCTCCTCGCGGCCGAGTGCGGTAAGCCTCGCTAGCCGAAGTTCGAGAATGGCCTTGGCCTGCTCGAACGACAGCCGCGCGGTGCCGTCCTCGGCGAGGCGATGGCGCGGATCGTCGATCAGCGTGATCATCGTTGCCACGTCCTTCGCCGGCCAGTCCCGCGACATCAGAATATCGCGAGCGGTGTTGGGGTCCGGCGAGGTCCGGATCACGCGGATGACCTCGTCGATATTGGCTACCGCAATCGCAAGACCGACCAGGATATGGGCGCGGTCGCGGGCCTTGTTGAGCAGGAACTTGGTGCGGCGCGTAATCACGTGCTCGCGGAACGCGATGAACAGCGTCAGAAAATCCTTCAGGTTCATCACCTGCGGCCGGCCCGAATCGAGCGCTAGCATATTAGCCGGAAAATTCGTTTGCAGCGGCGTGAGGCGATAGAGTTGATTCAACACCACTTCCGCCATGGTCTCACGCTTCACTTCGACAACGACGCGGTAGCCGTCGCGGTCGGATTCGTCACGCAGAGCCGTAATGCCCTCGATCTTCTTTTCGCGCTGCAATTCGGAAATGCGCTGGACCATGGTGGCCTTGTTCACCTGGTAGGGAATTTCCGAGATGATGATGGCTTCGCGGTCCTTGCCGAACGCCTCGATCTTCACCTTGCCGCGCGTCACGATCGAGCCGCGGCCGAGATGATAGGCCGAGCGGATGCCCTGGCGGCCGAGGATAATGCCGCCGGTCGGAAAATCCGGTCCCGGAATGATGCTGATGAGTTCGTCGATCGAGAGTGCGGGATTGTCGATCAGGGCGATGCAGGCGTCGACCACTTCGCCGAGATTGTGCGGCGGGATGTTGGTGGCCATGCCGACGGCGATGCCGCCGGCGCCGTTCACCAGCAGATTGGGAAATTTGGCCGGAAGAACGCGAGGCTCGCTCTCGGAGCCGTCATAGTTCGGCTGGAAATCGACGGTGTCCTTGTCGATATCCCCAAGCACCGCGAGCGCCGACCTGGTCAGACGCGCTTCGGTATATCGATACGCCGCCGGCGGATCGCCGTCCACGGAGCCGAAATTGCCCTGACCGTCGATCAGCGGCAGGCGCATGGAAAAATCCTGCGCCATCCGGACCATCGCGTCGTAGATCGACTGGTCGCCGTGCGGATGATATTTACCGATCACGTCGCCGACGACGCGGGCGGACTTCACGTACTTCTTGTCGGGCGTGTGCCCTTGCTCATACATCGAATACAGGATGCGGCGATGGACCGGTTTCAAACCGTCGCGCGCATCCGGCAACGCCCGCGCCACGATCACGCTCATGGCGTAGTCGAGGTAGGAGCGTTTCATCTCGTCGAGGATGGATACGGGACGAATATCCGAGGGACCCGGCGGCTCTCCGGGCTTCGTATCTTCAGGGTCAGACAAGGAGGAATTCCGGTCAGTTTTAGATGAGAATCATATAGCTCATCGGGGCCTTGGAAACCACCCTTAACTGGTTCGCGCGACCGGTTTTTCCTTTCGTTTTTCCAGAGACTTACGGGCCACATATGTCCGTCGTCGCGACCGCGAAACCACCCATGGAACCGGCCTGGCAGGCCCGGCTTTGCGGCGCGCAAATGCCGTACGGGATCGCCCTCGCAAGGATCGCTACTGGCCGACACGACGGCGTGCATGATCCGCCCCGGCAGCAACGTGAACAGCCCGGCGATGCCAAGCGCACCGGAGAAGACCAGCCTCATGACGCGGCGATGATCGACGACTTGATGCCGATGCGCCTTACACACCGAGCGGAACCGTGACCAGCGTGAAGATCGAAAGCAGATGGATCGGGCTCCAGGGGCTCGCCAGCCGGATCTGATGGATCCAGAACGAACTGACCGCCACCGACAGCATCAGGTCGACCCAGATCCTGCCCGGCGTGCGATGAGGCAACGTTCCCTTCGGAGCGGCAAATTGGACCACGCCAAGCACGAACATAACCATCGCGGCGAAGCCATGAACAGGAATGGCCGACGCGGCGTTGAGCAGCGGCGCGAGGCTCATGACTGGCTTCGACACCGTACAAATGCGTATTTAATCAGCTTTTATTGGCCCTACAGTATATTTTAGAGAGTTCACCTTAAGTCTTGAGTGGGCAATCTCACACGCCCGAACGTCCGCAAGCCAGACGCTCGGGCGCTCTCGCCCGCCCGCCAGCACCTGAAACGGCCAGCCCTAAAACGGCAAATCCTTAAAACGGAATGTCGTCGTCCATGTCGCTGTTGCGGGCGCCGGCCGCCACAGCACGGCGAGGCGCGGCGCTCGACGGGCTTCCGGCGCCGAAATCGCCACCCTGATCATCGGACCCGAAATTGCCGCCCCCGCCGCCGCTGCGGCCTTCGAGCATGGTCAGCGTCGAGTTGAACCCCTGCAACACCACCTCGGTCGAGTATTTCTCGACACCGCTCTGGTCGGTCCATTTGCGCGTCTGCAATGCGCCTTCGATGTAAACCTTGGCGCCCTTCTTGAGGTACTGCTCGACAATCTTGCAGAGCGGTTCGGAGAAGATCACCACCCGATGCCATTCGGTTTTCTCCTTGCGCTCGCCGGTGCCCTTGTCGCGCCAGGTTTCCGATGTCGCGATGCTCAAATTGGCAATCGGTCGCCCATCCTGGGTCCGCCGGATCTCCGGATCCTTGCCGAGATTTCCGACCAGAATCACCTTGTTCACGCTTCCCGCCATCGCCGCTCTCCACTCTCGTCAATTACTGAATTGGCCCGGCCCTCAGCCATATCGGCCCGAGCCCAGTCGCCTTCGTATCCCGCGTCAGAAATCCGGGATTTCTTGGGATCACCCTGAACCGACCCTATACGCTCGCCGGTCCCGCGTTCCCCTTGATCCCCGGTTATCCACATATAGCAGCGCCGCCCTCAACGTTCCAGTTTTGTTCCGAAGATTTCACCGGCGGCGGTACGATGATATTCGGCGGCGGTACGATGATATATTGCCGGATGTGCCCGTCGGCGAAAAGCGCTTTTGACGGCAAGAAAATTCCCGGCGAGTTCCCGGAAAACCGTTACAAATCATTTACTTCCGGGCGTTTTACTTCGATCACTAGTGTTGCATTTCGGAGACGGAATTTTGTCCCCGCCCCCGGTATATTGCGGTCGGAAATTGCACGGTTTGGCGTTCGCGCCTGATCAAAAAACGTTTCAGGCGACGCCGTTAATAAACAAGCGAACAAAATTAGCTGGAGAAATTACAATGCGGAAGATTTGGCTGGGTACTGTTGGTCTCGTCGCGCTGGGCATGGCCGCTCCCGCGCTCGCTGCGGATCTTCCCGCGCAGACCTACACCAAGGCGCCTGTCATGCTGCCCGCGCTCTACGACTGGAGCGGCTGGTACGTCGGTATCAACGGCGGCGGGGGAACTGAACATCGCTGCTTCGACTCAACGACCACAGCCGGTACCTTCATCGCCTCCGATGGTTGCCACAACGCGTCGGGCGGCGTCGCCGGTGGTCAACTCGGTTATCGCTGGGAATTCAATTCATGGGTGGTCGGTGTGGAATCCCAGGGTGACTGGGCCGGTCTGAGCGGCAGCAACGCCAGCATCCTGGTCCCCGGTGATCTCAACCGGTCCCGGATGGACGCGTTTGGTCTGTTCACCGGCCAGGTGGGTTACGCCTGGAACACCACCCTGTTCTATGTGAAGGGCGGCGCGGCCGTGGTCGCTGATCGCAATGACATCCTCGCCGGCGGCACGGTTGTCGCAACCGCTCCCGGCGACAACCGCTGGGGTGGCACCGTGGGTGCCGGTGTTGAATACAGCTTTTACCCGAACTGGTCGGTGGCCGTTGAATACGACCATATCTTCATCGGCAACAACCTCTCTACCTTCACGACCCCCGCCGGGACGTTTTTCGGCACCGACCGCATTCGCGGCGACGCCGACCTTATCATGGCTCGCATCAACTACCGCTTCGGCGGCCCGGTCATCCCCAAATACTGATCTCGGACAAGTACTGATCCTCTCGACCTGCGCGTTTCGATTTAGCTACGAAAGGCCGGCCTGGCGCCGGCCTTTTTGTTGCGTGCCTGAACCGCTTCCACCCCGATGGCGACATCTCAACCTGCGGGGGTAATCCGGCCGGTGTATCATTTTGGCGACAGTATTTCTGGTTGCATCGGATATACCGGTGGCATGGATTGGACCGCCGCGACGGTCAGGCCCGAATTTGGATGCTGCTGATTTCAACAAAGCGAAGCAGGCTGGGGAGTAACAAGGTGCAAAAGTTTTTGCCGGGTACGGTTGCCATCGTTGCATTGGGCATGGCCGCTCCCGCGTTCGCCGCGGATCTTCCGGCGCGGACCTATACCAAAGCGCCGGTGATCGCGCCAATCTACAACTGGGGCGGCTTTTATATTGGTCTCAACGGCGGCGGTGCATCGAGCCACGAGTGCCTGACCATCACCAGCCACAACAACATCGCGATTGTGCCGAGCCCGAGCGAGGGCTGCCACAACGCGACGGGCGGCGTGGCCGGCGGCCAGATCGGTTATCGCTGGCAGAGCGCGAATTGGGTATACGGCGTGGAAGCCCAGGGTGATTGGGCGAACCTGACGGGATCGAATGCGAGCCTGACGGCGCTCATCCCCTACACCAACCAGACCAAGGTCGACGCCATCGGCCTGTTCACCGGTCAGGTCGGCTACGCCTGGAACAACATTCTGCTGTACGCAAAGGGCGGCGCTGCAGTCACCGACAACAAATACAGCAGCTTCTTCCCCGTAGGCAACGTCTTCGCCGCAGCCGGTGTCCCGTTCAATCAGGCGAGCGACACCCGCTGGGGCGGCGCTGTCGGAACCGGAATCGAAATCGGCTTTGCGCCGAACTGGTCCGTTGCCGCCGAATACGACCACCTGTTCATGGGCAACCCCAATGTCACGTTCCCGGTATCGACCATTGCCGTCACGCGCAGCGACAATATCAGTCAGGGCGTGGACATGGGAACGGTCCGGGTCAATTACCGCTTCGGCGGTCCCGTCGTGGCGAAGTACTGATCGCGGCGCGGACCTCAACACCCGAATCGAAAAAGGCCGGCCTCGCGCCGGCCTTTTTGTTCGGCGTGCCTGCGGAGCTGCTGCCGGCTGCCGCCATCGCAACTTTTTTGACGCATTTTCTTCGCACCAACGGTCCCGCTTCGCCGGAAAAATGCGATGTCGCGCAACAAACCGTTGATGGTTTGCACGGAGCACTGGAAATCGATTCCCGTTCTTCCTATGTTCCGAACGCACCCATTGGCGTTTGATCGCAGGTCACCGGCGATGTGCGCCCGAACGCAGCGCATCTGTCGCGCTTGAACCTGCCGATCTGGAAATGCCGATATGGATGAAGTGATCAGGGCGAAGCGCCAACAGAGTGCAAGCAGCATGCGCGCGATCACCATTCGCGGCGCGCGCGAGCACAATCTCAAGAACATCGACGTCGAGATCCCGCGCGACAAGCTCGTGGTGTTCACGGGCCTGTCGGGCTCCGGCAAGTCGTCGCTCGCTTTCGACACCATCTATGCCGAGGGCCAGCGGCGCTATGTCGAGTCGCTGTCGGCCTATGCGCGCCAGTTCCTGGAGATGATGCAGAAGCCGGATGTCGACCAGATCGACGGCCTGTCGCCGGCGATCTCGATCGAGCAGAAGACCACCTCGAAGAATCCGCGTTCGACGGTCGGCACCGTGACCGAGATCTACGATTACATGCGGCTGTTGTGGGCGCGGGTCGGCGTGCCCTACTCGCCCGCCACGGGCCTGCCGATCGAAAGCCAGATCGTCTCGCAGATGGTCGACCGCGTGCTGGCGCTGCCGGAGGGCACCAGGCTCTATCTGCTCGCGCCCGTCGTGCGCGGCCGCAAGGGCGAATACAAGAAGGAGCTCGCCGAATATCTCAAGAAGGGATTTCAGCGGGTCAAGATCGACGGGACCTTCCACGAACTGGCGGAAGCGCCCACGCTGGACAAGAAATTCCCGCACGACATCGACGTCGTGGTCGACCGCATCGTGGTGCGGCCGGACATCGGCCAGCGCCTGGCGGAGAGTTTTGAGACCGCGCTGAAACTCGCCGACGGGCTGGCGGTGATCGAATATGCGGATACGCCCGCGACTGCGTCCGACGAGAAGAAGTCGGACAAGAAAACCGCCAAAATCCACGACAAGAGCGGCCCGGAACGGATTCTGTTCTCGGAAAAATTCGCATGCCCGGTGTCCGGCTTCACCATTCCGGAAATCGAACCGCGGTTGTTTTCCTTCAACAATCCCTATGGCGCCTGCCCGGCCTGCGGCGGGCTCGGCGTCGAGCAGCATATCGACGAAGATCTTGTGATTCCCGACAAGGAACTGACCTTGCGCAAGGGCGCGATCGCGCCGTGGGCGAAATCATCCTCGCCCTATTACATCCAGACCCTGACTGCGCTCGGCAAATTCTACAAGTTCACATTAGATACCAAGTGGAAAGACCTGCCGAAGAAAACGCAGAATGCGATCCTCCATGGTTCGGGGGAAGATGAGATAAAATTCTCCTATGAAGACGGCGTGCGCTCCTACGACACCAAGAAGCCGTTCGAAGGCGTCATAACCAATCTCGATCGCCGCTTCCGTGAAACCGAAAGCGAATGGGCGCGCGAGGAACTCGGCAAGTATTTTTCCGACATTCCCTGCGAAGCCTGCCACGGCTACCGGCTCAAGCCGGAGGCGCTGTGCGTCAAGATCGGCGGCAAGCATATCGGCGAAATCTCCGAGCTGTCAGTGCGCCGCGCCGGCGAATGGTTCGAGACCGTGCCGAAAGCGCTCAACGCGCAGCAGAATGAAATCGCCGCACGGGTGCTGAAGGAAATCCGCGAGCGACTGTCGTTCCTGCTCGATGTCGGCCTCAACTATCTGACGCTGGCGCGCGCCTCCGGAACGCTCTCCGGCGGCGAGAGCCAGCGCATCCGGCTGGCGTCACAGATCGGCTCCGGGCTGACCGGCGTGCTCTATGTGCTGGACGAACCCTCGATCGGCCTGCACCAGCGCGACAATGCGCGGCTGCTGGAAACCCTGAAGCGGCTGCGCGATCTCGGCAATACCGTGATCGTGGTCGAACATGACGAGGACGCCATCCGGCTGGCCGATCATGTGCTCGACATCGGCCCCGGCGCCGGCACCCATGGCGGCCATATCGTCGCCGAGGGCACGCCGGCCGACATCATGAACAATCCGGACTCGCTGACCGGCAAATATCTCACCGGCGAGCTGACGGTCGACATCCCCGAGCGCAAGCCGCCGAACCATCGCCGCACCATCAAGGTCATCAACGCCCGCGGCAACAATCTGAAAAACGTCTCGGCGGAGATTCCGCTGGGACTTTTCACCTGCGTCACCGGCGTTTCCGGCGGCGGCAAGTCGACGCTGTTGATCGACACGCTCTACAAGGCGATCGCGCGCAAGCTCAACAATGCCAGCGAGGGCGCGGCGCCGCACGACCGCATCGAAGGCCTCGAGCATATCGACAAGATCATCGACATCGACCAGTCGCCGATCGGCCGCACGCCGCGCTCCAATCCGGCGACCTATACCGGCGCGTTCACGCCGATCCGCGAATGGTTCGCCGGCCTGCCCGAGGCCAAGGCGCGCGGCTACGAGCCCGGGCGGTTTTCCTTCAACGTCAAGGGCGGCCGTTGCGAGGCCTGCGAGGGCGACGGCGTCATCAAGATCGAGATGCACTTCCTGCCCGACGTCTACGTCACCTGCGACGTCTGCAAGGGCAAGCGCTACAACCGCGAGACGCTGGAAGTGCTGTTCAAGGGCAAGTCGATTGCCGACGTGCTTGACATGACCGTCGAGGAAGCCGCCGACTTCTTCAAGGCGGTGCCGCGGGTACGCGAGACTTTTAAAACCCTGCATCGCGTCGGCCTTGATTACATCCACGTCGGCCAGCAGGCGACCACCCTCTCGGGCGGCGAAGCCCAGCGCGTCAAGCTGGCCAAGGAATTGTCAAAGCGCGCCACCGGCCGCACGCTCTACATCCTGGACGAGCCGACCACCGGCCTGCACTTCCACGACGTCAAGAAACTGCTGGAAGTGCTGCACGAGCTGGTGTCGCAGGGAAATACGGTGGTCGTGATCGAGCACAATCTCGAGGTGATAAAAACCGCCGACTGGGTGATCGACCTCGGCCCCGAAGGCGGCGACGGCGGCGGCGAAATCGTCGCCTGGGGCCCGCCGGAGGATATCGTCAAGGCCCCGAGGAGCTATACCGGCAAGTTTTTGGCGCCGGTGCTGGCTAAGGCGGACAGTGGGAAGCGGAAGCGCGGGACGAGCGAGGCGGCGGAGTAAAGAGGTTTGAGCCAGACGCTGGCCATCGTTCAAGGGCTCTTGAAACGGGGCGAATATCTTGTGTCGCGACACGGCTATCGCGAACTAGCAGCCGATGATATTCTGCTGGACGAGGTATTGGCCGGCATCGGGTCAGCAGTTGTGGTCGAGGACTATCCGGATTCGCGCAAAGAGCCTTCCGTGTTGGTCATGCAGCGAGATCGGAGCGGCCAGCCAATCCACGTGATGTGGGGTGTTCCGAAGATTAGTGGAACGCCGGCGGTGCTGGTCACGGCCTATCGGCCGACACCCGAGCGCTGGTCGCCTGACTTCATGAAGCGGAAGAAGCCATGATGCGAAAATCAAAAGAATTCGTCCATGAAGGCAAGTATGCCGCCGAGGTCGCCGTCGATTTGATCGAAGACGATACCGGTTGGTCGCCTTATCTGTCTCCCGGCGATGCGCAGATACTCGACATTGTGCGGTTGGCTTTGCGTCGTGGCGATATTGCCGAGGCAGCCAAACACGGACGAGTGTTCGAACTGACGCCTGTTGCAGCGAAGTAACGGCGACTCAAAACGGCAACATGTAGGGCGCGATAGCGAGGCGTATTCCACCTCTTCCTTCGACCGCATGAGCGGCGCAATGCGCTACGCTATTGCGCCCTACGGTCCTCGCTCAACAAGATGCGCACGCGACGGTGCAGGGTCAAACCGATCGGCGAAATATTGCGTTTCATGGGCCACCAGTCCGTCGCGGAATTCCATGATGCTCACCGTGTAAGACGGTATGCCGTCATAGGTCAGCACGAATTCGGTGACCCAGAGATCGCCGCTGCCGATCATTCGCCGGACCGTAAAACGCTTCTTGTTTGGCTGGACGGTTCGGCTCTCCTGAATGTTGTGCCGGCCGCGGATCCGCTCGCCCGATTGCGGATAATCAAGCACAGCATCCTCGTGGTAAATTTCATGTTCGACGTTGAAATCGCTCGCGTCCGAAGCATCCCAATGGCGCTCCAGCGCCGCCCGCACAGTTCGATCATCCATCTCAATCTCCCACCTACGCTTCCGGTTATCATTTCGGGACTGCACGCTATTCTGAAACGTGGGGCGCTGTTGCCGATCACGCCGGTAGCCCATAGCCGCAGGATGGGTTGAGCCCTTCGCGAAACCCATCATCGTCGCAAACTGCGACTGACGGGTGTCGCTTTCGAGGCGCGTCAAGAATGCCACGCCTTTTTCGCTCCACCCATCTACATGCTGCGATAATCCCAACGGCGACCAACGGCCGCGTGATTATTCCGCCATCACCCCTTCCACGAACCCTGCCGGATCATAGCAAAATTCGCGCAGGACCTTGTAGTGGTCGGTCTGCTCGACGGTCACCGGCTCCAGCCCATACTTCGACAGCCGCAGCAGGCGCGCGTTGGGATAGGCCATCAGCATCGGTGAATGCGTGGCCATCACGATCTGGCAAATCGTGGACTCCTCCATCCGCCGCATCAGCTTGAGGAATTCCATCTGGCGCGCCGGCGACAGCGCCGATTCCGGTTCGTCGAAGATGAAGATGCCTTGGCGCCGGCAACGCTCCTCGAAGAACCGCATAAAGCCTTCGCCGTGCGAATGGGAGAGGAAATCCGCCGACGGGCTGCCAGCCCCGTCGAGATATCGCGCGACGGAGAAGAAACTCTCGGCCCGGAAGAACCAGCCGTTGGTGATCTTCGGCAGCCAGCTGGCACGCAGCGCTTTGGAAAGCTCGCCGCCCATGACCTCGATCGCATCGGAATGATCGAGCGGCCGATAACCCTTGCCGCCGCCGGCCTCGTCATATCCGGCGAGCACCGCGATCCCCTCCAGCAGCGTAGACTTCCCGGTCCCGTTTTCGCCGGCAATGATGGTGATGGGGCGATCGAGGCTCAGCTCAAAGTCGTCATGGAGAAACGGCAGGCAAAATGGATAGGCCTTGCGGTCGGTGATGCGCGACGGATCGAGCCAGAGCCGTTGCAGATACGGCGCAGGCATGTTGATGGTGCGATTTCGCCGTGAACTCATGCTCCCCCCGATTGATCCAGACATTGCGCCCGCCGGAACGTAACAGGAACGCCGTTGATTGGGAAGACATATCCTGGCCATGACGGCGCGCCGCGCCATCGGATCCAGCGGAACAGGATCGCCCGCAAGGTTTATCCTGGGATGGTTCGGCGCTGCCCGGACCGTAACCCGGAGGTCCCTGCTTCAATGGCCAGCGCGATCTACGCCCTTTTCCGGAACGCAATCCTGCGAGAGCAGCAGGTGACGTGCACCTATGACGGCCGATATCGCGAATTGTGCCCGCATATCATCGGCACCAACAAAAGCGGCGACGAGGTCGTGCTGGCGTGGCAGTTCGCCGGCGAGAGCAGCGGCCGGCTGCCGCAATGGCGATGCCTGAGACTGGCCAATGTCGGAGATGCCCAGGCCCGCGACGGGCGCTGGTATGCGGGCGGTTCGCACAAGACATCGCAGAAATGCGTGACCGAGATCGATCTCGACATCAACATTCACGTGCGCAAGCTGCGGTAGCGTGACTTGCGCATTCCGAAACAAACCAACCCGTTCATTTCGCCGAGCAACGCCGTACTGATTTGCCCGACGGGCTGTTTTGTCATTTTGCTGTCCAGCCCCTTCGCAAAATATTTCCCGCTTTACCGCCTGGTAGAAACATCTTTAGAACCTCGCCTCGTCCCACCCCTCAGAGCAACTGTGCTGAGAGTTAGACCGGCGATCGGCCGGCCTCAAGGCTGGCGCTGCCGCGCCCCCGCCTTCGGCGGCTGACGGCCTTGACCCCGGCCGCTCACCGGACTTGAGGACGACCATGCGC
>Ga0210396_10004510_pt1 | contig 13617 bp, 9 predicted proteins | sample IncBWH17OmetaG_FD_155466 | JGI IMG/M metagenome (GOLD analysis project Ga0210396, IMG submission 155466) | Forest soil microbial communities from Barre Woods Harvard Forest LTER site, Petersham, Massachusetts, United States - Inc-BW-H-17-O ...
AAATCTTTCTGCTTGTGATCGCGCTGGTGTTCCAGGCCTTCGCGAATTTTTTTCTTCAGTTCGTCCAGCGTGGTAGCGTCGCTAACATCCTTCGCGAAGTCATCATTTAATTCAGGAAGCTTCTTGGTTTTGATGCCCAGCACATCCACGGAGTAGTGATAGGTCTTGCCGGCGAGCTTCGCATCGGGATAATCCGCAGGATACGGAACATCAAAATCCTTGTGGTCCCCGATATTCACGCCGCCAAGATTTTCGTTGAATGGCGCCATGGTCTCTTCCGCGCCGATGTGACATAGCACGCTGTCAGCCTGCAGCGGTTCGCCTTCACCCTCGGCTGTGCCAGTGAGTTTTAGCTGCACGAAATCGCCATCCTGCACAGCACGGCCCTCGGCGGGAGCAAATGCCGCGGCACGTTCGCGCATGTCTTCAAGCGTCTTGGTGACATCCTCATCCACGACGTCCATCAGCGGCATCTCGAGTTGCAGATCCTTATAATTGCCAAGCTCAAATTCGGGAAGAACTTCGAACACGGCTCGAAATTTCAGTGGCTGGCCATCGTTGAAGTCCAGCTGTTCGACCTTCGGTTGCGAGACCGGAGTAAGCTTCTGCTCGCTGACAGCCTTCTCCACGCGCTCGGGAACCAGCGACTGCAGCACTTCACCCTTGATGTCGTCTGCAAAACGCCGCCGAATCAAGGTAATCGGAGCTTTGCCAGGACGAAAGCCCGGCACTCGCGCGACCTTCGCGAATTCTTTGGCCACTCGCTCCATGGCTTTGGAGACTTCGTCCGCAGGAATTTCCAGGTCCAGCTCGCGGCGGCAAGTCGCTTCAGCGGCAGCTTGATTCGCGCTTTCCGGCGTGCTTTCGGCGGTCTTTTCGGTGCCTTCAGTCATACAAGTTGCCTTTCAAATTACCTAGAAATCGGAGATCAATACAGGTTACAACGCTGGGACACTCATCGGCGAGCACAAACACCCCGGTTCCAGGGGACTCCAGCGATCCAGGCTTTCAATTGAGCTTAGAGAAGCAAGGACAGATTCGCGTTCAATCATCAGTATAAGCCGACGCTTCTGTCACCGTCAATTCATGGCCGCGCGTGGGAGCGTTATAATAAACAAGACAGATAAGCATTTTGCAACCCCTAACGGGGTTGCCTTTTTTTGTCCTAGCTGCTTTTCCGATGTTCCTAGCGAACCTTAAGGCATGCAAGGAATCGAATAGGGTTCTAGTCCGCAGCCGCTTCGGAGCGCTTGGCGGCGGTAGTTAAATCAGCGTGCAGCAAGCGATGGAAAAGATGTTCGCCCGCTTCACGACGAACCGACAGACGTCCGGTTAAATAAGCGCGTGAGCCTAGACCGCGCTGCACGGCGTCGCAGATACCCATATCTTCATCTTGAACTTTTTCGCTGACCGCGATGCTCTCGCGATTCCGCGTTTCCGCGGCAGCAGAGATATCCGAGAAGTAGTAATCGAAGATCACCGCGCATTTATCCACGCCTAAAGGGACCACGACGTTCGTGTCCATCACACCTTCGTACGCATTCAACATAAAATTAGGATAGATCCACAAATAAAAAGCGCGGCCCTGGCGTGTGGAGGCCACTCCCGCTTCAGAGTCGGCGTCGGGAGACAGCGGACTGGACTGCAAACAAGCGCGCTCAAAGTTTTCTATGGTGTATTTGGTGTACTCGATGACGCTGCTTAGTCCTTTATGCGCGTGCGGAACGTGGTAGCCGCCATCCAGATAATTATCGACGTACACTTTCCAGTTGCACTGCAAAGTGTAGATGCGGCGGTCAAAATACCGCAGTTTTTTTGTCAATTGCAGTGGGGCGACAATGGGCGGGATGCTGCCAAGAAAGTCGCGCAGCGAACCGGCATCGGGATGCAGGTTCACGAATACAAAATTCTCCCAGTTGTCTACTTGCACCGGCACCAGCCCGTTAGCAGACCGCTCGAAATCGCAGACGCCGTCGAATTCCACCATCCCTTTCAACGCGCCGTCGATCCCGTAAGTCCAGCCATGATAAGGGCACCGAAATTGTTTAGCACAACCTTGCGCTTCTGTGACCACTGCCGCGGCATGATGACGGCATACATTATAGAAAGCGCGTAATAGTGCGTCTTCACCGCGCACCACCACAATCGGATCACCGCAGATATCGGCAGTAAGAAATTGTCCCGGTTTCTGAACCTGCTCGGCGCGACCCACCGCTTGCCAGCTTTTACCAAAAACAGCGGAATTCTCCAGTTCTGCGAGACCTTCATCGAAATACCAAGGCGAAGGAATAGTGGACGCGTGATCCAACGGATTATCGGGATTGTAGAGTTCAAGCAGGCTGCGCACATCTCGCGGCATAAACGGCTCCAGACCAGAACGCTGTACTTTAGCTATAAATTAGCATGATAAACTTGCCCTACCCACATTGCGGGAATGGCGGAACTGGCAGACGCAGCAGGCTTAGGACCTGCCGGGCGCAAGCCCTTGGGGGTTCAAATCCCTCTTCCCGCACCACCAACTATATCCAATCATCTGTCCCGGTCCATCGATCATGTCAGAGCGCGTCCTAAAGTTTCAGGAAGCAGCAACGCCAGGAGCGCAGCTACGAAAAATGCCGCAGCCAGCAGCGAGAACGCCGGGCCGATCCCGTAATGCAGTGCCAAAGCCCCCACAGCAAACGGCGCGGCGGCGGAAAACCCACGGCCAATGTTGTAGCTGAGACCCATGGCTGCCGCGCGGATTTCGCCTGGAAAAATTTCACTGGCAATCGCGGCATAGCCCGAAAAAAATCCCGTTCCAAAAAGAGCTACGAATGGGCCTAGCAACAGCAGCCAGAACGCGCTCTTGGCAGACCCATAGATTGGCGTTAACCCCGCCGCAACCAGTAAATAAATAAAGTAAGGTTTACGACGGCCGAACGCATCGGCAAAAAATCCAAAGGATGCGTAACCAAGCCATTTTCCGAAGCATAACACCAGAAAGAATGTTGTCGTCTTGACCAGACTCAGGCCCCGTCCACCTTGAGAAACCGGCAGTGACAAGTAAGCGGGGATCCAGGTGAACAGTCCCCAGTAGCCAAACATCCCGAAGGCGTTCATCGCCGTGGCCAGCAGTCCCACACGAAAAACTCCTTTGCCGAGCAACAGGCGAAAGAATCCGGATCGCTCTCCTGCCACACGGTCTTTCCACACCGCGGGTTCGGGCACGTTGCGGCGAATCCAAAAGACCAGCAGCGCCGGTAGAACGCCGACAAAAAATACCGCTCGCCAGCCAAAGTTCGGCAATACCACGGCTACGACTGATGCCGCGATGGCTTCACCAATGGCGTAAGAAGATTGCATCAGCCCCAGGGCTTTCCCGCGGTGTTCGGGCCGCCATGTTTCAGCTATCAGCGCAGCGGCGGCGGTCCATTCGCCGCCCATACCGATGCCCAACAAAAACCTGAACGTCGCCAACTCCGGAATAGAATGCGAGAATCCGCACGCCGCGCTGGCCACCGAGTACAACCCGATAGACGCCATCAGTGCGCGAGTGCGGCCGATTCGATCAGCAACCCAGCCAAATACCAACCCGCCAATGGCTGAGGCCACAAGCGTAAGGGAATTGAGAAAGCCGGCGGTGCGCGTATCCATCGCGAATTCGCGCATGAGGAACGCGATCACCAGGGAGTACAACATCACGTCCATGGCATCGAGCATCCATCCCAGACCACCGGCAACAAGTGTCTGGCGTTCGGCTGCCGTCGTGTCGCGCGGCCAGTTAAACAGGCGAGAAGATGCGGGCGGATTTGCGGAGGAGACGCTCGCGGAGGTCAGTGCGTCAGCCATTGGGCATAACTCTTGTCAAAAACGACCCTCACCCACATTAGCGTTGCTGCTAATTGCGCAACACCGCAAGGCTCTGTGCCGCTACGATAAGTCATTGCGCTAGAGGTCCTCATTTGTTACGCTCCGGCGCATTATATCCCTCCCGGAGGTCTAGCAAATGGCGTTCTGTAAAGCGTGTGGAACGGAGTTAGGCGGCGCAGCTTTCTGTCCGAAGTGCGGAGCCAGCCAAACGGCGTCTGCAGTTCCGATGGCCACGGCGCCAGCGGCGAGCAGCGAAGGCCTCGCGGAAAATGTGGCTGGGCTGTTGTGCTACGTTCTTGGGTGGCTCACCGGAATCATATTTATATTGATCGATAAACGGCCCTTCGTCAGATTTCACGCCGCGCAGTCGATCGTCGTATTCGGCGCGCTAACAATACTGAAGGTCGGCTTGGGCATCGTCATGGGCATTGGCGGCTTCGTCGGGTTCGGTCTCTGGGCGATGATTTCCATGGTGCTAGGTCTTCTCGGACTAGTTTTGTGGATCCTGTTAATGATCAAGGCCTATCAGCACGAACTATTCCGTGTGCCAATTGCCGCTCCTATTGCTGATGGCATCGCCGGCAAATAATTGGACACGAAATCGCCGCTTGGGATTCGCTCCATTCGCATGCGACTCCTTTCTGCTCTGAACTCTGTTTAACGATCCTTAAACGTGGTTACTATTGACTTTCCCGTTGGCTCCCACCATTGTAAAAAGCTTCATTTAACATTGCACTAAGCCTAGAAAGGCAACCGCCAGGTTTATGACCCGAGTACGCCTGTGTTTCCATGATCGCTGTTTTGATGGCACCGCTTCTGCCGCGCTTTTTTACCGTTTTTACCGCGAGCGCTTCGATGCGCAAGCGCAATTCGAACTGACCGGCATGACCCATCGCGCGGTACAGCCTTGGACAGACGGCCTTTTTGACGGCGACGAAAATGTGATTGTGGACTTCAAATATTCGAACTCGCCGAAAGTTACCTGGTGGTTCGACCATCATCAGAGCGCTTTCCTGACTCCTGCGGACGCGGAAAACTTTCGCAACCACCCCGGACCGAAAATGTTTTACGAGCCGGAATACAAGTCTTGTACCAAATTAATCGCTGATGTTTCTGAAGAAAAATTCGGCTTCGATACCGCTCCGCTCGACGATTTAATTCATTGGGGTGACATCATTGATGGGGCCCAGTACCCGACGCCCGAAGCCGCCGTGGCCCTCGCGGAACCCGCCACACAACTGGCGCTGGTCATCGAAGCAGCTCCAGAAAATGGGTTGCCAGCAAAGATAATTCCGGAATTGGCCTACCGGCCGCTGTCTGAAATGGTCAAGCTGCCGATGGTGGCCAAACACCTTGAGCCGCTATTGGATCGGCATCGTAAATCCATCGAGATTCTTCGCGAGCGCGCCGACGCCCGCGAGGGAGTGATTTTTTTTGATGTCAGCGACCTGGACCTGGAAGGCTACAACAAATTCATCCCGTATCTGTTATACCCAGCATGCATCTATTCCGTGAGCGTAAGCGCATCGGCGGTGCGCGCGAAAGTTTCCCTGGGTACGAATCCCTGGAATCTCGCGAACGCAGACGCTAATCTGGCCTCGCTGGCAGAGAAGTTCGGAGGTGGCGGCCACGCCCGCGTGTCGGCCATATCCTTTGATCCACATGATATTCCTCGAGCCAAGGAAGTTGCGCGCGAACTGGTCGCCGACCTGCGAGGCCGCTGGCGCAAGTAACCTCGAGGTCTGCGAATTAAGGTGACCAAATTTAATTTTCTATCGCACCTGAGAATCCACCCAAGCCATGAAGGTATTTGAACTCACGCGCGAGCTAATCGATATTGACTCCGTAACGAATTCAGAAAAACGTGTCGGCGAATTCCTGTTCACGCACCTTTCAAACCTCGCAAGACGCTACGCCGGGCGGGCGGAGCGAATGGGAGTCGAATCTGATCGATTTAATGTCATCGCGTATTGGGGCCAGCCAATCGTGACCCTTTCCACGCACATGGACACCGTGCCGCCATTCTTTCCGTCTCGCGAAAATGGGGAAGCAATTTGGGGGCGCGGCGCTTGTGATGCGAAGGGAATTATTGCCGCCATGATTGCGGCCGTCGAGAAACTTTTGAACGCCGGGAAGAAAAATTTCGCTTTGCTTTTCGTGGTAGGTGAAGAAGTCAATGGCGCCGGGGCGTTGGTTGCCGCCAGGAATCCTCGCGGCTCCCGCTACCTTATTAATGGCGAACCGACGGAGAACAAAATCGCGCTGGGCACAAAAGGCGCGTTGCGCTTTGAAATCAAGGCGAAGGGCCGCGCGGCCCATTCCGCATATCCAGAACTGGGGCATTCCGCGATTGAAACATTGCTGGATGTGCTGCAGGACATTCGCGCTATCAAGCTGCCAGAGGACGAATTGTTGGGCCGCTCCACTTTGAATATTGGCACCGTCAATGGCGGTCGTGCTCCCAATGTCATCGCGGATCATGCCCAAGCTGAAATTATGTTTCGGTTGGTGGGGAGCGCCGCACCCATTCGTGAAGCCTTGGCACAAGTGCTGACCGGACGCGCCGAGGGGCGCGAACAATACACCACGCCCGCGCAACGACTGGAGCCATTCCCGGGATTGCCCACTACTGTTGTGTCCTTCACCACTGATATTCCGAGCTTTGGAACAGCGTGGGGAACGCCGTTTCTAATCGGACCTGGCAGCATTCACGCCGCCCACACCACCGAGGAGTGCATCCTGAAGCAGCAGTTGGTCCGAGCAGTCGACATATATGCCGAAATGGTCACGAGGCTGACTTCTGGCGCTTTTGAGATGTAAAGTCGCGTTCCGGTTATCTCCGGCCAGACGTCCGTGGCGCTTTGAAGCGATAATTCCGCCACTAATCCCTCAACGAATCTCAGATGCAAAATTTGACGTTATGCTAAAAAATAACCTTAATCGCAAATTGAATCTGCCGCTCGGAAACTGTGGTGCGCAGCAGAGCCCCAGCAGTACCTGCAGGAGGAGCGCCCGAGGCTCCGGTCGGATCAAAAATGTCGGTGTTCCCATCGCCCGGACCCGGAGGCGCAAAATTGGGATGATTCATGATATTGAACATCTCCACGCGAAACTGCACGTTGAAATTCTCTGAGATGCGCCTGATCTTGTTGTTCTTGAAAATAGAGAAATCAAGACTCTCCACTCCAGGGCCGGTGAGAACGTTGCGGCCGGAGTTTCCGCGCAGGTTGAAACATCGCAGATCTCCCGGCGGTAACGGACCGCCAAAAGTCGGAGGAGCAGGGTCGCAATTGGCATCGAAAAACGCCTGATTGGGCGCCACTGGGACGCCGAAGCATTGGGTTTTTATATAGGCCGTGGGATTGCCGGGATTAACTGCGGTGCCACAGCCCGGACCAGACAGACGATTGGGGTATGCGAAGTCGTCGCTGCTTAGCGTGCCGGCCGGATCGGCGCCGGTTCCCCACGTAGGAGTAAAAGGTACGCCATCACTCGCGGTGAAAATCATTCCGAGTTCCCATCCATTGGTCAGCCATTCCATCGGCCCCGTGAAAGATTTAGCTGTTGGCAACTCCCATGTTGCATTGATCACCAGAGTCCGGCCGACGTTGAAATCCGATAGCCCTCGCGTGAGCTTCAGATCAAACCAGTCAAGGCTGGAGATAGAGTTGCCGAACGCATCTCCTGCGAGCGTAGCTGAACTGGTGTCAATGCTCTTGGCCCAGGTATAGGTGCCCTGCATCTGGAAGCCGTGGCTCAGGCGCTTGGCCAACTGCAGTTCGAGGGCATTGTAGTAAGAGCGTCCCTCATAAAACATTCCGCGTATCGACCCGAATGCTGGATTAATGGTATTTGGAGGAGCGCATTGCGCAGGGTCGCTCCCATTCGGATCCGTCTGATTACACTGAGCGCTGAAGACGTTCCCTAATACGTCGACCTTCGGCCACAAATATCCCGAAGGAGTCTTGGTTGGTATCACCAGGTCGGCTTCATCCACACGGAATGGTTGGTGAACGCCGCGAGATCCTACGTACGCAACGAAAGCCGCCAGCGACGGAGTGAGCTGGTACTGCAAATTCAGGTTCCACTGAGTTACATAGTTGCGATTGGGATGTGATTCAATATACGTCGAGCGCAATTTATTGGCAGTGATGAGCGTCGGGTCGACAAATGGAAACGTTAGCGGCGTCGGAGTAGACCCCACCTTCAGAGCGGTGTACTGAAAAAACGGAGCAGATTGCGTGGTGAGCAGGATGAATTGGTAAGGCAAAGGCAGCACGTCAAAGAGGCCGGCCCCGCCTCGTATCGCCAGCTTTCCGTTATGCAGCGGGTCCCAGGCAAAACCAAAGCGCGGCTCAAAGTTGTGCAAAGTCGGATTGTAAAATAATGGGCCGGTGCTTGCACAACCCGGCACCGAAGTGCCGCACACCGGGAGCGGATCGGAAATATTCCGAAGATTTGCAAACTTGCCGTTGGCCTCGGTCGGAACCGTCGCCATTTCGTACCGTAGCCCCAGATTCAAGGTCAGATTCGGTTGCAAGCGCCAATCGTCCTGGACATAGCCGCCAACGATCGATTGGCTGATATTTCGCGGCGTAAGCGAACTGGCGACGCCGCCTTGAAACTTGTTGGGAGTATTCGTAAGGAAATCCGTCAACGTATTGAAATACCAAATTCCATTCGGATCTGTGAGGGCCGTTACGTTCAAGTGCATGAGCTCATAGGCCGCGCCGAACTTAATGGAATGTTTTCCCACGGTGTAAAACGCATCGTCGTACCATTGATAAGAGTTCCAGCGGTATAAGTACGTGGGTAGGCCGCCCACCCCTCCTGGCATGGTGGTCAAAAATCCAGGCACATTCACGACCGATGCGTCTCTGCCGGCGAACGCTCCCAGCGAGGTGTCTTTTGCCGCTGGGTTGAGTGCCGTCACGCTGGCGTCGTTATCGACGCGTTCGTGGTTGTAGCCGAAGCGCAGCGCGTTCACAAGGGTGGTCGTAAAACTATGGGTCTCTTCCGCCGCAACGATTTGCCTCGCCGACAAGGTGTTGAGGCCGACGTTGCCAAAACTATCAGGGGAATTGTAGGGCGTCTTATCGTAGAGATACGTTCCGAACAAACTGTCTTTATCTGAAAACCTATGGTCAATGCGTGTCGTCACAAAGTTTTCGGTTACGACTTGTTTCCCGTTGAAGACGTGTTGGCACACCAACCCGCCGCCCGCGCACTCCGCGGCGGTAGGCACTGGGTACAGTTGCAAATATTTCAGGATCGCGGGATCTGTGACCGTAGCCCGCGCTCCGGGCGACGGCACGAAGTCCACGTTGGCAATTCCTTTGGATTGCCGGATGCCTTCGTAATCCACAAAGAAAAACGTGCGGTTGGGGATGATGCGCCCGCCGAGCGCGCCTCCGAATTGGTTGCGCTTGAAAGGCGCTTTTGGAGCGCCGGCCGATTCAAAATAGTTTTTAGCATCCAGCGTGCTATTGCGAAGAAATTCGTACACACTGCCATGAAAATCATTAGTGCCGGAGCGGGTGATGGCATTAACAACTCCGCCTGACGTCTTCCCGTATTCAGCGGAGTAGTTGCTGGTCAGCACCGAAAATTCCTGGATCGCGTCGACACCGAGGTTCCCACCCAGCACGCTGCCGGGCGCGCCGTTGGCATAGTCGTTCAAGCTCACACCGTCGAGACGGTAATTGTTCTGTTGCGGGCGCGCACCGGAGATGGTCAATTGTTGCCCGAAGCCGCGGTTACCGCGGTCAGCTCCAGTCGAAAAAGTCGGCTGCGTTTCGATGGTCGAAACTCCCGGTTGCAGCGCTGCCAGGTCCGTCCAGCTGCGGCCATTCAGGGGCAGCTCGCGCACCGTCGTGGCATTGACCACCGCGCTGATGTCGGAGCTGGTGAGTTGCACCGCAGGCGTTTCCGCAGTCACTTCGACGCGGTTCGAAACCGTACCAACATGTAGTGTGACGTCCAGCGTTTGCTGCGCTCCGACGGTCATGTTTATGCCCGTGGTCTCTTCAGGATTGAATCCCGTCGCCGTGACCTTGAGTTGATAAGTTCCCGGCACAAGATTTACCACCGTGTAGAAACCATCTGAGTTTGTAGTGACCTCGCGGTCGACGCCCGTGGCTACGTTGGTGATCACCACGCTGGCTTTAGGTACACCTCCGCCATTGGGGTCGGTGACGGTACCAGAAAGAGTGCCGCCCGCGACTTGGGCATGGGCTGCAGTAGAAAAAACCATGCTTGATATGAAAATAATCGCTGCTAGGCAGCCGGACCAATGCCTTACCGAACCAGTTTTGATTGTCAAAGGACTAGACCCCCAGTTGGGCGGAGCCTAGACCCTTCCACGGAGGGATGCCTTAACGCAAGATTAATTTCTATTTAGACGGGTCAAAATGACAATTTGCCAGCCGAAAAACAAACGAAGCAAAGGAGATATTCGAGAGCGGCGTTCGACCAATTTCCGCGAAAAAACAGCGGCAATTTTGAACAGCAAATATTTAATGAGGATGACTTGGTGGCTGAGGAGCTTGCCCGCTTGGCTGTCAAATCGATGACCGGCGCGGTATGCCGCCGCGAGAAAACTTAGTCTCTACCAGGGTTGTTACGAACTTAAAGGAAGATTAATTTATATTTAGCCGCTTCCACTGACGCGGGTGCAAACCCTTGCAAATGCCTCAAAATAGCGGCCGAAACGCTGGCCAGGCAACGCTTCCGGCACTGTTGCCGTTGACGGGTTCGGAAGCCGTAGCGTAGCATCGCGTGTCTTTTGTCGCGCTCAATCGTATTTCCACAACAATCGAATGGAGACAACTTCATGAAGCGCAAGTTTTTCGCCGTATGCACTCTCACCGCGATAATGCCGCTGTTGGCGTTTGCGCAGAGTAAAGAGCCACTCAAGCTGATCGCCACCATTCCGCTGCCTGGCTTGAAAGATGGCGACTTCGACCATTTTACGCCTGACGTCGATGGGCATCGCCTATTTTTGACCGACGAAGAAAATGACAAAGTCGACATTCTCGACACCACTGCCAACAAGCGCGTTCACACCATCGAAGAGGCCAAAGCGCCCCACGCCATTTTGTATCGCAAGGACCTCAAGAAGTTATTCGTAATAGAAGGTGACGCGTCAGAGGTCAAGATTTACGATAGCGAGGGTTTCAAACCGCTAAACGCAATCAAAGTTACGATCGATGCCGACTCCATCGCCTATGACCCCGCCACTTCTTATTTATATGTTGTGAACGGCGGCCGCGAAGCCAAGACTCCCTATTCGCTGATCAGCGTTATTGACACCAATGGTGAAAAAAAAATACGCGACATAAAAATTCCCAATAATCACGTCGAGGCTATCACCCTCGAAAAGTCCGGGCCCCGTATGTTCATCAATATCACCGGCAAGAGCGTGGTTGGCGTGATGGACCGCGACAAATCCGAACTGTCGGCCACCTGGCCTTTGCCTGCCGGCGATAAATCGAATGTGGCGATGGCCTTCGATGCAGCAAACCACCGCCTGTTCGTCGTCACGCGAGAGCCGGGCAAGTTGATTGTGATGAATTCAGACGACGGCAAGGTCATCGTGGAACTGCCAGCCGTAGGTATGGTTGATGACGCAGTTTATGACGCGCAGCATAAACGCATATATCTTGCGGGTGACGGGGCGCTCAACGTATTCCAGCAAAAGGATGCCGACCACTACGAACTCCTCGCCAAAATCCCAACCGCATTCCGCGCGAAGACCGGCGTTTTGGTGCCCGAGTGGAATCGCTATTATCTCGGGGTGCCTCATCATGCAGGTAAGGAAGCGGAAGTCCGCGTTTACGAGGTTCAGCCATAGCGTGCGCTGCCTTCAGGTGAATTATGCGAAGGCGTGAGTTTGGCAAAACGACTTTGGGGCTTCTGGGCGCCACGGTACTTGCTGCCCCTTCCGAAGCAGCGCGAGCCGAAGCCGTGAACGCCGTTTCTGTCGTCGACTTTCCCAAGACTCCAGGGCTCACGCAGTACGTTGGACAATTCGTCCTCCAAACCAAATACGAAAATATTCCCGCGGAAGTTATCGAACTCGGCAAAAAATCTATTCTCGATGGTTTCGGTCTGGCTTTAGCTGGTTCGCGCGCTGAGAGTGGACCGATTTCGCGTAAGTATATCGAGCAATGCGGTGCTAATCCGAAGGCCACCGTGATCGGTACCGCAATGAAAACGTCGCCGCGTTTCGCGGCGTTGCTGAATGGCATTTCCATTCACGCCGATGATTTCGATGACACGCAGCTTGCCGCCGCGAAGGATCGAGTCTACGGATTGCTGATGCATCCCACCGTCCCCGTGCTTCCCGCAATTTTTGCGCTTGCGGAACAGAAGCCTGTCAGCGGCAAAGACTGGTTGTTGGCTTATCAAATTGGCGCCGAGGTGGCATGCAAGATCGCCGAAGCTATTTCGCCGCGCCACTACCAAGATGGCTTCCATACCACTGGCACCTGCGGCCCGTTCGGTTCCGCCGCGGCTTGCGCAAAACTGCTTGGATTTGATCTGAAAAAAACGCTCAATTCCTTTGGATTGGCCGCCGCCCAGTCGGGCGGCCTGCGCGAAAACTTTGGCACCATGACCAAACCGTTTCAGGCGGGACACGCCGCGGAAAGCGGCTTGGTTGCTGCTGAACTGGTCGTCTTGGGTTGGACTGCTGCAGAGCAAATCCTTGAGGCGGAACGTGGTTTTTTTCACGCCGCGGGCGGCTCCTACGACCCTTCCGCAGTCATGAATCGCCTGGGACATCCCTGGACCTTCGCCGATCCCGGCGTTTCGTTGAAGCCTTACCCTTCCGGTTCGCTCACGCACCCAGCCATGACCGAGCTCGCGCGTCTCATAAAGGAAAACAATATTCAGGCCTCACAGGTGGAGAAAGTCGACGTCGGCGCTAACCACAACATGACCACCACGCTGCTCCATCACAATCCCAAGACCGGGCTGGAAGCGAAATTCAGCATGGAATTCTGCATCGCCATTCTTTTGCTGGAGGGCAAAGCCGGTCTGGCGCAATTCTCAGACAAGGTAGTTCAGCGTCCAGACGTAAGAGAAATGATTCGGAAAATTAATTTTTACGTCAATCCCCAGGCAGAGAGCGCCGGTTTCGACAAAATGACCTCCATTCTAAAGATCACTCTAAAGAACGGTAAGGTGATCGCCGGGCAAGCCGCCTTTGGCAAGGGCAGCCCAGCCAACCCCATGAGCTTCGCCGAAGCATCCGACAAATTCCGCGGATGCGCTGAGTTTGCTGAGTGGCCTCAAGCCAAGACCGAAAAAATTATCGCTTTCGTGAAAACGCTGGAAGCAGCTCCGGACCTCGCTGCATTATCTCCATCGTTGTCGTCAGCTACGGGATAAACGGAAAAATGAAAACCTTCAACATTGCGGTCATCGCCGGAGACGGCATCGGCAAGGAAGTGGTGCCCGAAGGCATCCGCGTGCTCGAAGCGGCAGGAAAGCGCTTCGGTTTCCAGTGGAATTGGCAAGAATTCGACTGGAGTTGCGAACGATACGTACAGACTGGGAAAATGATGCCCGATGACGGGCTGCAACAATTAAGGCCGTTTGACGCAATTTTTCTAGGCGCCGTTGGTCACCCAAGCGTCCCCGATCACGTTTCGCTTTGGGGGCTCTTGATTCCCATCCGCCGCACCTTCCGGCAATACGCTAATCTTCGTCCCGTGCGGCTTTTCGAAGGCATAGAATCGCCGCTGAAAAATTGGAAACCGGGCC
>Ga0210396_10004511_pt1 | contig 13614 bp, 13 predicted proteins | sample IncBWH17OmetaG_FD_155466 | JGI IMG/M metagenome (GOLD analysis project Ga0210396, IMG submission 155466) | Forest soil microbial communities from Barre Woods Harvard Forest LTER site, Petersham, Massachusetts, United States - Inc-BW-H-17-O ...
TTTCAGGCGCGTAGTTAACCGCCCCGACCTTCTAATCTCCGCCGGGGGCGTCGTTGCTGACGTACTGTTCGAGCGATCCTACCGCGCGGTTCAAATCATCAATCCGCCATTCCAGTACGTTGCGAATTGAGAGCATGCCCAGGAGTCTGCCATTGTTGTCGACGATAGGAAGATGGCGGAAATGGCGTTCGACCATCGTGACCAACGCTTCATCCGGACTGGTCTGCAAAGTGGCTAGCTCAACCGGTGTGGTCATCAGCTCAAGGACTGGTGTCTGGGCGGGATCGCGTCCGCTCAAAGAGAATTTGCGCAACACGTCGCGTTCGGTGAATATCCCGGCCACTCGCCGCTCACTGTCAACGATTGCAACGGCTCCTACGTGGAAGTCAAGCATCTTACGGATCGCATCCGCCACTGTCGCTTCAACTGGAACCGCCGCTGCTTCCGGATCACATAGATTCAGTACATTCATACCCACCTCTGCCGTAAACCACAAATTCGCACCCCGCTTCCTGAATGCAGGGGCGGACGAAAGGATTGGGGCATTATGACGTATGCGAGGCGGCTGTCAAGTGTATTAATTACCCAAAAATTGGCAGGCCCCGATTACTTAATTTCATTGCGGAAAATCTTGCCATCTTTCATGACGAACTGGACGTTCTGCAGCGATTTGATGTCACGCACGGGATCTTCCATCACACCGATGATGTCCGCATAGGCTCCGGGAGCGACAACGCCGATTTGGCCTTGCATGTCGAGCATCTCAGCAGCACGCGAAGTCGCGCTTTTGATGGCATCCATAGGAGACATGCCGAGGTCGACCATGTGAGGAAATTCCTGGGCGATGGGCTCGCTCCACGGAATGCCGCCGATATCGGTACCGAACACAATCTTCACGCCCGCATGCAAAGCTTTCGGGAATGAGACTTCATGCACCGCTGCGCGTTTTCGATCACGCTCACCTTCGGGAGTATCCGCCGGAGCCCAGTCGTGGTAATAGGCGCTCAGCGTGGGACAGTACCATGTACCCTGCTTGAGCATCTGCGCAATCGCAGCGTCGTCGAGATCGAGCCCATGCTCAATGGAGTCGCAACCACCGTCGAGGGCGCGATGCAATCCAATTCCGCCATAGGCGTGGCAAGCGACTTTTTTCCCCCAGCCATGAGTTTCGTCGACGATGGCTTTCAGTTCTTCGACCGTCAGGGTCGGCTGCGAAACCAGTTCGCCATTTTTTCCCACCCACGAACGGTGGGTCATGTAAACCTTGATCCAGTCGGCGCCGTGTGACAGTTGCTCACGAGCCGCTTTACGAGCCTCGACCGGACCGTCGATTAACTGCGCACCGGTGGGCATGTCGAGTTCGGGCGCGTAGCCTTCGAGTGGATAACCTCCGGTTGTGGAAATTGCGCGAGTTGAAATGAATAACCGGGGGCCGGGAATGTATCCGCCCTCGATGGCCGCTTTGATACCGACGTCGCCATAACCCGCGCCTTCGGTCTCGAGATCGCGCAACGTGGTGAAACCTTGCTCCAGCGCGCGGCGCACGGAAACTGTTGCGCGCGCCGCACGCAATGCCAGCGGATACTTGAGAATGTTCACGTCGTATCCGCCCTGCGCGGGCTCCTCGCCTTGCAGAAAGATGTGAGTATGCGCATCGATCAGGCCGGGTAGCACGGTGGCATGGGAGAGGTCCATAACAACTGCGCCGTCCGGAACCTTTGCGGCAGTGGCGTCCGAAATGCTTTCGATGCGGTTGCCGCGGAGAATAATGACCTGGTTGTGGCGGGCAACGTCGGACTTGCCGTCAATGAGTGTGCCGGCGCGAATGATGGTAAAAGCGTGTAATACCGGGCTGGAATTGTTTTCCTGGGCGTTGCAACAAATCACAGTCGCGAAAACGATCCACCAACAGTTTTTCATTCGCATGCTCCACCGATTTTGAAATGAACCGTTACAGGTCCAGCGCATTCTACGCCTGCGAGTCGCCGATCATAGCATCTGCTTCGATCTCCACCAGCATCTCAGGGGAAATCAGGGCGCTTACCTGCACCATGGACGTCGCCGGACGAATATCGCGAAAGAATTCGCCGTGTGCTTTACCGATCTTTTCCCAATCAGCAATGTTGATCACGAATATGCGCGTGCGCACTACATGCTTCAATGTAGCCCCAGCTTTCTGCAAGGCTGTTTCAATGTTCCTCAGAGTCTGTACCGCTTGGGCATAAGGGTCGCCGACGCCCACGATCTTGCCGTTCGCGTCGGTCGCAGTGGTCCCAGAGACATGCACGTAAGACCCTATTTTGACTGCTCGGGAGTAACCCACGATTGGTTCCCATGGAGTGCCGCTGGAAATGTTCTGGCGTCGCATAGAGTCGAATGCCTCTCTCGCCGATATTGTAATCGCAGGGCTGCGCCGATTAGCAGCGGAGTCTCGAGTGTGCCAACAAGTCGTAAGGAGAAACCTTTGCACAGCGACGCGTACTCTAATTAAGAGGAAGACGACGATGACTTACAAAAGTTACTTGCGTTTTCAAAGCAGACGCGATAAAAATCGCGCAGCAGAAGAACCCGCTGCGGTAGCGGGTTTCGAGGGGGCTAGCGAATGATTCCGGAGACGCATCCGCTGCAACAACTGTTCATCGAGCTCGTGGGCCGACACTATGCCGAGGAAATTGGGATTCGCGATCCGCAAATCGTCAACTACGTCGCGCATCTGATGGCCGAGTTCTGCGAAGTAGAACAGTTGTTCAAGATTCGCAACGGCGAAGACCAGCCCATTACCGATGTGGGTGAGATGCTGATCGAATCGAACCCCGTGTATGGACCAGCGCCCTCTTTTGATCGCGAGCGCCAGGTGCGCAAGCATATCGGAGACTACACGCTTTTCTTTGCCGGCATGTTTCCGGAAAGCATCAACCATCACCGCTTGCGCCGCAACCGCACGGAAAACTTTTTGGATTGGATCAAAGCCGGAAAAGAGAGTTATTACATCGTCTCCAAGTTCGAGCACTTTGAATACGAGAAGGTTGCCCCGTTGTTCGCCAGCTTGTCGAGCCATTTCGAGCAGTGTGTTTACGGCCTGAACCAGGTAAAGAATGATCTGCAGGAGATGCAGCATCCGATTGTGAGACACACTAAAGAAATCTTGATGTGATGCTCTTACCGCAGAGCTCAAGGTCGCCGGTACACCACTTCGCCCGGGATGACATCAAGTGGGTTCAAGTTAAAGCGAGCCGATAGAAACTGAGAACCGCATCACCTTGCACTAACTTCCGATATCGACGCAGCGGTCCAAAAGCCTCTCCTGGGTCAAACTTTTTCTGATGTTCGGCGATGACGATACTTTCATTTCTTAGCAAGCCCGATGTGGAGAGCTTTTCCAGCGCCCGCTGATAGGCTTCTTCCATCTCGTAGGGAGGATCAAGAAAAATAAAATCTGCGTTAGACGCCAGTGCTCGGAGGGCACGAAGCGAATCCTGCTTGATGATTTCAAACCCTGTTCCTATTCCCAATGATGCCAGGTTGTTTCTAATGAGGCGTACTGCGCCTTCAGAGGATTCCACAAAATGAACCATGCTTGCGCCACGGCTGATGGCTTCAATTCCGACTGCACCGGTCCCCGCGTATAGGTCGACCCAAACCGTTCCCTCTAGGGCCATTGGATTTCCCGCTGCAAGCACGTTAAATAAGGTTTCGCGCAAGCGATCTGCGGTGGGACGAAGTTCCAGCCCAGGCAATGACTGCAACCGTCGGCTCCGATATTTTCCTGCGATCACTCTCATCACTGATCACGCGACAGGCGCTCGGGCTATCCAGCCATTACAGTACTTTCGATTACTGGCCTCGCATCTCGCGCACCCGCTGCGGCGTCTAACTATATAGAATAAGAGAGGAGGGTGTTGAGGTCGCATGAGGAATTGGTCCATTCCGGCGGGTCGGATATTCGGAGTCGAACTTCGGATCCATCTGACGTTCTTCTTTCTACTCATTTTCGTTTGGCTCACTGAGTCAACTACGCATGGGCCCGCCAATCCTGGACGTGGCCTGGCCCTGGTGGGAATTATTCTCGCCAGTGTTGTATTGCATGCCTTGGCGCAAGCGCTGGTCGGCATGCGCGCCGGAGTTCCTGCCAAAGCTATTATCCTGCTGCCCATCGGTGAAGTTACCCTGCTCGACGAAACGCAGCGTCCTTTGGAGCCCGGCGTTCTCACCTGGAAGCGGGATATCCGAATCGCTATGGCCGGACCTTTGGTCAATATTCTTATTGCTGCAATCGCAGCGGGCATTTTGCTTGCTTTCGCTCCTCAGGTTCATCTTTTCGCGACGCCGTACGTTTATTCCGGGAACCTGGGTCGCAGCCTTGTGTGGTCGAACGTGGGGTTGGCTCTTCTCAACCTGCTTCCCGCATATCCGATGGACGGAGGCCGGGTGCTGCGAGCCGTCTTCAGTCGCACCATGGATCCAGTTCGAGCCACGCGGCGCGCGGTTTCCATTGGCCAGGCCTTTGCAACTATGTTCATGCTGGTGGGCATTGTTTGGCCGTCTTATGTCGGGCTTACCATGATTGGGTTCTTCCTTTTCATTGCGGCGCAACTAGAGGAGCGCTCGGCCGTATTTCAGTCGGTGCTCGAAACCGTGCGGCTGGAAGATATCATGCTGACCGACTTCGCAACCCTGTCTCCCGCTGATACTTTGGAAGATGCATTAGAGAAAGCTGTGCATTCACTTCAGGATGATTTCCCCGTCATTCGCGGCAGCGACATGGTGGGCGTTATCTCGAAACAGAAAATCCTGCAGGCGTTGCGCGCGGAAGGAAACGGCTACGTACAGGCGGTGATGAACCGCATCTTTGAAGTGGCGCAAAAGAAGGAGTCTTTGGCCTCTGCATTCCGGAAATTGACTGCCCGCAATCTCAGCATTATTCCGGTGGTCGAAGACGAACATCTGATTGGTATTGTCACCTTGCAAAATCTGATGCATTCTATGGCCTTGCTGGCGGAAAGCCGTAAACTACGCAAGGCGGCCCTGAATTCCTAAAGAGCAGCCACGGATTACAGGGATATCGTCATCCGTGTAAATCCGCAAAGATCCGTGACTTTTCAGAACTTGAAAACCAGCCCGATCGAAGGCTCGGACATGTAGCCTTTGCTTCCTGTGGACAGATTTACGGACCCTTGGGTGAGAGCAGCATTCACGTTAAAACTTGGGGCGTTGTAGATCAAGCCGCGATACTGCACCCGCAAGGCGAATTTCCAGGGCAGGCGATAATCGAATCCGCCCCCGTATAGATACATCAGTTGTGTCTGTTTGCTGGTATTCAGCACCGCCTGCACACGATTGGGGACGCCGGGAACAAAATCTGGCAGAAACAACCATGTACTCTGCGGATTGAAACTAAGCGCGCCGGCACCTATGAGCACGAACGGCTGGAATTTGCGCTTGTCAAACAAGGTGTACATATACGCGCCGCTGTACTCGGTCGTTTTCGTCAACACGTGAAAGTCAAAGTTTGTTTGATAAATCTGAGAGTTCCTGGCGCTGCCAATGTTGAAGAGGAGCGAGTGTTTAGGCTTGAACTTGAAGCGGAAAGTTCCGAAATAATTCGAGCCAACCGTCGCGCTTTGTTGAATCCCGTTTCCGCTCGAAGAACGAGTGAGAACAAGCGCGCCGTTAAAACTCGCGTCGAAATGGCCTTTGTCCTGGCCGAGGGCCGCCAAAGTAAAGAGAAAGAAAGCTGCAGTTACGAATCCTGCTTTTTTGAGCATCCAGTACCCTTTCATATTGTTTGATGCCGAGTCGAGCCACAGAAAGCGGGTGGTTCGGGAAGTGTCTGATTGTTCTGGCTTGTAATCTGCAATTGTATCGTGAGAAAACGTTGGAGGCCGGAGATCACGTGGAATTCGTGGAGCAGGGAAAAGGTCAATTGCCATCGTTGCCGCCACCCGCTCGGTGCGGGAACTGAAAGGGCTGTTCCAAGGCAAGCGAAGCAAGCCAGTATCGATTGAAGAGATGAACGCCGGCATCGCCAGGCGCGCATCTGGGTCGCGGTGATCGGCCTGAAGATGATCGGCCTCGACACTAATGTTATTGTCCGCTATCTTACTCATGACGACCCGCCCAGATGGCCGCAGCGGTGAGGGTTATGGATTCGCTCTCCGCGGATGCACCCGGATTTCTTTCCCTGATCGTCCTTGTGGAATTGGTTTGGGTGTTGGAGGTTTCTTACCGTTTCAGGAAGAACGAAATCGAACAGGTCCTAGAGAATTTACTGCGAAGCAAAGAACTGGTGATTGAGCGAGCTGAAGTCGTCTTTCAAGCATTGCGGGAATTCAGCGCCAGTCGAGCCGACTTTGCCGATTGCCTGTTACCTTCGACCGGAATGCCGCCGGCGCTACCGGGATGAAACTCTTTGGCTGAGTCACGTCGCTATTCGAGGAGGGCGCTGTCGCCAAAAAGACGTCTGGGTCTCCGTTGCCGACTGATCACATGTTCCCTAAATCTTTTGCGCTGCGCCGAACCACTCCGCAACCGCTGCCAAGTCCGTGGTCTTGCGATAATTCGGCAAGCTTTCAACAAACACCCGTCCGTATTGCTTTTTCAAGATCCGGTTATCCAGGAGCGCGAGCAGGCCGCGATCGTGTAGCGAGCGAATGAGTCGTCCGAAGCCCTGTTTCAAGGTGATTACCGCCGCCGGTACCTGATACTGGAAGAAGGCGTTGCCGCCCTCGGCATCGATGGACTTCACTCGGGCCGCAACCACGGGATCGCTAGGAACCGCGAAGGGCAGACGGTCGATGATCACGCAACTAAGCTGCTCTCCCTGCACATCGACGCCCTGCCAGAACGATGAAGTTGCGAACAGGACGGCATTTGGAGTCAGGCGAAACTCCTCGAGCAGCGCGCCTTTCGGCGCGTCGCCTTGCAGCAGCATAGGGAAATCGAGTTCGCCAAGCAAGCGCTGGTAGACATCGTTCATCTGCGCATAACTGGTGAACAACGCGAATGCACGGCCACGCGTGATTTCGAGCAGGCGTCGGATCCGGTCGGCGGCTTTGGCGGCAAATTGCGGCGTGCGCGGATCGGGCAGATCGGGCGGGACATAGAACAGCGCCTGATTTTCGTAATCGAAATGCGAAGGCAGAACAGATTCCCGAGCATGCTCAAGACCCAGGCGATTTCGCATGTACTCGAAACCGCCGCCCACGGCGAGCGTGGCTGAAGTTAGAACCGCGCACTCCAGTTTGTCGAACAGACAAGTCTTCAGGATCGGTGCCACGTCAATCGGTGTGGCTTGCAGATAAACGCTGAATTTATCTCGTCCGCCGCGACGCCGCTCAATCCAGAACACCGTGTTTGGGTCCTCTGACTCCATTAGAAAACCGAATTGCACCTGCAGTTCCTGCGCCCGTCTCGTGAAGTTGAAAACCTCCTCCGGCTTCGACGGCAAATTTTCTAGTTCCGAGCCTAGTCGAGTGAATGATTGCTGCAATGCCATGAATTCTTCGCCATTTTCTTCTAGAAAATCGCGGCGGTTCTCAAAAGAAAAACGACCCTCCCCCTGCGGCAGCAGGCCAAAGAAAAACATTGACCGCTCGCGCAGGCTTTTCAGCGCACCCATGATTTGCGCCGAAAGCATATGATTCCGTTGCAGCGACGCCTCTACATCGCGGCACAGCTCTTCCACTCGTCCATTGCTGACGGAGACGCCGAAGTAACTGCCAGCCACGTCTTCCAATTCGTGGGCCTCGTCGAAGATGACAGCGCCCACCTCCGGCAAAATGCCGGCATCGGGCGCGTACTCGGCTTGCTGCTTGATGGAGAGATCAGCAAAAAACAAATGATGGTTGACGATGATAATGTCGTTCTCCATCGCCCGCCGATGCATTTCGGTGATGAAGCATTTATCCCACGAGCTGCATTTCTGACCGGTACAGGCGTCGGCGCGCGCGTCGATTTTGTGCCAGAGCGCGCTGGCCTCGGGCAGTTCCGCTAGCTCAGCGCGGTCTCCAGTCTGCGTGGCCTTCTCCCATGCGGCGATAGCGCGATAGTGTTCAATCTCTTCGAGTCCACTCAGCACCGGCTGGCCGGTTAAATCGTAGAGCTTTTTGCGGCACAGGTAATTATTCCGTCCCTTCATATAACAGACATTCAGCCGGCCCTCGCCGTTCGGAAACAACGCTTGCTCAAGAAAAGGGATATCCTTGTGAAAGAGTTGCTCCTGCAGGTTCTTGGTGCCGGTCGAAATAATTACGCGTTTGCCGGACCGGATGACAGGAACGAGGTAAGCCAGAGTTTTGCCCGTTCCGGTGCCGGCCTCGATGATGAGGTGACGGTTTTCCTCGAGGGCTTGCTCGACGGATTGCGCCATCTGAAGCTGTCCACGACGGAATTCGTAAGCGGGATGAGTGCGTGAAAGTATGCCTCCAGGGGCGAAGAACTGGTAGAGCGAGACTTCCTGCTTTTTAGCAGACGGCGCGGAAGCGGGCTGAGGGGTGGGGGCCACGGAGTCTTTATAATAGCCGTCGAACCCACTGGCTGTCCCCACGTGATCGTTGTTGAAACCCTTGACTCGAATCAATTCCAATTCGATGAGCGCTCCGGCAACGGTTGGCGTGCCTACCATTGCCATCGTTGGCCGGCCTAACGTGGGGAAATCGACATTGTTCAATCGAATCGTCGGCTCGCGGCGCGCCATTGTAGGCGATGAGCCGGGGATCACTCGCGACCGACTGTACGGCGAAGCTCACTTTCGCGGACATCGTCTGCGTATCGTAGACACCGGTGGAATTGAACCGGACGAAAAGGAATTCATTCCTGCGGAAATTTTTCGTCAAGCGAAGGTTGCCCTGCAAGAGGCCGACGCGATTATTCTGGTGGTCGATGGGAGAAGCGAACTAACCGCGCCGGATCTGGATCTAGCTCGGTTGCTGCTTCGTGGTGGCAAGCCGCTGTTTCTGGCAGTCAACAAAATTGATAGCGACAAACAGCAGTCGCTGATCGACGAATTTCATCGCCTCGGAATCAGAAATATATTTCCTGTTTCCGCCGAGCATGGCCGCGGCATGGACGATGTTCTCGAAGCGGTCTTTGAAGCTCTCGGCCTGGAAACGGCGAGCGCAGAAACCGAGCCTGAATTCCCTGAACCGGAAATCACTCAACCTGAAACAGCGGATTTTGATCGCGAAGTTCGGAGTGGCTCAGAACCCGAGAACGCAGCCCAATCCAAGGAGGTGAAAGTCGCGATTATCGGCCATCCGAATGTTGGCAAGTCGACCTTGCTGAACCGGCTCACCGGAACTTCTCGATCCATCGTTTCACCGATTCCCGGGACAACCCGCGACGCAGTCGACGAAGTGATCGACATCGATGGCAAAAGTTTCCGCTTCATTGACACAGCGGGAATCCGGCGTAAGGGCAAAACCCATCTCATGGCAGAAAAACTTTCTGTCGTTATGGCACGCAAGCATCTCGAAGCCGCAGACATCGCACTGCTGGTGATCGATGCCACCGAGGGTGTGAGCGCGCTCGACGCCACCATCGCCGGTTATGCCCACGAGAGTGGCCGATCGGTCATCATCATCGTAAATAAATGGGATTTGGTGACAAGCGGCCAGAAGAAAGCCGGACGCGAATCAAAAGCGTCTCGCATTCGTGAAAGCAAAAGTCCGGCTGATCGCGAGGCTTACGAACAAAGAGTCCGGTACGACCTTAAATTCTTGAGCTATGCCCCGGTGCTGTTCGTCTCTGCAGCCACCGGAAATGGAACGGAAAAGATTTTGCCCATGTTGGAGGAAGTTGCTTCCGAGCGCCGCAAGCGAATACCGACTGCCGAAATGAACCGTTTTCTAAAGTATGTTGATTTCGAACGCGCTTCTGTCCCGGCGCGCCAGCAGGTCAAAATTTACTACATGACGCAAGCGGGAGTTTCTCCGCCGACATTCGTGCTTTTCACCAATCGCAAAGTAAAGTTGCACTTTTCGTACCAGCGCTTTCTGGAAAACCAATTACGCAAAGCATTCGGATTTGTGGGCTCGCCTATTTGGATCAAGAACCGGGCCCGCGATTAACCCTTCAAGTTACGATCTCGGTTCGACGTTCATTATCGTTGCGAGCATTGTTGCGATCAGTTTCTCTTGTCCCCCTTTAGTTGCAAATGCGTCTGCTGTACACACAGCTAGCCTTTTGCCAGCACGTTTAACAGACCCGCGCGCGACGAATGATTCACCGATCCCCGGTGCCAGAAGGTTGACCTTGAATTCCACACTGAGGACGTCGTCCTCTTCCGGGGCGACGGTCAAAGCGGCGTAGCCACAAGCGGAATCCATAATGCTGGTGACCGCGCCCGCATGGACGAATCCATTTTGTTGCGTCAACTTGGAACTGAATGGAAATCGAATCTCTACACTTCCGCGGCAAACGGAAATGATCTCTGCGCCGATCGTAGACATGAAGAGCTGCCGGCCGAAACTGTCTCGTACTTTTTTCTCAAATGCTTCCACGCATCTCCCCGCCTTGAAAGGCTACACTGCTTGTTAAAGTGGCAAGCTGAGCCAGGCGTTATTAAGCTTGATCACCGATCCGCCTCGGCCTTCGCTAGTACGATAGCCGAATGTTCTGCGGCCCCCTCGTAATAGCCGACGAACCGCTGCGGTTCCATCGCCTGGTACCGGGCGAGATTGTGGGCCCAGCGGAAACCGATTGGCTGATACCAGAGTTCTACTTCCACGTGCAAACGCCCGGTCGTGTTGCCCGTGTTAATGACGTAGCGTGTAAGCGCGCCTTTGTCGTTGAAATCGGGATCGTCGGCGGCTTCTCCGACCACCGAAATATCGGGTTCTGCGGTTTTCTTATCGAAGCCACTGGGCAGGATGCGGCTGTCTTTGAGATATCCGATTGCCGACAAAAGCCCGGTGGTCACTTTCCCCTGCGCGTCCTTCAGGATCGGCTCGAAAATCTGCACCTGCTCCGGACTGCTGATTTCGCGATAATGCGGCTCAAATCGCAACGGGTCCACATCGTTGTCATTGCCGACGATAGATCCATCGGGATTGAGTGCGCCCGATTCGAAAACGATTCGTCCATCGCGGTCGCGCAGCACTACGTGCAGCCACGCTCGGCGCGATGGATATGCCGTCGGAAGTTTATGTCCGGTGAGGTTCTCGACCAGCACGTCCATCGAGAGCCCGGCGGCGGTGGTTTGCAAATTGTTAATGCTTACGCGCGCAGATTGCGTCTGCAAGAAAGTGATCGTCCGGTCCGCGGCGGTAGAAAGTTCCGGCGGTAGTGCAGTCACGCCGAGGTCGTCGCGATGGCCGTTCAAAATGCGCTGGAGAAAGAAATTTCCGCCAATGAATTCGTGGCGATGCATGCCCGCACGCGGTTGCCCATACAAGGCCGTGATCGGCACTGCTTCGTGTACCTCGGGCATGTGGCACGATTGGCAGGTCTGTTTGCCGGGGTAGTCGCTGTGCAGCCATTCTTGATAGGGCATCTGCTCGGGCAGGCTGCCGATTTTAGCTCCGTCCGGGCCCAATGCTTTCGTTTTCAGGGTATGACAACTGCCGCACAGTGCCGGGTCGCGAATCTGATCGCCTTGCTCCGGCACAAATCCGCCGGTCGACGACTGCATCACGCGCCGATGTCCAGTATCAATTACAAACGGCCCGTACTCCGGTCGCTGATCCTTATTCTGCGCGCTCGCGATTACAACATTTCCATTGTCGGCTTCGCTTGTTCCCAATCTCTCTTTCTCGATCTGATGACAAACGGAACAGGAGACTCCGTCAGCCGCCGCACGATGCTCGGGGTCCGACGAAGATATGGGAAGATGGGCAAAAATCTTCGTCTTTTGCCCTTCCGACTTCGCCGTCAAGTGCGTGATCGGCATATGGCAAACTGAACACTCGTCCTCGATGTTGGCTTGCGATTCAGGATGATCAAGCGATTCCCGCCGAACGCTGCCCTGCCAGTAGGGGTCGCGGGACGAGTTGGCCATTATGCTGGCGCGCCACTGGAATCCGATGGAAATGTCCTCGCCGGAACTAGTCTTCAAATCGTTATGACAGGCGACGCAACGGTCGGATGTTCGAAACTCCGTGTTCAGATTCCTGTCTTTCGAAGCGGCCTGCACGATCGTCGGCACCGCGAGCAGTGCAACTGGAAGCATCAGTAGAGCTGGCCAGCGCAGCTTCATTTCCAACCCTCCCACAGCTTTCCATCCGCCCAATCCCAAAGCAGGTAAAACACCAGTTGCTTGTCGCGTCCCGCGGTGTTCGTCACCGGCGTGCGCACCCCGAGGTCGAAGCGCACATGCTGCCTGGCGCTAATCGTGACTTGCATTTCCGGAAGCACGTCCCAATCTGTTTTTGCACCATCTTTCAGGTCGCGATCGGCCAGGAATTCGACCATGGGCGACCACAGTCGTCCCAACCGATGGTCTCCCGCGAGCGTCTGCCCGACGGCCGCCCGCCAGAACAGGCTTTGCGGCGTGATATCCGTGCGATGAGGCAAATCAGCCCCGAACTGAAATTGCAGGAATGTATTCGTGGGAAAGAGTTGGTCGAATGCGGCGAAGGGTTCAAACGTTGTCGTCCCGTTGGTGAATCCATACCTGCTATTGCCAGTGGGAGCGAGTACTCCGCCCTGCAAAGCCAAAATGGATCCGGTACGCAGACTCGAGAACATCACTCGCTTCACCCCGAATGTGATGTCCCCCAAGCCGCTATTCCAGGCATGGTTCTGATCTTGTGAATTGATCGGCACGTCGATTTCAATCTGATTGTTCATGCCGAATCGTTGCTCGTGAATAATGTCGGTGGTCAAACCCGGCGCCCCGGTGACGTTCATTGCGGTGGAGATTACGACCTCGTCTTCCGGATACGCCTTCTCCGTGACTGTTGCTCGCGGCAGGTTCAGTTCCCCACGCGGCCAACGTTTGTCGGTACAGAACTCGCGCAGATACGCGATTACATCGTCAATCTGTTCCGAAGTGAGCAATTCGCCAAATGCGGGCATGATTTGGGACAAACCGCGTGCCGGCCCGCCGTGAACGACCACGGCTTTGTATGCCAGGTTCGTTTCTGCGGTTGTCTGATCGCACCGCGTGAAATCTGGGAAGGTATCGGGCAGCTTGAATTCAATAGTCGTTTGCGGCGCACCCTTGCCGGTGCTGCCATGGCACGCAATGCACCCGTCTTTATAGAGAACTTCGCCGTTCTTTGCGTTGGGTGGCTTTGAGTATTTAAGCGTCTGTGAGCGCAGCAGGGAAGTACATGCGGGTACAAGCACGCCCACACAGACCAGGAAAATTCGAGTATAGACAGTCACGCTTCGCGCATTACGACGTAAAGTGCGGCATCGCGCAGCTTGCGGTCTCCTTTTTACTCCCGCAAAATACGAACGATCGCCGTTCTTCATCGTACTGTCCTAAGTTGCATAAGCAGTTTGACGGGCGATGATCCAATTTCAAATGCATCGACTGGGCTCTAAGGATGCACGATCGTGGCAAACAGTAACATTAAGAAATCGTCATCTTGAGCGAAGGGAGAGAAGCACCTGATTCCCTCGCTCCACTAGATGACAAAAATTATTCAGGTTGTATTGTTCTAAAAATTC
>Ga0210396_10004512_pt1 | contig 13613 bp, 10 predicted proteins | sample IncBWH17OmetaG_FD_155466 | JGI IMG/M metagenome (GOLD analysis project Ga0210396, IMG submission 155466) | Forest soil microbial communities from Barre Woods Harvard Forest LTER site, Petersham, Massachusetts, United States - Inc-BW-H-17-O ...
CGCATGCCCGTGGCGAGTTGTTCGACGCCGCTGCTGAACAAGCGATATTTGGCGAAACTTGGATCAAGGATCTCGATGGAAGCGTCGGGATAACGCTGGTTCGGCTTGAAATCGAAAGACTGCGCGCTGGCGCGCTGTGGCAGTGCCAGTGCAGTCGCGGCAGCCCCTGCGGTCGCGATTACACCCCGGCGAGTCATATTCATCGGCTTTTTCTCCCTGATATCCGCGGTCGTTTCGCCGATCGATGGTTGAGTCGTCGAACTGGCATTGCCGCTTGGGCGGAACCGTAGTTGAGGTTCCCCGTCAGGTCCAGATTGGCCGGCGGCTCAATCGGCACATCAAATAAATGTGTTAAGTTTTTGCAAGAAAACAGAAAAGACAAGTTTTTAGAGGTGCCCAAACTGGGTCGACGGGTGAAACAACACCACCTCTCCCCAAAAAGAAAAGTCCCGCCTTTCGACGGGACCTTCTTGCATAACTCGGGTCAGAACTACCGATCGCCCTTACCCTGCTGGTCGGGTTTTTGGCCCTGACGATTCGGATCCTGCTGCTGCTGTCCGGGCTTCTGGCCGCCACCCTGTTGCTGCTGACCGGGTTTCTGCCCCGGATTTTGGTTCTGCTGGCCCGGATTCTGGTTCTGATTGGACATCGGGATCTCCCTTGTTGCATGTCGCGCGGGACAACAGGAAAGGCTGGCATTGGTTGCAGGAACATTCCCGGTTCCCGTTGCATTATTGGATGGCAGCCGCTCGTCTCCTGCGCTTAAACTACCTTTGTACAAGCCGTTGAGCCGGCTCCCGCGCTGTTGCCGCCCCCCGGTTCCCACTGTTAAATGACACGACGCGCCGTTCCGGCTGCCAGGGGCCATCGCCGCGTAATTGTTGAAGCGAGCATTTTCCGTGGGGCAATCGTGTTCCACTTACCGGAAAATGCTCCAACCAGCGGCAGCGTATGGACTACTTCGCCCAGCAACTGATCAACGGTGTCGTACTTGGCTCGATCTACGGCCTGATCGCGATCGGCTACACCATGGTCTACGGCATCGTCGGCATGATCAATTTCGCCCATGGCGACATTTTCATGATCGGTGGTTTTATCGCGCTGATCTCATTCCTGCTGTTGGTTTCGTTAGGGCTGACTGCAGTGCCGGTGATCCTGCTGATCGTCCTTCTGGTGTCGATGGCGATTACCGCGCTTTATGGCTGGACGGTGGAACGCATCGCCTACCGGCCACTGCGGCACTCGTTCCGCCTCGCCCCGATGCTCTCGGCGATCGGCATGTCGTTCGTGCTGATCAATTACTCACAGATTGCGCAGGGCGCACGTGTCAAGCCGGTGCCGCCGATCATCACCGGCGGCTACACGCTGCATGAAGGCAGCGAAGGTTTCGTGGTGCGGCTGTCCAATGTGCAGATCATCGTCGTCATCACCACCATCGTACTCCTCGCGATCTTCACCTGGCTGGTGTCGCGGACCCGGCTCGGCCGCGACATGCGCGCCTGTGAACAGGATCAGACAATGGCGGCGCTGCTCGGTGTCGATGTCGACCGTACCATTTCCATGACCTTCGTCATCGGCGCCGCGCTCGCCGCGGTCGCGGGCATGATGTATCTGCTGTATTACGGTCTGGTGGATTTCTTCATGGGCTTCGTCGCCGGCATCAAGGCGTTCACCGCGGCCGTCCTTGGCGGCATCGGCTCATTGCCGGGCGCGATGCTGGGCGGGCTGTTGATTGGATTGATCGAGACATTTTGGTCGGCCTATTTTTCCGTTGAATACAAGGACGTCGCCGCGTTCTCGATCCTGATCGTCGTGCTGATTTTCCTGCCCACAGGCCTGCTTGGCCGGCCCGAAGTTGAAAAAGTTTGACGAACAAGCGCGTGACAGCACCCGTGCCCGAACCGACGCCGCTATCACGCGCGCCCGGTGTCGCCTTCATCCTCAAGAAAGCTCTGATCAGCGCGCTGGTGGCGTTGGTGCTGTTTTCGTTGATGATCGGCGTTCGCACCGAAGCCGGACCCACGGGGCAACTGATCTACTGGACAAGGTTCGGCGATCTCGCGGCCATGGTCGCCACCGTGTTCGGCGGCAGTATCGTCGTCGAATTGCTGCGGCAATGGTGGGGACCGGTCGGCACCGTCAGGATCGTTCCGCCGCCCATGCAAAACGCGCTTGCCGTGGCACGGCGCGCCATCGCGCCGGTGCTGTTGATCTTTACGTTCTTGGTGCCGGTGATCTTCTACGATCAGCGCTACATCCTCGATCTTGGCATCCTGGTGCTGACCTATGTCATGCTGGGATGGGGGCTGAACGTGGTGGTCGGGCTCGCCGGGCTGCTCGACCTCGGCTACGTCGCGTTCTACGCCGTCGGCGCCTATTCCTACGCGCTATTGTCAACCAACTTCGGCCTGTCGTTCTGGGTCTGCCTGCCGCTGGCCGGCATTCTCGCGGCGTTCTGGGGCGTGCTGCTGGGATTTCCAGTGCTGCGGCTGCGCGGCGACTATCTTGCCATCGTGACGCTCGCTTTCGGCGAGATCATCCGTCTCGTCATCATCAACTGGCAAAGCCTGACCGGCGGCCCGAACGGCGTGTCCGGCATTCCGCGGCCGACATTCTTCGGAATCCCGCTGACACCTGGCGATGACGGCCTTGCGGCGAAGCTCGGCATCGAATTCTCGCCGACCCACCGCATCGTATTTCTGTTTTACGTGATCCTGGCGCTCGCTCTGCTCACCAACTGGGTAACGATCCGGCTGAGGCGTTTGCCGATCGGCCGCGCCTGGGAAGCGCTGCGCGAAGACGAAGTCGCCTGCCGTGCGCTCGGCATCAACACCACCACGACCAAACTGACCGCGTTCGCCACCGGGGCCATGTTCGGCGGTTTCGCCGGCGCGTTCTTCGCGACACGACAAGGCTTCATCAGCCCGGAATCCTTCACCTTTCAGGAATCGGCGCTCGTGCTGGCGATCGTCGTGCTCGGCGGCATGGGTTCGCAGCTCGGCGTCGCCCTCGCCGCGCTGACCATGATCGGCGGTTTTGAGCTGTTTCGCGGCTTCGACCAGTACCGCATGCTGGTATTCGGCATCGCGATGGTGCTCCTGATGATCTGGCGGCCGCGCGGACTGATCGGCCATCGCGCGCCGACCGTCTTCCTGCGGCACAGCCAGCCCATCGTCTCCGAACTCGTCAGGGAAGGCCGGGCATGAGCGAGCCTTGCATTCTCAGCGTCGATCATCTGTCGATGCGCTTTGGCGGCGTCGTCGCCGTCAACGATCTGTCGTTCACGGCCGAGCGACGCAAGATCACCGCGCTGATCGGACCTAACGGCGCCGGCAAGACCACCGTGTTCAACTGCATCACCGGCTTCTACAAGCCGACCTCGGGTGCGATGCGGCTGACCCATGATGACGGCCGCAACGTCCAGCTCGAGCGGCTGAACGATTTCCGGATTTCCAAACAAGCCAAGGTCGCGCGCACCTTTCAGAATATCAGGTTGTTTCCCGGCATGACCGCGCTCGAAAACCTGATGGTCGCGCAGCATAATGCGTTGATGCGCGCCTCCGGCCTTACCTTTCTCGGATTGATCGGCGCGCCGTCCTGGCGCTCCGCCGAAAAGCACGCAATCGATCTGGCCCGACGCTGGCTCGGCCGCATTGGCCTGCTCGACCGCGCCGACGACGCTGCCGGCAATTTACCTTACGGCGATCAGCGCCGGCTCGAAATCGCGCGCGCGATGTGCACCGAACCGGCCTTGCTCTGCCTCGACGAGCCGGCCGCCGGACTGAACGCGCGCGAAAGTGCCGCGCTGAGCGAGCTATTGCTCTCGATCCGCGCCGACCACGGCACCTCGATCCTGCTGATCGAGCACGACATGTCGGTGGTGATGGAAATCTCCGACCATATCGTGGTGATGGATTACGGCGTGAAAATCGCCGAGGGCGCGCCGCAGGACGTCCGCGACAATCCCAGGGTGATTGCGGCCTATCTCGGCGCCGATGAGGAAGAAGCGATTGCGGTGATGGAGAGCGGAACATGACCGCGCCGTCTGCCGCGCCCCTCCTCGCGGTCCGATCCTTGCGCGCCGCCTACGGCAAGATCGAGGCGCTGAAAGGCATCGACATCGACATCAATTCCGGCGAGATCGTCGCGCTGATCGGCGCCAACGGCGCCGGCAAGTCGACGCTGATGATGACGATCTTCGGCAAGCCGCGCGCACGCGCGGGATCGATCCGGTTCGATGGCCGCGATATCACCGGCGTGCCGACCCACGAAATCGCCAGGCTGCGCATCGCGCAATCACCCGAAGGCCGCCGGATTTTCCCGCGCATGAGCGTCGCGGAAAACCTGCAGATGGGCGCCGACGCCACCGGCAGCAGCGAGGCCGAGCGATCGGCCGGACTCGAACGCGTACTGACGCTGTTTCCGCGGCTGAAGGAACGCATGACCCAGCGCGGCGGCACCTTGTCCGGCGGCGAACAGCAGATGCTGGCGATTGGCCGGGCGCTGATGAGCCGCCCTCGCCTCTTGATGCTGGATGAACCCTCGCTGGGCCTGGCCCCGTTGATCGCGCGCCAGATTTTCGATGCCATCCGGACCCTGAACCGCCAGGACGGCCTCACCGTGCTGATCGTCGAACAGAACGCCAATCACGCCTTGCGACTGGCCCATCGCGGCTATGTCATGGTCAACGGCCTGATCACGCTCAGTGGAACAGGTGGGGAACTGTTGCAGCGTCCGGAAATCCGTGCCGCCTACCTCGAAGGCGGAAGACGGGGGTAGCACTTCCACGCGATACCCTTCCCGAGTCGTCCCAGCCTTCGCCAGGACGACAACGGTGCGTGGATTTGCCTGAAATTTGCCGATGACTTCGCGACGAAATCAGCCGACAATGGCCGTGATTTTCGAGCCCGGCGCCTGCCGGATCCTTCCCGTAGCGACCTACCCGCGAGGACTCCTCATGAAATCACTGAAACTCATCGGCCTGGCATTGGGCGCGTCGTTTGCGCTGTCGACGGCAGCACTTGCGCAGGACATCACCGTCGGAGTTGCAGGCCCGATGACGGGCGGCGAATCCGCGTTCGGGCGCCAGTTGAAGAACGGCGCCGAACAGGCGGTCAAGGATATCAATGCCGGCGGCGGTCTGCTCGGCAAGAAGCTCGCGCTGGAAGTCGGCGACGATGCCTGCGATCCCAAGCAGGCGCGTTCCGTGGCGGAAAAATTCGCCAGCGCGAAAATCCCCTTCGTCGCGGGCCACTATTGTTCGTCGTCGTCGATTCCCGCGTCGGAAGCCTATGCCGACGGCAATGTCCTGCAGATCACGCCGGCCTCGACCAATCCGCTGTTCACCGAGCGCAAGCTCTGGAACGTCGCGCGCGTCTGCGGCCGTGACGATCAGCAGGGCCTGGTCGCCGCCGACTACATCATGAAGAATTACAAGGGCAAGAACGTCGCCATCCTCAACGACAAGACCACCTATGGCAAAGGTCTCGCCGACGAAACCAAGAAGGCGCTCAACAAGGCCGGCTTTACCGAAAAGATGTTCGAATCCTACAACAAGGGCGACAAGGACTTCACCGCGATCGTTTCGCGCATGAAGCGCGACAACATCGACCTTGTTTACGTCGGCGGATACCATCAGGAATCCGGATTGATCGTGCGCCAGATGCGCGACCAGGGTTTGCAGACCGTCCTGATGGCAGGCGATGCGCTGGCCGACAAGGAGTTCGCCTCGATCACAGGACCGGCCGCCGAGGGCACACTGTTTACCTTTGGTCCCGATCCGCGCAACAAGCCGACCGCCAAGGCGATCGTCGAAAAATTCAAGGCCAACAACATCGATCCCGAAGGCTACACGCTCTATACTTATGCCGCGATGCAGGTTTGGTCGCAGGCGGTGGCGAAGGCCGGCACCACCGATCCGAAGAAAGTCATGGATACGATCAAGGCCGGTGCGTGGGATACGGTAATCGGCAAGATGGAGTTCGATGCCAAGGGCGATATCAAACAGATCGACTATGTCGTCTATAAATGGGACGCCAAGGGCGGCTACACCGAGATCAATCCGAAGGGATCGTGAGGCCGCAGCCTGATCCAATAAATTCTGCCGCCGTCTCCAACGCCCCGGTTCGCCGGGGCGTTTGCATATCGCCTGCGGGGAAAATCCTGCTGGACTTCCGCAGGCGATAAAACCTTCACTTAAAGCCCGTTCTTGCCCTGTTGCCGATCGGCCAAGGCCGAATCAGGGAGTGATCTCGATGGCCTTGACTTCTCCGGTGCCGGACGACCGGGGCCTGGTTGCCACTTCGACCGCGAGCACGAGATCGGCGGGACGAAACGGCTTTTGGAGACATACGACGTTGGAAAGTTCGGGCGTCTCGTTGACGAACTCGAGCATGGTCATGCCCGATATCGCGACGATCGGAAAATCCGGAATCCGTTCGCGCATCTTCATGATGACTTCGAAACCGTTGGTCCCTTGCAGGAAAATGTCGACGATCGCCAGGTCGAATTTGGAAGCTTCGAACTCTTTCAGCCCTGCCGCAGCGTTTACCGCTTCAACCACGTCAAAATGATTGACCCGCAGCACGATGGAGACCATCGTACGTATATCCGGCTGGTCATCGATCATGAGGACGCGGGGCAAAGGACAGCTCACGGAATCGCGCCGGTCAGCGTATAGTCGAACCCGAGGTTTAGGGCAAACCCTTGGACATTATCCGACATCGCCGTAAAAATGCGGTTACTCCATCAGCCCCTCTGGCCCTTGGCCGAATTAACAAATACGTAACCTTGGGTTGAGATCACCGAATCGTTGGGGGGTAAGCCGTGGCGAGCATTCTCGTCATTGATGATGATCGAGCTGTTCTGAGCATCATCAAATTATTGCTTGAGCGCGCCGCCTATGCCGTCGAAGCTGTCGACAACAGTCAAGCCGGCTTGCGGTTGCTTGAGACCCAAAGCTTCGACCTGCTCATCGTCGATATTTTCATGCCGGGGATAGATGGTTTCGAGACCATGCGACTCGTTCGTCAGTCCTGGTCGGAAATGCCGATCGTCGTTATATCCGGACAGCAGTTTCGTTCCGCGTCCGAGCGAGAACCGGATTTTCTGTACATGGCGACAAAACTCGGGGCGGTTTCGAGCCTGCAAAAGCCGTTCAGGCCGCACGAGCTGCTTGCCGCCGTCGCCCAAAGCCTGTCAGACTCGCGAAAGTCATCGGAGCCGTCCAAAGCAACGCAACGAAACATGCCCCCCGATTGATCTTAGCATATCGGCTACCTATGCCGGTTCGGCGGGCGCACTAACATGGCACGCTAGATGCCAGTTCGCGGGAGGCGACGGTGGACAGAGACGACCGTAATATCTTTCTCTCTACGTTGCCGGCGACGCGCCGCGAACGCGCGGCGGCACTGGCCGTGGTCGGCGTCTCGGCGGTTCTGTTCGCCTGCGCCGTGCCTTTTGCCGGTACACCGCTGACCCAGATTCCGGCATTCGTTGCAAGCTATCAATCCGCGCTGGCGATCATCGATCTCATCACCGCGATCCTGCTGTTTTCGCAGTTCGGCGTCTTGCGGTCGCGAGCGCTGCTGCTGCTGGGGAGCGGATACCTTTTCACCTCAGCGGCCGCGATCGCTCACGCCTTGAGCTTTCCAGGCCTGTTTACCCCGACAGGGCTTTTCAACGCCGGTTTGCAGACAACCGCCTGGCTTTACATGGTCTGGCATGGCGGATTTCCCATCCTTGTGCTCGGTTATGGGCTGCTTAAGGACGGGGATGGCGGTCCCAGGATAACCGGATCGGTCGGCAGCGCGATTCTGGGAAGTGTGGTGGCGGTCGGTGTTGCGACATCGGCCGTGATTTGGGTCGCGACCAGCCAGCATGACCTTCTGCCGACGCTGATGAGCGGGGGGCATTATACGTCCACCATGGACAGCGTGGTGTCGACGGTGTGGTTGCTCAACCTCGCGGCCCTGCTGGTGCTGTTGTTGCGACCGCCATATTCCGTACTCGACGTCTGGCTCATGGTCGTCATGTGCGCGTGGCTGTTCGACATCGCAATATCGGCGATCCTCAACGTGGCCAGGTTCGATCTGGGCTTTTATGTCGGCAGGATCTACGGGCTCTGCGCGGCAGGTTTCGTTCTGGCGGTATTGCTGGTCGACAATGTCGGCCTGCAAGCCCAGATCACCCACCTGTTCGCCATCTTGCGCCAGCGGGCCGCTTCCGACCGGCATCGTCACAGCGAACGCGAGCGCCTGTTCAGCGCGGTGGTCGAATCATCCAACGATGCCATCATCACAAAAACGCTCGATGGCGTCATTACAGGCTGGAATCGGGCGGCGGAGCGCCTGTTTGGATTTACCACCGCCGAGGCGGTCGGCAATCGCATCGACATCATCGTCGCGCCGGAGAGGCGCTCCGAGGTGCGCCAAATCCTCGATCGCGTTGCGCAGGGTGAGGCGGTCGAACATTACGAAACCGTGCGGCGGCACAAGGACGGCCGGGAAGTGCAAGTCTCGCTCGGCGTCTCCCCAATCAGATCGTCGGGAGGAGAGATCATCGGAGCCTCCAAGACCGCGCGCGACATCGGCGAGAGCAAGAGGACAAAGCAGGCGCTCAACCAGGAGATCGAGGAGCGGCGGCGCATATTCGAGACATCGCAGGACCTGATTCTGGTCACGGATACCGCTGGCCGTTTTGTCCAGGTCAGCCCGAGTTCCATGACCATCCTCGGTTATCGGCCAGAGGAGATGATCGGGCACAGCGCCGTCGATTTTATTCATCCCGACGATCTCAACAGCACGCGTGAAGAGATGCGGGCGGCGCGGCGCGGGCACCTGATGCGTAACTTCGAGACCCGTTATGTCCATAAGGGTGGTCAGGCCGTGACGCTAACCTGGATGGGGACATGGTCCGAACCAGTGCGGCGGCACTTCTTCGTCGGCCGCGACCTCACCGAAAAGCGCGCCGCGGAAGCCCAATTCCGGCAGGCTCAAAAAATGGAAGCCGTCGGCCAGTTGACCGGCGGCATCGCGCATGACTTCAACAATATCCTGACCGTCATCACCGGGACCATTGGCATTCTGGCCGATGCCGTGACCGGCGATCCACAACTCGTGGCGATCGCCAGGATGATCGATGAGGCCGCCGAACGCGGCGCCAACCTGACCAAGCATTTGCTCGCCTTCGCGCGCCGGCAGCCATTGCAGCCGCGCGAGATCGACGTCAATACCCTGGTCCTCGAAACCGTGAAGTTGCTGCGCCCGACGCTCGGTGAACATATCCAGATCGACCCGCTGCTGGCGCAGGACGCCTCGACAGCCCTGGTCGATCCAAGCCAGCTCACGACCGCTATTTTGAACCTTGCGCTCAATGCCCGCGATGCCATGCCGACCGGCGGCAAGCTCGCTCTCGAGACCAACAATGTTTATCTCGACGAGGGCTATGCAGCCATGCACAGCGAAGTGACGGTGGGAAGTTACGTCATGGTCGCCGTGAGCGATACCGGCTCGGGTATTCCCGCCGCGGACCTCGACAAGGTGTTCGATCCCTTTTTTACCACCAAGGAAGTGGGCAAGGGCACCGGCCTTGGTCTCAGCATGGTATTCGGCTTCGTCAAACAGTCCAACGGACATATCAAGATTTACAGCGAGGAAGGTCACGGGACGACCGTGAAGCTTTATTTGCCCCGCGCGACCGGGCTGCATGCGACGGCCGTGGAGTCGCTGGTGTCTTCAAGCATTGAAGAAGGAAATGAGGTCGTGCTGGTCGTCGAGGACGACGCCCTGGTACGCCGATATGTCATTACCCAGATCGAAAGTCTTGGTTACACCACCCTGGAGGCGAACAATGCCGCGGAAGCGATGATCATCATCGACACCGACGCCACCATCGATTTGCTGTTTACCGACGTGATCATGCCCGGGCCAATGAACGGCCGCCAGCTCGTCGACGAGGCGTTGAAGAAACGCCCCGCACTCAAGACGCTGTTCACGTCTGGATATACCGAGAATGCCATCGTGCATCACGGCCGCCTCGACTCCGGCGTGCTGCTGCTCGCCAAGCCGTATCGCAAGTCAGATCTGGCGCGAATGATCAGGCAGGCGCTCGGCAGTTGATGCATTGTTCAAAACCGCTATATCCAAGCCTGTTGTATTGATGTCGAAATATCGGGGACTGACGGGATCAAGGCCGGGCGGACCTGCACCATGAAAAATCTCCTTACTGATATTGCCGGCGTCCGCGTCGGGCACGCCGACGATGCGGCACTGGCGTCGGGCGTCACCGCGGTGATTTTCGATACGCCGGCGGTGGCAGCGATCGATGTGCGCGGTGGCGGCCCCGGCACCCGCGAAGGCGCCCTGCTCGACCTCGCCAACACCGTGGAGCGGATCGACGCAATCGCACTCGCCGGCGGTTCGGCGTTCGGGCTGGAGGCGGGCGGCGGGGTGCAGGCCTGGCTCGCCGAGCAGGGCCGCGGCTTTGCGGTGCGCGGTGCGCTGATTCCGATTGTTCCCGGCGCGATCTGTTTCGATCTGCTCAATGGCGGCAACAAGAAGTGGGGCCGCTTCGCGCCCTACCGCGAACTCGGTTACGCCGCGGCCGCGACGGCGGATACGAGTTTCGCACTCGGCAACGCCGGTGCCGGGTTCGGCGCTACCACGGCGAATTTCAAAGGCGGGATCGGCTCGGCTTCGGCGGCCACGCAAGACGGCGTGACGGTCGCCGCACTTGCGGTGGTCAATGCGGCCGGCACCCTGACTGTGGGCGACGGACCGTGGTTCTGGGCCGCGCCATTTGAAATCGATGGCGAATTTGGCGGACGCGGATTGCCGCCGACATTCACACCGGAGATGCTGAGGATGCGCCTGAAGGGCGGCCCCAGCGCGACATCCGTTGAAAACACCACGCTGGCAGTGGTCGTGACCGATGCGGCCCTGACCAAAACCCAGGCCAAGCGGCTTGCCATGATCGCGCAGACCGGATTTGCGCGCGCAATTTACCCGGTGCACGCGCCGCTCGACGGCGATGTGCTGTTCGCCGCCGCGACAGGCGAAAAGCCGATCGATGCCCTCGCCGGCCTGACCGAACTCGGCATGGTCGCGGCCAATGTTGTAGCCCGCGCCATCGCGCGCGGCGTCTACACGGCGACCGCGCTGCCTTTTCCCGGCGCGCTGCCGGCGTGGAAAGATCGTTTCGGATAGGTCGCTGCGGCTGCGACAGACGACTCGTCCAACCAGCCTCAGGCGTTGAACGAGCGCGGATTGGCAGACAACGAGATCGCGCTGGCCTCGCGCTGAATCATCTGCTCGATGGCATTGTAGGATGAAGACGCGGCGCCGGATGAGGTCGTCGACACAGCCGATGTAGCTGTGACCTGTGATCCATTGGCGGAAGCCGGCGATGTCGTGGTTATCCCGTTGCTGCTGGTCACCGAGGTTGAGGAGGCTGCCTGTAACGCTTGCAGTAGCGGATCGGTGCTAGATCCATTGGTGCTGCTGGAATCACTGCTGTCACCGGAACTGCCGATTTGGGCGTGGGTATGATGGCCACCCTTGCCGCCCCCCTTGAACGCCGCCGACAATTCACTGAGGCTGACCGTACCGTCGCCGTTGGTATCCAGCTTGTTGAAGACGTCGTCGGCCTGCGCGATGTTGGTTCCACCGGCGCCAAGGGCATTTTCGAATTCCGATTTGGTGATCTGGCCGTCGCCATTGGTATCGATCTGCGAGAACAGATCGTGCAATGCGCTCGACGGGCTGGTCGATGCCGATGTGGTGGATGACGATGTGGCGGCTGTCGATGACTGGCTCTGCGCCGCCAGCAACGCACTCATGGTGGCCGGCGATATCTGCGAAAAGCCGGTGGTCCCCGATGGCGCCGCCGAGGTTCCCGATGTGGCGGCCCCGGAGAGACCGAACATGTCGGCCGTGGCCTGGCTAAAGCCGGTGGATTGGTTCGACGACGAGGTCGATGAGGCCAACGATTGGATGGCGTCCAGTGCGGTTGACGCGGCGCCAAGAGCAAACAGCATGGCAAAACTCCGACAAACACCGCAAAGCGCGGCCTTCACCCTTGAAAACCTGAGATCAGCAAACGCCATGCCATCGCGGAAAGCCAACAAAATAGGGATCTTTCAGAGCTGGAACCGTGTGGGCTCGCCCGGCAATTGATGCCGCTGCGGCAGAATTTTCCGCCCGTCATGCCCTTACATTGCCCCCGGGCTTTGCGCATGTTACCCGAAGCCGTTGGCACGCCTCGAGAGTGGTTCGGGAAAGCGCACATGTCTGAGCAATTTGCGTCACGCCCCCTGGTCATCGCGCCGTCGATCCTGGCTTCCGATTTCGCCAGACTGGGCGAAGAAGTACGCGCCGTCGATGCGGCCGGAGCCGACTGGATCCATCTCGATGTGATGGACGGGCATTTCGTCCCCAACATTTCCTACGGTCCCGATGTCATCAAGGCAATGCGCCCGCACACGAAAAAGATCTTCGACGCGCATCTGATGATTTCGCCCTGCGATCCATATCTGGAGGCCTTCGCCAAGGCCGGCTGCGATCACATCACGGTTCACGCCGAGGCCGGCCCGCATCTGCACCGTTCGCTGCAGGCGATCCGTGCGCTCGGCAAGAAGGCCGGCGTCTCGCTCAATCCGGCCACGCCGATCTCGGCGATCGAATGTGTCATCGACATGATCGATCTGGTGCTGGTGATGTCGGTCAATCCCGGCTTCGGCGGACAGGCTTTCATTCGCTCGGCGCTCGGCAAGGTCAGCGATGTCAGGGCGATGACGGCGGGACGTCCGATCGACATCGAGGTCGATGGCGGCGTCAGTCCGGATGTGTCGGGGGCCCTTGCGGCTGCCGGCGCCAATGCCTTTGTCGCAGGCTCCGCCGTGTTCAAGGGCGGCACCATGGAAAGCTACAAGACCAATATTTCCGCGATCCGAAATGCGGCCGCATTGGCGCGCGGTGAAGCCATTTAGCCTTTACGCGGCGCTTCCAGGCTTTTGAGCAACAAAGCCAGCAAGGCGTCGATCCGCGCGGACAGCGCCGGATCGCTCCACTCATCGGAATGGGCGGGATGATGGAAGCGGATGGAGGCGTCGAAAACCGCGCGCGCCGAAGCTTTGACGTCAGCGACTTCAAAGGCGCCCTGCTTCACGCCGTCCGACAGGATACAGGCGATCTGGTCGATGAGACCTTCCCTATGCGCCTTCACGACCTTGCACGCCTCGCGCGCCAACGTCAGGTAGGTCGCGAACATCTCGGGATCTTCGCTGAACTTCTTTTGCTTGGCGTTGAAAAGCGCGCGCAGCCAACGCTCCAGTTTTGCAGGGGCCGGCCCGGAGGCTTCCGCAATCTTCTCGAGCGGCGCGCTGGCGCGGTCGAGCCAGCGCTTGGCTACCGCTTCGCGCAGTGAAGCCTTGCTTGGAAAATGTCGGTAGACGCTGCCATGACTCACATCGAGCGCCCGGGCAACGTCGACCACGGTGGCCTTTGCCAGCCCGAAGCGACGCAGCACGTCCTCAGTTGCCTCGAGAATTCGCTCGGGGGTCAGGACTAGTGTCTCGTTCATGCGCGTACCGTCACTTTCTCGCTGTGGAGCATTAA
>Ga0210396_10004513_pt1 | contig 13612 bp, 11 predicted proteins | sample IncBWH17OmetaG_FD_155466 | JGI IMG/M metagenome (GOLD analysis project Ga0210396, IMG submission 155466) | Forest soil microbial communities from Barre Woods Harvard Forest LTER site, Petersham, Massachusetts, United States - Inc-BW-H-17-O ...
CATTTCGTGGTTGTGATTCTGATTGAGACCGCGAATCTGTTGCGGCTTCTTCGAGCGTTGCAGTTGACCTCGCACCCAGCGGTATTGCGCACTGTCGCGGGTCTCAATGCCCAGCCCACTGTAGGTCCAGAGCTGCCGCTTGCTCCGGAAGCGGTGCGGCGTTTGCATCAGTGCGATCAAGCGAGCGGCGCGAATCGGACCGATGCAGGGAATCTGGCGCAGCAGTTTCGAGGCTTTATGTTTCCGGCTCTCCGCCAATAACTCGGGGCGCAGGGTTCGTCGTAACGTGTGCAATCCATCCAACTGCTGATAGAGTAGCTCAGCTCGCCGGCGCACCCCCGCGTGCTCGATCTTGTGTAACCATTCCTCGCGATAGCGCGGAGCATAGACCTGAGTGCCCACACAGGGAATACTCCAGCCGCGATACAGAACTTTGATCCGATTCATTACTCGGTTCAGATCTTGGCTGATGGTCTGATAACAGCGCCCCAACTCGGGCAGCGTCCCCAGGCCGTGTTCCACGTGATAGACCGGCCGCAGCAGGCCCGAGCGTAGCAAGTCGGCCAGCTTGCGCGCATCGATCTTGTCGCTCTTGTTGCCTTCCTTTAATAAGGCATTGCGCCGCGGATCGCAGACCAGTACTCGCGTCACTTGCGGTTGCAGCAGATCGTACAGCCAAGCCGCCCATGCCCCGTCTTCCCAGCTCACATGCAACTCACCCCGCAGACCGTGAATGAACTGCAGAAGGCTGCTGGCTTTCGTTTCCACGATCGACTCCATCACCGGCTTGCCACTGCCGTTCAGCACGGCAATCACTACCTTGTGGATATACTTGATCTCGCGACTCATGCAGTTGCCTCCTTGGGGGAAAGAACATCGCGCTCAACCGAGTCTTTGCCTCGAGGTAAAGTGTCATTCTTCAGCCGATCTGCCTCTCTTCTCTTCTGATTCTTGCCCTGCACCCCCCGTTACACTCCGCTCAACAGGGCCGCTCTCTCATAATGCATCGACATAGAAAAAGGCGAACAGCATATATTTCGCAATTCCGCGCTGCGTCGGCATTCGTGCTGTTGCTCAAAAGCCATCGCATCTTTTGAGCAACAACGTGTGTCCACGCTGGCGGTCAGGAGACGGCTCGCAAACGAGTTCTCGGCTGAGACCCGGTCGCAATCGACGGAGTGCAAAATGTCGGGTGCTGTTCGGCATCAATCGGAAAGAGGTTCGCGCTGCTGAACATTGGGACTACAGCCTAGGTGGTGGGTTTTATGGCCAGAAGCGGGAACAAACCGGGTTCACCCATTGATTAACGCTCTGGCGTGTTTTGGGGTCCGTGTACGACAGGCGGGTGCGCGTCTGGCGATAGAACTTCCAAGTGCCGCCACTGCGAATGCCGAATACCGTTCCATACTGTTCCACGCTCAGACTCTTCACACCCAACTGCTGCTTGTAGAAGCTTGCGAGGGCGGCGTTCGGCCCCGGTTTCGCTCCAATCATGTAGTCGGTTACAACGGCGCCCTGGGTCACAGCTTGTGCTGGTGCCTGTCGCACTGTGCCGACTTTGGCGCCCGCTTTCGGAAACTCGGTTTGCGCCTGACCGAACATCGTCTGCATATGGCCGACCTTGGCCTGCGCGGCCGCAATGAACGCGGTGTCGTCTCCACCGAACGTTTCGCCACCCGGGCCCTTGACCTGTTGCGCATTCAGATGGTAGACGACCGGCTGCGCGGGTTCCCCGGTGACGATCACGCTGCAGCCCTGGAGGGCGGCTGTGACAAACAGGTCCGGATCGAGCACTACTCCCTGCCCCTGTCTCGCGTGATGCGGACTGGGCTTCAACTTGATTCGCATCATATAGTTCTCACGCCAGGGCAGAAAATATGTCGCCACAGCCGACGGATTGGGGCGCCCATAAGTGACCCGCAGCACCTCGAGGTCTTTATCCTGGGTGTAGGTCATCGCACGCATCAGATCGTGTGGCAGCGGATTTACCGCCGAGCAGGGCTGGATGTCACAGAAGGCGACCTTATTCTCTCCACGAATTTCTGTAAAATCCCCGCCGGTACTGAGGCTGAGCTTCTTCATGTGATCATCCCGCACAACCTTGTCGGCATAGGGATAAAGTGTGTGGGCATTCGCATAGGCGTGAGGTTGCCCCATAAATTGCGTGATGGACATAGACGCTCCGAATCACCGACCTCGTGATGGCCTCATTATAGACCGGGCGGCCATCGAGACCCGGACCCAGGTTTGCCGTGAATCCGGTCATCGCCTTGGCTGCTGAGGGTAGAGAACGTAAATCACTTGGTCGAGTACAGGCAAATCGGTGACCGCGATAGCGGAGGCCGACGAATCGGCGTAACGTTGCCATTTCGCCCGGAAACCCAGCTGAGGGCGAACAGACGGCGCAAGCTTGCGGTAGCGCCTGTGTCTGTTGAAAAAGTCTCTGGGTTGATTCTTGTAACGCCGCGTTATTAACGCTATAAGCAGGCCAGAGTGCCCGATGCTGCTGTTCATCGCTAGGCTCGGAGGTCTGCTGCTCATGATGGGAAACCATTCCCGCTCGGAGTCGCTGTTTTACTACTTCCGCCTCGAAGATCAGGTTCCTGAAAATCAGCTGCTACGCCTGATCGATCGCCACGTTGACTTCGAGTTTATTCGAACAAAGCTGAAGGACTGCTATAGCGATGCGGGAAGGCCATCGATCGACCCAGAGCTACTGTTGCGCACGCTTCTGGTGGGTTATCTCTACGGGGTCACGAGCGAAAGGAAACTGGTGGAAGAGCTGCGCATGCATCTGGCGTGGCGCTGGTTTACGGGACTGGGCTTCGATCAGGAGATTCCGCACCACTCTACGTTTTCCAAGAACCGGCATGGACGATTCCAGGCATCGAATTTGTTTCAGGAGTTGTTTGAGCCGGCTCCGCACACTCCAGTCCTGACAACCGCTTCTTTGATTGGAACAACACGAAGTTTACGCGGGCTCTCTACTTAGATTCCGACAATCTACTTTTGGCGAAGGACGCACACTGCCGCGCGAAGCAGCCTTAGTTGCCCATCATTGTCCTGACTCCTGATCCTTGCGAGCGTAACCGCTGACTCCTTCCCAGAAAACGGCACATTTGAAGTTTTGGCTAATGACAAGGCTTCGTTGCGATTGCAGGCTGCCGGTGACCAGGCCCAACCATAATCCGATGTAGCAGAACATGAGCAACAGGCGTAGCAGATAGTGGGCTGAGGAAAGTATGCAAGCTGTTGATTTCAGAGCCGAACAGAATTTTGGCCAGGCACAGGCTTCGTTTTTTCGCTTGGGAATTGTCGCTGATTGCAGTGCGGGTAGAATTTCTACGCCTTTCCCGAAGAACCCATTCTCTTCTCCGTGAAAAGCTTATTCTGAATATCCGCGGGGGCGTGCCCATTGGTCTCTGCTTGACAACCCCCACGGAGAGGTGTAGACACTTCGACTCAACGTGACTCGACCATCAGTCAATTTCGACGGAGCACAAAGGGGCGAACGGTATGCAGGAAAAGACTATGTCGGCCCGCCACGCTTTGATGTTCAGATCAGCGTCTGAGAACGTTTACCGGTGTCTGGTCAGCTTAGGTTTGCTTCTCGTCATCGCGGTCTTCGGCGCACGGCTGGCCTCCGCACAAGCCACAAGCTCGATACGTGGCACGGTTACTGATCCTGATGGCAATGCTGTGGTCGGCGCCAACGTCGTTCTGGCCGACGACGAATCCAAAACCGAGCGAACCGCGACCACCGGAGGCCAGGGCGAATACCAGTTCCTGCTCATTCCTCCAGGCACCTATACCCTTAGCGTTACTGAACCTGGGTTCCGCCGCTACGAACAGCGAGGTTTGCAGTTGCTCGTGAACACACCCGCCACTGCGAACGTACAGCTGAAAGTTGGCGCGACCACCGAGGTTTTGACCGTTACGTCGGAAGCTCCTGCGCTCAACCTGGTCGACGCTTCCATCGGCAATTCCTTCGACGAGAAACAGGTCCGCCAGATTCCACTGGAGGCAAGAAATGTTCCGGACTTGCTGAGCCTGCAAGCCGGAGTGGCATACACCGGCAATCGCATCGGCGACAAGGATCAAGATACACGCAATGGAGCAGTCAACGGGGCGCGCAGCGACCAGAGCAATATCACCCTCGACGGCGTCGATGTCAACGATCAGTCAAATGGTTACGCTTTTACTTCAGTCCTTCCCGTAACCCAGGACTCGGTTCAAGAATTCCGCGTCACGACGACCAATTACGGCGCTGAACAAGGCCAGGGCTCGGGCGCCCAGGTCGCGCTCGTCACTAAGAGTGGCACGAACGCGTTTCACGGTTCCCTCTATGAATACCTCCGCAACACCGTCACTAGCGCCAATGATTACCTGGTCAAACAATCCGAATTGAATATTGGGGACCCCAACAAGCCTTTGCAGTTAAACCGCAACATCTTTGGAGTCTCGGTAGGCGGACCAATTCAGAAAGACCGCTTCTTCTTTTTCGCGAATTACGAAGGGACTCGGGAGCGCGAGCAGCAGCGCGCCGAGCGTGTGATTCCGACGCCATCTCTCTGCCAGGGCATCTTTCGATATGCAAACGTGAATGGGGGAACGACGATCATGAGCCCTTCCGACCTTGCGGATCTAGATCCCAACGGGTTGGGGATTGATAAGGCAATGCTTGACTCGATCAATCATACGGGCTATCTCGACCAGACCTTTTGCAGGGGCAATACCGTAACCAACGATCCTTCTGCTGGAGATGGCTTGAACTACGCCGGCTTCTTGTTCCGTGCGCCCACCAGTCTCGACAACGACGTCTTCATCGCGCGCCTCGATTACCGCCTCACCTCGGACGGGCGCCATTCCCTGTTCTGGCGCGGGGCGTCGCAGGATTTGCGTAACCCCGGCGCTCCCTTCCTGCCCGGCGATCTTCCCGAACAAACCACCCTGGATCACAGCAAAGGGTTCGTTGTCGGTTACACATCAGTTCTCAGCCCGACGCTGACGAACTCCTTCCATTGGGGATTCACTCGCCAAAGCTTCGGGATCATCGGCAACACGGATCAGCAATGGAATGCATTCCTCGGTCTCGATCAGGGAATCAGTTTTAGTCACAGTTTCAAAGTCCCACTGCATAACTTGATCGATGACATTTCGTGGACCAAAAAGACGCACACCTTCCAGTTCGGCGTTGCGATTGGAATCGCTCGCGATCCACGCACTAGCTATCTGCACTCGAACACGCTAGGACTGGGCACGACAAACTGGACTTCGCCCATTGGCTTCGCCGGCACCACCAGCACGCTTGATCCCATGAATGCGGCTGCGCATCCCCACCTCAATATTCCCGGCAGCCCTCCAGGCACTGCGCCGGAGCCGGTGACCGCAACGCAATACGATCGGCCACTGCTGGCGCTGTATGGCATGATCTCCGACGTCGTCGCCAACTACAATCTCGATCGCAGCGGCGTAGCCCAACCGCAGGGTGCGCCGGTGAATCGCAACTACGGCCTCAACTGGTATGAGTTTTATGGACAGGACACCTGGCGCGTGAAGCCCAACGTCACTTTAACTTATGGGCTTCGATGGTCACTGTTCCCACCGCCTTGGGAAACCAACGGACTGCAGACATCTCCAACCTTCGGCTTGGGATCACAGTTCAATCAGAACGTGAAAAACATGGTGCAGGGCATCGGCTACAACGCAATGCCGCCGATAAAATTCAACCTCGGTGGACCGGTGAATCACGGCCCAGGTTTCTATCCGTTCGAAAAAAGCGACTTCTCGCCGCGAATCTCCATCGCCTACTCCCCCCGGTTCAGCGGGGGCGCGCTGAACAAGCTATTCGGGGATAGCGACAAGACGGTCTTCCGCCTTGGCTTCAGCCGGGTTTACGATCGTGCAGGATTTGCCCTGCTCAATAGCTTCGACCAGATCGGCGCTGCCGGCCTGTCCACCACAATTCAAAACGCCTGCTGCACCTTTGGCGTCACCGGAGCCGAGGACCTGCCTCGCATCACCGGCATCCACAATATTCCGCCCACCAACATCAATGGCGTTCCATTCCTTTTGCCGCCCCCCACGCCGGGCTGGCCGCAGATTCCAGCCGTCAACGCCCAGGCCAACTTGTGGGGAACGGACAACACGATGAAAACACCGCATGCCTACACCGCCGATTTGTCTATTGGACGCGAATTGCCCAATCGATTCTCCGTCCAACTAGCGTATGTTGGTCGTTTCGGCCGAAGGCTGCTCACCCAGCGCGATCTGACTCAGCCGCTCGACATCGTCGATCCCAAGACGCATATCGATTACTATACCGCGGCCTCGGCGCTCTCGAATCTGGCGAGGAAGTTCGCCTTGGCTAGTAATAACGGACAGCCTACGAATTACTACCAGGCCACCATCACGCCAGCGCAGATTCAGAGTGTCACCGCCGCGATGCTCGGTCGCACTGCTCAATATTGGATCGATATGATCCAGCCGCTCCGGCCAGGTGCAACCTACTACTCCGACACTTTCGGCACCGGAATCATCCCCTCACCCAACCCCACCGACAGCTTGATTCAGGAAGTCTTCAACATGTATTACAATCCGGGCCTCTCGGTGATTGGCGACGAGATTGTCGGCATCGCCGATATCGATTCCTACGGCGGCATCGGGGACAATGTCGGGTCAGGGTCTTATTTCTTCAACGGCCCGAAGGGCCAGCTGGGCACCAACTCGGGTCAGTTCCTCAACAACCAAGCCTTTTCCATGTACGGCTGGAGTTCGATCGGCAGCTCCAGCTACAACGCGCTGCAAGCCACGCTGCGCAAGCAGTTCAGCCATGGAGTACAGTTCGATCTCAATTACACATATTCCAAGTCGATGGACATCACCTCCGCCGCCTCGCGCGTCGGATTTGCCGTCTACGGCTACACCAACATCGGCCTGGTCGGGTCGCGTCTCGCCAATGCCTTCAATCCCAAACTCGCCCGCACAGTTTCCGATTTCGATCTCACTCACCAGGTCAATTTCAACTGGATCGCCGATCTTCCGTTTGGCCGAGGTCGTGCTCTGGCTGCCAACGCCGGCGGGCTGGCCGACGCCTTCATCGGCGGATGGCAGCTTTCCGGCATCGCTCGCTGGACCAGCGGATTTCCCTTCAGCGTCGACGGCGGCCAACGCTGGCCCACGGACTGGTTCCTCACCGCCATCGCCCAGATGACCACCAGACCGAAAACTGGCACCTATAAGGGAAACGGCAGCGTCAACGCCTTCGCAGATCCGGCTGCTGCCCAAATGGATTTCACTCTGCCTCTCCCGGGACAGGTTGGCTCGCGCAATGTTCTCCGCGGCAACGGCTACGCTGGCCTTGACATGAGTCTGATGAAACGCTGGAAGATGCCCTACAATGACAACCATTTCCTGCAATTCCGATGGGAAGTCTTCAACGTGCCGAATCTGACTCGCTTCAACGCACAAGGGGTCGGATCGTCGCTTCTGACCTCGCTGACCCAGAATCCCAACAGCTTCGGCGCCTACACGAGCCTTCTGACGCAACCGCGCGTTATGCAATTCGCCTTCAGGTACGAGTTCTGAGCCTGGACCCGGCCACCCATCCCGTCAGGTTAAATAACGCCGTCATTTGGCCGGAAGACCGGCTATGGTGAATACGGTGCCAAACGCCGGATTGCCATTTGCATCTGTGCCTTTTGCACTCGCGGTTCCGTAGAGAGTACCGTCGGTGGCCTGGATCACCCCAGCTTTGGGGTTGGCCCCATCCGTCCCGTTGAATGACAGATCCTGGATCAGGACGCCGCTGGGGCTCAGTGCCAAGACGCCGCCAAGTGACGAATAATACGGCGAAGTGTTGTAAAAGGCCGTAGTTGTTGAAATATCCCCTATAGCACTCATCATCGCCGGCGTCTTCGATAAATCCCACGCCATCAAACCTGCGGACCCACTCTTGCTGGCTGCACTTGCCGTCTCAGTCCCTCAAGAGTAATCCAGTAGTGTCGCGTCTTCGGCGACTGAGGATACGTGTCGTAGCTCCCCTCAGGGGCGCGAGGCCGCAACTTGCCCTTGCCGCGATGTGACGGCGATCAGTGCCATTTGGGCGCCGGGAATTTGATGGCTTGCTGCCTTCTGCAACCACTTCGTTGCAGCCTCGGCATTCGTCGGCACTCCATCGCCATCGCGGTAGCGCAGGCCGAGATTGTATTGAGCTACGGCATTGCCTTCGGCAGCCGCGTTTGATACCCACTGGGCGGCGGTTTTGCAGTCTTGACGAACACCATGCCCAATCTCGTAAGCCATCCCCATCAGGAATGCCGCGGAATCATCCCCGTAAAGCGCCCGGCGACGTAGCCCCACGAGCTCGTACTGGCTTAAAGCTCGTAGGGCACTCTTAGCGTTGTTGTCCGTCACCTGCATGTGGCTCACTTGCATCGGAACAGGCGTTTCGGTTGGCTCGGCTACCTGGAACTGCGGAGCAGCGACGGGCGCGACGGCATCACTTTGAGAACTCTCTCGATAAGTTGAATCCTTGTCAGCAACTTGTCCCATTTTTTCTGGCGCGCTTGTAAGCGGGCTGGGCTCAAGGACTTCGGTACGCAGATAACCACCTGTTTTCAAAACCACCAAGCCGAGCGTTGTTACCACCACCGCCAGTACAGTCACTGTTCTAAAGAGCGTGGGCAGGCCGGGCCGCGATCGTGGACCACCGCGATTCACGAGCAAGGTTCCTGCTACTCTGACCTTCCCGACCGTGCGCATCGCATAGTTCTTGACAACTTTGGCAGCATGTCCCCAGGTCTTCACCTTTGAGCTGAGACTTGAGGACCCCACCATCTCATTTTCTGATGGCGTCTGACCTGCTGTGCCGGCATTCGCCCGGTGATCAGCCCTGACGGCGGGAACATCGGGCAGGCGACTCGCCCCAGCGTCTGTCTCCAGCCAGGTTGTGTCCATCTGGTCCGTAGTACGCATCGTTTTATCGGTGGCAGTCATCTCCTCCCCCAATTCCGCGTTCAACACAGGAGGAAGAGGGTCGTAGTCGGAATCGGTTTTCTGGAATCCACAAATTGAGTCAGTCCAAGGTTCGTCGCGATCCACCATGTGCCGCAGACCCGGAATCGTCTGTTCGATCAACTGCAGCGCCGATGCAGGTTCCAAAGCAGTGTTCTTCGCCGAACCCGCTGCCCCAGCCTTGGTCAGCGCCTGCGCGAGTACATCAGCGAATGAATGAATTTTGGCGGAATCCAGCTCGGCAAATGCGGCGTGTCTAGATGAAAATGCGGCCAACACTCCGGCAATATTCTGTCCTTTATATAAGGGTTCCACCAACCAGGACTTGATTACGCCGTCCGAAGCGACTGGCTTAACCACCTGGGTAAGAGAACCTTCGCTGACCTGCCATGAGGTTAACAACGTTGAGAGCAACGCAAGCCGCAAACGCTCGCTGTTCGATGCCTGGCCCCCTCCAGCCCCCAAGAAGGTCTCATTGTCTGTGAATAGCCACACACCGGTGCCGTCGGCGCGAAGCTCTTTACAAACCAGCTTCACGATTCGGTCCATCACCATGTCCGGGTCAATCGCTTCGCTTGTTGTTTCCTGGATTTGCTTAAGGTGCGTTAGAGTCTCAGGACTGCTCCAGTCACGCGTGCGAACTCTCAGGTTCCGCCTTCCTATCCTGAGGAACAAAGCGGACAGGGTGCGTGCGACGGATCCGCGGTTAGGGGAGAATCGTTGGCTCATATCTTCGAGGCGTTTGGGGCCGCACTCGACGAACGACCGATGCCCTTTTGCACGGGCATATTAGTCTCTCTAACTTTGCCTTAGCAGGTATCGGAAGGACAATGGCGAGGCTGGCAAACAGCCACAACACCCTATCCTCCACCTAGACACGTCGAGAACAACGTTTTCAACCAGAACGCCCGATGTCGGCGATCGGAGTAGGGATCGTGATTGCTGACGATCACCTCCACAGACCAGGACTTTAGGCAGCTGTCAACAAATCTCAACTACGTTGACGGTCACGGCATCTCGCTCTCTTCAACCCAATTGCCGCCGTAGTCCTGGTCAACAGTTTCCTGCGACTCGATACGGAAATGCGCAAACGGAACAGCGTCCGCAGGATAGCCAACGCGCAGTAATGCTCCACTCAGTTGTTGATATAACTGTGGCTCCCTGCGCAAGTGATCGCGCTCTCTATCCGTGGGGACTGCGATCCGAAAAGAGAAGTGTTTCGGGGTCGCACCTGGAAACTGTCGGCCTTTGCAGTGACGCAATATTTGCGCGCAACCGCTTGGATTTCACGTCGCGCTAGTCGCACAGTGAGCCAGAATCTGAAGTGCCTCAGCATCGGATTCATCATACTGCCCAGTGTTTCAAGACTAGTCCACTCTTCCCGGAATCTTCGTAAGTCCGCACTATTGTGAAACCGTGCTTGGCTGCATACCCTTCAATGCCCGCGATCTGATTGTCTAGTGAATATCGCTGATCCTGTGTTGACATGCGGACGTATTGTGCTGCCGGAAGAAGAACTGGCGAGGGCGTGGGAAGACTGTCCGTCACGGCAGCCAAACTCTATCACACGCTTCTCATGTGTCCCAAGTCGTATCGATGAACATGGTATAGATCTGGGGGCACTCGACATCACCGTCTGGCGTGATGAGGGTCACACCCCTTGAATAACCAATGGCGTAGCCTGTGCGGCAGCTGAGGAAGCACTACCATGCATCCACCATCAATGAATCCCTTTCAGAGTATCGAAAGCGCACACGATTTCGTTACCCTCCTAACTGAAATGGTCATTGGAGTTAAGGCAGAGCTTCAAGATGACGTGAAGCAAGAGTCGACCTCAAAGGAATCAAGCCGCCTAGAAATTTTACGAATGGCCCTTTACAGCATGGAGAAGCTCGAGCTCTACATGGCCACAAGCGGTCGTATTCTTGACGACCTCAAATTCCAGAGACGCCTTCTGTTCGAGCAACATACTTCTCCGTAAGAGCCTGGTTCAGAATAGTTGTTAGTACAAACTATTTTGTGCTACGCTTGCTCCCGCATGAAGGCTGCAAGTGGTTCCAAGGGGGCTGTTCAGGACGAGTGCTTAGCAGCGGATACCCGTTCGTTCTATGAAGCGCTTTCCGAACTCATTCGGGTCTACCAGTTTCGCGACCGGAACCGCATTTGTTGCCACGATGTCTCGATCACACAATGCTATGCGCTGGAAGCTCTGGCCCGCGAGAGAGCTATGACTCTGAATGATCTGGCCTCACATCTCTATCTCGACAAGAGCACGACCAGCCGAGTGGTTGATGCCTTGGAACGAAAAGGCTTTGTTGTCCGCTCCGAGCACCCAGCAGATGGACGCGCGCTGCGTCTCAAAATAACCGGCGCCGGCCGAGCTTTACACAGCAGGATACTGAACGACATTTTGGCGGAAGAAGAGGCGTTACTGGCCGAATTTAATCCCGAGGTGCGCCGATCCATGACCCAAGTGGTCGTCCGGCTCGCGAAAACTGCGGAAGGTCGTCTGACTTCCTGTGGCAGTGGCTGTTGCACCAAGTGATAGGAGTTTTTTTTGGCCACAATAGTTGTTACTAGCAACAGATGTTTGTGGAAAGAAGGCACGCCGTCCGGGGCTTGATCTGCTCATGGCGGATGCGCGAAGGAAGAAGTTTTCCGTCGTGCTGGTCGCGGCTTTCGACCGTATCGCGAGGAGCACTAGGAACTTCCTGCAAGTAGTGGACGAACTGGACAGTCTGGGAATCGAGTTTGTCAGCCGCCGAGAAGGCGTGGCGACGGGGGACGCGATGGGGCGTCTTTTTGTGACGATCATCTCGGCGATTGCAGCGCAAGGCGCTACCCGGCACTCTATCGAAATCTGTTGCCCACCTACCCCGGTTAGCCCACTGCGCCCGACCTCTCTAAAATAGGCTTGACTCGAAACCGTTGAGGTGTTCTCCGTGAGCATGAGGAACGCAGCCCTTGGTGTTCGAATGCATTCGGGATGGGGAGTATTCGTTTGCATCTCTGGCACTTCTGCTGCTCCTGAGATAGTGGAACGAAGACGAATTGTGATCATTGAACCCACGATGGAAGGTGCGAAACAGCCGTATCACTTTGTGGAGGGCTTGCGGATTAAGGAAGCCGAGCGCCACCTTCAAAAATGTGCGGCGGTTTCGCAGCGCCTTGCCTTTGAGGCTATAAGCGAAATGTTTGACGCGGTGGGTGCCCGGAATTATAGGGTGGTTGGCTGTGGGATGCTGCTTTCCTCAGGTCGCCCCTTGCCTGCTCTTCCGAGCATCCTAGCTTCACACGCTCTAGTGCATGCAGCCGAAGGAGAGTTCTTTCGCAAAGTTGTTCGCGAGGCATGTGAACCCTGCCGCATCCCCGTTGTAGGTATTCGTGAGCGTGAACTGGATGATCGTGCGAACGCCGTATTCGGGAAGACTGCGACTCGTCTACGGCAACACATCTCCAGTCTCGGCAAAACCGTGGGTTCACCGTGGACACAGGACGAGAAGACTGCCGCGCTCGCGGGATTGATCGTATCCGAAACCAATGGTGCAGGTCTTACGCCGCTACAGTAGAAGCTCGCTCGACAGACTCCCTTGCTGGAGCCAACGCGATCAAGGCTACGCCAATCAGGATGAACACAGCCGACCCAATCAGTTCTCTGCGAGCGATGAAATTTAGGTATGCCTGCACACTCATGACAGTGGCGTGCGCAAAGCTCGACCACGCCGCAAAGGCGATCAGGCTGCGGTGCGCGGACGGGTTTCGGGCTGCCAGTATAAGAAAATGCCGAGCGTGACATAGAGGCTCATCATCATCGACAATGCGGGTTCTTGCTTCACAAATATCATCAAGGGATAAGCTAGACCGCAAAAGATCAAGCCCACCAAGACCAGCACAATCTTCAGCGCACGTTCTCGATTCATCGTGCCCTCCTCGCCGTCACAAACTTGTGAGCCATGCCGAGCAAGTCCCGCAGGACATCAGGTGTGACGCGGGACAGGCGAACCAGCACCGAGGTGTAGTTGAGATAGTGGTCGGTTACGTAGTACACATTCGGGTCTGCGGCGAGCAGTTCGGCGCGGTCGTCGAAGCCGACGCGAACCACAAGTGAACCCGGCTCAGCCGAGCGATGAGAAGGCACACATGCCAAAAGTTTTCCATGAACCTTGAGCGCGGGTGACCCGTAGGCTGTGCTCTCCTCCACGCCGGGTAACGCCAAGCCGATCTTCCGGACGGTGTCGAAGTTGATCGTGCTCCCCTCTTTTTTCGAGGTTTTGATCTGCTTCGACGATCTTCCAGTCGCTTTTGATCCGGACTTCGAGGTTCGTGCGCCCGGAATTTTGCCGATCCGAGGGTCTCCAGCCAGCACAAGCTCGCATGCCCGCAGTGCCGCTGATTCAAAGTCAGGGGCATCGACTGGTAACACCTGCCAACCCGTTACGCGTTTGCCCAATACTTGAATGGATCGCATGTTCGGGAACTCACGCCGCAAGCTCTGGTGGTGTTCTTGGGTAGTGGCGAGCCATACTCCATTATCCGCAGTGCTCTTAGGCTTGTCCCGTAGGATCAACACGATTTTGTCTTTTACATAGATTGCAAG
>Ga0210396_10004514_pt1 | contig 13612 bp, 10 predicted proteins | sample IncBWH17OmetaG_FD_155466 | JGI IMG/M metagenome (GOLD analysis project Ga0210396, IMG submission 155466) | Forest soil microbial communities from Barre Woods Harvard Forest LTER site, Petersham, Massachusetts, United States - Inc-BW-H-17-O ...
ATGTTTCCGCCACCCCCGCAGCTCTTTCGCGGCATGGGTGTTACCGACGACGAGGCTTGGGAAACTTATTACAAGGTCGAAGGTGGCATTCGCATGACCGGCATGCCCGGCTTCAAGAAAAGTCTCAGCGAAAAGCAGATGTGGCAGGTTAGCGTGCTGCTCAAGAACGCCGACAAATTGCCCGACACCGTGAAAGCCGAACTTGTTGGGCCGGCCGCTCCTCCAACCATGGCTCCCGCCGCTGCTACGGCCCCGGGTAAAGCTGAAGACGACCACGATCACCACTAGTCTTTTGTCTTGCTCGGCGGCGGTGCGTTAAACACCCGCACAGATGGCTCTGTCTTTACACGTGCGTGACTTCGCTTCTTCTCGAGCGAATTAACTTATCCGCGTTTCGCAACTCCGGGAACAGCCACGCCCACAACACCGTCACTGCAATCGTTCCAATTCCGCCCAGCACCACCACCGGCACCGCGCCCAGCCATTGCGCTGCTACTCCCGACTCAAATTCTCCAAGCTCATTCGACGCACCAATGAAAATCATGTCTACCGCATTCACCCGCCCGCGCATCTCGTCCGGCGTCTCCACCTGAATCAACACCCCGCGCACCACCACGCTGACCATGTCCGCCGCCCCCACCAATACCAGCGAAATCATCGACAATGGCAAGCTCCGCGAATATCCAAACACAATCGTAAACACGCCAAATCCCGCCACGCACCACAACATCGTCGCTCCCGCGCGCTTGCGAATCGGCTGATACGCCAGCAGCAGCGCCATAGTCGCGGCGCCAAATCCCGGTGCGCTTCGCAGCAATCCCAATCCCCACGGGCCAGTCAACAGGATTTCCTTCGCGTATACGGGAAGCAGCGCTACCGCTCCACCCAGCAGCACCGCAAACAAATCCAGCGAGATCGACCCCAAAATTAATTTGTGCGCCCAGATGTAATGAAATCCCGCGAACACCGCCCTCAACGAAAACGGTTCACGCGCCCGCGGTTTCGATCGCGTTTCAATCCGCATCGTGGTCACGACCGCCACTAATCCCGCCATCATCGCGGTGGCATACACCGGGAGCGGCCCGCGAAATGTGGCATACAAGACGCCGCCCAGCGCCGGCCCCAGAATTGTCGCGCCCTGGAATATGCTGGAATTCCATGCCACCGCGTTTTGAAACTGTTCTTCCGGCACCAGTTGCGGAAGCAACGCGCGGCTCGCTGGCATGCTGAAGCTGCGCACCGCCCCCACCAGGCACAGAATCGCGAAAATGGGCTTCACCGATCCGGCGCGGTGCAGCATCTCTTCGTTCAGCGTCACGAACAGTAGCAACGCCGACGACAACGCGAATCCCACATAGCACAATGTCAAAAGTTTTCGTCGGTCGAAGCGGTCCGTAACGTGACCCGCCACTAGAAACAGAAATATTCCGGGCAAAAATTGCGCCAGGCCGGTCAACCCCAAATCCAGCGGACGCCTGGTAATCTCGTAAACCTGCCAGCCTACCGCCACCGATTGCATCTCGGTGCAAAACACAATGCAAAAGCGCGCAATTTGATACAGCCGGAACCCGGAAAATTGGAACGCTGCGGACCCCTTGGCGGATGGGGAGTTTGCGGAGGGGAGCATTGCCTCCTTTAGTTTGCCAGAGATTCAAGCATTCTCAGAAACTACTACCGGCTGGCTGCTGCTTCTTCCTGTATCTGCTTCTGAAGTTGCTGGCGAATTTCCTTCGCGCGAATTCCCGCTGGGCTTTGCGCATCAAGCAACAGGTAAGCGTCGATGTCCTCAAGCGCCGCACGATAATTTTTCTGACGCATGTGAATTGTCGCGAGCAACTGGTACACCGTGGCCGTAGCCGGCGCAAATTGCCGCGCTTGCTCTGCCAGCGTTTCTGCCTCTTCCAGATGGCCTTGCAGCGCTTCTGCCCTGCCGAGTTGGTAGTAGCCCATCCACGCTGAAGGGCTCAGCTCCAATCCATGGCGGATCTGCCTTTCGCCCGCCTCGGTTTCGCCACGATCCAATTGCAATGTTCCCAGCGCTATGTTCGCACTCCCATATTTATCATGGCTCTCGCTCACGCATTTTTTAAGATTCTTTTCCGCCTCGTCCGTCTTCCCCATTCCCACATACGCCATGCCCAGTTGATAGCGCGCCTCGTAAAAATCAGGTGCCTGCGAGAGCGCTTTCTCAAAATACCGCAGCGACTCCTGCGCTTTATTCTCGTTGTACAGTTTCTTTTTTCCCTCGCGATATAGATTTCGGGCACTCTCCGTGATCGATAATTCGTGCGCGGATATACTCGCGCCGGTCGCGCCGGCTCCACTCGGAGCACTCTGCGTTGTCGGTTTCAGGTAAATAGTCAGGCCGGATTGCGAAGAAGACCTTAAATCCAGGCTTGTTTCCGTTGATTGGAACCCAGCCGCATCTACACTCAGCAAATAATTGCCCGCCGGCAATCCACTGAAATTGAATTGACCTGAAGAGGAAGTGGTGGCTTGTAGCACCGTTCTTCCGCCGGCATCGCAAAGACGCACCTCTGCTCCTACGACGCGATCAACACCGCCGGCCACAAAGACCGCACCAGAAGCATGCAGCGAATTATTTCCTGATATTTGCGCGCGCCCAGAAACCGCACACACCACAAGACACACGAAACAGAACGAGCTGGCGCTCCGTCTCATCATCACCACTCTCCACAGGGCTAAATTGCGCGGAGTATATCACCGGGGATTTTTTCCGCCAGCAAATAATGTGATTAGTTTCAATCAAATTGTTTAGTGCATACCAAGACAGCTTCACAAATCTTCGAGGCCGTTGTAGAACTAATCGGTTAGCTTTTTCGACTGGTCCAACCGAAAAGCAAAATCCCGTCCGGGAGACGCCTTTTGTATTTGCGACCCACTTCTCTGCAGGAAGCCCTGGAAGCTCTCGCCACCACGGGTGGCACGCTCCTCTCCGGCGGTACCGACATTTTCCCTCCGCTATCCGATCGTCCGCTAAGCGGCCCCGTCATCGACATCTCCGGCCTACGTGAAATCGCCGGCATTCGCATGACGGATTCTTATGTAGTCATTGGCGGCCGTACTTCCTGGACCGAAATTGGGAAGGCTTCCCTCCCGCGCGGTTTCGATGGTCTCAAAGCGGCTGCGCGCGAAGTGGGTTCTGTCCAGATTCAGAATCAAGGCACGGTGGCGGGAAATATTTGCAACGCTTCGCCGGCAGCCGACGGAGTCGCCGCGCTGATGGCGCTCGATGCCGAAGTCACGCTGGCATCGCGCGCCGGATCTCGCCATATCGCGCTCACTGACTTCGTTTTGGGCAATCGCAAAACGGTGCGGCGCCCCGACGAGATTCTTACCAGCGTGCAAATTCCCCGCCGTTTGGAAAATGCGGCATCCAGTTTTCTGAAGCTGGGCTCGCGGCGTTATCTGGTTATCTCGATCGTTATGGTCGCGGCAAATCTGGTTACCGATGCGCAAGGCATGATTCGTGAAGCTCTGATCTGCGTGGGCTCCTGCTCGCCGAAAGCCTTGCGTCTCTCTGTTTTAGAACAGGTATTACTCGGTGCGCCCGCTCGTAAGGGAATTTCCGCCGTGGTGCGCCAAGAACATCTCGCGCCGCTTTCGCCGATTGACGATGTGCGTGGCTCTGCTTCTTATCGTCTGGACGCCGCACAAACGCTGCTGGCACGTGCTCTCGAAGCTTGCGCAGAAAAGGTCGCGTGAACTTGTCAGCCACCAGTAAAATTACATTCACCCTCAATGGCGCACCTGTCACCGCCAGTTCCGATCCCCGCGCTCGTCTCTCCAAGGTTTTGCGTGAGGAATTGCATCTTACCGGCACAAAAGTTGGTTGCGATGCCGGAGATTGCGGCGCCTGCACCGTACTCGTCAATGGCCAGCCGGTCTGTTCTTGCTTGATGGCGCTGGGACAGGCTGCTGGGGCTACTGTGCTCACGATCGAAGGTCTTACTGAGTCCTCGCCGCTATTTAACCGCTTACAGAAATCCTTTCTGCAAAACGGTGCGGCGCAATGCGGAATCTGCACGCCAGGTATGCTCGTTTCGGCGGTCGCGCTGCTCGAAGAGAATTCCACGCCTACTGAAAACGATGTGATGGATGCGCTGGGAGGCGTGCTCTGCCGCTGCACCGGCTACCGCAAAATTGTCCAAGCCGTCCTCGAGGCCAATCAACTTCCGCAACCTGCCGCGAATTCCAACGGCAACGGCCCAGTTGGACAGCGCGTGGTGCGCCTCGATGGGCAGCGCAAAGTCTGCGGCCAGGATATTTTTGGAGCCGACGAGTGGCCCGCCGATTCCCTGCTGCTTCGCGTCATTCGTTGTTCCTACAATCGTGCGCGCTTCACTTTTGGCGACCTTTCGCAATTTCTGAAGTCCACGCCCGGAATTCGTGCCGTCTTCACTGCCAAGGATGTTCCCGGGAAGAATTGCTTCGGCGTCATTCCCCAGTTTGCTGATCAACCGGTATTTGCGGAATCGGAAGCGCGCTACCGCGGCGAAGCGGTGGCTGCGATCGTCGGTGACGCGGCAACTATTGAGCAGTTTGATCTCTCGAAATTTCCGGTTACCTGGGAAGAACTTCCAGCGATTACGAAAGTTTCCCAAGCGCTGGCACCTGAGTCTGTGAAGTTGCACGCGAACCGTCCTGACAATGTGTTGGTGCGCGGTCGCGTGGTCCACGGCGATCCGACTTCCGCGTTTCGCAACGCGCCAATTATTGTCGAGGGAGATTACGAAACGGGCTTCATCGAGCACGCCTACATCGAACCGGAAGCCGGTTTTGCCCGCCGAGTCGGAGATCGCATCGAAGTGCAAGCGTGCACTCAAGCGCCCTACACCGATCGCAAAGACATCGCTGCGATTCTCGGGATTGCTGAAGATGACGTGCGCATCATCCCCACCGCCGTGGGCGGCGGATTCGGCGCAAAGCTCGATCTTTCTCTCCAGCCGTTTTTGGTTGTCGCTGCATGGCACCTGAACAAACCAGTGAAAATGGTTTATAGCCGCAACGAATCCATCCAATCCACTACTAAGCGCCATCCGTCACAAATTCATTGTCGCGCCGCCGCAACTCCTGATGGAAAACTCCTGGCAATGGAACTGGAAGCCGAGTTCAACACTGGCGCGTACGCTTCGTGGGGACCAACGGTGGCGGGTCGTGTGCCGATTCACGGCTCAGGTCCTTATAACGTGCCAAATTATCGCGCGATCACCAAAGCCGTTCACACCCACATCGTCCCGGCGGGCGCTTTCCGCGGGTTTGGCGTCCCGCAAGGCACCATTGCGCAGGAACAACTTTACGATGCGCTGGCGGAAAAAGTTGGGATGGACAAGCTTCAATTTCGAATTCTCAATGCGCTCGATGGCAAAACTCCCACCGTGACCGGGCACATTCTCGGCGAGGGTGTAGGCATTCGCGCTTGCCTCGAAGCGTTGCTGCCCCGCTGGAAACTTGCGCATCAGGAAGCGGCGGCGTTCAACGAAACGCAAAGCAGTACGCTGCGGCGTGGCGTGGGTGTTGCGGGAATGTGGTATGGCTGTGGCAATACTTCCCTGCCCAATCCTTCGACCATGCGCATCGGCCTCACTCGCGCCGGGCGCATCGCGATGCATCAGGGGGCTGTGGACATTGGTCAGGGTTCCGCTACTGTCGTTGCACAAATTTGCGCGGAAGCTCTTGGCGTGCCACTCGATAAATTTGATCTACTCTCCGGCGATACCGACATCACGCCCGACTGCGGAAAAACTTCCGCCTCCCGCCAAACGTTCGTCAGCGGCAAAGCAGCCATGATGGCTGGAGAGCAATTGCGCAAGAAGATTCTGAAGGCTGGCGGATTGTGCGAATGCGCGACGATTCATCTGCAGGATGGCTTTGTGTCCGTGGAAGAAAATGGCAAGCGCGCCGGCATTAATCTTGGCGAACTGCCTCTCGACGAGCGCGGCTACGTTCTCAGCGCGGAAGCTACCTTTGATCCGCCAACAAAAACTCTTAACCCTGATGGACAAGGCGTTCCCTACGCGGTGTACGGTTTCGGGGCGCATCTCGCTGAGGTACAAGTCGACACGGAGCTTGGCACGGTGAAAGTTTTGCGACTCACAGCCGCTCACGATGTGGGCAAGGCGATCAATCCCACATTAATTGAAGGTCAGATTGAAGGCGGCGCGGCACAGGGCTTGGGCATGGCGTTGATGGAAGAATTCTTCCCAGGCAAAGGCGAGAACCTGCACGATTATTTGATTCCAACTTTCGGAGACATGCCTCCGGTGGAATCGATTCTGATCGAAGATGCGTCGGCCATCGGCCCGTTTGGCGCAAAAGGCGTTGGCGAGCAGGCGTTGATTCCCACCGCACCGGCTATTATGAACGCGATTTACGATGCCGTCGGCGTTCGCATCCAGAAATTGCCGGCGACGCCCGACAAAATTCGAGCGGCCATTCTGGCGAAAGCGGCGGCCTCGAAACGAGAATCGCATGGCTGACGTACTTCCAGCGGACACAATTCGCTGCGATGCGTGTCCGGTGCTCTGTTACATCAAGCGCGGCCAAACCGGCGCGTGCGATCGCTACGGCAATGCTGACGGGCAATTGGTGCGGGTCGATCCGCATATTTTGCTCGATCGCGCGAAATCGCAAGGCGCGCCGCTGGTTCCTTTTCTTGAGCGTGAAGGCGAATGGGACGGAAATTTAGTAAAGGGCAAAGAAACATTTGTCACCGCGATAGGCGCCGGAACCACATATCCGGATTACAAGCCTGCGCCGTTTATTGTTTCTTCCGAAGTGGATGGCGTGGACATGGTCACGGTGGTAACCGAAGGAATTTTCAGTTATTGCGGCGTGAAATTGAAGATTGATACCGACCGGAATCTTGGCCCGGAGCGCAATCTAGTCCGCGCGCAAGGCGAGCCGGTCGGACATGTCACTACCGCCGAGTATGGCTCGCAAATGCTTTCGCTCGGCGGCGTACACCATCTTACTGGAGGGAGCAAGAGCGAAGGCCGCGTAACCTGCGAAACGCTGCTCGAGTTGTGCAACGGAAAAGAAGTGGAACTGACCATCGATGAAGGCGCGAAGGTGCGCGTAGCGGCCGGGAAAGCGCCGGTAGTGAATGGCCAGCAGGAAGAGCGCATGCGCGTCGGGTGTGGCTCGGCCACGATTGGGATGTTTGCGAAACAGTGGCTGGGCAAAGTGGACGACGTAGTGGTTGTAGACGATCACATCACCGGCGTCTTGTCGGAGCATCAGGCGGGGAAATTTCTGGGTGTGCGCGAAACGGGAATCGCGATTAAAGGCAGGCGGTCGACGCCGGGCAGGTACTTTCAGGTGGCCAATCCTGGGACGGGCTGGGGCGGCACAGATATTTCCGATCCGCTGACAATTCTGAAACCGTTCAAGGAAAAGTTTGCGTGGCCAAAATTGCGCTTGCTGATGGTCAGCACTACCGGCGAGCAATTTGCTTACTTTGAATTGGACGATCGGTTGCAGCTGGTGCAAAAAGAGTTACCGGCCGAATTGCGGGAATCGGTGGCGCGTATTCGCGAGAATTGCGAACCGGCGCTTACTACGGTGCTATTCATGGCGGGCGCGGGTGGATCGCTGAGGTCGGGAGTGACGGAAAATCCGGTGAAGCTCACCCATTCTGTGAAAGCCAGCTTGACGCGAGTGACATGCGGCGGCGCGCCCGCGTATATCTGGCCGGGTGGAGGCATTACGTTCATGGTGGATGTGACGCGAATGCCGGAAAACGCGTTTGGCTATGTGCCCACGCCGGCGCTGGTGGCGCCGATGGAGTTCACGCTGAAGAAAGAAGATTACGCGGCGCTCGGCGGGCATATGGATCACGTGCGCCCATTGGCCGAAGTTTTGGCGGAAAAAGAGCGCAAACGCCAAGTACACTCGATGCCGGAAAATCCATGGCCGCTGCAACCTCGCGGAGCGAAGGAATAGCGTCGATGCGCGATCCAGCCATCGTTCGCATGCTGCCGGATGGGCATCGTATGCATTTGCATGACGGTCCCATCGATTTGATCGTGGAAGCGAACGGAAAGCGTGACGCAATTTCCGCGGCGTATGAAGCGGCGGCGAAACGGTTTGTCACGGTTCTTGACGAACTGTGCGGAGAATTGCCGTTGCTTCGCGCTCAGGCGCGGCGAGATTCACAAGTGCTTCGCGGAGCCGTTGCGAAACGCATGGCTGCTGCTGTCGCTCCCTACGCGGAGGAATGTTTCATCACGCCGATGGCAGCGGTTGCTGGAGCGGTCGCGGAAGAAATTCTGTACACCATGACTGGCGCTGCGCAACTTACGCGAGCGTATGTGAATAATGGCGGAGATATTGCCCTGCATCTTGGACCGGAAGAACGCTACAAAGTGGGAATGGTGGAACGGCCGGATCGGCCATCGCTGTTTGGCGCGGTGGAGATTTGTTACGAGATGCCGGTGCGCGGAATTGCTACGAGTGGCTGGCGCGGGCGCAGTTTTTCGCTGGGGATTGCGGATGCGGTGACCGTGCTCGCGGAAACCGCGGCGAAGGCGGATGCGGAGGCGACGATTATTGCAAATGCCGTGGACCTGCCGGCGCACCCAGGGATTATGCGCGTGCCGGCGAATGAGATTGCACCGGATTCGGATCTGGGGGCGCGGCTGGTGACGCGTGCGGTTGGTGCGCTGCGCGATTCGGAGATTGTGGCAGCGCTGGAATCGGGAATAAACGTTACGCGGGAGTTGGAAGCGCGAGGACTGATTGTTGCGGCTGCATTGAATTTGCAGGGGTTCACGCGCGTTGTTTGCGCGGCGGATGGCCGCGAGTTTACCGAGTTTTCGCGAAGGAGTTTATTGCATGCATGACGTGTTGGTGAGAAAGCGCGTGGTGATCGCGGAGGAGATTTTTCACGAGGGCGGCCCAGTCGCGACGAAACCGTTGCGTCGCGCGGCGGCGTTGGCGGTGATCCACAATCCGTTCGCGGGGAAATATGTTCCGGAGATTGCGGGGTTCATGGACGACTTGAATCCACTTGGATTGGAGATGGCGAAGTTTCTTATTGCGGCGCTCGGCGGAGTTGCGAAATTGATTGAAGGTTATGGCAAAGGCGCGATCGTGGGAACGGCGGGAGAGTTGGAACACGGCGCGTTGTGGCATGTGCCCGGGGGGTACGCCATGCGGGAAATTCTGGGGAATGCGAAAGCGATTGTGGCGTCGACGAAAAAGGTGGGCGGACCCGGGACGCGGCTGGACGTGCCGATTACGCATATCAACGCGTCGTACGTGCGCAGCCACTTTGACGCCATGGAAGTGGGAATTGCGGATGCGCCGAAGAGCGATGAGATTTTGTTGGCGCTGGTGATGACTACCGGTGCGCGGGTGCACGCGCGCGTAGGCGGATTGAAGGCTAGCGAGATTAAAGGCGAGGATGGATTGCGATGAAGGCGAAGATACGGAAGATTTTGACGTTCGTGGAAGAGACGCGGACAGAGATGGGGAAGGTGGTGAATCCGCCTACACGGCGAGCGGCTGCCGCTGCGGTGATTGAGAATCCGTTTGCGGGACGGTACGTGGAGGATCTTGCCGAGTTGATGGAAATTGGTGAAGAGCTTGGGGCGCTGCTGACGGAACGGGCGGTGGCGGCGCTGGGGATCCCGGGGGCTTCGGCAGAGAGTTACGGCAAGGCTGCGGCGGTTGGGGAAAATGGAGAGTTGGAGCATGCCGCGGCGATTTTGCATCCGAAGCTGGGGACGCCGGTGCGGAAGGCGCTGGGTAAAGGTGCGGCGTTGATTCCGTCTTCTAAGAAACGCGGTGGGCCGGGAGTGGCGTTAGACATTCCGCTGGGGCATAAGGATGCGGCGTTTGTGCGCAGTCATTTTGATGGGATGGAGATTCGGGTGAATGATGCACCGCGGGCGAATGAAATTCTGGTGGCGATTGCGGTGACGGATAGTGGACGGCCGCTGGCACGGGTCGGCGGGCTGACGAAGGATCAGATTAAGGGTGAAGACGGATTGCGGTAATTTGGTTGTGGTTCCTGTTGTTATGGATTCATGGCGGTACTGCAGGCTCTCCGCAGAAGTTCCAGTGTTAGTCACATCTACAATCGAAGAGGGATTCATCGCGCAGAGTTCGCGCGATGGTGCAGAGATCCTCACTCCTCGTACTCCGTTCGGAATGTCGTGGGTGGTGTAGCGGAACCAGAAGCGCGGTCCTTCGAGTTGGGCCGGCAAGATGCCGGCGCTACGAGAACCTTCGCGGTGGATATTCATGGTTGGACGACTTTGGGGAGGCGGGAGGCTGGGGGGGTGTTGCGGCTGCGGTCGGAGCGGATTAGGCCATCGATTATGGTCATGCCAATACCGGGAAGATCGCCGAGGCGGACGGCTTCGAGCAGGGTTTTGCCTGCGGAGTGTTGGGGGGCGTCGAGGAGGATAAAGTCGGCGGAGCGGCCGGGCTCGATCATGCCGGAGTCCAGGTTTCGAAGGCGGGCGATGTTGCCGGTGGCGAAGCAGAAGACATCTTCGGCTGGAAGTTCGCCGAGCGAAGAGAGCGCAGCGATGACGCGGAGAATGCCGAGCGGCTGAACACCGGAGCCGGCAGGCGAGTCGGTGCCTAGAATGATGCGACGAAGCTGGCCCATGTCTTTCGCGATTCGCAGTGTGAACAGAGCAGCGCGTTCATTGCCGTTGTGAACAATTTCCAGGGCGCGCGTGGATTCTTCGCAGAGTGCGCGGATTTGCGCGTCAGGCAGCGCGGTGTGTCCCCCGTTGATGTGGCCGATGACGTCGGCGTCGGCGGCGAGCACGACATCTTTATCGATGAGGCTGGAGCCGGGAATGGAGGGGCCCCCGGTATGAATGGTGCTTTGCATGCCGTGCTTGCGGGCCCAAGCGACCATCTGGCGAGCGGTGGGTCCATCTTTCACGCCGCCAAGGCCGACTTCGCCGAGAAGTTTTACGCCGGATTCTGCGAGGGATTTGAAATCGTCTTCCACCATGCCGTGTTCGATCACCGGAGCGCCGGCAAGAACCTTGACCCCGCTGGGGCGGAGGGCGGCGAAGCAACGCTGGGCGGTGATGGCCAGGGCTTTGAGGCCGACGATGTCTTTGGGACGGCCGGGCATGTGAACTTCGCCGGCGGAAATCATCGTGGTGACGCCGCCATGGAGGCAGCTATCGATCCAGCCGAGCTGATTCTGGCGCGGAGTCCAGTCGCCGGCTACGGGATGGACGTGACTATCGATGAGGCCGGGAGCGAGCGCGATGCCGTTAGCGTCGATGATGGTGGTAGCGCCCGAGACGTCAAGGTGATCATGCTTGCCGATGGCGGAGATGCGGCCGTCGATGGCAACGACAGTGTCTGCATCGAGGATCGGGTTGGCGAGATCGCCAGAGAGCAGGAGGCCGATGTTGCGGATGACGAGTTTGGTGGAGTTGGTGGATTTGGGAGTTTCGTCGTGAGCCATGCGGGAGCGGCCTCCGGAGTGTTCAGGAACTTTAGTATATGAGGAGTGGAGCCCAGCAGTGTCGATTAAAGCTGAATCTAAACCCCCACCCTTGAAAACCAAGAGTGGGGCACCCGCGGCGAGGATGGACAATTTGGAGCGTTGCCGACTGGCAGCCGGCGCTACGGATAGACCGTGGCGTCGACCGAGCGGAGGGGCTGGAGAGTTGGGAGTGTTGCCGGCTGGCAGCCGGCGCTACAGATGCATGGTGGTATGGATCGACGACTACCCCCTCCCTCCTGTTTTCCGGAAGTGGTGACTCTGCGGGAGTTGAAGTTGTTTGTTGTGTATGAGATTGGGAAGTGCGGATTCTGCAGCAGTTACTGGGCAGGAAATCGGAAGTGCGGAATGTAAAGAACTTAGCCGAATTCACGCCGGTAGCCGCAGGACACTGCTTCACGTGTTACTATCATGTCATATAAGCTATGAAGAATCAAGAAAAATCGTTACGCTAAGGCAATTTGGCGAGTTCGGATTTGACGGCGATTAGGATGGGGATGTTGGAGTCGGCATCGTGCCAGAGAGTGAGGAAATCCTGGTAGGCGGTGCGGGACTTATTGGTGTCGCTTTGAAGGGCGTAGGCGCGAGCGATTTGCAGGCGCGTTAGGACGCCGATCAGGTCGTTACCGACTACACCGGGACGATCGAGGATTTTCTGAAACTCTGCGAGGGCTTTCGCGCCATCGCGCGCGGCAAGATAGGCTTCGCCACGCATATAGACGGGAACGAGTGGGCCGGCAAACCCCAGTTCGTAGGGGGTGGCGGATTGCAGAAGATCCAACGCTTTGGAGGGATCGTTTTGATTTAGTTGGAGGGCGGCGTGGATCGAAGGAAGCCAGTAACGAGCAACGATGGCGTTATCTGGAAACTGTTTTGCAAGATCATCGGCCATTTTCGCGGCGGGGGCGGAGTCGCCAGCGACAGCAAGGGCAAGTGCAGCGATTGCCTGAACGTCGTAGGCAGGCTTCGGAGAAAGAGCGAGCTTCACGTGCTGACGAGCTTCGGCGGGAAATCCCAGTTCCGCTTCACGGAAGGCGACGTTGACGTGGTAACGGGCGGCGCTGTCATCGCGATCATCGTGGGTAGCCAGAGTGATGGCGGTGCGTGAGAGGTCGCGGGCGGCGAAATTGTGTCCATAGTAGGCCTCGGTGTCGGCGGCAGCGAACTGAAGTGCGTCGCGGTAGCCAGGCTTACCATCGGCGAAAGCGAGTTGTTGTTGCATCTCCTGCTGATCTCCGGCGAGAAAAGCGACACGATACATGTCCGCATGTTTGTCTGGGCCGTCGGCCTGGCGAGCGACAACTTCTTTGAAGGTGGCGCGGGCATCATCAGCACGATTCGCCGCTACGTATTGATCGAAGAGGCCCGCGTAAAGTAGCCCAGAATCCGGGGACAGTCGTAATGCTTCCTGCGTTTCTTTAATGCCTTCGTCGAAGTTTCCGGTATAGCCTGCGACATAGCCGAGGGCCAGATGGGGGCCAAAGTCGAGGGGATAGGCTTGAATCCACTGCTGGGAAGTGGTGCGTGCGGCATCGAGATTTCCGACCTGAAGAAAATAGTAACAATCGATGCGAAAGCGTTCGCTCTCGCTGGCGTGTTCGCGCAGCTCATAGGCCTTGGTTTCGTATTCCGGGTTGCCGGAAGCGAAGCCAAGATCCAAATAGGCGATCGCAAAGTTGGGATCGAGTTCGATGGCGCGCTTGTGAAAAGAAACGGCAGCGGTGTCGTTGCCAGCGACATGCAATTTTCTGCCTTGAGAGTAGGCTTTGAGAGCTTCGAGGGAGGACGTGCTGGCTTCTTCGAGGGGAGTGGCATTGTGCTGAATGGTGTCAAGCGATTCGCCGACTTTTTCGCGAACGTTGGAAGCGGCTTTATCGAGGGCCTTGAGGACGTCTTCTTTTCGAGCTGCTTGTACTTGAGTTTGTGCGAGCAGGTCTCCGCTATGACAATCGGCGGCTTTTAAGCCAAGAACGTACTGGTTCCCCAGACTGGCGATGGAGCCGGCGAAGACGGCGGTGCTACCGGAGCGCTGACAAACTTCGCGAGCGAGGTCGAGGGGTAAAGAATCTGATTGCGAACGCCCCATAAGCTGCAAGGTGGTGCGCA
>Ga0210396_10004516_pt1 | contig 13609 bp, 2 predicted proteins | sample IncBWH17OmetaG_FD_155466 | JGI IMG/M metagenome (GOLD analysis project Ga0210396, IMG submission 155466) | Forest soil microbial communities from Barre Woods Harvard Forest LTER site, Petersham, Massachusetts, United States - Inc-BW-H-17-O ...
CGCCACCGGTGCCACCGGCCCGACCGGAGCAACTGGCGCCACCGGTGCCACCGGCCCGACCGGAGCAACTGGCACCACCGGTGCCACCGGCCCGACCGGAGCAACTGGCGCCACCGGTGCCACCGGTGCCACCGGCCCGACCGGAGCAACTGGCGCCACCGGTGCCACCGGCCCGACCGGAGCAACTGGCGCCACCGGCGCCACCGGCCCGACCGGAGCAACTGGAGCCACCGGCCCGACCGGCCGGACTGGTGATACTGGCCGGACCGGTGCCACCGGCGCGACCGGAGCAACTGGCGCCACCGGTGCCAGCGGCTCGACCGGAGCAACTGGCGCCACCGGTGCCACCGGCCCGACCGGCCGCACTGGTGATACTGGCCCGACCGGTGCCACCGGCTCGACCGGAGCAACTGGCGCCACCGGTGCCACCGGCGCGACCGGAGCAACTGGCGCCACCGGTGCCACCGGCCCGACCGGAGCAACTGGCGCCACCGGCCCGACCGGCCGGACTGGTGATACTGGCCGGACCGGTGCCACCGGCTCGACCGGAGCAACTGGCGCCACCGGTGCCACCGGCCCGACCGGAGCAACTGGCGCCACCGGCCCGACCGGCCGGACTGGTGATACTGGCCGGACCGGTGCCACCGGCTCGACCGGGGCAACTGGCGCCACCGGCCCGACCGGCCGGACTGGTGATACTGGCCGGACCGGTGCCACCGGCTCGACCGGAGCAACTGGCGCCACCGGTGCCACCGGCCCGACCGGAGCAACTGGCGCCACCGGTGCCAGCGGCCCGACCGGAGCAACTGGAGCCACCGGTGCCAGCGGCCCGACCGGCCGGACTGGTGATACTGGTCGGACCGGTGCCACCGGCCCGACCGGAGCCACCGGCCCAACCGGAACCACCGGTGCCACCGGCCCGACCGGAGCAACTGGCGCCACCGGCCCGACCGGTCGGACTGGCGATACTGGCCGGACCGGAGCCACCGGCGCTACGGGTGCGACCGGTGTGACCGGCCCCACTGGTCCGAGGGGTGGCGGTGACGAGAGTTCCAGTGCAATCGGCGCGACCGGAGCCGCTCCTGCCGTCACCACGGGCGCGACCGGCGCGAGTGCTCCGCCGGTTCCGGCGGCTCTTACCAGCACGACTGCGTCGCTGGTTGCGACCGGGGTGACCGGCGCCGCCGATCCGCCGGGCGCGGCCAGCTCGCCGAGCGCACCCGCCGGGGCCGATCCCCTCACGGCGCCGATCAGCTCGGGCAGCCTCCTCGGGTCTGCGGCCAACGCCTTCGCGCCGAAGTTCCTGCACCCCGCTGGAACCACGCCGAGCGCGAGCGGCACGACCACAATCGTCTTGGGTGGAAAGGGCCAGGCGGCTGTGATCCAGGCCGGCACCGACTTCGTGCGGAACTTCAATCTTACGCACGGAGACAAGCTCGACTTGACGAAGATCCTCGCCGGTGCCCCACTGGCGCACGATCTGGCGAACCTCGGCAATTTCGTGCAGGTGCTCGGCCACGGGAGAAACGACGCGAGCTTCGGCCCCGGCATCAAGACCACGCTCGAGGTCACGGGTCCGCACGGCAGTGCCGTCGTCAACCTCGAAAGTGCTGGCAAGCTCCAACTCAGTGATCTGCTGAAGCACCATTCGCTGATCCTGCCGCCGCACTGAGCCGAGCTCTGTTGGGCGAGGCGGCGGATCCACCAACCGATCGATCTGGTGGGTCCGTCGCCTCACAGCCTTGCCGCAGCAATCGGAGGACCGAAGGGCTATGCAACGTCGCCGTTTTCTGGCCGTGGCCGGCGGAACGGTATTGGGGAATTGGCGGTTCGCCGGTATGGGCCAGGCAAAAGATATTGCGCCGCCGGTGACGCTGCTGACCGCACCGATCGAACTGGGGGGCGAATGGGGCGGCTCACCCCCGTCAGCCGCAGCCCTCGTCCTCACGCGCACGCGTGACGTGGCGCTTTCGGGTGTGCGGCTTCTCTCCGACCGGCAACCGGACCAGTTGCGCGTCGACGATCATACCTCCGGACCGCCGTTTGTATGGCTGCATAGCGATCCGCCGCGCGAGGCCTGGATCGTCGTCGACATCGGCGGCCGCGACTGGTCCCAGCTTGCCTATCAGTTCGGCCACGAGCTTGGCCATGTCCTGTGCAACAGCTGGCAGCTAAATACAAAAACAAGCGTGCCCTGCCAGTGGCTCGAGGAGTCGACGGTCGAGGCGTTCTCGATCCGCGGGCTCGGCCTGCTCGCTGAGAGCTGGGAGCGGGATCCCCCGTACGCCGGCACCGGCAACTTCGGCCAGGCTATCCGGCAGTACCGCGCTAAGGTGATCGAAGGTTATCGGCAGCCGGACGGGCCTGCGCCCGGTGCCGACATCGCGCCCTGGTTTGCCGAAATGCGCGACGCACTCGTCAACCAGAACGGCCTCGACCCTAAGCAAGGGCCGGCAATCCTCGCCATCGTCCAAATGCTCGAGCGCGATAAGGGATGCGTCGGGGACATGGGCGCCCTCAACCGTTGGCCGGAACGCAGCGCGTTGCCGCTCGAGGCTTATCTCGCGGCTTGGACCGCGAGTTGCGCCGAGATCGGCTCGCCGGGGCGCTTGCCGGTGCAAATAAGGTCGCGCCTCGGGCTCGGCTAGGCGGTACTCGCTAACGCCGCGTTAACCCCGGCAACCTAAAGCTATTGGCGCATTTCCGCAGTTTTCTTATAATTCGTCAATGCTCTCTCGATCTTAACTATGGCGAACGACTACAACACCATCGGTCTTTGCATGATCGTCAAGAACGAGGCGAACCTCATTCGCCGGTGTCTTGCCAGCGCCCTGCCCTTAGTCGATTACATCCTCGTGGTGGATACCGGGTCGACGGACGGCACACAGCAGATCGTCTGCGATTTTCTCGAAGAGCATGGCGTTCCCGGTGCGGTGATCGACGAGCCGTGGCGCGATTTCGCCTACAATCGCAGCTTCGCGCTGCTGCGCCTGCGAGAGGTCCCGGGTATCGACTATGCGCTGATGCTCGACGCCGACGATGTCTTGGTGCTCGCCCCCGGCTTCGACGTGAACGCCTTCAAGGCGCAGATGCGCCACGATCATTATGACGTCTTGGTGGACGAAGGCGCCGTCACCCATTTCCGCGGCCATATCTGCAGCAACCGGCTGCCCTATGCCTATAAGGGCGTGCTGCACGAATATCTCGACGCGCCGCCGGGCGAGCGCGGGCACACGACCGCGACGGGGATTTCGATCCATGCGAGCCGCGGCGGCGCGCGCAGCCAGAACCCGCGCAAATATCACGACGATGCGGCGGTGCTCGAACAGGCGCTCGCCACCGAGACCGATCCCGGTCTCGTCTCGCGCTATACGTTTTATCTCGCCCAGAGCTACCACGATGCGGGGCGGCTCGCCGACGCGGCGAAGGCCTACGCAAAGCGAGCCGAGATGGGCGGCTGGGACGAAGAAGCCTGGCACGCCCGGCTGGCGGAGGCGCGCTGCCTCAAGGATTTGAAGGATGAAGGCGGCTTCCTCGGCCAGGCGCTCGCGGCGTTCAATCAGCGGCCGCAGCGCGCCGAGCCACTCTACGACCTCGCCCGCTACCACCGCGACCGCGGCTTGCACGAGGCGGCGGCGCTTTTCGCGGAACGAGGGCTGGCACTCGAGCCGCCTAAGGGCGACACCCTCTTCGTCGAGGATTTCGTCTATCAGTGGGGGCTGCAGGAGGAATACTCGATCGCGGCGAATTACGCGCGCGACCCGGCGCGCAAGGAGCGCGGCTTTGCCGCCTGCAACTGGCTGGCCCTCAATCGCGACGTCCCGTTCGGGACGCGCGACTTGGCGCGATATAATCTGCGCTTCTATGTCGAGCCGGCGGCGAAATTGCTGCCGTCTTTCGCCGCCTGGCCGGTGGGGTTTACGCCGCCCGAAGGCTGGCACCCGATGAACCCATCGGTGGCGCGTCGCGGCGACGAGATCGTCATGGTCCAGCGCACCGTCAACTTCGTGCTGGAGGACGGCAATTACCGCACGCCGGGCGACGGGCCGGTCGAGACGCGCAATTTCCTGCTGCGGCTCGACCCGGCGCTCGCGGTCACCTCATCGGTCGAGATCCTGCCGCCGGCCGACCTGCCAGCGCCTGCCTTCGGGCTCGTGCTGGGCTTTGAGGACATGCGGCTCTTCGCCTGGCAGGGCGCGCTCTGGTGCATCGCTGTCTTGTGCGAGCTGACACCAGAAGGCTGGCGCCAGCAGGTATTGGCGCGCATCGACGACAGCGGCACGGGCCCGCACCGTCTGGTTGATTGGCGCGTGCTCGAGCCGCCGGGACCGCGGCGGCACGAAAAGAACTGGATGCCGCTCGTCGAGGCCGATCCGGCCGGGACCGGGGGCGAGCGGCTGCGCTTTCTCTATCTCTGCGATCCGACGCGGCTCGTCGACGAGATGGCGCGGACCGTCGCCGGGTCGATCCCGGCGATTGCCGCCGAGGAGCTCCGCGGCGGCAGCCAGGCGATCGAATTTGCCGGGGGTTGGCTCGCACTGGTGCACGAGGTCGGCTTCAGCGGCGCCGACAACAAAGACCGGCTCTACCATCATCGCTTTGTCTGGTTCGACAAGACTTACGCGCTGCGCGGCGTCAGCCGGCCGTTCATCTTCGAGCGGCCCGGCATCGAGTTTGCCGCCGGGCTCGCCTGGTATCCCGACGGCAAGCGCCTAATCATCTCCTACGGCGTCGGCGACGGCACGGCGTGGCTCGCGACGGTGGATGCCGACGAGGTGCGCGCGGCGCTTCTCGACGCCGCACGCCTGCCCTCCGCCGCGCCGGCCGCATCGGACGATACAGCAGAGGCCGCCGAACGCTTCCTGGGGACGGAAAGTTTGGCCACAACGCCGGCAGACGGCCGGCAATTGTCATTGCACGCGGATGAAACAGTCAGCGTGGAATCACCTCCGGAAGGTGAGCACCAAGTGGCGGTGGAACCCGAGACGCCGTCAGAGCAAAACCCAGCTCCAGCGGTCGTACCGGCGCCCGCCGAGCAAGATGCGCCGCAGAGCGATCAGCCCCCGACCCTGGTGCTCGGCTCCTTTGGTGCGGAGAATTTCGAATCTCAGCACGCGCTGCGTCCGGCGCGCGACCTGCATGCCTGCGTCGACGCCTATCCGCGGGTCTTGCTGGCCATTCTCGCCAAGCAGAAGGAACGGCCTCTCCCGCTTTACCTAAACTGCATCGAAGGACTGGACTATCCGAAGTCTGCAATTTTTCTCTATGTGCGGACGAACAACAATACCGACCGTACCGAGCAAATCCTGCGCGAGTGGGTCGAACGCGTGGGCCCCTCCTATGCCGGCGTCGAGTTCGATGCCGAGCCGGTCGCGGAGCCGGTCGAGCAGGTCCCGCCGCATGAGTGGAATTCGACCCGCTTCCGCGTGCTCGGGCACATCCGCAATGTGAGCCTGCAGAAGACGATCGAGCACGGATGCGATTTTTATTTCGTGTGCGACGCTGACAATTTCATCCGTTCGTGCACATTGAAAGAGCTGGTGGCCCTCAATCTGCCGATCGCTGCGCCGTTCCTGCGCGTCACCAATCCCACTCACGCCTATTCGAATTTCTTTGCGAAGACCGATGCGGCGGGCTTTTTTGCCGGCTGCGACGAATACCAGTGGATTACCCACCGCTGGGTTCGTGGCGTCGTCGAGGTCCCGGTCGTGCACTGCACCTATCTGGTCAGAAGCGACGTCATCCCAGAACTGCACTATCTGGATGGCAGCGACGATTGGGAATTCGCGGTGTTTTGCAAGAGCGCGCGCGACGCCAAAATCCCGCAATATCTCGATAATCGCCAAGTGTACGGCTACATCACCTTCGATCCGGAATCAAATGCCACAAAGGTGAATGTAGCAGCAGGAGAAGGCGACGACCAAATCGGGTTCGCTCGCGCTCAAGTTGAAAAAGCAGACCGACCAAATTTGTTGCGCACAGGACAATTTACCGATTCGAACGAAACCACAGAACATCTCCGGCAGCGGTTTTTGGAAATCTGCAATCAACAGATGTCGGGGCCGGGGTCCGCACCAGGCAACACCGTAGAGTACCGCGCCTTCCTGCAACAGTTCATGGCGCGCAATCGTATCCGCAGCGTCGTCGATTTCGGCTGCGGCGATTGGCAGTTCTCGCGACTTATCGACTGGACCGGCGTGCGCTATCTCGGGGTCGACGTCGTGCCGACCGTCATAGAGAAAAACCGACGCGACTTCGGCAGTGATACTATCGAGTTCGAGATATTCGAGTCGTTGGAAAAGCTACCGCGCGCCGATCTGCTCCTGTGCAAAGACGTCCTCCAGCATCTCCCGAACAATCTGGTGAAAGAATATCTGGCTGCGTTCCGGAGGAATTACGAATTTGCGTTGATCACAAACGACGAAGAGCCGACCGAGATCCTGAATATCGACGCCGAGATCGGCGGATGGAGAACGCTCCGGCTGGATCGCGAACCGTTTTGCGAGCCGGGCGCAGTGGTCCTGACATGGCCCGTGCCATGGTGGATAGGAGGGAGTGTAAAATCGACTTACCTGCTCGGTGACGAACGCGTTATCGCGCCAAGACTAACTGAGGAGGCTCCGCCATGTTACGACCCAAATATAAAGGTATGGTCTGGCCTGTCGGACAAATCGGCTCAGGCTGGTTCACCTGCGGCTCAGCTGATTTTTCTGCATTCGAGCTGGCGCACCTCCAGCACCTGGTTCTGGGCCAAATTTCGGCCATTCCCTGAAACCACCTGTTTCTATGAACCGTTTAACGATGAGTTGGCGACGATCGAGCGAGAAAAAGCGGCGGCGGTAGACAATACATCCTGGGATTCCCGCCACCCTTCGGTCGATCCATATCGTTTCGAATACCTGCCCATGATCAACCCGACCGGCGGCGTGCAGCTGTTCGAGCCGTCCATGCACCTCGATTGGTTCACCCCGATCGGCGGCCTGAGAGGGGAGCTGAGGCCTGCAGAAATTCAGTATTTGAGGTTACTGATCGACCATGGCCGTGAACACGGTAAGCTTCCAGTGTTTGGGGAGACAAGTTCACTTGGCCGAATTTGGGCTATCCGAAACTCGGTTGGGGGATACCACATCTTCGTACATCGTAACCTCTGGCTACAGTGGTTATCGTATCTGTATTATAGGCGGCGAGGCAATAATTATTATCACGAGACGACTGCTCACTATACAGCTCGATCGGATGATCCCTTCATTGCCGGCGTGTCCGATTTTTACGTTAAGCGCGCGCTCGATTTTCGAGTGCACCATAAGGATCAAGGGAATCAGCCTCTGTCCGAGGAACAGAGGCTTCGCCTCCTGCGCTCGCTTCCCGAGAGCCACGCCTTCGCGATGTTTATGGCACTGCACATTTATCTTTACTTGCACGCGCAATTAGCCGCGGATTTGACCGTCGATGTTACCAAGCTCGCGAGAGATGGCGAATACCGGTCCCGGATCGAGAGCGAGCTGTCACGGCAAACCGGCCTTGAAATCTCTCTTTCGGATGTCATTGACGGGCAGCCGGCCAGCGGTGCGGCTATTGAGGCAGCGGCAATCGATTGGGACGAAATCAGGGAGCACGCCCACTCTGCCGTGCAGGCATTAAGCGCCTTCGCCGATCCAACAGAAATGATGGAAAACGCTAGCGCATTCATCGATTCTGCAATCGGCGAAATACACAAGAGCGAGGCCGCGCTGGCAAAGGGGAGCGATGCGGCGGAAGAGATATGGTACGGGCGGCTGCAAGAGGCGCGCTGCTACTGGGAACTTGGGGATGACGACGGATTTATGCGCCGGGCGCTGGAATTGTGCAAAGAGCGCCCGAACCGCGCCGAGCCGCTATTCGACCTTGCGCGTTTTCACCGCGAACGCGAAATGCCCGAGAAAGCGGCAGATTTCGCCGAAGCCGGGCTCGCGCTCGAGCGGCCAGGGGACGATGCCAAATTTGTCGAGCATTTCGTCTATCAAGCAGGACTTCAGGAGGAGCTGTCGATAGCCGCGTTTTATTGTTGCGACCCCGCGCGCAAAGATCGCGGCTTCGCGGCGTGCAACTGGCTCGCGCTCAGCCGCGATATTCCGGAAGGCACGAGAAATTTGGCGCGGGGACATTTGCGCTTCTATGTGGTACCTGCGTCCAAGCTGATGCCGTCCTTCTCGGCACGACCCGTGGGATTTTCGCCGCCCGAAGGTTGGCACGCGACCAATCCGTCGGTCGCGCGCTGCGGCGGCGAAATTGTGATGGTCCAGCGCGCCGTCAATTACGAGTTGGAGAACGGAAACTATCGGACACTAGACGGCGCGCCAATCGCCACGAGAAATTTCCTGCTCCGGCTCAATTCCACACTCGACATCGAGTCGGAGGTGGAAATTCTGTCTCCCCCCGACCTCCCGGCCCACGTCTACGGGCTTGCGCTGGGCTTCGAGGATGCGCGGCTCTTCGCATGGAACGGCGGCCTCTGGTGCAGCGCCACCCTGCGTGAACTGACACCGGAGGGCTGGTGCCAGCAAGTTCTGGCGCGCATCGAACAGGCACCTGATGGGCCATGCCGGCTCGCCAACTGGCGCGTGCTCGCGCCCGAGGGGCCGCCGAGGCACGAGAAGAACTGGATGCCGCTCGTTGAGCCTCCCGAGGCGGGCGACGGAGACGAGCGCCTGCGCTTTATCTATCTCTGCGATCCCACACGCGTTGTCGACGACACTGCTCGGGTGGTCGCGGAGACGCCGCCGCCGATCGCAGCCGAGCAATTTCGTGGCGGCACGCAGGCGATCGAATTCGATGGCGGACGGCTCGCCCTGGTCCACGAGGAGGTACCGGGCGCCACGTTTGCGGATCGGGTGTATCATCATCGCTTCGTCTGGTTCCACAAGGCCGGCACGCTGCAGGGGGTGAGCCGACCGTTCTTCTTAGAGAAGCATGACGTGGAATTCGCCGCCGGGCTCGCCTGGCATCCCGACGGCAAGCGTCTGATCGTCTCCTATGGCGTCGGCGACGGCGAGGCGTGGATCGCGACGATAGACGCTGACGATATCCGCCAGGCGCTGGATGACGCGACGCGATTGCCATCCACGCGGAATCCGGCAACTGACGCACGGTTGCGAGCGGAGAGCGAGGAGGCGGAGAGTGCGGCCGAAAGCAACGGCCAGTCTGCGGCGCCGCGGGTGTCGCCCGTCGCGGAAGCTCGCGACGCAACTCACGCCTTCCGCCGGGAAGGGTTCGAAAACCTAGATTTTTTATATGAGCACGATTGGCTATGTCACAGCGACCGAAGGATCGTGCGTCTGGCGTCACAGATAAGCAAAGCCACTAATGCGCCCTCGCCCGCGTCGAGCACCTCGGGGGCCAAGTGTTCGGGCCTGGTAAACGCTGAATTGGTGTTCGGACCGGTGCGATTGCACGCCTCGGAAGGCAGCGGGCCCCTGGTATTTGAAAGATCCGGCGCCAGTGAGCAAGGACCAGAACGCATCAGGATCGCGGACGAACGAGGCACTGTTCACACATTCTCCCGCTTTCAACCGCTCTTATACTTTTGTGTATACGGCACCGACTCGTTTTACGAGTGCCTTCGTTTATCGCTAATCTCGTTGGCGGAGCACGGACGTTACAGCGGTGCGATCGGGGTGGCCTGCGATCGATCGGCAACCGACCTGATTCGGTATATCCCGGAGCAATTTCAAGACCGCTTGATCATATCGGAAGCGTCGAGCGAATGTGGATGGTTTAATCAATATTACTTGGAACACGGCTTGTATAACAGCTATCAGCCGATTCTTTATAGTGACGTGGATGTCATATTTGATGCCGATATCACTAACGTGCTCAGCGACATCTTAATTTCTGATCGAATTTGCTGCGCAACTGAGGAAGAATCTCTCCCGAACTTGGCGAGAACCGCGCCGCGCTTCTGGGAGGAAATCCCAGGAAACTACTTTGGCCGCAGCCTTTACCTCACAGACCCGGATTTCCGCGACACGGTGGTGCCGCTTGGGAATGCTGGTGTCGTAGGATTTCCGAATGTCACCCGCATGCAGGTCGTCAACGACTCAGTTCGAAACCTCGCTGCCAGCCAGAGCCCGGATTTTCTAAGAATTTTTACCGACCAACCTATTCTCAATTACGCCCTACACAAAACAGGCCTCGGCGATTTCGAGGTGCTTAACAAATACTGCCGGCTGACCAGGAGTCTGGAGAACGTGCCTCCAAACGGGCGCCGCGGAATAGTTCACTTCCACCTGGCGTCAGGGTTATCAGACGCCACACCCAAAAGTTCGATGATGAAGTCCTACCTCGAGCATTTGGCCAATTCCGACGCCGCGAGCGTTGGAGATGAAACTAGATCCGACGCGTGCGCAAACCTGAACCTCTCTATCCCAGGGCAGATGAGCGAAAAGGAGCTTGTGCGCCTATCAGCACTCGCACGTGAGGTTCCTCCGAATGGCTGCATTGTGGAAATTGGAGCGTTGTTTGGTCTCTCATCGTGGACGCTGGCAAAGAATGCGCACGCGAGCGTGACCGTGTATTCGATCGACCCCTGGGTGCGCGAATGGTGGATGTCCTCCGTGGAGGAGCAAGGGGGACAGATTCTATCTTTCGAAGCATTTAAGCGTAACGTTTCTGACGCACAAAATATCATCCCACTTCGCGGCTATAGCCCAAAAGATTTCGTGGGATGGCAGCGGCCGATCGATATGATTTTCGAAGACAGCGTACATACAAACCCGGTGCTCCATCAGAATCTTTCATTTTGGGTGCCGCGTGTGAGGGAGGGAGGGATAATTTGCGGCCATGACTATTCTGCCGAGTTTCCTGATGTGAGGTCGGAGGTTGATGCCCTTGCTGCGAAGTTGGGTACAACCCGAACCGTGTTCGAGACGCTCTGGTCTATGCGGGCACCTATGGGTGTCGTCGCGCCCGCACCGCTGTCTGCCCAGGGGGATGGTGGCGCGCACGCTAGAACCCAGCCCCGGAAACCCGCTCCAGCAGCTGAAAAACCTCCGGCGCCCAATCTCGGATCGTTTGGCGGTGACGCTTCCCTATCGAAGCACCTGCTTCGGCCGGCTCGCGACCTGAGCTCGCCCCCCGATGCGTATCCGCGCGTGTTGGTCGCCATTCTGGCCAAGCAGAAGGAACACGCGCTTCCGCTATTTCTTCGCTGTATCGAGGAATTGGACTATCCGAAATCGTCCATCGTCCTTTACGTGCGGACGAACAACAACACGGACCGCACCGAACAAATGCTACGCGAGTGGATTGCGCGGGTCGGCCCCGCTTACGCCGGCGTCGAATTCAATGCCGCGCCGGTCCAGCAGCCGGTGGAGACATTCGGCCAACACGAATGGAACGCCACGAGGTTCCGCGTACTGGGAAACATACGAAACGTAAGTCTGGCGGAGACTGCCGAACATAGCTGCGATTTTTATTTCGCCTGCGACGTGGATAACTTCATCCGTCCGTGTACGTTAAGGGAGCTGGTGGCGCTGAAGCTGCCAATCGTCGCGCCGCTGCTGCGCGTTACCGATCCGGACGGATATTATTCGAACTTTTTTGCGGAAATCGATCCGAATGGATTTTACGGTCACTGCGATCAATACCAATGGCTCTTGCAGAGGCAGGTACGCGGCGTGTTCGAGGTCCCGCTCGTGCATTGCACGTATTTGATCCGGGGCGACGTCATTCCAAAGTTGCGCTATCTCGACGGGTCCGACCGCTACGAGTTCGTCGTCTTCTCCGATGGCGCGCGCAAAGCCGGAATCCAGCAATACATCGATAATCGCCAACTCTACGGCTACATCACCTTCGACGCCGAATCCGATACCGCCAAGGGAATCGTCGGCGAGAGAAGACACGATCAGATCGCTTTTGCCCGAAGGGAGATCGAAAGGCAGCACTGGCAAAAACTGTCTATAGAAGAGTCCAGCACGGACACGATGCCGACGATCTCTGTGATGGCACCTCGCCGTCCGAGCAATGACTTCGCAAACGGATTTAACGAACTTTCCGAGACAATATTTTACGGTCTACGACATCTTGGCTACCACGCGCGTATTGTCTCGCGGCTATCTGAGGCTGACGGCCAGATTATAGTCGTTGCCGCGAATACTCTATCCCATGACGAAGCAATGCAGTTGCCGGCGGGTACGGTTATCTATAACGCGGAACCATTTCCGCAGGTTTGGCAGGTCTTTCCGCAATATGCAGACGAAGTGCTCCGGAAGTATAAGGTTTGGGATTATAATCCTGAAAACGCCAAGCGTCTTAGCGCGTCTCTCGGGAAGGCGGTGGAGTACGTCCCTCTAGGGTACGTCCCCGAGCTAACCCGAATCGAGAAGACGGATCCTGAGGATATCGATGTGCTATTCTATGGAACCGTAAACGCCCGCCGCCGGACGATACTTGATCGCCTGGAAGCGACAGGTTTGAAGGTGAATATCCTGTGTGGAGTCTTTGGAACCGAGCGAAACGCATGGATAGCTCGGTCCAAGGTCGTCTTGAATGTGCATTCCCACGAGCCCGGCGTGTTCGAGATTGTTCGCGTGGCCTTCCTTCTAGCAAACGCCAAAGCTGTCGTATCAGAGTGCAATCCGGGATATGCGGGAGAAGCGGTCGACGCCGATCTGTTGCCGGGGATAGTCGCAGCAAAGTATGATGATCTCGTGGAGGCCTGCGTATCGCTGGTCGCGGATGACGACCGCAGGCATGCCATCGAGCAAGCCGGGTTCGCCGCTTTTCAAGCACGCCGCGAAAGCGATATCCTGAAAAACGCGCTCGCGGCCAGTTAATGCCCTACCGTTTCCACATTCTCGGCATCCCGCACACGATCACGACGCCGGAATACAACAGCTGCGCCTTCACGCAGAAGGTCGTGAAGCTGTGCAAGATGCTGAAGGGGCGCGGCCACACCGTCATCCATTACGGGAACGAGGATTCGGCCGTCGCCTGCGACGAGCACGTGAGCGTGACGACCCGCGACGATCTGGTGCAGTCTTATGGCGACCATGATTGGCGCACCAAGGGTTTCCCCAATTTCCAGACCGACGACCACGTCTACAAGGTGTTTTACGACAACGCCATTGCCGCGGTCGGCGCGCGCAAGGAGCCGCACGATTTCCTGCTCTGCTCGTTCGGCAGCGGCCATCGGCCGGTGGCGGATGCGCATGGCGACATGATCGTCTGCGAGCCCGGCATCGGCTATGCCGGCGGCCATTTCGCGCCCTACAAGGTGTTCGAATCCTACGCGATCCTGCACGCCTATCTCGGCTTGGAACACGTCGCGCGCACCAGCAACAGCATGTGGTATGACGTCGTCATCCCCAATTATTTCGATCTCGACGATTTCGAATTCTCCGCCGAAAAGGACGATTATTTCCTGTTCCTCGGCCGGGTCTACAGCGGCAAGGGCATCCACGTCGCGGTGCAGATCGTCGAGGAGATCGGCGGCCGGCTGGTCGTCGCCGGGCCGGGCGAGGTCGAGCAATACATGGCGCGCACCGGGCGGCCGGTGTCCGACTACGTCACCCATGTCGGCCTCGCCGACACCGAGACGCGCAAGCGGCTGATGAGCCGCGCCAAGGCGATG
>Ga0210396_10004517_pt1 | contig 13606 bp, 12 predicted proteins | sample IncBWH17OmetaG_FD_155466 | JGI IMG/M metagenome (GOLD analysis project Ga0210396, IMG submission 155466) | Forest soil microbial communities from Barre Woods Harvard Forest LTER site, Petersham, Massachusetts, United States - Inc-BW-H-17-O ...
ACGTCAATGCGTGGCCGACACGTCCCCGGCCTTCGCGGCCTTCAAGGCGAACTCGATGAAGGCCCGCACCTTGGCCGGCGGGTGTTGCCGCGACGGGTGCAGCGCGTACAGGGGAAAGACCTCGCCGGGCCAATCGGGAAAGAGATCGACGAGCCTGCCGGAGGTGAGAAGAGGCTGGACTCCGACACTGAGAATTTGCGCGACGCCTGTCCCGGCGAGACATTCGTTGATCATAGTGCCGACATCGCTCAGCTGAAGGCGCCCCTTCGCCTTGACGGCAACGACCCTCTTGCCCGCCCAAAACTCCCATTCATACGGGCGCGCGGTGATGGGATCGAGAAACTGGATGCATTCGTGCGAAGTCAGGTCGGTCGGGTGCTTCGGCTTGCCGTGCTTCTTGATGTACTGCGGTGAGGCGAGGGTGAGGACCCGCGTCTCCAGCAGCTTTCGTGCGATCATCGTGTCGGAGGCGGGCTCGCCGAACCGGACCGCCACGTCGATGCCGTCGGCGACCAGATCGCTGACGTGCTCGCGCGTCACCATCTCGAGCACCAGGTCAGGATGCATGGCCAGAAAACTCCCGATCTTGCCCGAAAGGATCAGACGCGAGAAATAAGGGTCGATGTCGACGCGGAGACGTCCCTGGACCGCACCTGCCGATCCGGAGACCGAGTTGGCCGCATCCTCGATCGTGGAAAGAAGAGGGCCGACCTGCTCGTAGAACCGCTTTCCTTCGTCCGTAAGCGCGACCGATCGCGGCGTCCTGTCGAGTAGACGGATGCCGAGGCGCTCCTCAAGCCTGGCGATCGAACGGCTGACGCCCGAGGTGGTGATCCCCAGGGCCTCCCCGGCGCGGGCGAAGCTCCGACCCTGAACCACCGCCGCCAGGACGGTGATGCCAGCCAGCAGACGGCCATCGAACGGCATGCGACCTCCGTTGACACTGAGTCAACGACAATCACCAGCCATCGATATTCTGTCAATCCACGCATGGTCTTCTGAGGGAGGAGGTCGCCGAGCCTGGCATGGCCTTCGATACGGCGATGGCACTCGCGGCCAAATTCGCAAGCCAACCGCCAATCTCGGCCGCGATGACCAAGCTCTCCAACAACTGCCTGACGCGCGCGCTCGACAAGCTCACCAGAACGTCGATCAGTTTGCGCTCACAACTCTGACCGGAGATCACAGGGAAGGCGTGGCGGCGTTTCTGGAACGGCAGCAGGCTGCTTTTCAGAGGACGCTGAGACCGGGTCGGATCGCTCGCCGCAATTCCGATCCTCATATCCATGATTCGCATAAGGTATATTATGGAATATTTTATCCTATAAGGATTACAGACACTTGTATCTAAACCCTCAGCTTCTAGCGAACTTGGAGGCTGATCATGGCGACGCTGGACGTCGCTCGGCCACTCCGCAAGGCCACCGTAAACCGCGGTGAAAACACACCTCAACACGCGCTTGGTATTTCCTCCGAAAGCAGGCAAAAAGCCAACCAAGGCGCTTCTGATGAGGAAGCCGGATAAAAACGATTTGGGAGACGACATGATGGGCTTTTCACGACGTTCGCTATTAAAGACCACGGCTGCATCGGCCGTCCTGGGTGGCCTGGGCGCGCCGTTCGTCGCACGAGCTCAGCAGGCCGAATTCTCATACAAGTTCGCTAACAATCTGCCGGACACGCATCCACTCAATAGCCGCGCCCGGGAAATGGCGGCTGCGATCAAGACCGAGACCAATGGCCGGTTCGATTTGCAGATCTTCCCGAACAACCAGCTCGGCGCGGATACGGATGTGTTGAGCCAGCTTCGCTCCGGCGGCGTCGAATTCTTCACGATGTCCGGCCTGATCCTGGCGACGCTGGTGCCGGCGGCGTCCATCAACGGGATGGGTTTTGCATTCCCGGATTATCCCACCGTCTGGAAGGCCATGGACGGTGACCTCGGCGCCTATGTGCGCAAGGAAGTAGCCAAGGCCAATATCATCGCGTTCGAGAAGATCTGGGACAACGGCTTCCGTCAGACCACGTCCTCGACCAAGCCGATCACGGGGCCAGCCGACTATAAGGGCTTCAAGATCCGTGTGCCGGTGTCGCCGCTGTGGACCTCGATGTTCAAGGCCTTCGATGCGGCGCCCGCCTCGATCAATTTCAACGAGGTCTATTCGGCGCTGCAGACCAAGATCGTCGAAGGACAGGAAAACCCGCTGGCGTTGATTTCGACCGCCAAGCTCTACGAGGTCCAGAAATACTGCTCGCTGACCAACCATATGTGGGACGGCTACTGGTTCCTGGCCAATCGCCGCGCGCTGGAAGCCCTGCCGCCGGATGTGCGAACAATCGTCGAGAAGAACGTCAACGAGGCGGCGCTGAAGGCCCGCGTCGACACGGAAAAGCTTAACGCGACCGTCCGCGAGGAATTGGCGACCAAGGGGCTGACCTTCAATCAGCCGGATCTCACGCCGTTCCGTGATAAGCTGCGCGCCGCCGGTTTCTATTCCGAATGGAAGGGAAAATACGGCGAGGAAGCGTGGGCGATTCTCGAGAAGGCGGTCGGCAAATTGTCCTGATACCTGAAGGCTAACCCAAATGGTGGACGCCGAGGCAACGCGGCCGGCGGCCGGCGAGGTGGTGTACCCTCGCCGGCATTCGCAGGTCAGGACGATCGAAGCCTTCCTCGGTCGGCTCGTCGAAATTCCGGCCGCCCTGCTCGTCGTCGCCGAGATCGTGACGTTGTTTGCGGGTGTCGTGGCGCGTTACATCGTGCAGCAGCCGCTGATCTGGTCCGACGAACTGGCTTCGATCCTGTTCCTCTGGCTTGCGATGCTCGGATCAGTCGTCGCGTTTCGCCGGGCCGAACATATGCGGATGACGGCTGTTGTGGCCAGCGCGACACCGGCCGTGCGCGCCTATCTCGATGTCGTGGCCACCTGTGCGGCGCTGGCCTTCCTGTTGTTCATCGTCGGCCCGAGCTATCAATACGCCTACGAGGAAAGTTTCATCACGACGCCGGCGCTGCAAATTGCCAATAGCTGGCGTGCCGCGGCGTTACCGGTCGGCATCTGCCTGATGATGCTGTTTGCGGTTCTCCGGCTGCTAAGAGTCGGCGATACCGGCCTGGTCATCAAGGCGGCGCTGTCGGTGGCGCTTTTGGTGGCCGTGTTCTGGCTGGCGGCGCCGTGGCTGCGGCCGCTGGGCAATCTCAATCTCGTGATCTTCTTCGTCGGCGTGGTCGGTTTCTGCGTGTTTGCCGGCGTGCCGATTGCGTTTGCATTTGGTCTTGCGATCTTTGGATATCTCGCGCTGACGACGCGCACGCCGCTGATGGTGCTGGTCGGGCGGATGGACGAGGGCATGAGCCACCTGATCCTGCTCGCGGTGCCCCTGTTCATTTTCTTAGGCCTTTTGATCGAAATGGCCGGCATGGCGCGGGCCATGGTGGCGTTTCTGGCAAGCCTGCTCGGCCATGTCCGCGGCGGCCTGCACTATGTGCTGGTCGGCGCGATGTACCTTGTGTCCGGCATCTCCGGTTCCAAGGCGGCCGATATGGCGGCGGTCGCGCCGGTATTGTTTCCCGAGATGAAGCAGCGCGGCGCCCGCCCGGGCGATCTCGTCGCCCTCCTCGCTTCGACCGGCGCGCAGACTGAAACCATTCCGCCGAGCCTCGTGCTGATCACGATTGGCTCGGTAACCGGTGTTTCGATTTCGGCGCTGTTCACCGGGGGCCTCCTGCCCGGCGTGGTGCTCGCGATCACGCTGTCGGCGCTGGTGTGGTGGCGCTATCGCGGCGAGGACCTGAGCCACGTCAAACGGGCGACCGGCAGTGAAATCCTCCGGACGTTCGTCGTCGCCCTGCCCGCGCTCGCGCTCCCGTTTGTCATCCGCTACGCGGTCGTCGAGGGGGTTGCGACTGCCACGGAAGTCTCCACCATCGGCATTGTCTACGGCTTTGTGGTCGGTCTCTCAATTTACCGCCAGTTCAACTGGCGACGGTTGATGCCGATGCTGGTTGAGACCGCCTGTCTTTCCGGCGCCATCCTCTTGATCATCGGAACCGCGACCGGCATGGCCTGGGGTCTGACCCAGTCCGGGTTTTCGCGGGCGCTGGCGACCGCGATGACCGGCCTCCCCGGCGGCTCCGCCAGCTTTATCGCGGTCTCGATTGTGGCCTTTACGATCCTCGGCAGCGTGCTCGAAGGTATTCCGGCGATCGTGCTGTTCGGCCCGCTGCTGTTTCCGATCGCGCGCGCGGTCGGCGTGCACGAGGTCCACTATGCGATGATCATCATTCTGGCGATGGGCATCGGACTGTTCGCCCCGCCCTTTGGCGTCGGCTATTATGCCGCCTGCGCCATCGGCCGCGTCGATCCGGCCGAGGGCATCCGCCCGATCTGGGGTTATTTGCTGGCGCTGATGGCAGGTCTGATAATCGTTGCTATGTTTCCCTGGATATCGATCGGCTTTCTTTAAGCGAACTAGTGGAGTGGATTTGACATTCGCTACCCACCTGGCCGCGGGTTCGTCAGGCGAAAATCCAAAACTCCACCAGCTACCTATATTTGCTAGTGGTCCTTTGATTCTAACATTCGCTAAAGTGGCCGCTGAGATGGGATGCGAATGTTAGAATCGGCCCACTAGTGAGGCAACCGATGGCAGGAACAAAGAGCCAATACGACATCGGGCTTGGGAAGACGCCGGCCAATTTTGTGGCCCTAACGCCCTTAAGCTTCTTGGCGCGCACGGCCGCGATCTATCCCAACCATACGAGCACGGTCTACGAGGGACGCAGCTTTACCTGGTCGGAGACCTATGCGCGCTGCCGGCGCTTTGCGTCTTACCTCGCCGGCCGCAATATCGGCCCTGGCGACACGGTGGCGGCGATGCTGCCGAATATCCCGGCGATGAACGAAGCGCACTTCGCGGTGCCGATGGCAGGCGCGGTGCTGAACGCGCTCAACATCCGGCTCGATGCGGCCTCGATCGCGTTCCAACTCGACCATGGCGGCGCCAAGGTCATCCTGGTCGATCCGGAATTTTCAAACGTGATCGCGGATGCACTCGCGCTGATGAAGGGCGAGAAGCCCGATGTGATCGACGTCGATGATAAAGCGTTCGTGGGCGGAAAGCGTATCGGCGAAATCGAATATGAAGAGACGCTTGTGCAAGGCGACGACAATTTCATCACCCGCGTGCCGCCGGATGAATGGGACGCGATCGCGCTCAGCTACACGTCGGGCACCACGGGCAACCCCAAGGGCGTGGTGACCCACCATCGTGGCGCTTATCTCAACGCGGTCAGCAACATCCTGGCCGGCAATCTCGGCCCGCATCCGGTCTATCTCTGGACGCTGCCGATGTTTCACTGCAACGGCTGGTGCTTTCCGTGGACCATCGCGGCTTCGGCCGGGATCAATGTCTGCCTGCGCAAGGTCGATCCAGCGAAGATCTTTGAGTTGATCAAGAAACACGGCGTCACGCATATGTGCGGAGCGCCGATCGTCTACAACACGCTGATCAACGCGTCAGACGCGCCGAAGAAATCAGACGCCCGCCCCGTCGTCGGCCTGATCGCGGGAGCCGCGCCTCCGGTCGCCGTGCTCGAAGGCGCCGAGCGCATCGGCATCAAGCTCACGCATGTTTACGGTCTGACCGAAGTCTATGGTCCTGCCTCGGTATGCGCCGAGCAGCCCGGCTGGGACGATTTGCCCGCCGATCAGCGCGCGCAACTCAAGCGCCGGCAGGGTGTGCCCTACCCGCTTCAGGAAGACGTGACCGTCATCGACCCCGAAACCATGCGTGAAGTTCCGCGCGATGGCGAGACCATCGGCGAGGTGATGTTCCGCGGCAATATCGTCATGAAAGGCTATCTCAAAAACGAGAAAGCCACCGATGAGGCCTTTGCCGGCGGCTGGTTTCACACCGGCGACCTCGGCGTGCTAGACGAGCATGGCTATGTCATCATCAAAGATCGCTCCAAGGACATCATCATTTCCGGCGGAGAAAACATTTCATCCGTCGAGGTTGAGGATGTCCTCTACAAGCACCCTGCCGTACTGTTCGCCGCCGTCGTGGCCAAACCCGACACCAAATGGGGCGAGGTGCCCTGCGCCTTCGTGGAATTGAAGGAAAACGCCCAAGCAACCGAAGCCGATATCATCGCGTTCTGCCGAGCCCAGATGCCGGGCTTCAAGACCCCGAAGGCCGTGGTGTTCGGCCCGATCCCGAAAACCTCGACCGGCAAAATCCAGAAGTTCTTACTGCGCGGTCAGGTTCACTCGGCCAAGGCGATTTCGGCGTAACGTATCCTCACTGCGACATCGGGCTGTTTCGCGCTGCCTTCAACCAGAGGAACCAGGAGCGGTCATACTGCGTGCTGATGGTCTTGGTGGTCCCGACCGTTTCTTCTTCCGTGAGATAGGTCACGGGTCCGAGCCGCATCGATTCCATCTGAAGCCGTGCTCCCACTTCGGTATAGACCGCACGGAACACCGCCTGCCGCAGCGTGCTGGCGACCACCGTCGAGCCGTGACCTCGCATCAGGACCGCCGGCCCCTCCCCTAAACTGTCCGCGAGTGCGGCGCCGAGCTTACCGCTGGTAATCAAGAGGTCGCTGCCGGGACCCGCGAAGTCGCGGATTTCGAAGATTGGCGTTCCCTTTGCGCTCAGGAATCCGCACATGTGGCAGACCGGCTGCAGTTTGATGCCCGTGACCACGCTGAACGGGACCACCGAAGGCGAGTGGCTGTGCACCACCGACATCACGTCCGGCCGTTTGCGGTAGATCTCGCCATGAATGAATCGCTCAAGATAGGGCGCCGGGCCGCCCGGGACGACCGGATTGCCGTCGAGGTCGAATTCCAGCACGTCCTTCTCGGTGACCAGCGCAGGCGCCATGCTGCGGGCCAGCAGAAAGCGATCGGGCCGCTCCGGGTGCCGCGCGCTGACATGCCCGAAACCGTCCACCACGCCCTGGTCGAACAGGATATGGTTGGCGTCGACCAGTTCGCGGATAAGAGATGTGACAGTCTCGGATACGGACATCGCGGGATTTCCCTGTTGAGCTCGTGGGCCTGGATGAAATAGTAAGGTTCCTAACTATATTAAAGGAGCGGCCTCTGATGAGCAAACTACAGCTTTCCGTCGCGATCGGTGACTATGACCGGATGCGTCCTTTGGTCGACGGTCTGGTCCAGATCGACAGCGTCGATGCGCAGTTCATGCTGCTCGACCCGGAGGAGATATTTTTCCGCGCGTTCCGGCATGCCGATTTCGACGTCTGCGAATTGTCGCTCTCGAGCTATTCGGTCAAGACCGCGGCAGGCACCAGTCCTTATATTGCGGTGCCGGTATTCCCGTCGCGCGCCTTCCGCCACACCTCGGTCTATGTCCGCACCGACCGGATCAAATCGCCGGCCGACCTGAAAGGTCGCCGGATCGGCGTGCCTGAATATCAGCTCACGGCCAACATCTGGGTCCGCCTCTTTCTCGAAGAAGATTACGGAATTCGTCCCTCCGACATCACCTGGGTGCGGGGCGGCTATGAGCATCCCGGCAGGATCGAGAAGATCAGTCTCAACCTGCCTGATGATGTTAAGGTAGAGAACGCAAGGGCCGACGCCACCATTTCCGATTTGTTGGCGAGCGGCGAAATCGATGCCGTGATCGGGCCGCGGGCGCCATCGTGTTTTGATCACGGCCATCCCAATGTTGGCTATCTCTTTGCCGATCCGCAAGCGACCGCAACCGAATGGTACCGGCGGACCCGCCTGTTCCCGATCATGCATACGCTCGGCATTCGCCGCACGCTGGTTGAAAAACATTCCTGGCTGCCGGTGGCAATCTACAAGGCGTTCGAGCGCTCCAAGGCGGTAGCCTTGGCCAAACTCTCGGATACGTCCGCGACCAAGGTGACGTTGCCGTTCGTCGAAGAGCAGTTGGGAGCGGCGCGCCGCCTGATGGGCGAGGATTTCTGGTCGTACGGGCTTGAGTCGAACCGTGAAGTGTTGCGGCGCTTCCTGGAACGCCATCATGCCGAGGGACTATCGTCCCGCCTGCTTAGCCCCGAGGAGCTGTTTCACGCTTCCGCGCTCGAGCTGCACAAGATTTGAGGATTGGCAGCGACCGCGCCGCTCCGTCATGCCCGGCCTTGTGCCGGGCATCCACGTCTTAACTCCTTGGCAGTCAAGACGTGGATGGCCGGGTCAAGCCCGGCCATGACGAAAAGATGCAGTCATGTCACGAGCGAACATCCAGCCGCATGCCGTCATAAGCGGGCACCACGCCATCGGGCAGGCTTTGCCGCAGCACTTCGTAATCCAGATCGGAATGCATGTTGGTGATGACGGCGCGCTTCGGCTTGAAGCGTTCAATCCACGACAGCGCATCGCTGACGCTGAAATGGCTGGGATGGTGCGCATAACGCAAACCATCGATGATCCAGAGATCGAGATTTTCGAGGTGCGGCCAGCTGGCCTCCGAAATATCGCTGACATCGGGCGTATAGGCGGCGTCGCCGATCCGATAGCCCAGCGCGGGAATGTTGCCGTGCGTGAGGTCGAAAGCCGAGAGCGTCACGGCACCGCCCTTCCCCTCGATCGTGCGGCGCTCGCCTCCTTCAATGGCATGACGCATCAGGATCGGCGGATACTCGCTGCCTTCGGGCGTGATGAAGCAGTAGGAGAACCGCGCCATGATGTCCTTGGCGGTCGACATATTGAAGTAGATCGGAATACGCCGGCGTTGATGCAGCACCACCGAGCGCAGATCGTCGATCCCGTGGGTCTGGTCGGCGTGCTCATGGGTCAGGAATACCGCATCGATATGGTCGACCTCGGCGTCGATCAACTGCTCGCGCAAATCAGGCGAAGTGTCGATGACGATGCGGGTCGTCCCGCCCGCGCCGGTTTGCTCGACCAACAGCGAGCAGCGGCGGCGTCGGTTCTTCGGATTGGCCGGGTCGCACGCGCCCCAGCCCAAGGCCGGCCTCGGCACGCCGGCCGACGATCCGCAGCCGAGAATGGTGAGCGTAACCGTCATGCGGCTTGCGGCGCGGGTACTTTGGAGAACAAACGGAAGAAGTTTTCCGTCGTCTGCCGTGAAATCTCCTCCAGCGAAACGCCACGGGTTTCCGCCAGCACTTTTGCCACTTCCACAACGTAGGCAGGCTCGTTGCGCTTGCCGCGAAATTTGCCCGGTGCCAGATATGGCGCGTCGGTCTCGACCATGATGCGGTCGGCGGGCAGTTCCGCGGCAAGCGCGCGCAGTTCGTCCGATTTCTTGAACGTCAGGATGCCCGTAAACGAGATCGACAGCCCCAATTCAATCGCCTTCATCGCGAGCTTTCGCCCGCCGGTGTAGCAATGCAGCACCGCGCGAAACGGTCCCTTGGCCGTTTCGTCCATCAGGATGCGTTCGCAATCCTCGTCCGCTTCGCGGGTATGAATGACCAGCGGAAGACCGGTAGCGCGCGCGGCCGCGATGTGGGCGCGGAAGCCGCGCTCTTGTGCCTCGCGGGAGCCGTGCTGGTAGAAGTAGTCGAGACCGGCTTCGCCGAGCGCCACGACCTTCGGGTGTTGGGTCAGCCCAATTAGTTCTTCGGCGGGAATGCCGTCTTCCTCGTCCGCCTGGTGCGGGTGGGTGCCGACCGAGCAATAGACTTTCGGATATCTGTCCGCGATCGAGAGCAGCGCGTCGAGGCGCCTCACCCGCGTCGAGATCGTGACGATACGCCCGATGCCGGCCGTCTCGGCGCGTGCGACAATGCCGTCAAGATCGTCGGCGAAGTCCGGGAAGTCGAGATGGCAATGGCTGTCGACAAGCATCGCTTTCCGCCGCCTACGTCGCCGTCGGTTCGATATAGCGCGGAAACACCGGGGCCGGCGCTGGAAGCACCACGCCCGGCTTGATCCGCTGAGACAGCGCGGCGAAGTTGCGAGAATCCACGTCGTCGGGGATGCCGAGAATATCGAGCAGCTTTCCTGACGCTTGCGGCATCGCCGGTTGCGCGAGAATGGCGATCTGGCGCACGACTTCTGCGGTCACGTACAACACCGTGCCCTGACGCGCGGGATCGGTCTTGGCCAGCGCCCAGGGCGCCTCGCCTGCAAAATAGCGATTGGCCTCGGCGACGACCGCCCAGACTGCATTGAGCGCCTGATGAATCTGCTGGGTCGCCATCGCGGTTCGCGCCAGCCCAATTATGGCATCGGCTTCCGCCAGGATGTCCTTGTCGTTGTTGGTAAACTCGCCAGGTTCCGGCAGCACGCCCTGAAATTGTTTTGCGATCATCGACAGCGAGCGCTGCGCCAGGTTGCCAAGATCGTTGGCCAGATCGGCGTTGATGCGCGCGACGATGGCTTCATGGTTGTAGCTGCCGTCCTGGCCGAACGGCACCTCGCGCAGGAAGAAATAGCGCGTCTGATCGACGCCATACTGGTTGGCGAGATTGAAGGGGTCGACGACATTGCCGACCGACTTCGACATTTTCTCACCGCGATTGAACAAGAAGCCGTGGGCATAGACCCGCTTCTGTACGGGAATTCCCGCCGACATCAGGAAGGCCGGCCAGTACACTGCATGAAAGCGGATGATGTCCTTGCCGATGATGTGCACGTCCGCTGGCCAATAATGCCAGTCTTTGTCTCCTTCATCGGGAAAGCCGACGCCTGTGATGTAATTGGTGAGCGCATCGACCCAGACATACATCACGTGTTCGGGCTCGCCGGGCACTTTGACGCCCCAGTCGAAAGTGGTGCGGGAGATCGATAGATCCCGCAATCCGCCTTTGACGAAACTTACCACCTCGTTTTTGCGCGAGTCGGGGCCGATGAATTCCGGATGCGTCTCATAGAGCGCGAGCAGCCTGTCCTGATAGGCGGAGAGACGGAAGAAGTAGCTCTTCTCTTCCACCCACTCGACCGGCGTGCCCTGCGGCCCGCGGCGCACATCGTCTTCGCCAAGGGTGGTTTCGTCCTCGGCGTAATAGGCCTCGTCGCGCACGGAATACCAGCCGGCATAGCTGTCGAGATAGATGTCGCCATTATCGGCCATCCGCTTCCAGATTTCCTGGCTGGAGCGATGGTGCTGTTCTTCGGTGGTGCGGATAAAACGGTCAAACGAAATATTCAGCCGCTGATCCATCTCCTTGAAGCGCTGCGCATTGCGCGTCGCCACTTCCATCGGCTTCAGCCCTTCGGCTTCTGCGGTCTGAATCATCTTCAAACCGTGCTCGTCGGTGCCTGTCAGAAAGAACACGTCCTTGCCGTCGAGCCGTTGAAAGCGCGCCAGCGCGTCGGTCGCGATCGCCTCATAGGCGTGACCGATATGCGGCACGCCGTTGGGATAGGCGATCGCGGTGGTGATGTAGAAGGAGTTTTTAGCTGGCGCCGTTGTTGCTTTCGGAGCGGGCGCAGACGAAGCTTTCGGGACTTTTGGCGCGACCGGCTTTGCCGCCGTGGTCTCAGCTTTTTTCGGCGTGACGGTGACTTTTTCGGCCTGGGTCTTTTTCGCCGCTCTCTTTGGCGTCTTCTTTGTGGTCTCCTTGACCGTTTTCTTCGCCTTTTTGGCGGCTTTCTTGACGGTTTTCTTTACGGCTTTTTTTGCTGTCTTCTTCGGTTGCTTCTTGGCCCTCTTGGCGGCACCACGCTTCGCACCGGCGCGCGGCGCTTTGTTGCCGGCTTTTGCCTTTTTCGTCTTTCGTTTCTTGACGGTTTTTTTCGCAGCCTTCGCCACACGAATTCCTTTACAGATCAAATAAAACGATCGGGATTTTAGGGGCCGCTGTTATCGCGTGGCTTCCGCAAGCATCCCAAATACCGAGAACACAAGCGGTTTTCGCTCGAGATTGTATTCAGCGGTATCGCGCGCGGCGCGGTTGATCTTTTCCCACACCTCCGCCAGCCGTGCAAGGCGCGGCAGGTCGGCGTTGGGATCCTCGGTCCGCATACGTTCACCAACCCAGCGATCGATACTGTCGACAAAGGTCGCGAGCGCGACTTTGTCGCTGCCGCCAAGCGCGTCGCCAAGCGCATGCAATTCACGCGAATCGACCCGGGGCAGCGTCGCCAGCATCGCGGCGGTCTTGTGATGAAGTTTGACGGCATCGCCACCGAGCAGCGTCAATGCCCGCGCGACGCTCCCCTCCGCGGCCTCCGCCGCCTCGATCAATGCGGCATCCTCGCCCGCACGCCCGGTCGCGCGGCTCACGGCCTGGATCACGTCGGCCTTGGCAAGCGGCCGCAATGGTAAGCGGCGGCAGCGCGACAGGATGGTCGGCAACACCCTCCCCGGAGCGTGGCTGACCAGCAAAAACAACGACTGGCGCGGCGGCTCCTCGAGGGTCTTGAGCAGCGCGTTGGCGGCATTGGGATTGAGTTCGTCGACGGTGTCGACGATGCACACCCTCCAGCCTTCGGCCGCTGCGGTCGAGCCGAAAAACGAAATGGTCTCGCGCGTCTCGTCGACCGTGATCACGGTCCGCATCACGCCCTTGTCGTTGGCGGTTCTCTGCAGCACCAGAAGCCCGCCATGGGCGCCGGCCGCAATCCGTCGGGCGGCGGGATCGTTGGCATCGACGTTCGGGCTGTCGACGCGCTGCACGTTTGCCGCGAGCGGATCGGGGTGTGCCAGGACGAAACGGGCCATCCTGTAAGCAAGCGTCGCTTTGCCGATGCCTTGCGCGCCGCCAATTAGCCAGGCATGCGGAATGCGCCCGCTGCGATAGGCGTTGAGCAGCGCCGTCTCGGCCTCGCCGTGACCGAACAGGTCAGTGGTTTCCCGCGGGTGTGGAACCGATATCTGCGTTTCGGCCTTGCTGCTCATGCCGGGATCGCCGCGTTTCCAGCGCTTGTCGCGAAAAAGCGGTCGCGCAAGGCGGACCAGATATTGGCGGCCACCTTCACTGGCTCGTCAGTGGCGTCGATCAGCACGCAGCGTTCCGGTTCGTTTGCAGCGATCTGCCGATACGCCTCGCGTAATCGCTGGTGAAAGCTGATGTCTTCCGATTCGAACCGGTCGGGAGCCGCCGTGCCGCGCCGCGCGGCGGCGCGCTTGAGGCCGATTTCCACCGGCACGTCCAGAATGACGGTCAGGTCCGGTTTCAGGTCGCCGATGGTGACCCGCTGCATGGCATTGAGAAGCCCTTCGGACACCTGCCCGAGCGCACCCTGATAGACCCGCGTCGAATCGAAAAAACGATCGCTGAGCACCCATGTGCCCTGCTTGAGCGCGGGCTCGATCACGGTGCGCGCATGGTCATCGCGTGCGGCGGCGAACAACAGCGTTTCCGCCTCGGGGCCAAGCAGCTTGCCCATCCCGGAGAGGACCAGATGGCGGATGATTTCCGCGCCGGGCGATCCGCCGGGCTCGCGAGTAACGATGGCGTGCAATTTCATGCCGGCCAATCGCTCGGCCAGGATCTTGATCTGGGTGGATTTGCCGGACCCTTCGCCGCCCTCAAAGGAGATGAAGCGTCCGCGGCCCCCTGCGGCCTTGACCGTTGCCTGAGCCATTGTCACAGCTTCTCCGCGCCTGCGCGGAACAGCCCGATGGCGAGTTCGGCTACGCCGTCGACGGCGCGTCGCATCGTCGAACCCTGGCCAACCGCTTCCGT
>Ga0210396_10004518_pt1 | contig 13604 bp, 9 predicted proteins | sample IncBWH17OmetaG_FD_155466 | JGI IMG/M metagenome (GOLD analysis project Ga0210396, IMG submission 155466) | Forest soil microbial communities from Barre Woods Harvard Forest LTER site, Petersham, Massachusetts, United States - Inc-BW-H-17-O ...
GAGTGCCGCGTGCGCGACCTCGACGAGAACGTGCGCGTGCTCTACAGCGTGGGCCAGCAGCTGCTCTGGGGCATGCTGGGCGCCGCCGCGGCCGTGCTCGCCGTCGTCTTCGACGGGCGCGGCCAGGGGCACGCCAAGCTCGGCGCCGAGATCGCGACGGGGCTCTTCGCGTTCTTCTTGTTTTTCTCGTGGCTCGGCGGTCGCCCCAAGCGGAGGTAAGGGGGCCGCCCGCGCGCGGGCGCGTCGGGGCCAGCAGGCCCTGCCACCCCCTGCGCGCCTCCGCCGGCCGCGACCCCTAGCCGATCTGCGCCGTGCGCGTGATCTCGCCCATGCGTCCCGTCTGGTAGTCGCGGAACGCCGTCTCGAGCTCGTCGGCCGTGTTCATGACGAACGGGCCGTAGCGCGCGACGGGCTCGCGCAGGGGCACGCCCGCGAGCAGCAGCAAGCGTCCGCCTCCCGGCACGCCGCGCAGGCGGACCGCGTCGCCGTCGCCCAGCACGGCGAGCTGGCCGCTCTTCGCGCGGCGCGCGTCGCCGCTGCCGTGACCGACCTCGACCTCGCCGTCGAACACGTAGACGAGCGCGCGCTGGGTCGCCGCGAGCGGCAGCGTGACGTCGGCGCCGTCGTCGAGCGACCAGTCCTGGTAGACGATGGGCGTCTGCGTCTCGATGGCCGCCTTCGCGCCGAGCGCCTCGCCCGCGATGAGGCGCACGCGCGCGCGCCCGTCCTCGGTCGCCGCCGTCGGGATGCGCGCCGCCGCCAGCTCCTGATAGCGCGGCTGCATCATCTTGAGGCGCGCCGGCAGGTTCACCCAGATCTGGAAGCCGTGCACGCGCCCGCCGCGCTCCTGCACCTGCTTCGTGGGCATCTCGGAGTGGATGATGCCGGCGCCCGCCGTCATCCACTGCACGTCGCCCGGGCCGAGCACGCCGCGGTGTCCCGCCGAGTCCTCGTGCTCCATCTCGCCCTCGAGCACGTAGGTGACCGTCTCGAACCCGCGGTGCGGGTGATCGGGCGCGCCGATCGCCTCGCCCGGCGCGTACGTCACGGGCCCCATCTCGTCGATGAGCAGGAACGGATCGGCGAGCGGGAAGCCCGGCGTCGGCATCGGCCGGCGCACGACGAACCCGCCCCCTTCGGTCTGGGCGTGAGCGGTCACGAGGCGGGTCACGGGGCGGATGGTCTGGGTCGGCATGGAGTCTCTCCTCTGTGTCCGAGGAAGATGCCGGCCGAAAGCGCGGGGATTCACGCCCTCATAGGCTGGTCCTGCTCATAGGCTGGTCCTATCTAAATGATAGGAACTTGGTATTAGCTCTATGGGGCGGCGCGACGGAACGTCTGGCCCAGGAGGAATCCCATGCTGACCATCGGAGACAAGTTCCCGCCGTTCGATTTGCAAGCCGTCGTGAGCCTCGACAAGGGCAAGGAGTTCGAGCAGGTGACGACCACGTCGCACCCGGGGAAGTGGAAGATCGTGTTCTTCTGGCCCAAGGACTTCACCTTCGTGTGTCCGACGGAGATCGCGGCGTTCGGCAAGGCGAACCGCGACTTCCTCGATCGCGACGCGCAGGTGCTCGGCGTCTCGACCGACAACGAGTTCGTCCACCTCGCGTGGCGCAAGAGCCACCCGGATCTCAAGAACCTGCCGTTCCCGATGCTCTCGGACCTGCGGCGTGATCTGTCGCAGGCGCTCGGCATCCTGCACCCCCAGGCGGGCGTCGCGATGCGCGCGACGTTCATCGTCGATCCCGAGAACGTCATCCGCTTCGTCTCCGTGACTGACATGGACGTGGGCCGCAACGTCGACGAGGTGCTGCGCGTCCTCGACGCCCTGCAGACCGACGAGCTGTGCCCCTGCAACTGGCAAAAGGGCGAAAAGACCCTGGAGGTCGCGTAGTCATGGGCGCGCTGGATCTCGTTCGCGACGCCATCCCGGATCCGGCGCGCGATCTGAAGCTGAACCTGCAGTCCGTGATGGCCGAGACGAGCCTCACGCCCGCGCAGCGCTGGGGCGTGGCGGTCACGGCGGCCGTCACGTCCCGCAACGCGCGCCTGCGCGCCGCCGTCCTCGACGACGCACGCGACGCCGTCGCGGGCGCCGTCGTCGACGACGCCCTCGCGGCGGCCGCCCTCATGGGGATGAACAACGTCTACTACCGCTTCCGTCACCTCATCGACAAGCCGGAGTACAAGGAGAAGCCGGCGCGGCTCCGCATGAACCGGCTCGCGAAGCCCGCCGCCAACAAGGTCGACTTCGAGCTGTTCGCGCTCGCGGCGAGCGCCATCAACGGCTGCGGCGCGTGCATGCAGGCGCACGAGAAGGTCGTGCTCGCGGGCGGCCTCACCGAGGACCAGGTCCACGACGCGATCCGGCTCGCGTCGATCGTGAACGGGGCCGCGATCGCCCTCGACCTCGTGACGGACGTCCGGACCGAGCCAGTCGGCTAGGCGCTACGGCGCGGTGCCGAGCGTGCGGAGCTCGGCGGTCGCGGCGTCGATCCACTTCTGCTCGGTGGGCCGCTTCTCCATCGCGACGTACGTCTCGTACGCCTTGCGGGCCGCGTCCTTCTTGCCGAGCTTCTGCAGCGCGCGCGCGAGCCCATAGTACGGATCGGGATCGGCCGGCTTCAGCTTGATGTAGTGCTCATAGGCGTCGACGGCCTCGGGCAGCCGGCCGCGCACGCGGAACGCGAACGCGAGCTCGTACCACGCGAGCGAATACTCGGCGTTGACGTGCACCGCCGCGCGAAAGACGTCGATCGCGTCGCTGTCGCGCCGAATCTTCAGCAGCAGCTCGCCGAGCGCCGCGCGCGCCACCATGTTCCTGGGATCGGCCGCGACGGCCTCCTTGAACTTCGCGACGGACTCGTCGATGTGGCCCGTGTCGCGCAGCTCCTGCGCCTTGGCGTAGATCGGCGCCGCCGGGCTCTCGGCGGCCGCGCCGCCGTCCGGCGTCGCGGCGGGCGAGGGCGGCTTGCCCTCGAGGCCCGCCGCGCGAGGCGCGTCCGGGCTGTTGCCGATCTCGTCGATGACGCTCTTCGCGTGCTCGACCCACTTCTGCGATGACGGCCGCTTCTCGATCTCGACGTAGCGGCGCAACGCCTGGGCGGCGCTCGCGTTCTGGCCCTCGTCCTTGAGGCAGAGCCCCAGGCCATAGTAGGGCTCCGGCTCGTCGGGCAGCATCTGGGCGTAACGGCGGTAGGCGCCGATCGCGAGGTCGCACTGACCGGCGCGTCGCCTGGCCGCCGCCAACGCGTACCATCCGGGCGCGAAGTCCGGCTCGGCCTTCGTGACGGCCTCGAACCGCTCGGCCGCTTCGGCCGGCTTCTTGGCGATGACCAGCGCCTGGCCGCGCGAAAAGTCCGCCTGCGTCGCTGGCAGCGTCTGCGCCGCCGCCGCGCCCGAGACCAGCACCGTCAGCACGGCGACCGCGCCCAGTTTTCTCACGGCCGCGATCCTACTCTCCGTCGACGAAACCCGCCAAATGCGGTTTTGGCCGGCGCGGAAACGACGCGTCGAATTTGCGGCTGCCCACAGGGGATGATATGTAGGTGAAAGTATGATTCAAGTCATTGGCTGCCTGACGATGGCGCTCCTTTCGGGAGCGATGTTCTTGGTCACCGTGTCTCTCGGATCACCCGTCGCCAACCGAAAATAATCGTCCTTCAAGGGGCTTCCGACCCGGACTGGGCCTCGAGGTCGTCGCCGAAGGGCACACGCGCCTCGGCGCTTTCGCTTGCTGGGTCCTGACGCGCGACCTAGACTGGCGCTGCCCGAGCGGACTTTGTTCGCGCTCCGGGCCCTCGCCAGAAGGCCGACGACGTGTCCATCCCCGAGAACGCAACGCCCCCGACGCCCGGTGCTCCCGCTGCCGAGCGGCCGACGGAGCAGCCCCCGGGGCGACCCACGGAACGACCCACGGAACGACCCGCGGAACGACCATCGACGGCGGAGCGAGCCCGCAAGGTTCGGTACGAGGACTTCAAGCTCTCGGACCTGACGGCCATCCGAAACGTGCTGCGCGGCGGGTCGGTCATCGACTGGCACCGTTTGCACTTCACGGAACGCGATGAGGTCGACCGGTTTCTGCGCGTCAACGAGATCGATCCGTCCGACGCCGACGATCTGCGGCGCCTCGCCGACCTCCGCGAGCTCGCCGTCGAATACCTCGAGCGACACCTGAACTTCTACATCCCCGAGGAGCTCAGCAGCGGCATCCCGCCCCGCGACCTGCTGCTCGTCGCCTCGCAGAAGGGCAAGCGGCGCACGCACGCCTGCATCGTCCTCAAGGTCATGCACGTCCTGCATCACCTCGCGGGCCGCGAGCTGCTCACGAAGCTGCCCGTGTCGGGCGACCAGCTCTTTCACCTCGTCGAGGACAAGGTCCTGCGCACCGTCGAGGAGATCAAGGCCGTCGGCTGCCAGGTCATCGAGTTCGAGTGGAGCCGCAAGCCGACCGACAGCCTCATCACGAAGCTGCTCGCGAAGAAGGAGTCGATCGCGGCCGACGTCTACGACAACCTGCGCTTCCGCATGATCACGAGCTCGGAGGAGCAGCTGCCGTTCGTGCTGCGCGAGCTCGTGCAGCGGCTCGTGCCGTTCAACTACGTCATCCCCGGCCAGTCGGTGAACGACATCGTCAAGATACGCGAGACGCTGTCGCGGTCGCCCGCCCTGCAACGGTTCCTGCCCGAGATCACCGACCTCGCCGCGGTCGCGGCCGACAAGAAGCCGGCCGTGCAGAACGAGTTCTCGGGGCCCGGCTACCGGGTCATCAACTTCGTGGCCGACCTGCCGGTGCGCGTCGACAAGTACCTGTGTCGCCCGGCCGACGACCCGCTGTTCGCCGAGAACGGCACCGTCGTGTTCGTCCTCACCGAGTTTCAGATCATCGACGCCCGCACGGCCGAGAACAACGAGCGCGGCGAGAACAGCCACGAGAAGTACAAGGAGCGCCAATTCGCGCGCGTCAAGGCGCGTCTCATGCACGGCATGAAGGACGAGTCGGCGGACTGAGGGCGAGCGTCTCGGCGTCAGGTGGCGAGGGTTGAGCCTGTCTCGCTCTCGAGGGCGGCCGCCGACCAACTCCGCGCGCCCGCCGCGCCCAGCTGCCGAGGCTCCACGAAGCTCGGCTCGGTCTGGGGGACGCCATCGACGAACACGACGGTGTTGGCGAGCGTCGCGGGCACGCGCGGTCCCGGCGTGAGGATGCCCACGAGGTTGAGCGGGTCGCAGGCCGACAGGCGCACGACCTCGCCGCGCCTCGGCTCCTTGCGCACGGCGCGCAGCGTCTCGACGGCCTCGGGCGCCGCGAACTGCTCGCCCACGAAGCCGCCGACGAAGCGGCCGCCGCGCAGCTCGCCGCGCATCTCGAGGCGCCGGTAGACGCGCAGCAGATCGCGCCAGGGCGGCGCGTGCGCCTCGCGCGCGAGGACGTCGCGGAACACGACGCCGTAGCGCTTGATGTACTGGCGCGCGAGCTCCTCCGTGCGCGTCTCGTCGTCGACCGAGGGCGCGCGCAGCAGCGACCAGCGGCCCGCGCCCACGGGGCCGCCCGCGCGTCGCGCCCAACGCGCGTGCCAGCGGGCGCGCGCGCTGCCGCGGCTCTGCGTCGCCGAGATGAGGGCGCGCAGGCCCGCGAAGCCGTCGCCCGTGACGCGGCCGCTCGACACGAGCTCCCACAGCGCGTCCTCGACCTCGGCGCGCAGGCGGCCCGCGCCGCCCACGATCTCGTCGAGGAAGCTCGCGCCCGCCGTCTCGAGGAAGCGCAGCACGTCGCGCGCGGGCGCCGACAGCGCGGACCCGTCGGCCGTCGCTTCGGTCTCGGCGCCGTCGGGCACGCGCAGCCAGGGCAGGTCGCCGCGGCGGACGAGCGCGACGGGCGCCGCGCGGTTGGGCGCGCCGCCGGCCTCGCGCCGCGCGAGGCGCCCCCACGTCACCTCGCCCGACAGACAAAGCGCGTCGAGCCAGGCCGAGTCATAGGCGGCGACGCGGGCCGGGAGGATCTCGCGCTCCCACGCGCCGGCGGCCGCCTCGAAGCCCTGCAGCTGCGCGACGACCTGCACGGCGCCGCCGCGTCCGTGGAGCAGCGCGCCGGGGCGCGCGTGCTGCCAGGTCAGCAAGAAGCGCATGAGGTCGGCGGCCGCGACGGGCTCGATCTCGCGGCGCAGACCGTCGAGCATGCGGCGGTTGATGCGCGCGAGGAGGCGCCTGTCGCACCATTGCTGCGAATGCAGCTCGGCTTCGCCGAGCGGAACGAGCCGCGGGAGGGTTGGGGGACCCTCTGCGGGTTCCCAAGGCGATGACCACTTGCCGCGCAGCGCGGCGCCCTCCAGCTCGACGCGCGCGAGCGCCGCCTCGAGGTCTGACGCCGGCAGGTGAAGATGAGCCGCGAGCCGCTCGGCCGTCGTCGGGCCCGCGTGCGTCAGGTGCGCGCGCACGATCTCGACGAGCGCGCCTTCGTCGTCGGTCCAGCTCGGCGCGCGCCGCGCGGGCGGCTCGACGACGTCGGGGACGAAGCGGCCTGCCGGCCAAACGGCGGCCGCGAGCGAGCGGCGCTCGGCCGCGATCCAGTGCGCCTTCCCGGCGGCGCCGAGCTCGAGGCGCGCCGCGCGCCGCGCGCCCACGAGCGTCTCGAAGAACGCGTCCCACCCGCGCGCCTCGCCCACGGCCGCGGGCAGCGCGCCGAGCTCGAGCAGGAGATCGTGCAATTCGTCGGCGTCGCGCGCCTCGGGCTGCGCCTCGGCGACGACCTCGGCGATGGTCGCGGGATCGAGGCCGCCGATCCGCTCCGTGATCTCGGCGGGCAGGCCGCGGCGCATGGAGACGGCGCGCGTCCGCCGCTCTTCGAGCGGGGCGTCGTCGAGGAACGCGTACGGGTTGGCGTTGAGGATCTCGTGCGAGAACACCGACGGCTCGGGCAGGTCGCGCGCGATGGCCTCGATCTCTCCCGCGCGCAGCGCCGCGATGACGACGCGCAGCCCGGCGGCGTCCATGGCCTCGGTGAGGCAGTCGCGGATCGTCTCGCGCACGAGCGGGTGGTCGGGCACCTCGACGGCGCCGCCGCCGTGGTTGTCCTGGCAGGCGGTCTGCGCGGGGAACACGGCCGTCACGAGATCCTGCGCGCGCATGCGCTGGATCTGCGGCGGCACGCGCCTGCCGCCCTGCGTGCGCATGAGCGCGAGCGAGCGCATGGCGTTCCAGCGCCAGCGCGTCTCGAACATGGGCGCCTGGATCGCGGCCTGCGTGAGCAGCTCCTCGAGATCGTCGGGGCGCAACATCTCGAACACCATCTCGAGCGGGAAGCTGTGCTGCGCGCCCAGCGACAGCACGATGCCGTCGTCGGTCGCGGCCGCCTGCAGCTCGAAGTCGAACGAGCGGCAGAACCGCTTGCGCAGCGCCATGCCCCACGCGCGGTTGATGCGCCCGCCGAAGGGCGCGTGAATCACGAGCTGCATGCCGCCGCCCTCGTCGAAGAAGCGCTCGGCGATGACGCGCGTCTGCGTGGGCACGGCGCCGAGCGCGGCGCGCCCCGCGAGGATGTAGTCGCGCACGAGCTCGGCGCCCCGGCGGTCCAGGGCCGACCGCTCCATGAGCGCGGGGATGGGATCCTCGCCGCGCGCCGCGGCCGTCGCGATCTCCTCGCGCACGACCGACACCTCGGCCGACAGCTCGCGCGTGCGCGCGGGGCCCTCGCCGAACCAGAACGGGATCGAGGGCGGCGCGCCGCCCGCGCTCTCGACGCGCACCTTGCCCATCTCGACGCGGCGGATGCGCCACGACGAGTTGCCGAGCAGGAAGATGTCGCCCGCCATCGACTCGACGGCGAAGTCCTCGTCGAGCGTGCCGATGAGCGTGCCCTCGGGCTCGAGCACGACGTCGTAGCTCGCGAGGTCGGGGATGGCGCCGCCCGACGTGATGGCGGCCAGGCGCGCGCCGCGCCGCCCGCGCAGGCGGCGGTTGACGGCGTCGCGGTGGAGCAGCGCGCTCGCGCGGCCGCGGCTCGTCGCGATGCCGTCGGCGAGCACGTCGACGACGGCGTCGAAGTCGGCGCGCGCCAGGTTCGCGTAGGGTCCGGCCTGCGTGAGGCGCTCGAAGAGCGCGTCCTCGTCCCACTCGTCGGTCGCGCAGGTCGCGACGATCTGCTGCGCGAGGATGTCGAGGGGCGCGTCGCGCAGGCAGATGCGATCGATCTCGGCGCGCCGCGCGGCGCGCACGAGCGCGGCGCACTCGACGAGCTGGTCGCGCGTGAGCGGGAACAGGCGGCCCTTGGGCGTGGCGCCGATCGAGTGGCCCGAGCGCCCGATGCGCTGCAGGCCCGTCGAGATCGAGCGCGGCGACCCGATGAGGCACACGAGATCGATCGCGCCCACGTCGATGCCGAGCTCGAGCGACGCCGTCGCGACGACGAGCTTGAGGTCGCCCGCCTTGAGGCGCGCCTCGGCCTTGTGCCTCCGGTCGCGCGACAGGCTGCCGTGGTGGGCCGCGACCGTCTCGACGCCGAGGCGCTCGCCGAGGTGCAGCGTGAGCCGCTCGACGAGCCGCCGCGTGTTGACGAAGACGAGCGTCGACCGGTGCGCGCGCGCGAGGTCGGCGACGCGATCGTAGACCTCGGCCCACTGCTCGTTCGTGCACACGGCGCCGAGCTCGTCATCGAGCACCTCGATCTTCAAGTCCAGGTCGCGCCGCTGCCCCACGTCGACGATCGTGGGCGGCGGCCGCGTGCCGCACAGCAGGCGCGCCGCGACGTCCATGGGCCGCACCGTCGCCGACAGGCCGATGCGCTGCAGCCGTGAGCGCCCCGAGCTCGGAGCGGAGCCAGGCTTTGCCGGGCGGAGCGCGGCGCCGGGGGGGGTGGGGACCCTCTCAGGGTCCCCTCGGTCGACGAGCGCCTCGAGGCGCTCGAGCGACAGCGCGAGGTGCGCCCCGCGCTTGTCGGCCGCCATGGCGTGGAGCTCGTCGACGATGACCGTGCGCACGTCGCGCAGCGCGCGTCGCCCCGAGTCGGACGTCAGCAAGATGTACAGCGACTCGGGCGTCGTCACGAGCACGTGCGGCGGGTGCCGGACGGCGCTGCGGCGCTCGGCCTGCGAGGTGTCGCCCGTGCGCACGGCCGTGCGGATCGCGGGCGCAGGGTACCCGAGCTCGGGCGCGAGCGCGCGCAGCTCGGCGAGCGGCTCCTCGAGGTTGCGCCGGATGTCGTTCGACAGCGCCTTGAGCGGCGACACGTAGACGACCGACGTCCACTCGGGCAGGTCGCCGCCGTTCGCGATCGCCTCGACCACCAAGTGATCGAGCGTGCTCAGGAACGCCGCGAGCGTCTTGCCCGAGCCCGTGGGCGCCGTGACCAGCACGTCGCGCCCCTCGGCGATGAGCGGCCACGCCTGCGCCGGGGCCGGCGTGGGCGCGCCGAAGCGCCGCGCGAGCCAGGTCTGCACGAGGGGGTGAAACATCCGTTCAGTATATGCGGGACGGGGTCGCCGGCGGCCAGAAAGACACGGCGGCGTCGCGACGGGCAGCTGCTCGATCAGTGATGGCGGTGATGGCGGTGCGGCGGTGATGGCGCGAGGGGCGCCCGACGATCCGCTGGGTGCGCGTAGATCTTGTTCGCGATCTTCGCGCCGGCTAGGCTGCGCCACCTATGCGCCTCCTCATCACCGGTGTGTGCGGCTTCGTGGGCAGCCAGCTGGCACACGCGCTCAAGGCGCGGCACGCGGATCTCGAGCTTCTCGGCATCGACAACCTCATGCGGCGCGGCTCGGAGACCAATCTCGCGCCGCTCGGGAAGCTCGGGTGCGCCGTCACGCACGGCGACCTCCGCAACCCCGAGGATCTCGCCGAGCTGCCCCGCTGCGACTGGGTGCTGGACTGCGCGGCCATCCCCACCGTGCTCGCGGGCGTGAGCTCGGGCGCGAGCCAGCTCGTGGGGCACAACCTCACGGGCACGCTCAACCTCCTCGAGAAGTGCCGCGTCGATGGCGCGGGCCTCGTCATCCTCAGCAGCAGCCGCGTCTATTCCATCGACGAGCTGAACGCGATCCCGCTCGTGCCCGAGGGCAGCCGCTTCCGCCTCGACGACAGCCGCCCAGCGCCGGGCGGCTTCTCGGCGCGCGGCGTGTCCGAGACGTTCTCGACGCGCGCGCCCGTCTCGCTCTATGGCGCGACGAAGCTCGCGGCCGAGGTCATGGCGCTCGAGTACGGCTCCGCCTTCGGGCTCCCGGTTTGGGTCGATCGTTGCGGGGTCATCGCGGGCCCCGGGCAGTTTGGCCGCATCGACCAGGGCATCTTCTCTTACTGGATCTACCAGTGGTTGCTGGGCAAGCCGTTGTCGTACATCGGCTTCGGCGGACGCGGGGAGCAGGTGCGCGATTTGATAGCGCCCGTCGATCTCGCGGCCCTCATCGACAAACAGCTCCGGAGCCCGACGGCGGGCGCGCCGCGCGTCGTGAACGCCGGCGGTGGCGTCGCGCGCTCGATGAGCCTCGCCGAGCTGTCGGCGTTCTGCGCCGAGAACGTCGGTCCCGCGCCCGCGCTCGGGCGTCAGGCGGAGACGCGTCGCTACGACATCCCTTACTTCGTGACGGACAGCGCGCTCGCCGAGGCGAGCTGGGACTGGGCGCCGCAAGAGCCCCTCACCGAGACGCTCGCCTCGATCTTGCGCTGGGCGCGCGCGCACCGCGATCTCTTGAGCACGTTCGCCCAGTGAGCTAGCTTGGCGTGATGCGCGTACTCGTGACTGGATCGAACGGCCTCATCGGGTCGGAGGCCGTCGTCTTCTTCGACGAGCTCGGGGCCGACGTCGTCGGCGTGGACAACAACATGCGGGCCGTGTTCTTCGGCCCCGACGGCGACACGCGCTGGAACCAGCGCCGCCTCGAGGGCGCCGCCAAGCGGTTTCGTCACGTCGAGCTCGACATCCGCCAGCGCGACGCCGTGCTCGCGCTGCTCGCGGCCGAGAAGTTCGATCTCATCGTCCACTGCGCCGCCCAGCCTTCGCACGACCTCGCGGCGCGCATGCCGTTCGAGGACTTCGACGTCAACGCGGGCGGCACCATGAACCTCCTCGAGGCGCTGCGGCGCCACCAGCCGGACACGGTCCTCGCGTTCACGAGCACGAACAAGGTCTACGGCGACGCGCCGAACGAGATCCCGCTGCGCGAGCTGCCGACGCGCTGGGAGTACGCGCGGCAGGAGGACTGGAACGGCGTCTCGGAGACCTGCCGCATCGACCGCTGCCAGCACTCCCTCTTCGGCGCCTCGAAGGTCGCGGCCGACGTCATGGCGCAGGAGTACGGCCGCTACTTCGGCCTCAAGATCGGCGTCTTCCGGGGCGGCTGCCTCACGGGGCCCCAGCACAGCGGCGTCGAGCTGCACGGCTTCCTGTCGTACCTCGTCAAGTGCGCGCTGTCGGGCACCGTGTACCGGGTCTACGGGTACAAGGGCAAGCAGGTCCGGGACAACATCCACTCGCGCGACGTCTTGCGGGCCATTCACCGCTTCTATCAGGACCCACGCCCGGGCGAGGTCTACAACCTCGGCGGTGGACGCGAGAACAGCTGCTCGATCCTCGAGGCGGCGGACCTCGTGGCCAAGATCTCGGGCGCCGAGCTCAAGACCGAATACGTCGACACGGCGAGGCGGGGCGATCACATCTGCTACATCTCGGACCTCGCCAAGCTCAAGGCGGATTTCCCGGGCTGGAAGGTCGAGATCTCGTTGCGCCAGATCCTCGAAGAGATCGTCGCCAACTGGCGGACCCGGCACCAGCGGTCTTAGGGCTTCGACAATCTGCCGCGGCCGCCCCGTTCCGTGCTACAAGGCTCCCGTGCCGCTCCGGAAGGAGTCCAAACGAGGGTTGATCGCGCTGGCGATCCTCTGCGTCGTCGGGCTGGCGACCGCCGCGGTCGCCTCGTCGGGGAGCTTTGGCAGCCGCGCGAAGGACGCCGTCGCCGCGCGGCTCAAGCACGCGCAGTGAACGGCCTCGTGTCCCGCAGGTTCCTTGACGGTCGGGGCGATGTGCTTACCTTGACCGGCGTCACGAAGTTATCGGAACGAAACGCAAAATCTGCAAAATCCGGCTGAAGGGGAACACGCGCTATGGGCAAGATCATCGGAATCGACCTCGGAACCACCAACTCGGTCGTGGCGATCATGGAGGGCAAGGATCCCCAGGTCATCGCCAACGAGGAGGGCGGGCGGCTGACGCCGTCGGTCGTCGCGTGGGACGACAAGGGCGAGGTGCTCGTCGGCCAGATCGCGCGCCGCCAAGCCATCACGAACCCCGAGAACACCGTCTACTCGGTGAAGCGGTTCATGGGCCGGCGCTTCGACGAGGTCACCGAGGAGTCCAAGCGCGTTCCTTATAAGGTCGCGCGCGGCTCGGGCGGCGAGGCCGTCCTCGAGGTGCGCGGCAAGAAGGTCACGCCGCCCGAGGTCTCGGCGCGCGTGCTCATGAAGCTCAAGAAGGCGGCCGAGGACTACCTCGGCGAGAAGGTCACGGAGGCGGTCATCACCGTCCCGGCCTACTTCAACGACGCCCAGCGCCAGGCGACGAAGGACGCGGGCAAGATCGCGGGCCTCGACGTCAAGCGCATCGTCAATGAGCCCACGGCGGCGGCGCTCGCCTACGGCCTCGACAAGGGCAAGGACCACCTCATCGCCGTCTACGACTTCGGCGGCGGCACATTCGACATCTCGGTGCTCGAGGTCGGCGAGAAGGTCGTCGAGGTCATCTCGACCAACGGCGACACCCACCTGGGCGGCGACGACATCGACCAGAAGGTCATGGACTGGCTCATCGCCGAGTTCAAGAAGGACCAGGGCCTCGACGTCTCGAAGGACAAGATGGTGATCCAGCGTCTGCGCGAGGCGGCTGAGAAGGCCAAGATCGAGCTGTCGACCGTCGCAGAGACGGAGATCAACCTGCCGTTCCTCACGGCGGACGCGAGCGGCCCCAAGCACATGCAGGTCAAGCTCTCGCGCGCCAAGCTCGAGCAGCTCATGGGCGATCTCGTGCAGCGCACGATCGAGCCCACGAAGAAGGCGCTCGCCGACGCGGGCAAGAACCCGTCGGACATCGCCGAGGTCGTCCTCGTCGGCGGCTCGACGCGCATCCCGATGGTGCAGAAGCTCGTCAAGGAGTACTTCGGCAAGGAGCCGCACAAGGGCGTGAACCCGGACGAGGTCGTCGCGCTCGGCGCGGCGGTCCAGGCCGGCGTGCTCTCGGGCGACGTCAAGGACATGCTGCTCCTCGACGTCACGCCGCTGTCGCTCGGCATCGAGACGCTGGGCGGCGTCATGACGACGCTCATCCCGCGCAACACGACGATCCCGACGAAGAAGTCGGAGACGTTCTCGACGGCGGCCGACAACCAGAGCTCGGTCGAGGTGAAGTGCTATCAGGGCGAGCGCCCCATGGCGGCCGACAACCGGCTGCTCGGCAAGTTCGGCCTCGACAGCATCCCGCCCGCGCCGCGCGGCGTGCCGCAGATCGAGGTCACGTTCGACATCGACGCCAACGGCATCGTCAACGTGTCGGCGAAGGACAAGGGCACGAACAAGGTCCAGCACATCACGATCACGGCGTCGTCGGGCCTGTCGGACGC
>Ga0210396_10004519_pt1 | contig 13603 bp, 15 predicted proteins | sample IncBWH17OmetaG_FD_155466 | JGI IMG/M metagenome (GOLD analysis project Ga0210396, IMG submission 155466) | Forest soil microbial communities from Barre Woods Harvard Forest LTER site, Petersham, Massachusetts, United States - Inc-BW-H-17-O ...
GGATGCAAACGCGTCCCAGAACCGAACCAGGTAGCTTTTCAAAGAGTCCAATGTTCTGTACCCTAGGTCCACAAAACACAGAATGATCTGCCCTGCGGCAGGTCTTTCTGCTTTTGTGGAAGCCGCAGCGATGTCGCGCAAGCTTGCGCGACCACAATAAAAGCTCAATCGAGCCCACCGACGTAATCGGTCGGACCGGATGCATAGATCTCTCTGAGCAATCTTGCCCGTTCCTCCGGTTCAAGTACGTTCCTGAAGAAGTTCACGAACGCCGGAACGGTTTGACTTTTATATTGCCCCAAATGAAGAGGGCCGAAGAATTGCTCGGCTTCGGGATCGGTTTCCAGCATTTCGATCAGAGTGTTCAACGTTGTGGCGCTTTCCTCGGATAACGCTTCGGGGTGCTGAAGATAATCACGCCAGTTGAACTTTCGGGGCTCTTTCTCGAACCGCGGAAACTTACTCGAATTTTCCATAGCCTGAATGCTATCACGGGGCGTCGAGGGGGACGCGAGTCAGTTGATCCACCACAGCCACACGCTGAGGACGAGCGCGAACGTGACCCATGCGAGATAGGGGGTCAGGATCCAAAAGGTGAAACGGTCGATCTCAGAAGAATTGATGAGCAGTATTACTACCGTGAACCACAACAGTACCACTACGATCATAGGCAGAAGGAGCGTGTGAAAGGCGAACAGCAGCACCGCCCACAGCACGCTGAAGGCGAGCTGGAATCCAAAAGTGAAGAACCAGCGCCGGCAGGGTTTTGTCTGCTTCACCTTCCAGACATGCATGAAAGCGATCACGATAAGGACGTACATGACGATCCATGTCGGGGCAAAGACGGAGCTCGGCGGAGCAAAATCCGGCTTATTCAGGTAGTCGTACCAGCTTGCAGTATGTGAGGAGACAAGAAACGAAGAGAGGACGACCGCTACGAGAATGATCGCTGACGAGAGGGCAATGCGGAGCCTATTATTCATAGCGGCAAGTCGGAACGACCGATACCCCTCTGTCAGGTTCCCGGGTTCCGCCTTGCTGTCGTATCCGTTTGTCGGGATGCCGAGAATCGAACTCGGGCTACAAGCACCCCATGCTTGCGTACTACCACTATACGACATCCCGCACGGATCAAAAAGCGCTCGGGGGAGAGCAATCTTTTTACCGTATCGGGCCGCCGGGAATCGAACCCGGTCTTTACGCACCCGAAGCGCACGTACTACCGGTATACTACGGCCCGCTATTTTTCGAACACCGTAGCGTACCACATATATGGCTTCACAACAGCGTTTATTCACAAAACATATATAGTCACTAGTCTAGTTGCAAAATATTTGCATCAGTATATTCTACACGCATGGACGTTCTCACTCGTATACGGGCCGCCGGATTCCGCGCGACGAAACAACGCATCGAGCTCGTACGCTTTCTCGAGAAAACGGAACACCCGCTCGATATTCAGGACATCGTCAAAGGGCTTTCGCGATCGACCGATATGGTCACGGTATACAGGATGCTCGCCGCGTTCAAGCGCGCTGATCTCGTTCGCGAGGTCAACTTGCGCGGCGAGCATCCGCGGTACGAACTCGCGGACGAAAGCGACCATCATCACATCGTCTGCACGGATTGCGGACGCATCGAGGATTTTACGGACGAAACCCACGAACGAATCGGCAAACAAGTTTTGGCCAGATCTAAATCTTTCGAGGCGATCACCGGTCATTCCTTCGATCTTTACGGAGTGTGCAAACCGTGCGCGAAGTAATCATCTATTTATCTTTAATACCTAATGTATGCGCCCAAGAACAACGTTCTGGATTATCATCGCGGTCATTATTATCGTACTGGGCGGTATCGTATATGCAGTTTCGAGGAACGGCGGTTCGATGCCTGCCGCACCGTCGACTTCGACCTCAGGCGGCAAAATGCTGCAGGTAGTCGCGGCGGAGAATTTCTGGGGTTCAATCGTTTTGCAGATCGGCGGTTCGCATGTACAAGTCTTGAGTATTGTCTCGGACCCGAATGCTGACCCGCACGAATATGAAAGTAGCGCATCCGACGCACGCGCGGTAGCGAACGCCGATTACGTGATCGAGAATGGCGTCGGCTACGACAGCTGGATGGACAAATTGCTTTCGGCCGGCACGAGTAATCCCAATCGGAAAGTATTGAACGCAGGCGATCTCGTCGGCGTACAAGATGGCGGCAATCCGCATCTGTGGTACAGCCCAGGATACGTGAATACGACCGCCGCGCAGATCGAGCAAGACCTCATTACACTCGATCCCGCTGACAAAGCCGACTTTGAACAAAACTACGCAACGTTGCGATCTAATATGACCGAATATCAAGATCGTATTACATCCATCAAAAAACATTACGCGGGGACGAAAGTCGCTGCGACCGAAGATATCTTCGTCTATCTTGCGAACGCTACGGGACTGGATCTCATTTCACCGGCTGCATTCATCCAAGCGGTCGCTGAGGGCAACGATCCGCCCGCGCAGAGCGTCGTCGAATTTGAGAATCAATTAAAGGCGAAGCAACCGACGATACTTGTATACAACGAGCAGACCGTTACGCCGCTCACTGAAAGTATCAAGGCACTTGCCGCACAGGAGAATATTCCAGTCATCGGCGTCACCGAGACCATCCAGCCGCCGGATGCTACCTTTGAGGAATGGATGAATTCGGAACTCATAGACCTTCAGAACGCGCTGAATGCGAACCAACTCGGACAATGACGACAGATGATCGGAATGTGATAACGGGGCGCGATCTCTCTGCCGGCTACGGGGACATGATGGTTTGGGGCGATGCCAATTTCTCGATCAGAAAAGGCGAGTTCGTCGGGATACTCGGCCCGAACGGGGCCGGAAAAACAACCTTGTTTCGTCTTTTGCTTGGACTCGCACAACCCAAGCGCGGAGAACTCGAACTGTTCGGTCAAAAACCGAAACGCGGTAATCCGAGGATCGGATACGTGCCGCAACGACATGCCGTCGATCAGGAGCTTGCGATCGAGGCACTCGAAATAGTGCGACTCGGAGCGTGCGCCGGGGCATGGGGATTCGACCTACCGGGTGAAACGGGTCGCGAGCGTCAAAAAGCCCTCGAGGCGCTCAAAGATGTCGGCGCTGAGGATCTTGCGCATCGGCCGCTCGGAGCGCTGTCAGGTGGAGAATTGCAGCGGGTGTTCCTCGCCCAAGCGCTTTCCGGAGATCCCGAATTGCTCCTCCTCGACGAACCGCTCGCCAATCTCGATATCCGCCGCGAAAGCGAGCTCGTGCAGCTCATTCAAAACGTAGTGCGTTCGAGAGGAGTGACGGCGCTTTTGATCGCGCACAACATCAATCCATTGCTGCCGGTTTTGGATAGGGTCGTGTATGTCGCCAACGGTCGTGTCGCAACCGGAACGCCGGAAGAGGTGCTCACGTCCGATACTCTTTCAAAGTTGTATGACACTCCGGTCGAGGTGCTGCGCGATTCGCGCGGACGCATTGCCATCGTCGGAGCGGAGGAAGGCCACTTGCACCATGAATAACCTCGCGTTCAGTTGGAACATTTTGAGCGATCTCACGACGATGTGGTCATACGACTTCATGGCCCACGCATTCGAAGCGGGAACGGTCGTTGCCGTCGTTGCCGGCATCATCGGTTATTTCGTCGTCTTGCGACGCTCTTCGTTCGCGGCTCACGCACTTTCGCACGCGGGATTCGCCGGTGCGGCGGGCGCGGTACTGCTCGGTATCAACCCGATCTTCGGGTTGTTTGCGTTCACTTCCGTCGGCGCGGTCCTCATCGGTATTTTGGGAAGGAAAGCGGCAAGCCGCGACGTGCAGATCGGCGTCGTTTTGGCCTTCCTGCTCGGTGTCGGCGTGCTTTTCATCAGCTTGTATCAAGGGTACGCGACCGAAGCATACTCACTTCTTTTCGGCGAAATTCTCGGCATAAGTGTCGGCGATGTGTGGACGACCCTGATAACCGGAACGCTCGTGCTCGCGGTATTCGCGGCGATGTACCGACCGCTTCTTTTTACCTCGCTCGACGAGGATATTGCGGAGGGCAAAGGCGTACCGGTTTTCGGCATCGGACTTGCGTTCATGCTTCTCATTGCGGCAGCGACCTCTATCGCTGTGCAGGTCGTTGGAGTACTCCTCATTTTCGCGCTTATGGTGACGCCGGCCGCTATCGCCGCACGCGTCGCCCGCAGGCCGTTTCAGGGGATGCTCATTTCCGCGGGGATCGCGCTCTGCGCGACATGGATATCGCTTTTCATTTCATTTTATCTTCCGTATCCGGTAAGTTTTTTCATCACCGCCATCACGTTCGTATTGTATGCGCTGGTTCGTTTTTCGACCCGTTAATGAGAATGCGAATGACCTTCATGCGAGCCTGACTCGCCAGCACGTATGCGTCCGTGCAAGAGATAGGAAGCGATCAATGTAGTGACCGGTACGGCGAGAATGAGGCCGATAGAACCGATGAGAATACGTACGATCTCGGTGGCGAAAAGCTCGCTGTTGATCGCGTAGAGCGGTCCGTAGGTCGAACCTTCTTGTACCAGAAGCAGGAGCGGAAGCGCGGAACCGACATACGCGATAGCGAGCGTATTGACCAGCGCACCGATATGCTCACGGCCGATTCGGATCGCACGGGTGTATATGTGCAGACGCGTCATGTGCGCTCCTGCACGGCAGAGTTCTTCTACTGCGATCGCCTGACCGATCGCGATGTCGTAGAGCACGCCAAGAAGACCGATCATGATGCCGCCGAATAGGAGATCGACCATATTGATCGCGCCGTGCGTATCGAAATTGAGGTAGACCTCTTCTTCGGTCGCGAAGCCCGACAGTTGCGCCGCGTGGACGAAATAGTACGCGATGGCCCCCGTAATAAGCACCGTCGCGATCATGCCGAATACGGCCGCGTTCGTCGTGCGGTTGAATCCGTGCGTTATGTACGAGCCGGCCAGAATGATGAGCGCGGAAACGCCGATCGAAACGACGATGGGTGAATAGCCGTGCAAGATACCCGGTACGAGTACGAAAAAAATAAGAAGAAGCGAACCGAGGAGTGACGCAAATCCGCGCATGCCCTGCAAGCCGCCGAACACGACAATGAGGAATAGAAAGATCGCGCCGAGTGCCTCAAGAATGTTGAGGCGGTATGGATCCGAGACGCTCCAGTAATCCGTTCCGTCGAGAGAACTGGTTGTGTGCATTGCGTAAAAGGTGTCGCCGACGTTCAGCTGGATATAATCATTCTCGAATGTCACTTTCTCTCCTTGGTCGGGGCCGGACAAGATGTCCGCGGTGATCGTTTGTGTCTGCGAGTTGGTGCCGGTGCCCGGCAAAGGTTCGACCCGTTCGTTCGAGACGGTCATCACTTGTGCAAGTTCGACGGTCTGTATTTCCGGCGTGACAGTCGCGGTATCCGTAGCCGCTGGCGATTGTGCGTATGATACGAGTGGTACGGCGAACGTAGCTATCCCTGCCGCAAGTATGAGCGAACGAGATAGGCGCATTACTCTATATTATACGTTCGAATGACGGCTTTTCTGACAGATGATTTTGGTGGGCGCAACAGGATTCGAACCTGTGACCTTTCGCGTGTGAAGCGAACGCTCTAACCAACTGAGCTATGCACCCGAATGCGCTGCAAAGAATATACCGTTTTGCGGTGAAAGACAAAAAATACTTGGTAAGATGGAAGCGTGGATCCCGAACAAAAAAGTCCGTTCGTGCGGATACTCGAGACCGCGACCGGTACGATCGGATTCGCGGCCGTCGTCATCGTTGCGTCGGTGATCGGCGCGAACGCATATTTGTTGTACGCGCCCAGTGCTGAGGAGGCGCAAGTCGTATCGGCTGTCGATGCACCGGTAACTCCTGCGACGGCTTCCGCCGCGTGCCAAAAACAGATCGCGGAGGCGGCGGCTCGGGGAACACCTGACGTACAAAGCACGATAACCGATCAAAGCACGCTGCAATTCGAGGATCAGTGTGTGGCTGCAGTTTTGAATCCGGCCGTCACCGGACTCGGGCCGAACAATCCGGGCAGCTATATGTGCGTCGGTAAAAGCGCGAAAGTGACCGTAGCCGGAGTCGGGACCGTGACGGAAACGTCCGTGCCGGATCCCGCCGTTCCCGCGGGGACTTGTGCGACGGTCGCTTGTTCCGCTCCGGCAGCGGACGGGACCAGTAACTGTTTTGCGGCCAACAACGTCACGACGCTCAACGGGAGCACTATCGAGAACGATCTAGCACAGGTGCAAAGCTCGGCCGTCACTCCTGATTCCGGCATTTCATCCCTGACCTTGAACGCGGACGGCAGTATCGCGGGCGAAAGTTCGAGCGCGGCAGGAGTACTCGACAGCGGCATCGGCGATACCGGTATCACGCAAAGTGCGTCGGGCATTTCAAGTGATTTACCGGAAGCAGGATCTGTCGTCGAGACGGCACCCGGTCCATCCGTTGCGGGAAGTGTTTCAACGCCGGTCTCGGGCGACGCGGCCCAACTGCCGCAGATAGAGGTCACAGCGGACGCTGCGCCGAGCGCGCAGTCGTCATCCGTCGATGTCGCAGAGGTGGTGTCCGGCGGATCGCCGGATGCGCCGGCGACGCCGGTCAGCGCCGATGCAAGCGTTCCGTCGCCACTTCCATCACCCAATCAGGTCAGTTCCATCCCAGGCGATCCCGATGCCGCCGTCGAACCGACGCAGCCGACCATTTCGGTCAGCTCTGCCGGAGGTCCGACAGAGGTTAGTCTCCCTGAGCCTTCCCAAAATATCTTCGAACGGGCGGCCGCCAGCGTCAGTGCAGGCGTGGAGAACGGACTCAGTAGCATTGAAAGGCTGCTCGGTATTTCACCTGCGCCTCAACCCGTCACGCCGGCCAACATAGGTATCCGCGGGTGAGGTTTGGTATACCACAACACCAAAAGATTTGGTGTGGTGGTATACTCAGTCCAATGAATTTTCTGCTCTTCGGTCTGGGCGGTAACGACGGGCTTGCAAAAGAGATCGCCGCGAAACTCGCCGTGCCGCTCGGACAGATCAAATGCAATTCTTTCTCCGACGGCGAGCAGCAAGTGCAATTTCTCGAGAACCTCCGCGGAAAGAATATTTTTCTCATTCAGTCTACGAATCCGCCGGCGGACAACTGGATCCGCCTCATGCTCGCGATCGACGCGGCAAGGGGTGCATCGGCTCATGAGATAACGGCGGTCATCCCGTATTTCGGATACGCGCGGCAGGATCGCAAAGCGAAACCACGGGAGCCCATTTCGGCCCGCGTATTCGCGAGCGTTCTCGACACGCTCGGTACGACCCGCGTTCTCACGATGGACCTGCACAACGACGCGATCGGCGGATTTTTCCGGACGACGAATCTCGACCACCTCTACGCGCGACCGGTCATGATCTCGTTCTTCCGCGAGTTCTTCAAAGACGCATTGGCGAAAGACGAGCTGGTACTCGTATCGCCGGACGCGGGCGGCGTCGCGCGCGTCCAGTCCTATGCAAAACGTTTGATGAAGGTTGCCGACCTCGCTATCATTCACAAGGAACGCGAGATACCGAATCAGATCGCGCGGATGAAACTGGTGGGTGACGTTTCCGGCAAAATAGCACTCATCCTCGACGACATGGCCGACACCTCGGGGACGCTTTCCCGCGCCGCGTCACTATTGCAGGAAAACGGAGCCCGCGAAGTCTATGCCATGGCCACGCACGGGGTGCTTTCCGGTCAGGCGAACAAAACGATAGACGCTTCGGCCATCAAAAAGCTCTTCATTACAGATACTATTTCGACCGAACGTGAGCTATCCCTGAAGATACAGGTGGTCTCGGTAGCCGGTATTTTCGCCGACGCCATTAAGCGCATCGAAACGGGGGAGTCCTTGAGCGCCCTCTTCGAAACCGAGTAAAAGTTGACAGAATTTAGATGGTTTGATATAAGGTAGACCATAGCGATAAAGACAGTCAACATAGCCATGCTTTCATTTCAGCCCAAAAACGTAACAAAAGACCTGCTTTCGGACCTGCCGGACCGCTCCCGGAAGGTGCTTGTCGACCGCTTCGGTTTGAACTCGAAGAGCGAGACCCGCACCCTCGATGCAATCGGCAAGGAGTACGGCATCACCCGCGAACGCATCCGCCAGATCGAAAATCACGGCCTTGCAGCCGTTCGCGATTCCGATGCCTACGGCACCCACGCGGGCGAGCTCGACGAGATGAAGCGCGCGGTCGCGGCGCTCGGCGGCATCCTTGCAGAGCAGACCATTCTCGAGGAGCTCGCCAAACACCCATCCGAAGAGAATCACATCGTATTCCTTCTCACGGTCGGTCATCATTTCGACGACGAGCGTGAGACGGCCGATTTCCACGATCGCTGGCACACCGATCCGCAGCTTGCGGAATCGGTCGAAACAGCGCTCGCAAATCTGTATGACTCGATCGAAACGAACCGCCTTACGCCCGAGGATGAATTTTTGCAGTTGTTCGGCAAACACCTCAAGCAGGAGGGCGTGAAGCAGCGCGAACCGGAGGTCATGCGCCGCTGGCTCGTCATCTCGAAGCGCGTTGGCAAGAATCCGCTCGGCGAATGGGGTCGTCAGGACTCCCCGCACGTTCGTATCAAGAACACCCGCGACTTCGCATACCTCACGCTGAAACGCCACGGCTCACCGATGCACTTCACCGAAGTCGCAAAGGGCATCGAAAAGCTTTTCGGTCGCGAAGCGCACCCCGCGACGACCCACAACGAGCTCATCAAGGACGGTCGCTTCGTGCTCGTCGGCCGCGGTCTGTACGCTCTCAAGGAATGGGGCTACGAACCGGGTGTCGTCCGCGACGTCATCAAGGGCATTCTGCATCGCGAGGGGCCGCTCTCGCGTGAGGACATCGTCGAACGCGTGAAGCGCGAGCGATATGTCAAAGACGCGACCATCGCCGTCAACCTGCAGGGCAGTACGTTCACGAGACTCTCGGACGGACGCTACGCGCTCTCGAAATAATAAAACCCATGACATCGAAAGCCCGCGGCAACGCGGGCTTTCGTTTTGGAGTGGTATACCATCACACCGATGCATCGGTGTGATGGTATACTTTTTTTATGTCGGACAAAACCTTTCTCGGACAGGTCGGGGAAGTCATAGACAAGAAGGCGATAGGATTCAATATCCTCAACCTGCGCGCATTCGTGAGGCAGTTGGGCGGTTGGGGCATCTCCCGCGGCACTTCCTGCATGATACTTTTCGCCGGCCTCTTCTGGGTGCTATCGCTCGAGATACCGCATCTCGCGCTTTTCACGCTCACGTGGCTTCTCGGGACGGCGCCGATATGGCTCCCGATCGGACTCCTCATCGCGTTCCGCGTTGTCTGGATAAAGTATGTGCAGGCCCATTTTCTCGCGGGACGCAAGCCGGTTTTGCTCGAGATGAAGGTGCCGCGCGACATCAGCAAATCCCCGCGCGCAATGGAAGTTGCGCTCACCAACCTGTGGATCTCCTCCGGCGAGACGACATTCATAGACCGCGGCTGGAAAGGGCAGGTGCGCCCGTACTTTGCGCTCGAGATCGCGAGTTTCGGCGGGGATATACATTTTTACGTCTGGTGTTGGGGCAACTACCGTAATTTCGTGGAACAGGCGATCTACGGACAGTATCCCGAAGTCGAATTATATGAGGTCGAAGATTATGCTTCGAAATTCGTGCTCGATCCGAAAAAGCACTGGTGTTTCGCGACCGACTGGCGCAAAGAGCCGCCGGGAAATTACGGCGAATACGGTTCGGGTTTCGACCGCATCGACGCCTTCCCGTTGAAGACGTACATAGACTACGAGCTCGACAAGGATCCGAAGGAGGAGTTCAAGGTCGACCCGCTGGGGACGGTCCTCGAATTCATGGGCTCGCTGAAGCCGGACGAGCAGATCTGGGTATCGCTCGTGATACGGCGTTGCGGTAAGTACAATATTTTCAATACCAAAGAACGCGACAACGAATGGCGCGACATGACCAAAGAGGAGGTTGAAAAAGTCCGCACAAAAGCCGCCCTCGTCCCGAAAAATGTTCTCGAAACTGAAATGAAAAAGGTCGATCTCGATCCGGAGGAGGACCGCCCGCCTCAGATCCGTCCGTCATGGATGCAGAACCAGTTGATGCAGTCGATGGAACGCAATTTGTCCAAACTACCGTTCGAGTTCGTCGGGCACGGCGTGTATATCACGACCGGCGAGATCCGCGGGCCGTTCTTCACAAGCGTACGTTGGATGTGGAAACCGTTCGGCAACCCGAATTTTTCCTCATACCTGCGACCGCGACGCTGGCACAATCCGTTCGACTACCCGTGGCAGGATTGGAACGGCTACCGGAGGAACACGGTGATGCCCGAACGTTTCTTGGATTGCTATCGCAGGCGCGGCGGCTTTCACACTCCGTGGATCATCCCCACCAACATTCTCACGGTCGAAGAGCTCGCGACGATCTGGCACCCGCCGTCCCGTACGGTGGAAGTGCCGGGACTCGAGCGCATTCCGGCGACCAAAGCCGCGCCGCCCGCGAATCTTCCGATGTAGCGTGCCATGGATCCCATCCGGCGTTTTTTGGAGACACTGTTCGCGCAAGCAGATAACCTGCAGACCCGCCTTTCGGATGAGTGGCGCGAGCACACCAACCGTCGCAGCCTGATTGCGTTCGTCATCGCCGGCGTTCTCTTCGCGCTCTTGTATCTGTATGTCATTCAGCCGCCCGTACACTTTCCGACCGGAGAGCTCGTCACCGTGCCTGCCGGCGCCTCCCTCGATTCGATCTCGCAAACGTTGTACGAGGACGGTGTGGTGAGGAGCCCGCTCGCGTTCAAACTCATCGTTATCGCGCTCGGACACGAGAACAGCGTGTACGCGGGTGATTATGAGTTCACCGAGCCTGAAAGTATTTTTTCGATAGCACATGCACTGTCGGTCGGGGCGTTCGGTCTCGTGCCGATCAGGATCAGGATCCCGGAGGGCGCGACAATGAAACAGATGGCACCGATCCTGAGCGGAGAGCTATCGCGTTTTGATGCTCCGAATTTTCTGGCTCAGACGAGTACGGACGAGGGCTATCTCTTTCCAGATACATACTTCTTCCTGCCGAACGCGACCGAATCCACGGTCATCGAAGCCATGCGTCAGGATTTCACGTTGCAACTTGCGTCGATAGAGCCCGTGATCGCGAGCTCGACGCACTCGCTCGCGGATATCGTGACGATGGCGTCCATCGTCGAGGACGAGGCTCCGGATACGCAGGACCGTCTGGCGATCGCCGGCATTCTGTGGCGGCGCATCGCTCTTGGATTACCGCTGCAGGCGGATCCGACGCTCGTATATTCGACGGGAAAGCCCGACTCGCAGCTGACGATCGCGGATCTCACAGCCAAAACGCCCTACAACACCTACGTGCACAGGGGATTGCCGCCGACGCCGATCGGGAGTCCCTCGCTCAATTCGATCGAAGCGGCAGCCGAAGCGACCTCGAGCCCGTATCTTTACTATTTAGCCGATAGAAGCGGTGTGACACATTATTGCAAAACGTTCTCGTGCCAAGCGGCGAATGAGCGGATATATCTCGGCCTATAATATTGACACAGCTATTTTATAATGTATAATGATAGTAGTATTCAACAAATTGGAGAGACGGGAACATGCGCAAGACCAGAGTTTCGCAGCGACGCAAGCAACAGCGAAAACTTGAATCCACCCGAGCAAGACGAGCTCGAGACATCGAGGTAAATCAGGCTTTCGGAAGGATCAAGGCATTGCTCGCGGCCCCATGCGGCATGCACGACCGTCGCAGTCGGATGCGGGAGGCCATACAGATCGCCGACCGTGTCGAAATGCAGCCTAAGATGCGAAAGGAACTCGGCATCGAGCGGCTCGATAGGCATAAATCCGCCGGCGCGTTGGTCGTTCTGGCGGTTCTTGCCGGGCGCTAATCCGATCGACGTCACGTTCCTGAAATGAGCCCTGCGGCAACGCGGGGCTCGATCTTTTATCCGGCGATATCGCTAGATTTGACGCAATGCACTAACGGGTATTTGCTGTTCGTAGGATCAGGGAGGTATGTCATGCCGTATACGGCTCCACTTGAAGCGATTTACTACGACCCTGCGGGGATATCTCATAGGCTCGAGACGAGCTGGGATTTCGATCGCGAACCACACAAGGGCCAGCACATAAAACTCGGCGACGGATTCTTCGTTGCGATCGTCGATGTCTTGTACGACGACAACGATGACGCATATGCAAAACGCGCGTATGTGCATATCGAGGAGAGCGGTTATGCACGCCTTCTTAGCAAAGGCTGGACTATCCGTGAGTGATCGCTTTCCCATATAGTCGAAACTCGAGCTCCGCACTGCGGAGCTCGAACTTTATCATCCGTATAGTATTGTATCGCCATGTCGAAGATCGTATTTGTCGGACTTTCAGGCGGAGTCGATTCCGCTGTGTCCGCTGCGCTTCTCAAGGAACAGGGATACAACGTGGTCGGAGCGTTCATCAAGATCTGGTCGCCTGAATTCATCGAATGCACGTGGAAAGAGGATCGACTGGACGCCATGCGCGTTTGCGCCGCACTGCAGCTGCCGTTCAGGGAAGTCGATCTGTCGCGAGAATACAAAGACGAGGTGGTCACGGACATGGTCGAAGGCTATGCGAAAGGTATCACTCCGAACCCCGACGTGCTCTGCAATCGCTCGATCAAGTTCGGGCATTTTTCGAAATGGGCTTTTGAAAACGGCGCGGACTTTATTGCGACCGGTCACTATGCACGCGTACGCGAGCTGGACGGGCGGTATGAACTTCTGCGCGGCGTTGATGCAAATAAGGATCAGTCGTATTTTTTGCACAGACTCGGACGAACTGACCTTATGCGGGCGCTCTTTCCCGTCGGCGCGTTCAGCAAATCGCAAATACGCTCGCTCGCGAGGAAATTCGACCTGCCAAACGCCGCCCGCCCGGGTAGTCAGGGGCTCTGCTTTGTCGGCGACGTCTCGATGAAGGATTTTTTGTCCCGTTTTCTCGAACTTCGGAAGGGAGACGTGCTCGACGAAACGGGAAAGGTGGTCGGTGTGCACGACGGCGCCGCGCTCTATACGCCCGGAGAACGTCACGGATTCTCGACGTCGATAGCCGTACCGCAGTACGTGGTCGGTACCGATATTATCCGCAATATCGTACATGTATCGTCGAGGCGCGAAGAGGGCGGACGAACGTCGGTGACGGTTCCGGACATGCATTGGATCTCCGAAGCACTCGAATTGCCCGTAACTCTCGAGGCGCAGGTCCGATATCGCGAAAAGCCCTTCGAGGCGGACCTTTCAAAAGGGGACGGATCGATCGTCGCGACATTTCACGAGCCCCGCATCGCAGCGCAAGGGCAATCCCTCGTTCTCTATGACGGCGAGATATGTCTGGGCGGGGGAATAATCCGTTACGCGTAACGAGATAACGGCTATACTATCGGTATGGATATCGTACGCCGACTGGTGTGGTTCGGCATTGTTTCTTCGTTCGCGTCGTTTGCGATCTTTTTCGTGTTGGGAAATTTTCTGGTCGTAAGC
>Ga0210396_10004520_pt1 | contig 13601 bp, 22 predicted proteins | sample IncBWH17OmetaG_FD_155466 | JGI IMG/M metagenome (GOLD analysis project Ga0210396, IMG submission 155466) | Forest soil microbial communities from Barre Woods Harvard Forest LTER site, Petersham, Massachusetts, United States - Inc-BW-H-17-O ...
TTGCGACTTCGACAGCACATCGCCGATGCCGGCGCACTCGAGCACGGCGCGCACCGGTCCGCCGGCGATGACGCCGGTACCCGGGCTGGCCGGCTTGAGCAGCACCACGCCGGCCGCCGCCTCACCCGTCACGGTGTGCGGGATCGTGGTGGCGATCCTGGGCACCCGGAAGAAGTGCTTCTTCGCCTCTTCGACGCCCTTGGCGATCGCCGCGGGCACCTCCTTGGCCTTGCCGTAACCGACACCGACCATGCCGTTGCCGTCGCCGACCACGACCAGGGCGGTGAAGCTGAACCTGCGGCCACCCTTGACGACCTTGGCCACGCGGTTGATCGCGACCACGCGCTCCAGGTAGACGTTCTGCTTCTCGGCCTGACCGCCGCGGCGGTCGTCACGGCGCTCGCGCCGCTCACCGCCGCCGCGCCGCGGAGCTCCTGGCATTAGCTTTCCTTCCTATTACTGATCACAGCGTCAGCCCGGCTTCCCGCGCGCTATCCGCGAGGGCGGCCACGCGGCCGTGGTACTTGTAGCCGCCGCGGTCGAAGACCACCGCGGTGATGCCCGCGGTCTTCGCCCGCTCGGCGATGAGCGTGCCGACCAGCTTGGCCTTGGCCGTCTTGTCCCCCGTCGCCGACCTGATAGCCGGGTCCATGGTGGAGGCGGACGCCAGGGTGCGGCCGACGGTGTCGTCCACGATCTGCACGACGATGTGCCGCGCGGACCGGTTCACCATGAGCCGCGGCCGGGCGGCGCTGCCGATGACCCTCTTGCGCACCCGCAGGTGACGCCGGACGCGCGCGCGGGTCTTCGTCGCCGTGCGCGGCCCCACCCGCCCGGTGGCGTACTCGCGCGACGACCTCTTGGCCTTCGTACCAGCCATGACTACTTACCAGCCTTCCCGACCTTGCGCCGGATCACTTCGCCCTGGTACCGCACGCCCTTGGCCTTGTACGGGTCGGGCTTGCGGAGCTTGCGAATCCGCGCCGCGGTCTCGCCCACCAGCTGCTTGTCGATGCCCTCGACGACGAACCTGGTCGGCGCCTCGACCCGGAAGGTGATCCCTTCCGGCGGCGTGATGACCACCGGGTGGCTGAAACCGAGCGAGAACTCGAGGTCCCTGCCCTTGGCCTGCACGCGGTAACCGACGCCGACGATCTCCAGGGTCTTGCTGTAGCCCTGGGTCACGCCCGCGACCATGTTGTAGATCAGCGTGCGGGACAGGCCGTGCAGCGCGCGGACCTTGCCCTCGTCGTTAGGCCTGGTGACCCGGATGATGCCGTCCTCCTGGACCACGCTGATCGGCTCGGCGATGGTGAGGTTCAAGGCGCCCTTGGGCCCCTTGACGCTGACCGCCTGGCCGTCGATGGCCACGTCCACTCCGCTGGGGATGGGAATGGGGAGTCGTCCGATACGTGACATGGTGGATCCTCCCCTCCCTTACCAGACGTAGGCGAGGACTTCCCCGCCCACGCCGCTTCTCTTGGCCTGCTTGTCGGTCATCAGGCCGCCCGACGTCGAGATGATCGCGACGCCGAGCCCGCCGAGGACCCGCGGCAGGTTGTCCTTCTTCGCGTACACCCGCAGACCTGGCTTGGAGACCCGCTTGATCCCGGCGATCGAGCGCTCCCTCGCGTTGCCGTACTTCAGCGAGATCACGAGGTTCTTGCCGACTTCTGCGTCCTCGACGCGCCACCCGGCGATGTAGCCCTCCTGCTCGAGGATCTCCGCGATGTGCGACTTGATCTTGGAAAACGGCATGCCCACGGTGTCGTGGTACGCCGAGTTGGCGTTGCGCAGACGGGTCAGCATGTCCGCGATCGGGTCTGTCATTGACATGGCCGTTTTGGCCTTCCTCGCCGTGGTTTCCTTGGCCGGACCTGCGGCGTGTTGCTAGTTACCAGCTGGACTTGGTGATGCCCGGGAGCTCGCCCCGGTGCGCCATCGTGCGGAAGCAGATACGGCACAGGCCGAACTTCCGGTACACGGCGCGCGGCCGGCCGCAGCGCGTGCACCGCGTGTAAGCGCGGACAGCGAACTTCGGCTTCCGGTTCGCCTTGGCGATCAGCGCCTTCTTCGCCATTAGCGGTTCCTCCTTCCGCCCGTCCTCGGTGCCTCGGCGGCCGTCGCCGACCCGTCCCTGAAGGGGAAGCCGAGCCGGCGCAGCAGCGCGCGGCCCTCGTCGTCGTTGGTCGCCGTGGTGACGATGGTGATGTCCATTCCCCGCTGCCGGTCCACCCGGTCCGGGTCGATCTCGGGGAACACGACCTGCTCAACGAGCCCGAACGTGTAGTTCCCCTGACCGTCGAACTGCCGGTCGTTCAGGCCGCGGAAGTCACGGATGCGGGGCAGCGCGATCGACAGCAGCCGGTCGAGGAACTCCCACATCCGGTCGCCGCGAAGCGTCACGTGCGCGCCGATCGGCATGCCCTCGCGCAGCTTGAACTGGGCGATGGACTTCCTCGCCCGCGCCACGGCCGCCTTCTGGCCGGTGATCGCGGCCAGGTCCCTGACGGCACCGTCGATCAGCTTCGCGTCCCGCGCGGCCTCGCCGACGCCCATGTTCACGACGATCTTGGTCAGCCCCGGGATCTGCATCACGTTGGCGTACCCGAACTCGTCCTTCATGGCCGGGGCGATCTCGCTCCGGTACTTCTCCTTGAGCCGGGGCCTGGCCTGCGCCTCGGTCGCCATCAGATTTCCTTCCCGCTCGGCCGCAGGACGCGGACCTTCGTGCCGTCTTCCTTGGTCAGGTAACCGACCCGCGCCGGACGCTCGGTCTCCGGGTCGACCAGCTGCACGTTGCTCACGTGGATCGACGCCTCCTGGGTGACGATGCCGCCTTCCTTGGCGCCGCGCACTCCCTGGTTGGTCACCTTCTTGTTCTTCTTGATCATGTTCACGCCCTGCACGGTGACCCGGTTCTCCTTCGGGTGCGCCGCGATGACGGTCCCGGAAGCGCCCTTGTCCTTGCCGGCCGTGACCACCACGTGGTCACCCTTCTTGATCTTCATCACAGCACCTCCGGCGCCAGCGAGATGATCCGCATGAACCGCTTCTCGCGCAGCTCCCGCCCCACCGGGCCGAAGATGCGGGTGCCGCGCGGGTCCCCGCCGTCCCTGATCAGCACGGCGGCGTTCTCGTCGAACCGGATGTACGAACCGTCCGCGCGGCGGCGCTCCTTGCGGGTACGCACCACGACCGCCTTGACGACGTCGCCCTTCTTGACGCCAGCCCCGGGCAGCGCGTCCTTAACGGTCGCCACGATGACGTCACCGATGCCCGCGTATCGCCGGCCGCTGCCGCCGAGCACGCGGATACACAAGATCTCCTTAGCACCCGTGTTGTCGGCGACTTTCAGCCGCGACTCCTGCTGGATCACGTCAACTCCTGATCGTCACGCCGGGGTTCTCGCCGGCGGTCGTCTTACTTACTTGGCTCGCTCGAGGATCTCGGCCACCCGCCACCGCTTGGTCGCGGACAGCGGCCGGGTCTCCATCAGCAGCACACGGTCACCGACGTTGCACTCGTTCTGCTCGTCGTGGGCCTTGTACTTCTTGGTACGGCGCAGCACCTTGCCGTACTTGGGGTGCTTTACGCGGTCTTCCACTGCGACGACAACGGTCTTGTCCATCTTGTCGCTGACCACGTAGCCCTCGCGGGTCTTGCGGTAGCCGCGCGCCTCGGTCGCTTCCGCGGCCGTGGTCTCCTCGGCTGGTGTCGTGCTCACTCGTCAGCGCTCCCCTCGGTGCTCGCCGCGACGTCCGCTGGTGCCTCGTCTTCGACGTCAGTGATGATGCCGAGCTCGCGCTCCCGCATCACGGTGTAGATGCGGGCGATCTCCTTGCGGACGGCATGCAGCCGGCCGTGACTCTCCAGCTGGCCGGTGGCGCCCTGGAAGCGGAGGTTGAAGAGCTCCTCCTTGGCCTCGGCTAGCTTGTTGCTCAGCTCCTCGGGGCTGGAGGCCCGCAGCTGCCCGGCGGTCAAGCCCGTAGCCATCAGCCTTCACCCATCTCTCGCTGCACGATCTTGCACTTCATCGGCAGTTTGTGAATTGCACGGCGCAGCGCCTCGCGCGCGACGGGCTCCGTCACTCCCGACAGCTCGAACATGACCCGGCCCGGCTTCACGTTGGCGATCCACCACTCCGGCGAACCCTTGCCAGAGCCCATTCGCGTCTCGGCCGGCTTCTTCGTCAGCGGACGGTCCGGGTAGATGTTGATCCACACCTTGCCGCCTCGCTTGATGTGCCGGGTCATCGCGATACGGGCCGCCTCGATCTGCCGGTTGGTCACGTACGCGTGCTCGAGGGCCTGAATCCCGTATTCCCCGAACGCGACTCTGGTGCCACCGCTGGCAGCACCAGTCCGGTGCGGACGGTGCTGCTTGCGGTGCGCGACCTTACGCGGAATCAGCATTGATCAGCCCTCCCCGGTGCTTTCCGGCTGCGGCTCCGCTGCGGGGACGGTGGTCCGCTCGGGCCGGTCGCCGCGGCCATCGGGGCGGCCTTCCGGACGGTCGCGCCTGGGGCGGCGCTGGCCCGCGGCGGGCCGGTCCCGGTCCCTGCGCTGGCCGGCGGCGCGCAGCGCGGCCTGTGCCGCCTCGCGGCCCGCCCGCGTCGGGGCGGCCTCGCCACGGTAGATCCATACCTTGACGCCGATCCGGCCGAAGGTCGTTCGCGCCTCGTAGAACCCGTAGTCGATGTCGGCGCGCAGCGTGTGCAGCGGCACCCGGCCCTCGCGGTAGAACTCCGACCGAGACATCTCGGCGCCGCCGAGGCGGCCGGAGCACTGCACCCGGATGCCCTTGGCGCCGCCCTTCATCGCGCTCTGCATCGCCTTGCGCATCGCACGACGGAAGGAGACCCGGCTGGACAGCTGCTCGGCCACGCCCTGCGCCACCAGCTGAGCGTCCACCTCGGGGTTCTTCACCTCGAGGATGTTCAGCTGGATCTGCTTGCCGGTGAGCTTCTCCAGGTCGCCGCGGATCCGGTCAGCCTCCGCACCGCGGCGGCCGATGACGATGCCAGGCCGTGCGGTGTGAATGTCCACCCGGACCCGGTCGGTGGTCCGCTCGATCTCCACCTTGGAGATGCCGGCCCGCTCCATGCCGCGCTGCAGCATGCGCCGGATGGCCACGTCCTCCTGGACGTAGTCCTTGTACTTCTTCTCCGCGTACCAGCGGCTCTTGAAGTCGGTAGTGATACCCAGGCGGAACCCGTGCGGGTTAACCTTCTGTCCCACTAGTGGTTCCCTCCCTCGCTGTCGTCGGAGACGATGACCGTGATGTGGCTCGTCCGCTTGTTGATCCGGTAACCGCGGCCCTGCGCGCGCGGCCGGAAGCGCTTCAGCGTCGGCCCCTCGTCGACCCAAGCCCGGCGCACCCAGAGCATGCCCCGGTCGCGGCCGCCGCCGTGGTCCGCGTTGGCGATCGCGCTGGCGAGTACCTTGCCTACCGGGTCGCTGGCGCCCTGCGGGGAGAACTGCAAAACCGCCTGCGCTTCCTCGGCGGGCAGCCCGCGGATCAGGTCCACCACGCGGCGGGCCTTCCGTGGCGTGACGCGTACGTACCGCGCCTTAGCCCTGGCTTCCATCGTGCGTTCCCTCTCAGGCTTATCGCCGGCTACGCCGGTCGTCCTTGACATGGCTGCGGAATGTCCGCGTGGGCGCAAACTCGCCGAGCTTATGCCCCACCATCGACTCCGTGATGAACACGGGGATGTGCTTGCGGCCGTCGTGCACCGCGATCGTGTGCCCGAGCATCGCCGGGACGATCATGGAGCGCCGGGACCACGTCTTGATTACGGTCTTGGTGCCCTTGTCGTTCTGCGTGTCCACCTTCTTCATCAGGTGGTCGTCGACGAAGGGCCCCTTCTTAAGACTACGAGGCATGAACGCTTGCTCCTACCGCTTGTTCTTGCCGCGGCCACGGCGGCGGGTGATCAGCCGGTCACTGGGCTTGTGCGCCCGGCGAGTGCGGCCCTCAGGCTTGCCCCACGGGCTCACCGGGTGGCGGCCGCCAGAGCTCTTGCCCTCGCCGCCGCCGAGCGGGTGGTCGACCGGGTTCATGGCCACGCCACGGACCGACGGCCGCTTGCCCTTCCAGCGGTTGCGGCCGGCCTTGCCGAGCTTGATGTTCCCCTGCTCGGCGTTGCCGACCTCACCGACGGTCGCGCGGCACTCCACGCTGACCCGCCGGATCTCGCCGGACGGCATGCGCAGCTGCGCGTAGCCGGCCTCCTTGGCGAGGAGCTGGACGCCGGCCCCGGCCGACCGCGCGATCTTCGCGCCGCCGCCCGGACGGAGTTCGATGGCGTGCACGACCGTGCCGGTCGGGATCGACCGTAGCGGCAGTGCGTTGCCCGGCTTGATGTCGGCGCCAGGCCCGTTCTCCACCCGGTCGCCCTGGTGCAGGCCCTGCGGCGCCAGGATGTAGCGCTTCTCGCCGTCCACGTAGTGCAGCAGCGCGATGCGCGCGGTCCGGTTCGGGTCGTACTCGATGTGCGCGACCTTGGCCGGGACGCCGTCCTTGTCGTGCCGGCGGAAGTCGATCAGCCGGTAGGCACGCTTGTGGCCGCCGCCCTGGTGCCGTGCGGTGACCCGCCCGTGCACGTTCCGGCCGCCCTTGCTGTGCAGCGGGCGAACCAGCGACTTCTCCGGCTCGCTCCGGGTGATCTCGGAGAAGTCGGAGCCGCTCGCGCCGCGCCGGCCCGGGGTGGTCGGCTTGTACTTACGGATTGCCACCTGCTTCTCCTTAACTAACCGGTCCGCCGAAGATGTCGATCCGGTCACCCTCGACCAGGGTCACGATCGCCCGCTTGGTGTCCGCGCGCTTGCCCCAGCCCTGCCGGGTCCGCCTGCGCTTGCCCTGCCGGTTCAGCGTGTTCACGCCGGTCACCCGGACCCGGAACACTTCCTCGACCGCCTGCCGGATCTGCGTCTTGTTGGCGTGCGGCGCGACGATGAACGTGTACTTGCCCTCGTCGAGAAGGCCGTAGCTCTTCTCCGACACCACCGGGCGCAGCAGGATGTCGCGGGGGTTGTAGATCCTGCTCACTTCTCGCCCCTTTCCACGAACGTGCGCAGCGCGGCCTCGGTGAAGACCACGTAGTCGCTGACGAGCACGTCGTAGGTGTTGAGCTGGTCCTCGGCGAGCAGGTGCACGGCGGGGACGTTGCGCAGCGACTTCCAGGTGAGTTCGTCGTCGCTCTGGGCGACAACGAGGATGTTCCTTGAGGCGCCGTCGGTGACCTGGGCCAGCACGGCGAGCGCGTCCTTCGTCCGCGGCATGTCGCCCTCGACGAAGTTCGTCACCACGAAGATCCGGTCGCTGGCCGCCCGGTCGGACAGCGCGCCGCGCAGCGCGGCCGCCTTCATCTTCTTCGGCGTCCGCTGGCTGTAGTCCCGCGGCTGCGGGCCATGGGCGACGCCACCGCCGGTGAACTGCGGCGCCCGGGTCGAGCCCTGCCGGGCCCGGCCGGTGCCCTTCTGCCGGTACGGCTTCCTGCCGCCGCCGCTAACCATGCCGCGAGTCTTCGTCGCGGCCGTGCCCTGCCGGGCGGCCGCGCGCTGCGCGACCACGACCTGGTGCATCAGCGGCACATTGATCTTCGCCGCGAAGATGGCGTCGGGCAGTTCGACGGTGGTGGTCTCGTCGCTCGCGGGCGAGACGACGTTGACGCTGGTCATCGGGTCTCCTCTCGCACCGCGGAGCGCACCATGACAAGTCCGCCGCGCGGACCGGGCACCGCGCCCTTGATCAGCAGCAGGTTCTTGTCACTGTCCACGGCGTGCACGGTCAGGCTCTGCACGGTGGTCCGCTCGGCGCCCATCCGGCCCGCCATCCGCACGCCCTTGTAGACCCGGCCAGGCGTGGCGCACGCGCCGATCGATCCTGGCGAGCGGTGCTTGCGCTGGGTGCCGTGCGAGGCCGACAGGCCCTTGAAGCCATGCCGCTTCATGACGCCGGCGGTGCCCTTGCCCTTGGACTTGCCGGTCACGTCGACGCGCTGGCCAGCCTCGAACAGCCCGGCGGTGAGCTCCTGGCCCAGCGTGTACTCGGACGCGTTCTCTGTGCGGATCTCCGCGATGTACCGGCGTGGCGTCACCCCGGCCTTCTCGAACAGGCCGGCCACCGGCTTGGTGACCTTGCGGGGGTTGATCTCCCCGAACCCGATCTGGACGGCGGAGTACTTGTCTTTGTCCGGCGTGCGGACGGCCGTGACCACGCACGGGCCAGCCTGCACCACCGTGACAGGTACCACCTGTCCGGTTTCGTCGAAGACCTGGGTCATGCCAAGCTTGGTGCCCAGGATCCCTGTCATTGCCATGATCAGTGAGTCCTCAGAGCTTGATCTCGATGTAGACGCCAGCCGGAAGGTCGAGCCGCATCAGCGAGTCGACCGTCTTCGGCGTCGGATCGATGATGTCGATCAGCCGCTTGTGCGTCCGCATCTCAAAGTGCTCGCGCGAGTCCTTGTACTTGTGCGGCGAGCGGATGACGCAGTACACGTTCTTCTCGGTAGGCAGCGGCACGGGACCGGCGACGCGCGCGCCGGTACGGGTCACCGTGTCGACGATCTTGCGCGCCGAACTGTCGATGATCTCGTGGTCATATGCCTTGAGCCGGATGCGGATCTTCTGTCCCGCCATTATGGCCTCGGTTCCTTACTTCCTCTAAGCCGCTGTTTACGTCCTACTGGGGTGACACATGTTGCGGCGGCCGGACCAGAGCGGCCCGGCCGCCGCAACACGGCCTACTTCAGAATCTTCGTGACCCGGCCGGCGCCGACGGTGCGGCCGCCTTCCCGGATCGCGAACCGCAATCCCTCTTCCATGGCGATCGGCTGGATGAGCACCACCGTCATGTCGGTGCGGTCACCCGGCATTACCATCTCCGTGCCCTCGGGCAGGTTCACCACGCCGGTCACGTCCGTGGTGCGGAAGTAGAACTGAGGCCGGTAGTTGTTGAAGAACGGCGTGTGCCGGCCGCCCTCGTCCTTGGACAGGATGTAGACCTGGCCCTCGAACTCGGTGTGCGGGGTGTTGGTGCCCGGCTTGATGACGACCTGGCCGCGCTCCACCTCCTCGCGCTTGATGCCGCGCAGGAGCAGGCCCACATTGTCGCCCGCCTGCCCGTCGTCAAGGATCTTGCGGAACATCTCCACCCCGGTGACGGTGGTGGACTGCGCCTTCTCCTTGATGCCGATGATGTCGACGGTCTCGCCGGTGTGGATCGTGCCGCGCTCGATCCGGCCGGTCACGACCGTGCCGCGGCCGGTGATCGAGAACACGTCCTCGACCGGCATCAGGAACGGCTTGTCGACCTCGCGGGTCGGCTGCGGAATGGAGTCGTCGCACGCGGTCATGAGCTCCATGATGGCGTCGCCCCACTTCGCGTCGCCGTTCAGCGCCTGGAAGGCCGAGACGCGGATGACCGGGACGTCGTCGCCGGGGAACTCGTACTCGGTGAGCAGCTCACGGACCTCGAGCTCGACGAGCTCGAGGATCTCCTCGTCGTCCACCATGTCGCACTTGTTCAGTGCCACCACGATGTAGGGCACGCCGACCTGACGCGCGAGCAGCACGTGCTCACGGGTCTGCGGCATCGGGCCGTCGGTGGCGGCGACCACCAGGATCGCGCCGTCCATCTGCGCGGCACCGGTGATCATGTTCTTGATGTAGTCCGCGTGACCCGGGCAGTCGACGTGCGCGTAGTGCCGCTTCTCGGTCTGGTACTCGACGTGCGAGATCGAGATCGTGATCCCGCGCTCCTTCTCCTCCTTCGCGTTGTCGATCTGGTCGAACGCGTAGAAGGGGTTCACGTCGGGCATCTTGTCGTGCAGCACCTTGGTGATCGCCGCGGTCAGCGTCGTCTTGCCGTGGTCGATGTGACCGATGGTGCCGATGTTGACGTGCGGCTTAGTCCGCTGGAACTTTGCCTTCGCCACTTGTATCTCCTCGTTGCGATCCGCCCCACCGCAGTGGGTCTGGAGTGTTTCCTGGGTTCCTTATGCCTGCTGTGCGCCGCGCTCGTTACTCGCCGCGCGCCTTGGCGATGATCTCCTTGGCGATGCTCGGCGGCACCTCGGAGTAGGAGTCGAACTGCATGCTGTAGTTCGCCCTCCCTTGAGTCCTGCTGCGCAGGTCACCGACGTATCCGAACATCTCAGACAGCGGGACGAGAGCCTTGACCACGCGGGCCCCGGATCGTTCCTCCATGGCCTGAATCTGACCGCGCCGACTGTTCAGGTCGCCGATCACGTCGCCCATGTACTCCTCGGGCGTGGTGACCTCGACGCTCATCATCGGCTCGAGCAGCACAGGGCCCGCCAGCGCAGCGGCCTTCTTGAAGGCCATCGAGCCGGCGATCTTGAAGGCGAGCTCCGAGGAGTCCACCTCGTGGTAGGCGCCGTCGGTCAGCGTCACCTTGACGTCGACCATCGGGAACCCGGCCAGCACGCCGAACTCGGCGGCTTCCTGGCAGCCGGCGTCCACCGACGGGATGTACTCCCGCGGGATGCGTCCGCCGGTCACCTTGTTCTCGAACTCATAGCCGCCGCCGTCGCCGCCGGTCGGCTCCAGGTTGATGATCACCCGGCCGAACTGGCCGGAACCACCGGTCTGCTTCTTGTGCGTGTACTCGACCTTCTGGGCCTTCTTGGTGACGGTCTCGCGGTAGGCAACCTGCGGGCGGCCGATGTTGGCCTCGACCCTGAACTCGCGCCGCATCCGGTCGACGAGCACCTCGAGGTGCAGTTCGCCCATGCCCGAGATGATCGTCTGCCCGGTCTCCTCGTCGGTCCTGACCTGGAAGGTCGGGTCCTCCTCGGCGAGCCGCTGGATGGCCGTGCCGAGCTTCTCCTGGTCGCTCTTGGTCTTCGGCTCGATCGCCACGTTGATCACGGGCGCCGGGAAGGTCATCGACTCCAGGATCACCGGGGCGTCCTGGGCGCTCAGCGTGTCGCCGGTGGTGGTGTCCTTCAGGCCCATCACCGCGACGATCTGCCCGGCGACCGCGCTCGGGCGCTCCTCGCGCTTGTTCGCGTGCATCTGGTAGATCTTGCCGATCCGCTCCTTGCGGCCCTTGATCGAGTTCAGCACCTGGGTACCGGTCTCGAGGGTGCCCGAGTAGATGCGGATGTAGGTGAGCTTGCCGAGGTGCTGGTCCGCCATGATCTTGAAGGCCAGCGCGGAGAACGGCTCCTTGGGATCGGCGTGCCGCTCGACGACCTGCTCCTCGTTGCCCACCGCGTGGCCCTGGATGGACGGGATGTCCACCGGGCTCGGCAGGTACGCGATGATGGCGTCGAGCATGGGCTGCACGCCCTTGTTCTTGAAGGCCGTGCCGCACAGCACCGGGGTCACCGCGCTGGCGATCGTCGCCCGGCGGATCGCCGCCTCGAGCTGCTCCACCGAGGGCTCGCCGCCCTCGAGGTACATCTCCATCATCTCGTCGTCGTTCTCGGCGATGGCCTCGAGCAGCCTGTCCCGCCACTCGCGAGCCGCGTCGGTGTGGTCCGCCGGGATGTCAACGACGTCGTACTTGTCGCCCTTGCCCTCGGTCTGCCAGACCAGCGCGCGCATCCGGACGAGGTCGATCACGCCGCGGAAGTCCGACTCCACGCCCCACGGGAGCTGGACGACCAGCGGGGTCGCGCCGAGGCGGCTGGTGATCATCTCCACGCAGCGGTGGAACTCGGCGCCGACGCGGTCCATCTTGTTCACGAAGCAGATCCGCGGCACACCGTACTTGTCGGCCTGGCGCCAGACGGTCTCCGACTGCGGCTCCACGCCGGCCACGGCGTCGAACACGGCGACGGCGCCGTCGAGCACCCGCAGCGAGCGCTCGACTTCGACGGTGAAGTCGACGTGCCCGGGCGTGTCGATGATGTTGATGGTGTGATCACGCCAGGAGGTCGTGGTCGCGGCGGACGTGATCGTGATGCCGCGCTCCTGCTCCTGCTCCATCCAGTCCATGGTGGCCGCGCCCTCATGGACCTCACCGATCTTGTAGTTGATGCCGGTGTAAAACAGGATGCGCTCGGTCGTCGTCGTCTTGCCCGCGTCGATATGCGCCATGATCCCGATGTTGCGGACCCTGGCGAGGTCTACTGCGGTCTGGGTGGCCACGTTAAGCGTCCTTAGTACTAGTTCTGGGTGTTACCAGCGGTAATGCGCGAAAGCCTTGTTGGACTCCGCCATCTTGTGCGTGTCCTCACGGCGCTTGACGCTGGCGCCAAGGCCGTTGCTGGCGTCGAGCAGCTCGTTCATCAGCCGCTCGGTCATCGTCTTCTCCCGGCGCTGCCGCGCGTACGTCACGATCCAGCGCAGGGCCAGCGTGGTGCTCCGCGAAGCGCGGACTTCCACGGGGACCTGGTAGGTGGCGCCGCCGACCCGGCGGCTGCGGACCTCAAGGGTCGGCTTGACGTTGTCCAGCGCGCGCTTGAGCGTGACTACCGGGTCGTTGCCGTTCTTCTCGCGGCAGCCCTCAAGAGCGCCGTAGACGGTGCGCTCGGCGAGCGAGCGCTTGCCGTCCTTGAGCACCTTGTTGGCGAGCGCGGTAACGAGCGGCGAGCCGTACACCGGGTCGGTGACAAGCTGCCGCTTCGACGCGGGACCCTTGCGCGGCATGTCAGCTCTTCTCCTTCTTCGCGCCGTAACGGCTGCGGGCCTGCTTGCGGTTGCGGACGCCCTGGGTGTCCAGCGAACCGCGGATGATCTTGTAACGGACGCCGGGCAGGTCGCGGACACGGCCACCGCGCACCAGCACGATGGAGTGCTCCTGCAGGTTGTGCCCGACTCCCGGGATGTAGGCGGTGACCTCGATCTGGCTCGTCAGCCGGACGCGGGCGACCTTGCGCAGCGCGGAATTCGGCTTCTTGGGCGTGGTCGTGTAGACACGCGTGCACACGCCACGGCGCTGCGGGCTCTGCTTGAGCGCCGGCGTCTTGTTCTTCGACACCTTGTCCTGGCGGCCCTTGCGGACCAGCTGCTGGATCGTGGGCAACCGAGTCTCCGTCTTTTCCGTCGTGTTCCTGTGTAAAGCTTGTGTCCGCTGCGTACTCGCCCGGACCATGGGCCCGCAAGCGAGACTAGAAATCGTCGGTTTCCCGGCGTTTTCCACCCGTTTGACCTGCGGTTTTCCTCTCGCCTCCGACCCCCGAGGTCGGGTGTGTCGCGGTCGGCCTCCTGGCCGACGGCTCAACACCGCCTTGGGTTGGCAGCCCACATCAATCTGGACTGCGGAGGAAGAGTCCACGCGGCCAGCCGCGCAGCCACCCGTATCCGGTCCGAAGGACCACGTCTCGCCGACTGCTGGCACGCAGGCACCCGCACGGTCACGGGCACGAATGTAAAAGGTACCACCCGTATGCCCGCTGGCCAAATTGGATCTGGCTGTTCGCGCGGCTTTCCGTGAGCTATTTTAACCGCTCTCCCGAGCCGCGCGCGGACCTACGCGCTAACTGACACCGATGGTAACAGCATCCCGCCGCGTTTCATTCCGCGCCGGGTCCGGCGACCGCCAGACGGCGGCCGGCCGGCTCCCCGCGAAGGGAGCCGGCCGACCGGCCGCTGACTAGCTGATTACCGGTTGTAGGAGCC
>Ga0210396_10004523_pt1 | contig 13597 bp, 8 predicted proteins | sample IncBWH17OmetaG_FD_155466 | JGI IMG/M metagenome (GOLD analysis project Ga0210396, IMG submission 155466) | Forest soil microbial communities from Barre Woods Harvard Forest LTER site, Petersham, Massachusetts, United States - Inc-BW-H-17-O ...
ACAGATCGATTTGTTCTACATTCTCGCGAAGGGCGCCGGAGAAGTTGGGATACAGCGCGCTGCGCACCACGATGCTCTCCCCTTTGGCGTATTGCGAGTTCTGCTCGGAAGTAATTCCTCCGAGATTATAGCGAAGGCCCATCTTCAGAGCCGTGTCAAGTGTCAGCGAGAGCGGCTGCTCGGAGGCCGGGCCCGCGGTCGCGCTGCCTTGGTATGGGCCGGACTGCGCCGCGGCCCCAGGAACCAGAGCCAGCATGCCGACCGTCAGAAAAGACAAAAGAAGCCAGGAAGTTCGCATGTTCAGCGCTCGATTCTTCGGGAATTGCCAGCCGCGCCTGCCGCACTCGGGATGCGCGAACCAAGGGGGAGGCCAGGCGGCTGGTCCGATCTTGCAATCTAGTCTTGCAATTTAGGCTTGCGCGGCCAGGGACACCCAAGTAAGATACATACACGCATGTATCCTGTCAAGACAAGCGCGGCGCGGGGATGAGAGAACTTATGCTTCCCGCGGGCAAGAAGAGGGGCCGGGTGCGCCCTTCCCCGGCGGTGCGCTCCCGCAGCCGCCAGACCGAACGCACTCGGGCCACCCGCCGGAAATTGCTGGACGCCGCCAAACGCATTTTCGCGCAGGATGGCTTTGAAGCGGCCCGCCTCGAGGATATCGCCGCCGGCGCCGGTTATACCCGGGGCGCCTTTTACGCCAACTTCAAAAGCAAGGAAGACATCTTCTTTGCCCTGTTCGAGGAATGGGTGCGCGAACGCATCGAAACCTTCAGCAGCGCCGTCCGCCGCCACTCCGATCCCGCCGAAAAGCTCGCGGCGCTGCGCACGCATTACGCGGAGCAGGCCACCGACCGCCGCCTGGTACTGATCTCCATGGAATTCAAGCTGTTTGCCCTGCGCCACCCCGAGGCGCATCAGCGGCTGCGCAACCGCCACCGCCGCATCCGGGCCTCGTTCGGCCAACTGTTTTCCGAAATCATGACCGCGCTCGGCAAGAGCATTCCGATCGCCTATCCGGCCGCCTCGGCCTGCCTCGGCGCGGTCTCGCAGGGATTGCTACTCGAGCATCTGTTGGACCTCAAGACGGTATCGGATGGAGACGTCCGCGAAGTTCTGGGGCTATTTTTCGATTCGCTTTTTCAGGCTGCGCTTAGGCCGGTTAGCCGCACGGCATAGTGCCATTATCGAATGAAAATGTAACGGGAGTTTAGATTCGCGCATCTGAAGATAGTACAGTAGAAGCGCCTCGGCCTATCCCCCGAGCAACGCGAGTTGGGGAAAGAAAGACGCAAGCTATCAACAAACTTCAGTATCGCCAGCGCAGACCGGATTTTATTTGCGGGAAGTCGGACTGAAATACAATCGCTGGAATTGCTTTCAATGATTTTCGCGCTCGTGTCGGCAAAGCCCGGCATGGGCAGGCCATGGAGTTAAGGTTTCTGTATGTGGATTGTTCGATTAGCGCTGCGAAGACCCTACACCTTTGTGGTGATGTCTTTGCTGATTCTGATTCTGGGGACGCTGGCGGTATATACCACGCCCATTGATATTTTCCCGAATATCGATATCCCGATCGTCGCCGTTGTTTACGGATATGCAGGGCTTTCGGCCGAGGATGTATCCCAGCGCCTGGTCGTGGGCTTCGAGCGCGGGCTCACCGCGACGGTCAACGATGTTGAGCACATCGAATCGCAATCGTTGAACGGGCTCGGCGTTATCAAGATTTTTTTCTATCCCAGCGTGCGCATTGACATGGCTATGGCGCAAGTTACGGCCATCGCGCAATCCGCCGTCCGGCAAGATCCACCGGGAACGACTCCGCCGTTTATCCTGGCCTACAACGCGTCCTCCGTCCCCATTATTCAACTCGCGCTTTCCGGGAAGGGCCTTTCCGAACAGCAGTTGAACGACCTGGCGGCGAATTTCCTGCGTTCGCAGCTGGCGACCGTGCAGGGCGCCGTTTTCCCGAACCCCTACGGGGGCAAGCAGCGCCAAATCCAGGTGGACCTGAATATCCCCGCGCTGCAGGCCAAAGGGCTTTCGCCGAATGATGTGGTCACCGCGATCGGAAATCAAAACCTGATCTTGCCTGCCGGCACGGTAAAAATCGGTTCCACGGAAGACGATGTGGACCTGAATGCGAGTCCCCAGACCGTCGAAGAAATGAATGATTTGCCGATCAAAACGGTGGGCACGAATACGATTTACATTCGGGACGTGGCGCACGTCCGCGACGGCAATCCTCCACAAACCAATATCGTCATGGTGGACGGGCAAAGAGCCGCGCTGATGACTGTCCTGAAGCTCGGCAACACCTCGACGCTGGACATCATCAACGAGATCAAACAGCAGTTGCCCACGGTCCTCGCAAGCCTGCCGCCGGAGTTTCGCGCCCGCCCGATCGCCGACCAATCGTTGTTTGTCCGCGCCTCCATCAACGGAGTCGTTCGTGAGGCGGTCATTGCCGCCTGCCTCACCGGGCTGATGATTTTGATTTTCTTGGGAAGCTGGCGCAGCACGCTGATCATTGCGGTTTCCATTCCACTTTCGATCCTTACGTCGATCATCGTCCTGAGCGCCATCGGACAGACCATCAACATCATGACGCTCGGGGGCCTGGCGCTGGCGGTCGGCATCCTGGTCGATGACGCCACGGTGGAAATCGAGAACATCAACCGCAACCTCGCCCAGGGGAAGGAAATTATTCAGGCCATCCTGGACGGCGCCCAGCAAATCGCCGTGCCGGCGTTCGTCTCCACTCTTTCGATCTGCATCGTGTTTGTGCCCATGTTCTTCCTGACGGGCGTGGCCAAGTATTTGTTCGTGCCGCTGGCGGAAGCTGTCGTATTCGCGATGCTGGCATCCTATTTGCTCTCGCGCACACTTGTGCCCACGATGGCTCGGTATCTGCTGAAAGCCCACGGCGAAGAATCCGTGGAAACGTCGCTTGCCAGCAGAAATCCCCTGGTGCGCTTGCAGGGACATTTTGAATTGCAATTCGAAAGACTCAGGAATTTTTACCGGGGGATCCTGAAAACCTGCCTGGCGCATACCGTGTTTTTTCCGCTCCTTTTTCTGGCGGTGTGCGTTGCTTCCTTTGCGCTGTACCCGTGGCTGGGCGAGGATTTCTTTCCGAGCGTCGACGCGGGGCAAATCAAGCTGCACCTGCGTGCGCCGACAGCCACCCGCATTGAGGAAACTGCGGAACTCTGCAGCGAGGTGGAGCGAACCATCCACGAGCAAATTCCGGCGAACGAGATTGAAAGTGTGATTGACAACATTGGGCTTCCCTACAGCGCATACAATTACGTGTATAGCACGTCGGCCCCGATCGGTCCGGAAGACGCCGACATCATGATTTCCCTAAACGCGAATCACCACCCCACCGAATGGTACATGCATGATTTGCGCCAGAAACTCACCAGGGAATTTCCGGGCGTAATGTTTTACTTCCCGCCCGCGGACATCGTCAGCCAGATCCTGAATTTCGGCCTGCCCGCGCCGATTGATATTCAAATCATGGGACGCGATGTCGAGGCCAACCATCAGTTCGCCAACGATCTGATGGAGCAATTGAACGCGGTCACTGGAATCGCCGACTTGCGGATTCAGCAGCCTTTCAATCAGCCAAAGTTGCACATCAACGTGGATCGCACCAAGACTCTTCAGGCCGGCTTTACGCAGCGCGATGTCGCCGGGAACCTGCTGGTTTCGTTGAGTGGCAGCTTTCAAACTTCGCCGTCTTTCTGGCTCGACCCCAAGTCCGGGGTCACCTACCTCGTGGCCACGCAAGCCCCGCAGTACGATTTCCAGTCCCTGCAAGACCTGGAAAACATTCCTGTGACCGGGGCGAGCGGTAGCGGCAGCGCGCGAGCGCCCTGGCAGCAGCTTGCGAACCTGGGAACCGTTTCGCGGGGAGTGGGAATGGCGACGGTGTCCCACTATGACGCTCAGAACATGATTGACATTTTTGGAGCTACGCAAGGACGAGATCTGGGCGGGGTCGCCAAGGATATCGACACGATCGTGAACCGGAATCGCAGCCGCTTGCCGCGCGGCTCCCAAATATTCGTGCGCGGGCAGATTGACACGATGCGCAGTTCGTTCGTGGGCCTCTTGGCCGGGCTGGGATTCGCGATTCTTCTGATTTATCTGCTGATCGTGGTCAACTTCCAGTCCTGGCTCGATCCCTTCATCATCATTTCCGCCCTGCCCGCGGCTCTGGCCGGGATTGTGTGGATGCTGTTCGTGACGCACACGACGATCAGTGTGCCGGCGCTGACGGGCTCGATCATGTGCATGGGCGTGGCCACGGCGAACAGCATCCTGGTGGTCAGCTTTTCAAAAGAACGGGTTCAGGAAGGGCTCGCTCCCGTCCAGGCCGCCGAAGAGGCCGGGTTTACTCGTTTTCGGCCGGTGATCATGACGGCCATGGCCATGATCATCGGCATGCTGCCGATGGCCGTTGGCCTCGGCGAAGGCGGTGAGCAGAACGCGCCACTGGGAAGAGCGGTGATCGGCGGGCTGCTGTTTGCGACGGTCGCGACGCTTCTCTTCGTGCCGTCGGTGTACAGTTTGATTCACGGATTCCGCGGAGAGCGGGGCGAATCCGCCGTAATCGAAATTCCGGGCGAGTAGTTGGCCCAGTGTTCAGACGGGCTCCACGCTCGCCGCGGCAAGCGTTCAGTGCGGAAGTAGGGCCCGCAGCAATTTTCCGGAGGATCAGATGGAGGTTGTTTCCAATCAGCGGGATCAGGCGGAAGCGCCGGCCAGAGAACGGCCTGCCCATGTAGGCCCGCCTTCGCCGGGCAGCAAAGTGGCCCGCGGCGTGGTGCTTCTGGTTGTCGTGATTGTGGTCGCCCTGGTTGTTCTCTGGGGAATTTCAAGCCGGCGCAAGGCCAATGCGCAGCTCTCGCAGGAGACGCAAGAACTCGCTATCCCGACTGTCTCCGTCATTCATCCAAAGGCCGGCGCGCCCCAGCAGGAAATTGTCATTCCGGGAGACATGCAACCGTATACCGATGCGCCTATTTTTGCGCGGACCAACGGGTACTTGAAGAAATGGTACGCCGATATCGGCGCGAATGTGAAAGCCGGACAACTGCTCGCCGAGATCGATTCGCCGGAAGTGGATCAGCAATTGCAGCAGGCGCGCGCGGACCTGTCAACTGCCCAGGCCAACATGAACCTGGCGGAAGTCACCGCCACTCGCTACAAGGATTTGCTGAAAACCGATTCCGTCGCACAGCAGGACGTCGACAATGCCACCGGTAATTACGATGCTCGCAGGACCACCGTTGAATCGGCCCAGGCCAATGTGAAGCGGCTGCAAGACATGCAAGCCTTCGAAAAAGTTTATGCGCCTTTTGACGGCGTGATCACGGCACGCAACACCGATATCGGACAGCTGATCGATTCCGGCAGCAGCGGCGGCGCCTCGCGCGAACTGTTTCACATCGCGGCCATGAACCCATTGCGCGTCTATGTCAATGTCCCGCAATTCGATTCTCCTGAGATCAGGCCAGGGCTGCACGCCGAGCTGGCTCTCGCCGAATTTCCCGGCCGGCGATTCCAAGGAACCGTAGTGCGGAGTTCCGGAGCCATTGACAACACGTCACGTACGTTGCTGACTGAAGTTGACGTGGACAATTCCGCGCGCCTGCTCAAGCCCGGCGGCTACGTCGAAGTGCACCTCAAGCTTCCTTCCCCTGTGAACACCTTCACGCTCCCTGTGAATGCGACCATTTTCAAATCCGCGGGCTTGCAAGTGGCCATCGTAAAAAACGGGAAAACAATTTCCCTGATCCCGGTTACGCCGGGCCGGGATTTCGGAACGGAGATTGAAATCGTCGCGGGACTTAAAGGCGATGAATCCGTCGTCCTGAATCCATCCGACTCGCTTACCGATGGCGCGGCGGTTCGCGTGGCTGAGAATCCGGCTCCTGCGCAGAGGAAACCTTGATGGTCCGGCCGGTTGAACTTCTCCGCACATTCCAGTTGGCAAACGTCTTTCGCCTGCGAATGTCGCCGATTCTTTCCCTGGGATTTCTCCTGATCTGCGGCTGCTCGGTGGGGCCGAAGTATGAAAGGCCCACGACGCAAATTCCACCTTCCTACAAGGAGAATGCAAACTGGAAACCGGCGCAGCCGAGCGATCAGGCGCAAAAGGGAAATTGGTGGGAGATTTTTCAGGATCCGCAGTTAAATGCGCTGGAAGAAAAAGTCAATGTCTCCAACCAATCCCTGCGTGCGGCCGTGGACCGGTTTCAGGAAGCGCGAGACGTGCTGCGAGAAACGCGATCGGCCCTGTTTCCACTCGTCACGGCCAGCGTAACACCATCGCAAAATCGCCAGTCCCGAAATAAAGCCCTGTTCGGCGGAGCAGCTCCGGTCAATTATTCGGATTTGATCCTCGAGGGAGATCTCTCGTACGAGGCTGACGTTTGGGGAAGCGTCCGGCGGAGCGTGCAGGCCAGCCGCACGCTGGCGCAGGCCTCGGCAGCGGATTTGGAAACGATTCGCCTCAGCCTGCACGCGGAGCTGGCCCTGGAGTACATGACCCTGCGCGGACTGGATGCGCAGAAGCAGCTGTTTGATACCAATGTCGACGCTTTTGCGAAAGCGCTTCAACTCACGGAGGACCGTTTTCGAGGCGGCGTCGCTTCTCGTGAAGATGTCGACCTGGCCGCAACACAGCTCGAGCAAACGCGCGCCCAGGATATTGACATTACTTCGGCGCGTGACCAATTTGAGCACGCCGTCGCGGTCCTCATCGGACAGCCGGCTTCCTCGTTCACTCTGGATCCCGCCCAGTTGCCCGCCACTCCGCCGGTGCCTCCTCCCGGACTTCCGTCCGAGCTGCTGGAACGGCGACCCGATATCGCCGAAGCGGAAAGAAGAGTCGCTTCCGCCAACGAACAAATTGGAATCGCCCGGGCAGCTTTTTTCCCGACGATCACTCTGGGGCTCCTGGGAGGATTCGAGAGCGGGCGATTTCCAAACTGGCTGACGGGGCCGAGCGCGCTTTGGTCCATCGGCGGGTCCGCGGTGGAAACTGCATTTGATGCCGGGCGAAGGCGGGCGGTTTCCGATCAGGCCAAAGCGACGTACGACGAAATGGTTGCGGATTATCAGCAGACGGTGCTTACCTCTTTTCAGGAAGTGGAAGATTCTCTGTCCGATCTCCGAGTTCTCGAAGAGGAAGCCAAAACGCAGGATGCCGCGGTCGCCGCCGCCAATCGCGCCCTCGAGCAATCCACCAACCGGTACAAGGGAGGTCTCGACACCTATCTGACTGTGATCACCGCGCAAAGCGCGGCGCTGGCCAACGAACGCACCGCCGTAAGCCTGCTGACGCGCCGCCTGACGTCGACTGTCCTCCTGGTAAAAGCTCTCGGCGGCGGCTGGGATGTTTCCAAACTTCCCGCGGTGGATTAGCCTTCGTTCCTTCTCGATTGTGACCGCAAGTCTGTCGTGGCGCCGGCGGGATGCCGGCGCCACATCACGGCTCACGTCATATCAACTTTTGGTTCGACTGCCAAATTATGGATTCCCGGCGAGAAATTCGAGTTAGAATGCCGCTGCCTGAATGATCGCTTTCGAGGCCCTCTTCGTAGTTCGCATTCGAGGAACCTTGTGATGAAAAGTACAGGAACGGGGATCCTGCGGCTGGCTGCGGTGTCGCTAGCATTTTTCACGACATTCGGCATCGCCATGGTAGCCGCAGGGGCCTACCATCTGATCAGAAGAATTCCCATCCCCGGCGATGGCGGATGGGACTATGTCGCCGCTGACAGTGAAGCCCGCCGGTTGTACATTTCGCATGATACCGAGATCGTTGTCCTGGACCTCGATACCGGGGCAATTGTCGGAAAAATCTCTGGCGGGCCGGGCATGCACGGAGCGGCAATCTCTTCGGAATTTGGGCGGGGCTTCATCAGTGAAAGTAATCCCGGCTCGGTCGTGATTTTCGATCTGAAAACGCTCGCCAAGATCGGCGAAGTGAGGGTGGGCGACGACCCGAACGGAATCATCTACGACCGATTCACAAAACGCATCTTTACCGCGGATCGCGGCAGCAAACGCATCACCGCAATCGATGCGCGCACCGGCGAGATCGCCGGCACCATCGAAAACCTCGGCGGCAGGACAGAGCACCTGGCCTCGGACGAATCCGGACACGTCTTCCTGAACATGCAGGATCGCAACACTCTTTTGAAACTCGACGCGAAGAACTTGAAGGTGCTGGAAACGTGGCCCACCGATCCATGCCAGGCCCCGAGCAGCATGGACATGGACCGTGTTCACGCGCGCATTTTCATTGGATGCCGGGGCGCGGGCATGATGATCGTTGTGGACGCGACAACAGGCAAGATCGTCGCCATGAACCCGATTGGCGGAGGCGTCGACGCAGCGGAATTCGATCCGAAAACCGGGCTGGCCTACTTTTCGACCGGCGCGGATGGCGTTCTCTCGATTTTCCGGGAAAAATCTCCGGACCAGTATGAGCTGGTCGAAAGCGTGCCGACCCAGCCAGGAGCGCGAACGATGGCCGTCGATCGAAAAACCGGCAGGGTCTACGTTGCGGTTGCGGAACTTGGCCCGCGCCCCGCTGCGACGCCTGAAAATCCGCGGCCAAGACCCCCGATTATCCCCGGCACGTTTTCAGTGCTGGTGATCGGGCAATAGTAGGACGGGCTTCAGCCTGTCTGGTTTTGATTTTCGTCAATGCAACCTCCAAACCAGACAGGCTGAAGCCCGTCCTACTGTTATGGCGAATAATCCAGTCTAATTCTTCTGATTCTTATCTCCTCCGCCGTGCATTGCTCCGCAAGCTACGCACATGGTCGGCGGCTCGGCGTTATCCACAACGTGATGAATCGGCTTGACCGTCTTCAAATAGGCGAAAATGGCCTTCAAGTCGTCGTCTGTCATGCCGCTGAAATTCCGCCAGGGCATGATCTGATTCAACACCCGTGCTTTGACGTATCCGGTCCGAATCGCTTGCAAGAACAGGGTTTCGTCATAGTAGGAGATGCCCGATGGGTCGGGAGTCAGGTTTGCGCTGGCAACTTTCCCCCAGGGCCCTTCGAATATCTGCCCGCCCGACAAATCCATGTTCGGGAGGGGTTCGCCTTTATCCATCGGCGTGTGACAATCCCTGCAACTCGCAATCGTGACCAGGAAGGCGCCCCTCTTCACCGGATCGGAAACGTCGGGAGCGGGAACGGGATCCGTGATGGGCTGAGGCGCGCTCCGCATGAGATACTTCACTGGGAAAATAATTTCCGTTTTCGGCAATGGATTTCGGACCGGAGGCAGCGAACGCAAGTACACGATGATGGAAGCCACGTCCTCGTCCGGCAGATAGCGGTACCTTTCATAGGCCATAAAAGGAAACAACGTGCGGCCGTCGTGTCCGATCCCTTCGCGAATCGCACGGGCCAGCGCATCGTCGCTCCAGGTGCCGGATCCGGTCTCCATATCCGGCGTGAGATTGGGCGCAACGACGTGGCCTGGCAAACCCTTCAAAATCGAAAAATCTCCGCCCGCACCTTCCATGCCGGGAGGAATCGGATTGTCATGCTTGGTCCAATCGTGCGGGGAATGGCAATCCACGCACGCCGCGAGGTTTTCCACAATGTATTTGCCGCGCGCCCAGCGCTCCGGGGTCCGTTCGAACACTCGATTGGTCAGGGGGCGCGAGCGCGGTCCGATGAACGGTCGCCAACCAATCGTCGCTGTAATTCCCACGGCCAGCACGGCGACGAGGCACAGTGCAACCGTGAAGGATATTTTCAGGAACTTCTTCATCATCACCCCGGTCAGCGCTCAATTGTTTTATTCGATCTCGGCAATCCGACGAACATGGCGTCCACCCGCAAACGGCGTGACCAGCCAAACCTTTACAATTTCCAGGGCCAGGTCCTCGGGAATCATTCTCTGGCCGAGCGAGAGGACATTGCTGTCATTGTGTTCCCGGGCCAGCCGGGCTGTCTCTACATTCCAGCAAAGCGCGCAACGAATGCCTCGCACTTTGTTGGCGACAATCGCTTCGCCGTTCCCCGATCCGCCGAGCACAATGCCGCGCTCGCACTCGCCGCGGGCCACTGCTTCCGCAGTGGGACGGATAAACAGCGGGTAGTCGACCGGGTCCGCGCTGAACGTGCCGAAATCCCGGACTTCATGCCCGAGCGAAGTCAATACCGCCCTTATTTTTTCTTTGTACTCAAATCCAGCGTGGTCCGAACCAATGGCTATCTTCAAGGGCCTCAGAATAGGGCGTGGGAAATCAGGTTGTCAAGCGCGGAGACGGCTACGGCAATACGACAATCCCAATTCACTTTACTCGTCCCAGCTGGTAATTCAAATTGGCCGTTTGGCTTTCGTAGTCGTATTGCGCGCTGACTTGCTCGACTTGAGCCTCGGTCAGGTTCAACTGCGCCTGGCTCAGTTCAATGATCGAGCTGAGGCCCAGCCCATACCGCCCCTTCGCCAGATCAAACGCCTGCGTGGTCTGGTCCAACAGTTGTTGGGTGAGCGAAAGGCGCTGGTATGCGGAAATGACATTGAGCCAAGAGGTGCGGACGTCCTGGGCGATGCGATCCTCAAGATCACGAAGAAATTGTTCCTGCGCGCGGGCCCGGGCCGTCGCTTCAGTGTGTTCGGCGTTGAAGAGGCGTCCGTTAAAGAGGGGGACATTGACGTTGAAACCTGCCGCGGCGTAGCGGCTGGCCAAGGTGTCCTGCCGGTAGGGCACAAGGCCGGTCACTCCGACGGCCGAGATCGTGGGAAACCAGAGATCGCGTTCCGCCGTGGCGTAGCTTTGCGCCGACTTGACATCCAGCCCCTGGCTGATGATTTCCGGCCGATTCTGAAACGCCTCCGCGAGGAGCGGCGCGACGTCGGGAGGAGGAGAACCCGGCAAAGGCTCTTCGACAAGCTGGAATGTCCGCTGATCGGAATAGCCCAATGCGTCGGAAAGTTGCGCATAGGAGGACTGCAGGTCGTTCTGCGCCTGGACCAGCAGGAGTTGCGCTCTGGCGAGGTCCACATTCGCAAAGCTCACGTCCAAGCCGGATTTGAGGCTGCTCTTTGCCAGCGCGCTGACCTGATCGGCAACCAACTGGCGCGCCTTCACAGTTTCCTCGGCGACGTGAAGAACCGATTGTGCCTTCATGACGCCGAAGTAGGACACGCTGACGCGCAGCAGCACGTCCGCTCGCGTGGTGATGACGTTTTCCTGTTGGGCTTGCGCATGCAAATGCGAACTCTTGGAAAGCTCGTGGGTCCGGCCGAAATCGGTCACCAGCTGGCTCACGGAAACGCCCTCAGAAAACTTGTTGAAGATGGACGGGCTGTTCAGGAATCCCGCGGCGATACGGCTGTTGTTTTCCGCATAGGCCCCGGTGGCGGCCCCGGTGGCCTGGGGATAATAGAGGGATTGAACTTCCCTCACTTGCGCGGCCGCGGCGGAAGCCAGTTGCGCTGCCGCCTGAATTTGCGGGTGGTTTTGAATGGCAATATTCTCCGCTTCCGCCAGCGTGAGTCGCTGTCCATTTTGATCCTGCGGTTGCGCTGGAGCAGGACTCGTATATGGTGGCGGATTTTGTGCTCGACCGGGGACGGCGGCGGGTGCAACGCAATAAGCCAATACGAAGATCAGCAATCGGCGTGGAAATAACATCAGCGCGCCCCCTCAATCGCCGGAGCGCCAGCCGTTGCTTCGCGACGCCGGTAAATCATCAGGTACGCCGCCGGCACCACGAAAATGGTCAGCAGGATGGACGAGATCAGGCCACCGATGATGGCCCGCGCCAGCGGCGCATAAGCTTCGCTCCCCGTCTCCAGCTTGAACGCCATCGGCAGCAGACCCACCACGGTCGCGAGCGAGGTCATCAGAATTGGGCGCAGGCGGATGCGGCAGGCATGGGCCACCGCCTCGACGACGCTGCGTCCTTCGCCGCGCAGCACGTTGGCGAAATCCACGATCAGAATGCTGTTGGAAACCACCATCCCTTGCAGCATCACAATTCCCATCAGCGACTGAATGTTCAGCGTCGTCCCCGTTAAAACCAGCGTGATGATCACTCCCACCAGCCCCGTGGGGACGGCCAGCACGATCAAGAAGGGATCGGTAAAAGAGGCGAACTGTGCGACTAGAATTAAGTACACCAGAAGAATGGCCAGGATCAGGCCGATCCCGAAACTTCGGAAAGAATTCTGCATGGTGATGATCAGACCGCGCATGTTAATCCGGAGATTCGCAGGCAGTTTGGTGTTGTCCACAATTTTTGAGATGGCTGCGGCGGGCTTGCCGATATCTTCCCCGGAAGGAGCCACATAAACGTCCACGGAGCGTTGCAGTTGATAGTGGTCCACTTCGGTGGGCGACCGCACCACGCTCACGTCCGCTACTTGATTCAGGTAAGTTGGAAGTTTCAAGCCGAGGCCGCGCAACGGCATGGCTTTCAAATCCTGAATGGTGCGCACCTGATTTTCCGGATACTGCACGGTCACGAAATAATTGTTGCCGCTATTCGGATCGACCCAATAACCGGGGGCGATCATGGCGTTGGATGTCAGGGAAGTGATGAGGTTGTCCACGATTTCCTGAGGATTGAGGCCGAGTTCGTTTGCCCGTGCGCGGTTCACGTTTACCTGCAGCGCGGGATAATCCATATCCTGGGGAATATAAACATCGGAAATTCCTGGGAGGGCGCGGAACTGGCGCGCCAGATCTTGCGCGATGCGATCGTCTTCGGTCAGATCCATCCCGCTCACCTGAACGTCGATAGGCGCAGGAGCACCCTGGTTGAGTACCGCATCCACCAGGCCGCCGGACTGAAAGTATGTTCGCAGTTCCGGAATTTGAGACGCAATGCGCGCGCGCATGTGATCCATGTAAACGAAGCTGCTTTCCTTATGGTCTTCCTTCAATCCCACTTGAATAAATGCGGTGTGCATACCAGAGTTCGGCGTGAACAACGACGACAGGTCGGGCGTCAGGCCGATATTGGAAACAGTGGTTTCCAGTTCTTTCGCCGGGACGACTTGATGCACGATGTCTTCCACGCGCTTCACATAATTATCGGTCAGCTCAATCCGCGTGCCTGTCGGCGCCTTCAGGTTAATGACAAATTGGCCGGCGTCGGTGCGCGGAAAGAAGGAAACGCCCATGAAGGGATACAACAGGAAACAGAGAAAGAAAAATATCAGGAAACCCACGACCACCTGGACCGGATACTCGAGCGCTCTGCGGACCCATTTCTCGTAAAAATTCAGCATCATTTCGAATTTCGCGTTGAATCCAGCGTGGAATCTCTGCCCCCAGGACTTTTTCTCCCCGTCCACCCCGTGGCTATGTTCGTGGATGGCCTTCAGGTAATTGGCGCAGAACAGGGGCACGACTGTCACCGCGTCAAAATACGAGGCAAACAAAGCCAGGACAACGCCGAGCGCCAGAGCTCCGAACAAGTACGAACTCACGCCGAACAGAAACGTGACCGGAAAGAATACGACCACCGCGACCAGCATGATGGCCAGAACCGCGAGGGCGACTTCGTTGGTACCTTTGACCGCCGCCACGGCCGGC
>Ga0210396_10004525_pt1 | contig 13594 bp, 7 predicted proteins | sample IncBWH17OmetaG_FD_155466 | JGI IMG/M metagenome (GOLD analysis project Ga0210396, IMG submission 155466) | Forest soil microbial communities from Barre Woods Harvard Forest LTER site, Petersham, Massachusetts, United States - Inc-BW-H-17-O ...
GGTGCATACCCGTTCGTCTTCTTTTCAGTGATGATGGTGCTGCAATTCTTCGTGGTTTTGTTTGTGTATCCGGAGACCAAAGGCCTAACCTTAGAGGAAATGCAGAAGGAACTGGCGACTACGTAGCAAACTTTTATGGCAATTACAACGAACGTCCCAAATACGACGGCCACGAAGACCGCGCCCTCAGGCAACTATAAAAGCGCCCTGGTGGTCGTCACGACGCTATTCTTCATGTGGGGATTTCTCACCTGTCTCAACGATATTCTGGTTCCTCACCTGAAGCCGATCTTCGATCTGACCTATGCGAAGATCATGTTCATTCAATTCGCATTTTTCTCGGCGTACTTCCTGTTTTCTGTTCCCATGGGGAAAATCGTTGAGTGGATCGGCTACAAGTGGACCATGGTCGCCGGCCTGTTCACCATGGGGGCCGGAGCCATTTTGTTCATACCCGCTGCCGCCGTGCCATCGTATCCTTTGTTCTTAGTCGCGTTGATGGTGCTCGCCGGGGGGATCACGGCCTTGCAGGTTTCGGCGAATCCCTATGTCGCGGTGTTGGGACCGGCAAAAACTGCTTCGAGCCGCTTGAACCTGGCGCAGGCTTTCAATTCGCTGGGCACCACGATTGCTCCATACATAGGCGGTTTGTTCATCCTGAGCACCACGCCGAAAAGCATGGACGAGATTCGTCAAATGTCATCCGACGTGCTTCAGGCCTACCGATTGCAGCAAGCTTCGTCCATCAAGGGTCCGTATCTTGCCCTGGGATTAATTGCGATTGCACTAGGAATTGCAATTGCCGCATTTAAACTCCCCCCGGTACCGGAAGCCGAGCGCCACACCGGCGAGCGGTCAGCTCACACCAGCCTCTGGAAGTATCGGAATCTCGTTCTGGGCGCAGTCGGAATCTTCGTGTATGTCGGTGCGGAGGTCTCGATTGGCAGCTTTATGGTGAACTACCTGAGTCAGCCCAACATCGGCCATCTCGCGGAAAAAGTCGCCGCCGGATATTTGTCTTTCTATTGGGGCGGCGCGATGGTCGGCCGATTCATTGGTTCAGCGATTTTGCAAAAAGTACAAACTGGAATCGTCCTGGGAACTGCGGCAATCGTGGCGTGCCTTCTCGTTATCGTTTCCATGTTGAGCGTAGGGCCGCTGGCGATGTGGAGCATTCTTCTGGTCGGATTTTTTAACTCCATCATGTTCCCCAGCATTTTTACCCTGGGCATTGCAAAGCTCGGGCCGCTCACCGGAGAAGGTTCCGGAATCATGATTATGGCGATTGTGGGCGGTGCCGTAGTGCCGGTTGTGGTTGGGGTCTTGGCAGACCGGATTGGAATCCACCACTCCTTTATCCTCCCGGCGATTTGCTATCTTTACATCGTTTACTACGGCTTCAGGGGATCCGTGCCCCTGCGCACAGCATAAAGCGCTGCATGTTTTGGAGACAAACGTCTCTATTCCGAGGCAAGCATCCTCGAGCATGCGGCTCCGTGGACGCAGCTCGCAGCGACGCGAGGCAAACGGAGTTGCGAACTAGGCGGCGCAGACCGTGTCAACACCGTAACGGACCAGCGGCCCCGCCCTTGTCTCGCTGGGCCTCAAAAGAAACAAAGGTGGGGATTCTTCATTCTGTCTGAGCAAATTTGCCCAATAGGAACAGGCTTCCGCAGGTGGCCGCGGCAACCGACGCGGCGAGGGTTCCGATTTTGGACAGGTCTAGCAGCGGCCCCTCTCCGAATGCCAAAGTCGCGATAAATAGCGACATGGTGAAGCCAATGCCGCACAGCCAACTGCCTCCGAAGATCTGCGCCCAGGAGACCGTGTTCGGCTGGGTTGCCACCTTAGCCTTTGCGGCCAACCAGGCGAACAGCGAGATTCCGACAGGCTTTCCTACAAAGAGTCCGAGTGCTACGCCCAAGCTGACTGAATTTGTCGCCGCTGCCGCGACCTTTCCGAGAATATGTACACCCGCGTTTGAGAAAGCGAAGACCGGCATCACGACAAAGGCAACCCACGGCTGAAGGCTGTGTTCGATGCGGTGCAACGGCGATTGGATCAGCTCACATTGAGTTTCGAGCGTGTGAATTGCCGCGTGCTCTTCAAACGAATCGGGCCGCGCGGCTTCGAACCGATCAAAGAGCCAGCGGCCCTGCTTCAGGAAATGAGCCCGATCAATATAGGTTCGAGCCGGAATCGTGAAGGCGAACATAACTCCGGCGACGGTAGCGTGGACTCCTGACTTGAGCACTGCAGCCCAGACACAAAGGCCCAGGAAGGCATAAATTGCGGGTTTGCGAACGCCCAACAGATTCAACCCGAAAGAGAGAGCAACTCCGGCAAGACCCGCTGCAAGACTAAGGAAGTGGATTTGCGCAGTATAAAAAAGAGCGATTACCAGCACGGCAATGATGTCGTCCACAATGGCGAGAGCGGTCACGAAAATCTTGAGGGACACAGGAACACGGTCCCCGAGCAGGGCAAGCACGCCGAGAGCAAACGCAATATCGGTCGCCATAGGAATGCCCCACCCTTTATGGGCAATACCACCGTGGTTGAGCGATAGATAGAAGAGCGCGGGGACGATCGTTCCCCCAACCGCGGCGATTAACGGGAAGGCCGCTTGCTTTAACGAGGACAGTTCGCCGATCAAGACCTCGCGATTGATTTCGAGCCCGACCAGGAAGAAAAAGACGGACATCAGCCCGTCGTTGATCCATTCATGGCGGGTTTCCGTCAAAGCAAAGCGCCCAAAACCGACGACGACCTGAGCACTCCAGATCTCGTGATAGCTCCGTTCCCAGGGTGAGTTAGCCCAGACGAGGGCGGCAAAAGTGCTGGCCAAAAGCAGTATGCCGCCAGCCGCCTCCATGCGTGCAAAGCGCACGAACGGACTGGTAATCACTTCAATGGGCAGGATGGTCCTCGAAGTGGGGGTATCCGCGGACATCAGGCTCTTCATATATCACCAAAGATTTTCACACCGAACTATAAATTCTGCTAGTTCGCCCGGCCCGGCTTAGGTTCTAACCTGCCTAGGTTCAGCGTCGAATCACCACGAGGCGGTAAGCCCGGTCATCTGGAGGGTGCCCATGCCAACTGAAGCCGTGCACAAGGATTCTAGATCACAGATAAATGCAAGAGAACTGGACCAGGGACCGGTTTTCCGGAGTTCTCTCCGTATCTCAGCCATTTCCTGCCTGTGCGCGATTGCGCTCCTGCTCACGAGTTGTGAGGAAAAAGAAGCGCGCCCCCAGATGGCTCCGCCCGAGGTCGAGTTCACCCAGGTTGTGCAACAGAATGTTCCTATCTTTGAGGAATGGGTAGCGCAACTGAACGGCCCCACCAACGCTGAAATTACTCCTAGAGTTGGAGGCTACCTGCTCACTCAGAATTACGAAAACGGCTACTTCGTCAAGAAGGGTCAACTGCTGTATCAGATCGACCCGCGTCCCTTTCAGGCCGCACTCGATGGGGCCAAAGCCGACGTAGCCGTCGCCCAGGCGAATGTGGACCGGACCGAAGCCGACGTCGAGCGAGACACTCCGCTGGCTGCACAGAACGCAATCCCGAAGAAGCAACTCGACAATGACATCGCAAATCACCTCTCGTGGCAAGCGCAATTGCTAGCCAAGCAGGCGGCGATGCAGCAGGCGGAATTGAATCTCGCCTGGACTAAAGTTTATTCTCCGGTCGACGGCATTGCAGGCGTAACCAATTCGCAGATTGGCGATCTGGTGGGTACGAGCACCAAGATGACCACGATCTCCCAGGTAAATCCAATCTGGGCGTACTTCAATGTCAGCGAAAGCGCGTTTCTCAACGTTGCCCCACGAGTTACGCAGATCATCCGCGGAGCCGGAAGCCTGAAGAATGCTCCGTCGGTGGAGTTCATTCAGGCCGACGGACTTCCCTACCCGGGGCGCGGCCAGATTATCTACGTGAATCGGCAGGTCGGAACTCAAACCGGCACCATCCAGATGGCGGCGCAGTTTCCGAACGAAGGGGCCACGCTGCGTCCGGGAGGTTATGGGCAGGTTCGAATCCAGACTGGCATGGACAAGGATGCGCTGTTAATTCCTCAAGCCGCCGTTATCGAAGTTCAGTCGCTGTACCAGGTTGTGGTGCTGACGCCCGACAACAAAGCCAGCTTCCGTCCGGTGAAAGTCGGGGAGCGCGTCGGCCCAAACTGGGTGATCAGCGAAGGCCTGAAACCCGGTGAAAAGGTGATCGTCGAGGGATTCATGAAGGTACGCGAAGGCGTGCCAGTCAGTCCCAAGCCATATGCGCCGGCAAAGCCGGCGGAGGGCGGGAACTGACCATGTCGAAGTTTTTTATCAATCGACCCATCGTCGCTATCGTAATCGCCATCCTGATGGTCCTGGTCGGCCTGATCTCAATGCTCAGCCTGCCGACGGCGCAGTTTCCCAACATCGCCGATCCCATGATTCAGGTGAAAGCGACGTATCCCGGCGCCGACGCCCAGACCATTGCAGAATCCGTCGCAACTCCGATTGAGCAGCAGATGTCGGGCGTCAGCGGAATGAACTATATGTATTCGTTGAGCGCGAGTTCGGGCGGGGGGATGACGTTGTACATCGATTTCCAACTCGGAACCGATTCCAACACCGACCAGATACTGGCGCAGATGAGGAGCGGACAAGCAGCCTCGCAACTGCCTAGCCAGGTCACGCAGCAGGGAGTGATCGTGCAGCCAGGCACAACCGCGCCTTTCATGCTGCTCGACCTCTATTCTGCCAGTGGCCAGTACGACAACGTCTTCCTAGCCAACTACGCCACCATCAACCTGCAGTACGCCTTAACCCGCGTTGCGGGGGTTGGGCAGGTTCAGATTTTCGGCGCTGGACCCTATGCGATGCGAATTTGGGTCAATCCTGACCGGCTGGCTAGCCTTGGGGTGACCGTGCCTGACATCACAAACGCCGTGCAGGCACAGAACCGGGTTAATCCTGCGGGCCAGGTCGGCGGCGAGCCGGTTCCACAAGGCCAGCAGTTTACCTATAACGTGCGCGCCCCCGGACGCCTGCCGACGGCGGAGGAGTTCGACCAGATCATCGTCCGCGCCCAACCCGACGGCTCAATTCTGCGCCTGAAAGACGTGGCTCGGGTAGAACTGGGATCGCAATACTATTCCTACTTGGCACGGTTAGGCGTTGCGGGAACGAGTAAGCCGGCGCAGCCCTCGGCCCTCATCGCGATCTACCTGACCCCGGGAAGCAACGCGTTGGAAACCCGAGGGAACATCCTCAAGATGATGCAGGAAGCGCAAGGGAGATTCCCCCAAGGGCTGAACTACATTGTTGCGCTCGATACGACGCTCGCGGTCAGTGCCGGCATCGACGAAATCAAGAAGACTTTGATCGAAGCTTTGCTGCTCGTCATTCTGGTGGTCTACATCTTCCTGCAGGGTTGGAGAGCAACGCTAATCCCGCTGCTCGCAGTTCCGGTTTCGTTGGTCGGAACCTTCGTGGTTTTTCCCATGCTGGGGTTTTCCATCAATACGCTTTCGCTGTTCGGCCTGGTGCTGGCAATCGGATTGGTGGTGGACGATGCCATTGTTGTGGTGGAGGCGGTGGAGCACCATATCGAGCATGGCCTATCGCCTCATGACGCTACCGTCAAGGCAATGGATGAAGTCTCCGGCCCTGTGGTTGCCATCGCCCTGATCCTGGCAGCAGTTTTTATCCCCACCGCCTTTGTTCCCGGCATCACCGGACAACTCTATAAACAGTTCGCCGTTACCATCGCCATTTCGGTGCTGTTCTCCGCTTTCAATGCGCTGACCCTCAGCCCCGCACTCTCTGCCATGCTGCTGCGGCCGAGGAAAGAGGCGTGGGGACCGCTCGGCGCTTTCTTTCGCTGGTTTAATCGCGCTTTTGGGAAGGCAACGGACGGGTATGTCGGTGCTTGTCATCATCTGATCCGCAAAGCTGGACTTGCCTTCCTCATGCTTGGCCTGATGACCGTAGGCGCCGGTTTCTTCGGCAAGAAGATACCCGGCAGTTTTCTTCCCGACGAAGATCAGGGATATCTTTACGCAGGTCTTCAACTGCCTGACGCATCGTCGCTGCAACGCTCGTCGCAAGCTGCCCGCGAAGTGGAAAAAGTCATTATGGAGACACCCGGGGTCCAATATGTGAGCTCGGTGATGGGCTACAGCATGTTGAGCGGCGTCAACGCTACCTACAGTTCGTTCTTCTTCGTGTCGTTGAAACCTTGGGATGAACGGAAGACTCCCGAGACCAGCTACGCGGCAATCAAGGCCCACCTGCAAAAGGCGCTCTCCAGGGTACCGTCAGGAATCGCGTTCTCGTTCCCGCCACCCGCCATCCCCGGCGTAGGAACTTCGGGAGGCGCCACGTTCATTCTCGAAGACCGGTCCGGCAGTGGCATCGAGTTTCTGGGGAAGAACACGCAACTCTTCATGGCGGAAGCCCGCAAGCGCCCCGAACTCCAGGGCGTGATGACCACGGCCCTATTTGGTGTTCCGCAGCTCGGAGTTAAGGTTGACAACGCCAAGGCGATGACGCAGCAAATCCAGCTGAGCGGCCTGTACGAGACCATACAGACGTTTATGGGCGGCGCGTTGGTCAATTACTTCAACCGCTTCGGCCTGCAATGGCAGGTCTATGTCCAGGCTGATGGTGACTTCCGCACCAAGGCCTCGAACCTGGGCAAGTTCTACGTCCGCAATGCTGCGGGCGATATGGTTCCGCTGAGCACATTGACTAGCACGTATCCGCGCAGCGGCGCAGAGTTCGTCATGCGTTACAACCTGTTCAACTGCGTGCAGATCAACGCCTCGGCGGCGCCCGGCTACAGCTCCGGCCAGGTGATGGCGGCGATGGAGGACGTCTTCCACAAAACCATGCCCAGCCAGATGGGCTTCGACTACAGCGGCATGTCGTACCAGGAGCAGAAGGCAGCGCAGGGCGTTTCCCCCAGCGTAGTTTTTGGCCTCGCATTCTTTGTCGTCTTCCTGATCATGGCTGCGCAATACGAGAGTTGGACGCTTCCCTTCAGCGTGTTATTGGGCGTCCCCATCGCAGTGTTCGGTGCCTTCATCGCACTCTACTTCCGGCGCCTTGACAACGACGTTTATGCCCAGATCGGACTGGTCATGCTGATCGGCTTGTCCGCCAAGAACGCCATTCTGATTGTCGAATTCGCCAAGATGGAATACGACGGCGGCAAAACTCTTATCGACGCCGCTCTTACCGGCGCAAGGCTGCGTCTACGCCCCATTCTTATGACGGCGTTCGCCTTCATTCTTGGTTGCGTGCCTCTGTGGAGAGCCTCCGGCGCGGGGGCTATTTCGCGCCAGGTGCTCGGCACCGTTGTGATCGGCGGCATGCTTGCAGCCTCCCTACTGGCGATCTTCTTCATTCCGGTCTCCTTCGATGTGGTCGAGCGTTTCGGTGAGTACTTCGGGAAAAAGGAAGCCGTAAAAACGGAACCGGGATCCATCACGGAAGGAGGAAAGGCGTGATCTGGAGAAAATTCTCTGCCCTATTGCTGCTTCTTCCGCTGTGCGCGTGCACCGTGGGCCCGAACTACAAGCGCCCCGCCGTCGACGTGCCCGGGCAGTACCGAGGACTCCCCCCGGACACATCCACGCTACCCGCCGGTCAACCATTCGCAGAATTGCAATGGTCCGCCGTGTTCCAGGATGAAGTGCTTCAAGGCCTGATCAAGGAGGCGCTGACCAACAACTATGACGTGCGCATTGCTGCCGCGCGCATCCTGGAAGCGGGCGCTGTTCTCGGGATTACCCGGGCGAATCAGTTTCCGCAGGTTGATTTGGGCGGGTCGCTCGGAAACACACGCACCCAGCCGTTCCAGGGAAACACGACTCTGGGCTCGATCAGTGTGCAGGCATCCTGGATCCTCGATTTCTGGGGTCAATTTCGCCGGGCAACCGAGGCGGCACGCGCGAATCTGCTGGCCACTGAGTACGGGCAAAAGGTGGTTTTCGTGACTTTGATTTCGAGCGTGGCGAATGCCTATTTTGAATTGCGCGAATTCGACTCCCAGCTCGAGATTTCGAAACAGACCGTGGCTGCAGATAAGGATATGGTGAAGCTCAACACCATAAAATTTAAGGGTGGAGACGCCGCTATAACCGACGTGTTGCAGGCGCAATTACTTTTGCAACAATCCGAGGCGCAGGTCATTACTCTCGAACAGTCGATCGAGCAGACCGAGAACCAGATCAGTATTTTTCTTGGCCGGAATCCCGGACCGGTAACCCGCGGGCTGAGCCTAACGGCGCAACCTCACGAGCCCGAAGTGCCGACTGGACTGCCGTCAGCTATCCTCGAGCGCCGTCCGGATGTGCGCCGGGCGGAGGAATCGTTGGTTGCGGCCAACGCCAACATCGGAGTTGCCAAGGCAGCCTTCTTTCCTCAGATTGCATTAACCGGTGCATTCGGAGTGCAAAGCGCTTCGCTGACCAGCTTCCTGGCAGGGCCTACCACGGGTGCCTGGACGGTTGCGGGACAAGTTACACAGCCCCTCTACCAGGGAGGTCGTATCAAGTCGAACTATCGGTTGGCCTTGGCGCAGCGCGATGAAGCCGAGTTGCTCTACAAACAAACCGTGCAAACGGCGTTCGAGGACGTCTCTAATTCACTGGTTGGCTACACCCAGTCCCGCCTGTTCCGAATGAAGCTGCAAGAACAGACGGATACTTACAAGGAAACCGCGCGCCTTGCCAATGTACGGTTTGAGGGCGGATACACCAGTTTTTTGGAAGTGCTGGTCACCCAACAGCAGTATTTCACTTCCGAGCTACAATTGGCGCAGGCGTGGTTTTCGGAATTGAATAACTACACTCAGCTTTATCAGTCGCTGGGAGGCGGGTGGCAGCCATAGTGGATTTCGTTTTCATGATCCCGACGGTCCCCGACTTGCGACTGCGGTGCCGACTTTGAGAAGATGGGTTCGTCCGAGTACCTGCAACTTACTCCGCGAGCAAGGCTGGAGTGAAAGAACGCAAGATTTTGGCGGCAAGCTATCAGTTCTGCTAGTGGCCAGAATCCCTCTTTAACTCTACCCTGCGGATAGTCGGGTTTCCTTCCCTTCCCTTGCATGTCAGGGGGCGGGGTCTGCTAAAACGGTTGTTCTCTGCCACTAGACGCAACAACCGTAGCCGAGGAGCAAAGCCGCATGAACGCCGAACTTCCCATCATTTACGTGGCCAGGCATGGAGAGACCGCGTGGAGCCTCACGGGTCAACACACGGGACTTACCGATCTACCCCTGACGGAACACGGCGAACAAAATGCTCGCGGCCTTGCGCAGCGACTCCAGGGGTTGAAATTCGTTAAGGTCTTCACCAGCCCGTTGCAGCGTGCCGTCCGAACCTGTGAATTGGCAGGATTCGGATCCGCGGCCGAAATCGATCCCGACCTGGTGGAGTGGGATTACGGCGATTATGAGGGCCTGCGCAGCGTCGATATCCATAAGACCCGCCCGGACTGGGACCTCTTTCGTGACGGCTGTCCGGGAGGCGAATCGCCGGAACAAGTCGCTGCACGGGCGGACCGCGTAGTGAGTCGCGTGCGCCCGATCGAGGGGAATGTGTTGCTCTTTTCCAGTGGGCATTTCATTCGCGTGCTGGCCGCGCGTTGGGCCGACATCGAGCCATTGACGAATGGCGCTCACTTCATGCTCACGACTGCGAGCCTGAGTGCGTTGGGTTATGAGGGCAGTGTTTCCCGGCCTGTGATCCGATTGTGGAATGACACTCATCACGTCGCAGCTTGAACGGCTACCGTAGCTGTCTCCTGCGCCGAAACATTTGAGGCAGAAGTACCGCCAATCTCAGCCGAAGGATATTTCGATGAGCACAAAGCCTGTCAGCCAAAGCCCAGCCAGCGAAAAAGGTGCCTCGGTCCTCCCGATGCCGCCAGCATCCGAAGACCTTGCAAAGCTTCGCAGCCGATATTTCGTTGGTCCGATACACTTGACCGGAACGGAAAGCGCGCTTTACGAACGCCATCTTTTGTTCGACAACGTTGTCGATCTGACGCTTGCTGACGCACGCGAGCGTTTTGAAGCCGTCGCTCACTCCGTCCGGGATATCCTCTCACAGCGATGGATTTACACGGATAAAACCTACGACCGCGCGAATCCCAAGCGGGTCTACTATCTCTCGATGGAGTTTCTCATCGGGCGCTCGCTGGCCAACAACGTCACAAATCTTCTGCTTGATCCGGTTGTGAGGCAAGCCATCAAGCAAAAGAACCTTGACTGGCCCGAAGTGCTCGAGTGTGAACCGGATGCAGGCTTGGGAAACGGCGGTCTCGGGCGTTTGGCCGCCTGCTTTCTCGATTCGATGGCTACGATGCAACTCCCGGCCGTCGGCTACGGACTGCGTTACGAATATGGCATCTTCAAACAAACCATACAGGATGGCTGGCAACACGAGCAGCCAGACAATTGGCTGCGCCGCTCGGATCCATGGGAGGTTTGTCGTCGGCACGAGTGCGTCGAAGTCAAGCTGAACTGTTCATTCGAACTGCACGGAGGCGGCCTACGCGCGGTCCCGGATCGTCCGTCCACTCTGATTGGTATGCCGTTTGATCGCCCCGTCGTCGGCTACGGTGGCAAGAATATCAATACGCTCCGGCTGTGGGCCGCCGCCGCTCCCGATTACTTCGACTTTCGGGAATTCAGCAGCGGCGATTTCGTCGCGGCGCTGGCCCAGACCCTCAGCGCCGAGTCGCTCACGCGTGTGCTCTATCCCGACGACTCCACTACCATGGGGAAGGCCCTGCGCTTCGTGCAGGAATATTTTCTTGTCGCCTGCTCTCTGAGCGATCTCCTGCGACGCTTCCGGCGCGATAACTCTGATTGGAATTCGCTTCCCGAGAAAGTGGCTATCCAACTGAACGACACGCACCCGACACTGTCAGTGCCCGAGTTGATGCGGATCCTTCTGGATGAGGCGCAGCTGGGATGGGATCAAGCCTGGGATATTACGAACCGGACTCTGGCCTACACCAATCACACACTGCTGCCCGAGGCTCTCGAGAAGTGGCCCGTCGCATGGTTTGAGACGATGCTGCCGCGTCATCTGGAAATCATCTACGAGATCAATCGCCGCCTGCTCGATGCCGTGCGGAGACGCTTTCCTGGCGAAGAAAGCCGAATCCAGCACGTGAGCCTGATCGAGGAAGGCCCGCCCAAGCAGGTCCGCATGGCCAACCTGGCAATCGTAGGCTCGCACAGCACCAACGGAGTGGCTGCCATTCACTCCCAGTTGCTGCGCACCATGACGGTTAAAGACCTGGCGGAGGTCTTCCCCGACCGTTTCAGTAACAAGACAAACGGGGTCACGCCCCGACGCTGGTTGCTGCTGGCGAATCCAGCGCTCGCGCAGACCATCACGGAAACGATCGGCGATGGATGGATCACTGACCTGAGTCAATTGCGCAAGCTCAAGCCTCTTGCCGACGATAAAAACCTTCATGCCGCCTTCCTCAAGGCCAAGCGAGAGGCGAAGTGTCAATTTGCCGATTGGCTCAAATCGACATCTGGCCAGACCGTGGACCCTGACACCATTCTTGATTGCCAGGTGAAGCGCATTCACGAATACAAACGCCAATTGCTGAATGCGCTTCGGATCGTTGTGCTGTACAACCGGCTCCGTAAAAACCCGGATCTCAAGATGCCGCCGCGGACGTTTGTATTTTCTGGTAAGGCAGCGCCGGCGTATCAACTGGCGAAGCTGATCATCAAATTCATCAACAACCTTGCAGGCACGGTCGACGGCGATCCCATGGTGCGCGGGCGACTCAGGGTCCTGTTCGTGCCCGAATATAATGTCTCGCTTGCGGAGAAGCTCATCCCCGCCAGTGACGTTTCCAACCAGATCTCGACTGCCGGCTACGAAGCGAGCGGCACCAGCAATATGAAGTTCATGATGAACGGTGCTCTTACGATCGGCACTCGCGACGGCGCAACCATCGAGATGGCGGAGGAAGCTGGGGAAGAAAATTTCTTTTTGTTTGGCCTCACTGCGAAACAGGTGGAGGGCAGCAGCAGTTGGTACAATCCGCGCTGGCACTATGACAACGAGCCGGAGACCCGCGCCGCGCTGGATCTGATCTTCTCTAACGACTTCAGCCGCAATGAACCGGGTGTCTTCGAGCCATTGCGCGATACTCTCCTGACTCATGGCGACCACTACATGCACCTTGCGGACCTCAAGTCTTATCTCGAGGCGGACCAGCGGCTTCTCGAGTTGTATGCTGAACCCGATGCCTGGGCGCGCAAGGCCATCCTCAATGTTGCAGGTTCGGGGAAGTTCTCCAGCGATCGCACCATCAGCGAGTACGCATCTGAGATCTGGGAGGCTAAACCATGCCCAGTGCTTTAGAAACCCGTCCACCGGCAATCGGCCCGGGTGATAATAAGCAGATGATTTCGCCCCTTGCAGGCCTCCCCGCACCCAAGAGCATGCTGGTGGATGTGGCCAAGCTGGAACGTGAATATTTTGAACGCCGGCCCGACCTCGACGATCCCAATCAGATGGTCATCTTCGGCACCAGCGGACACCGAGGCTCGCCATTCCACGGCACCTTCACCGAAGCCCACATCCTTGCCATGACCCAAGCCATCTGCGACTACCGGCGCAGCCACGGTACGGATGGCCCACTCTATATGGGCAAAGACACGCACGCGCTCTCCGGCCCCGCGCAGCGCACTGCGCTTGAAGTCCTGGCCGCGAACGGGGTGGAAACCATCATCCAGGAAGGCGACAAGGTGACGCCAACACCGGTCATCTCTCGGGCCATCCTCATCTACAACCGCGATCGCAAGGATCACCTCTCAGACGGGATCGTTATTACTCCATCGCACAATCCGCCGGAGGATGGTGGTTTCAAGTACAACCCGACCAATGGTGGCCCGGCCGACACCCACGTGACTCAGTGGGTCGAGGACCGCGCCAACGACTTGCTGCGAGGCGGCAATGTGGGCGTCAAGCGAATTCCCTTCGCCACGGCCATAAAATCTTCCACCACTCATCAGGAAGACTTCATCCTGTCCTACGTTCGTGACCTGAAGAACGTAGTTGATATCGATGCTATCCGGGGTGCTGGCCTGAAGCTGGCGGTCGATCCACTGGGAGGCGCCGCGCGCATTTATTGGGAGCCAATCAACTCGATCTACGGTCTAAACGTCATGGTCGTAAACCCGGTGATCGACCCGACCTTTTCATTTATGACGGTCGATCATGATGGCAAGATCCGTATGGACTGCTCGAGTCCTTACGCGATGGCCCGGCTCGTTGGTCTCAAAAATCAATATCAAGTGGCCTTCGCCAACGATCCGGACTCGGACCGGCACGGAATTGTTACACCGTCGTCCGGGTTGATGAACCCGAATCACTATCTTGCGGTGTCCATCGAATATCTTCTACAGCATCGTCCACGCTGGGGAGCACATGTTTCGGTGGGCAAGACGTTGGTCAGCAGCAGCATGATTGACCGGGTTGTGAAAAAGTTTGGCCGTAAACTCTGCGAAGTGCCCGTGGGCTTCAAGTGGTTTGTGCCGGGTTTGA